>Ga0209390_10000423_pt1 | contig 82887 bp, 86 predicted proteins | sample BON01_FD_187212 | JGI IMG/M metagenome (GOLD analysis project Ga0209390, IMG submission 187212) | Freshwater microbial communities from Lake Bonney liftoff mats and glacier meltwater in Antarctica - BON-01 (SPAdes) (version 2) | ecosystem: Environmental > Aquatic > Freshwater > Ice > Glacier... | reverse complement strand
CGGCGCGAGGACAATCGAAGACCTCCACAACGCAATCGCCTCGGTCATCGACCTCTACTCAGCCGACGAATGCCAGAACTACTTCAAAGCTGCTGGATATGGAGTCAAATGATGCGGAAGTGCTTTAGGTCAGCTTTCCGGAAAGAGCCGGACTTCGGTCTTGCGGTTGAGCGGCTCTTCGGCGCCGCTGGCCGTGACGGCATCCTGTTCGCCATACGCAACAAGGTGCACCCGTTCGGCATCGACGCCGCGCGTCTTCAGGGCCTCAAGCACGGCTTCGGCCCGCGCCGCAGAAATGACCTGGTTCGTCACCGCGTCTCCGCTGGCATCGGCATGCCCCCTGATCTCCATCTTGTAGAGATCGCAGCGTGCATAGGAATCAGATACGGCATCGACCACAGCGTCGGATTCGTCCGACAGGGCGCTCATGCCCTCTTCGAAATAGATGGCGAAACGTTCTTCCGAACAATCCGGTGCAACAGCCATGTCGTCTTCAGCAACCGACGCGGTGGGCGGAACCGAACGCGACACACACGCGGCCAGCAATAGCGGCGCAAACAGGTAAAGAGCGATTTTCATGATAGCCTCCAGCAACTTGGTTCAATCCCCCATGGACCGGTTTGTTCCCGCCTAGAGTCTTTTCTTTGTCCGGCCCTCATGGGCCCGCGCCGTTGCAGGCTGTTCCGGCCAATCATGCTTGGGATAACGCCCGCGCATATCCTTCGCCATGTCGCGATAGCCATTGTCCCAGAAGCGCGGCAGGTCCTGCGTCGTGGCGGCCGGTTTCATGCCCGGCGACAGCAGTTCGACCGTCACCGGCACCCGGCCCGAAGCAATCGATGGATGGGTCGCCAGCCCATAGAAGGCCTGCGCCCGCGCCGAGACGAGGGGCGCACGCGGATCGACATAGTCCACCGAAGCCATTTGCCCGCATGGCAGCGTTAACGTCCGGGGCGCATATAGCCGCAACGCATCCTGCAATTGCCAGTCGAATGAATCGACAAGCGCATCGCGCACTTTGCCGTCGCTGGGCACGCGCGCGCCCTGTCGCTTCAGCAACGGCATCAGCCAGTCTGCCGCGCTGTCGCGCAATCCGGCTTTCGTCATGCCTGTCGGCTCCACCAGCCCGGCGCGCTCAAGCACACCGACACGTCCGAGCGTCTCGTCCACGACATGACCTGCGCCAATGGCGTCAAAACCGTCCGCCATCACGGCATCCAGCATCGCCTTTGCCGCCACTTTCGGGGCGGGCTTCGGCAGGGGCGCTTCCGAAAGGACAATCGCGCCCATTGCCCTGACACGGCGGGCCGCAAACCGCGCCGTCTTCGGATCAAAGTCCGCGCGCTCTTCTATTGTCACGCCGCCCCAGGCCAGGGCGTCCGCTTCGCTGAGCGGTGCGGCCAGCGTGATCCGCGCCTGCCCGCTTGCCCCGCCCAGGTCAGCGACGACAAGCCATTCGGATTTGGCGAGACTGTCCGTCTCCGGAAGGCGGGCCGCCCGGCCAGAAGCCATCAGGTAGACGCCTGCACTGCCGGGCCGGGCCCGCGCGATCTGGTCCGGCCAGGCCTCAGACAGCAACCGCGCAAGATCTCCCTGTGGCGCGGCCCCCTTGCCCCAGGACTTGGCCTGCTGCTGCAGGGTCCGCGCGCGCGGAGACCTGTCTGCCCGGAAGCGTGCCAACCGGTCGCGTATGTCGGCGGAATTGCCGCCAATCCCGCGCTCCCCGGCCAGCGCCGCAATATCGGCCGCCAGCGCGCGTTCCCCCGGTGAACCTGCCCCGGCCACGAGTGCCGCGAGGCGCGGCGACAAGGTTAGCCGCGCCATCTCGGCCCCCAGCGCTGTCAGCCCGCCGCCATCGTCGAGTGCGCCCAGTTGCAGCAACATGTCGGTTGCCGCCTTCAGCTTCCCGGCGGGCGGCACATCCAGCCATGTCAAGTTGCCCGCATCCCGCTCACCCCATTCGGCGAGTGCCAGCACGAAGCCTGACAGGTCACTGCTGAGAATTTCCGGTTGCGGCGCCGCGACCAGACCGCGCGTCGCCGCCTCGTCCCAGAGGCGATAGCAGACGCCCGGCGCCGTGCGTCCTGCCCTGCCCCGCCGCTGGTCGACAGATGCCCGCGAGGCCTTCACCGTCGTCAGGCGCTGGCCGAGGCCACCCGCATCGTCTTCGGCGACCCGGGCGAGGCCGCTGTCGATCACGATCGTCACGCCGTCGATCGTGAGTGCACTTTCGGCAATATCGGTCGCCAGCACGATCTTGCGCACGCCCGCCGGGGCAGCGGAAACCGCAGCGTCCTGCTCGGCTGGCGACAAGGCCCCGAACAGCGGCGTGACGACACAATCGGCTGGCAGGTCTTCCAGCCGTTCGGCGACCCGCGAAATTTCTCGCGCGCCGGGCAGGAAAGCCAGCACAGATCCTTTTTCCTCCCGCAGGGCGCGCCGGATCGCGGCGGCCATGCGGTCTTCTATCCGGTCGGTCGAGCGCCCGAGATAGCGCGTCTCGACCTCGAACTGGCGACCGGCACTTTCGATCACCGGCGCGTCAATCGCCGTCGCCACCCGGCCTGTGTCGAGCGTCGCCGACATGATCAGTATCCGCAGGCGCTCGCTGAGTACGCCCTGCGCCTCCAACGCCAGCGCGAGGCCGAGATCGGCATTGAGGCGCCGCTCGTGGAATTCGTCAAAGATCACGGCCCCGACACCCTTCAGTTCGGGATCGGACAGGATACGCCGTGTGAACAGGCCGTCCGTGATGACTTCAATACGCGTCGCGGCGGAAACCTTGCGGTCCACCCGCGTCGTCAGGCCGACGGTCTGGCCCAGCGTCTCGCCGAGGCTCTGGGCCATGCGCGTCGCGGCCATGCGGGCGGCTACCCGGCGGGGTTCAAGCAATAGGATGCGTCCGGCAATAACTTCCGGTGTGCCGATCAGGCCTGCTAGCGCCAGCGGCACGCGCGTCGTCTTGCCTGCCCCCGGCGGGGCCGCGAGCACCAGGCGGGTGCCATCGCGCAGGGCCGCGCAGACGTCGGCCAGCACGTCGTCAATGGGAAGAGGGGCGATTGCGGCGGTCATGGTGCGAAGACATAGGGTGGGGGGCCCGTGAAGGGCAATGGCTATTGCTTAGGCAGTGTGCCTCCCGGCGCGGCAATCGCCGTCTGGGCATTTGCCTTCCCCGCGAAGCCACCCTACCGTCCCGGCTTCAGAATTGATGGGAGTGGCTTATGGGCTGGTGGTTTCGAATAGATCTCTGGAAACGGGTTGTGGTCGGCCTCGTGCTCGGCGCGGTCACCGGGCTCCTCCTGCGTCAGGCACTTGGCGCAGACGCCGCCGGTGCCAATGTCACCGCATGGGCCAAACCGATTGGCGACGCCTTCATCAACCTCATCAAGATGCTGGTCGTGCCGCTGATCTTCACCACGCTTGTCTCCGGCGTTCTGGCCATGGGCGACCCGAAAAAGCTTGGCAGCCTCGGCGGACGCGCACTGGCCATGTACATGTGCACAACCCTGATCGCGGTCTCGATTGGCCTGCTGATCGGCAGCCTGATCCAGCCCGGCGCGGGTTTTGATACGACAACCGTCGCCACGGCCGATCTTGAAAGCGCCCGCTCGCAGCTTGCTGCTAACCCCCAGCCCGGCAGCGTCGGTGAGCAATTGATGCACACCATCCTGTCCATCATCCCGACCAATCCTGTTGCCGCCATGGCACAGGGCGACGTGTTGCCGATCATCTTCTTCGCCATCCTGTTCGGCATCGGCATCCTGATGTCGGGCGACACCGGCAAACCACTGGCGAACGTGATGAACAGTGCCGCCGAAGCGATGATGAAACTGACCCTGATCGTCATGGAAACCGCGCCTTTGGGCGTTTTCGCACTGATGGCCTGGGTCATGGGCGACCGCGGGCTGACGATTCTTGCGGTGCTCGGCAAGATGACGGCCTCGCTCTATATCGCCTGCGGCCTGCACATATTGATCACCTATGGTTTCATCATCAAAGGCCTGCTGCGCCTGCCCTTGTTCGACTTCTTCCGGGGCGCGGTCGATGCGCAAGCCGTCGCGTTCTCGACCTCGTCGTCGAACGCCACCCTACCAATGACGATCTCGTGCGCAACAGCAAACCTCGGCATCGGCAAGCCGATTGCCTCCTCTGTCCTCCCGCTTGGGGCGACCATCAACATGGACGGCACGGCGCTCTATCAGGGCCTGATTGCCCTTTTTGCCGCGCAGGCGCTCGGCATCGAGATGACCGTCAGCATGTACTTTACCATCGCCCTGATGGCGACACTGGTCTCCATCGGCACCGCGGGCATTCCGTCTGTCAGCCTGTTCCTCGCCGCGACGACACTCAGCGTGGTCGGCGTGTCGCCAGACCAGACCGTCCTGATCATCGCGCTCCTTTTCCCGTTTGACCGAATCCTCGACATGATGCGCACCGTGACCAATATTACGGGCGATCTCGCGGTTGCGACAGCGGTCGCAAAATGGGAGGGCGAACTCGACGAAGTCGTCTTCCGCGCCCGCGACCGTGTGTAGGTCAAAGCGCCCGATGGATCACTTATTCCGTGTCGCCATAGGCCGGAAATGATGGCTTTGGTGGACCGCGCCGCAGCACGCTATTTCGCTGGCGGCGCGGCCTGCCTGCTCATATTTGTGCTGATGGCGCTGGGCGTGACCAGCATCTGGAACGTCGTCGCATTCGATCAGGCTTTCGCCGGTTGGGTGGCAAGCTGGCGTAACCCGGCGCTGACCGACGTCATGCTCGCCATCACATCGCTCGGGGATGGTGCCTACCTCAAACCCATGGGCGTACTCGTGGTGATCGCCTTGGCCATGCAGCGGGCATGGCGCCCAGCAGCCGCCACCGCGACTGCGTTCCTGTTGCTGCCTCTGCTGGTCAATCTCATCAAATCCGGCACCGCACGCACCCGGCCGACAATCGATCTCTATGCCGGAGCCGATGGATTCAGCTTTCCCAGCGGACACGCGGCAAACGCCACCCTGATCTATGGCGCCTTGGCCGTTTTGGTGTTCCGGTCGCTGACGGGCCCCAAGCGATGGATCGCAACGGCGGCGCTCGCACTGCTCGCCCTCCTGATCGCCGCTTCGCGCGTCTATGTCGGCGCGCACTGGCCAAGTGACGCGCTCGCCGGGCTCGCGCTCGGCGGCCTCCTTCTTGCTGGACTTGCCTCGGTCCTGGCACACCCGTCCCACCCCCCTGCCACCCCCCGCACCACACACCTCCTGCTGGCCTGTTTCGCCCTTACCGCCCCCCTCTATGCATGGTACGCACTGCCCTTTGCGCACACGTTTTACGAGGCGCTCTCCTAGGCCCGGAACGCGATGCTCACCCGCCGGAAAATCCTCTCGCTCGCGATTCCCATCGTGCTGGCCCAGGCTGCAACGGCCACGACGGGCATTGTCGATACCGCCGCCATGGGCCGGTTCGGCGACAAGGCAGACCTCGCCGCCGTCGCCATCGCAGCCGTCGCATACAGCATTATCTATTGGGGATTCGGCTTCCTGCGCATGTCGACCACAGGCCTCGCCGCGCAGGCCAACGGCCGGGGCGACGGGCCTGAAGTCCGCGCCATCCTGCTGCGCGCCATGATGCTTGGCGGCGCCATCGGACTTGGCCTCTTCCTGCTGTCGCCCTTGCTCAGATGGCTCACCTTCGCGGCCTTTGCCAGCACAGCCGAAGTGGAATCCCTTGCCGCCGGCTATTTCAACGCCCGCATCTTCGGCGCCCCCGCCTATCTCATGGGTTTGGGCATTACAGGCTGACTTCTGGGCACCGGAAAGACCGGGCAGATGCTTGCCGTACAGATCGTACTGAACGGCGTAAACGTCGTACTGGACGTGTGGTTCGTCGCCGGGCTCGACCTTGGCCCCACAGGCATCGGCGCAGGCACCGCGATCGCCGAGTGGACGGCGCTCGCGGTCGGCCTTATCCTCGTGCGCAAGGGCTTCGGCGCAACTGGGCGCCTGGCAGATCCCGCCAAGCTGTCCGCGCTGTTTTCCGCCAATCGCGACATCATGATTCGCACGCTGGCGCTCGTATTCTGTTTCGGCTGGTTCGTGCGTTCCGGCACGCTGATCAGCACAGCTGCCACAGCAGGCAATGAAGTCCTGCTGCAGTTCATCACGGTCGCCGCCTTCGTACTCGATGGCTTTGCCTTCGTTGCCGAAAAGGAGACGGGCGAAGCCTATGGCACATCAGACGGAAAGCGCCTCGCGCGGGCGATGCGACTGACATCGGAATTCGCCTTCGCCTTCGGCGCCGTGTTTGCCCTTGCGTATTTCATCGGGGGCGGCTGGGTCATCGAGTTATTCATCGCCGACCCGGAGGCGCGCCGCGCAGCGCTGGATTTCCTGCCCTATTGCGCCGCCGTTCCCTTGCTTGGAGTCACCGCGTGGCAACTCGACGGATTGTTCCTCGGCACCACGCAGGGCAAGGCGCTGCGCACGGCGGGCGTGATCTCGGCCCTGCTGTACCTGGCGACGGACATGTTGCTGCGCCCCGCCTTCGGCAATGCGGGCGTCTGGGTGGCGTTCCTGACCATGTATGTTTATCGCGCTGCGGCGCTTGGCTGGTTCGTGCCGCGCCTGTTCAGAGGTCTTTCCCGACCGCCTGTGCGAGCGACGTGAATCCGTCCGCCTTGAGCAGGGTGGCTAGTTCACGGTGGATGTCCGCCACGAGACCGGGGCCGGAATAGACCAGCGCCGAATAGAGCTGCACGGCATTCGCACCGGCCCGAATTTTCGCATAAGCGTCGGCTGCACTGGAAATGCCGCCCGCACCGATCAGGTCGAATTCACCCTTCAGCGCCTTCGCAAAGGCTTTCAGGATCTCGGTCGACGGCGCCATCAGCGGCGCGCCTGACAGGCCGCCGGCCTGTTCCCGGTCGCGACTCGCCAGGCTGTCAGGCCGGGCGAGTGTCGTATTCGACACGATCAGGCCGGATAGCCAGACCCCCTGGTTGCCTACCACGCCGACAATGTCCTTGATCGCCTCGGCATCAAGATCGGGCGCGACCTTGAGGAAGACGGGCTTGCCCGCGCGGTCAGCCGCGCCGCAGGCTAACAACAACGCCTCAAGCGCAGCCTTGTCCTGCAGGCCCCGCAATCCGGGCGTATTGGGCGACGAGATATTGACGGTGACGTAAGCGGCATGCGGCGCCACGGCCTCGATACCCTTCACATAGTCCGCGATCCGGTCCGTGCTGTCCTTGTTGGCGCCGACATTCGCGCCGATCGGCACCGGCGCGCGATATTTCGACAGGCGCCGGACGAAATAATCGAGGCCGTAATTATTGAAACCCATCCGGTTGATCACGGCCCGGTCTTCGCTGAGGCGGAACAGGCGCGGTTTGGGGTTTCCCGGTTGCGGCAGGGGCGTGACCGTTCCACATTCGATGAAGCCGAAACCGAACCGGGCCATGGCCGAGGGCACTTCGCAATTCTTGTCGAAGCCTGCGGCCAAGCCGACAGGGGCGGCGAGTTTCAAGCCCGATTTCGGCAACGTCGTCGCGAGGATAGGGTCGAATGTGGACGCACGCAAGGGCGCGCCGAGTCCCTTCTCCAGCGCCCGTATCGTGGCTGTATGGGCCGCTTCCGGGGGCAACAGCTTGACGAAGTTCACGCCGATATCCGTGAGACCCATCTAGAGATCCTCCGGCAGCACAGGAATGCCCTGAGGGTCCAGCGCTAGCGTCCACTGACGGCAGGCGTGCTTGATTTCGAGGGTGCCATAGAGATGCGGGAACATGATTCCGCCTCGGCTCGGCTCCCATTTCAGGGGCGGCAGATCGGTGATCGCGAACTCCAGAAGCCGGACATGCTTCTGCCCTGCATAATGCAGCCTGGCTGTTTCGGCGACAGTATTGCGCGCCGAGAGGTGGACGTAACGGTCTTTCCGGTCGAGCGCTGTCGCCGTCGCGCCGGTAGCCTTGGCTGCCTCCCAATCGGGCAGAGTCAGCAACTTGTAGACATGCGTATTGTTCATGACGGCCGTTTCAGCAGGCTTTGAGGCGGACGGCAACTCGCGGCTTGAGTCCCTGACGCGATGTGCGATCCTCTGGCTGCAGTGCCGGAAGGGAATCCAACATGGCCAAGGACATTGCCGATCAGGCCCACCTGAACGTCCGGCTGGAGAATGGGCGGACTGTGGAAGAGGAACTGCGCCGGCTTGGCGTGTTTTCTCGGATGCTGGATTCGCAGTTCTCGGTCATGGGTGCGCGGTTCGGTGTGGATTCGCTGCTCGGTCTCATACCTGTTGCCGGCGACGTTGTTACGGGAATCGCGGGAACCTATGCGCTAGCCACGGCGATCCGGCTGAAGCTGCACCCAATCGCGGCGGTCCAGATAGGCTGGAACCTGCTGTTCGATACGGTGATTGGCGCGATCCCGATCTTGGGCGATATTTTCGACTTCTTCTTCAAGTCAAACACCAAGAATTTCAAGGTTATAGAGAAACACCTGACCCGCAAGGCGCAGCGCCATGCCCGCGAGGCTGCGTCAGCCCGAGCCTGAGATCAGGTGAGCGGCAAGGCGCTTGTGTCTGACGCCCGCGCGAGAACCCATCCGCCTGTCGGCGCGTGGCACGCCGCGAACCGACCGCGTTCCTGCCCCGGAAAGGCATAGGCGATATCCCGGCACATGACCGAGACTTTCATCGGGACAACATCGGAGGTGAAGCGGACGACGGAATCGGTTGGCTGGGCCGTATATTCGATGGTCCGGACCGTCGATTTGCTGGCTTCGCGACTTGTCGAGCGCTCGATGACGATGGTGAGGTCGCGGCCGTCGGGAGTTTTCAGGATTTGAGTGGTTCCGTCGGCCTGGGTGTCAACGAGACGCAGGAAATCCGTGCGCATTGTATTTAGCATATTGGAATCAAGGGCTTGCGCCGCAGTGAGCTCGACACGCTCGGCCATGAATGCGTCCACATTGCGCGACGTGACTGGGGCGGGAGCGGTGTTGAACGGGCGGACTGTGGGGGTGGCACGGGTGTAGGACGGGGGTGGCACGGGGCGGGTGACGGGGGCGCTGAGGGACGCGAGGATGATGCCGGAACCGGCCGGTTTAAGCTTGGGGGGCGGGGGAACGGCACCGGTATGCGCGACCATCTGGCGGGTGCGGCGCGGGGTGGGTGAGGGGGTGGCAAGGCCGGGGCTGGTGGCGGGAACGGCGACGCTGGCCGTGATGGCGGCGAGGCGTGTCTCCTCGGCGGCGGCCGCGGCGGCGAGACGCTTCTTCTGGTTCTCGACGGCGAGGGCCGCGAGGCGTTTCTGTTCGGCCCTGGCGTCTGCCTTGGCTTTCAGGTCCGCGAGGCGCCGGGTCTCGGCTTCGGCCTCGGCGAGGCGGCGGGTTTCGAGATCGGCGAGGCGCTTGGTCTCGGCGGCGGCGGCGGCGTCCTGTTCGACCTTGAGGTTGGCGAGGCGAACCTGTTCGGCTTCAGCGACGCGGGCCGCTTCGGCTTCAGCGAGCCGGGTCTTTTCAAGCTCGGCCGCAGCGAGGCGGGCCTGCTCGGCGTCGGCATCCTGCGCGGCGGTTTCGGCGACACGGCGGGCTTCGGCATCTGCGATCGCGCTGGCAGCCTGAATCCGGTCCTGTTCGGACTCAGCGGCAGCGGCGTCGCGCTGGGCGGTTTCGTAGGCAGCCTTGTTGCTGGCGAGCCGGTCGGCGAGGCCGCGATAGTCGAACCAGGCGGTAGGCATGGCATCCGACGGCGTCGACGCCGCCGCCATGGCGACGGAGGAGGCAGCGCCGCCACTGGGGGTGAGCGAGGGGGGCAGGTCGGCCAGCGGGCCGGCATTGCCGTCCGTGCCGCCATGCAGCGCGCTTTCAGCCGCCATGACCGAAAGGCCGGCGAGGCCCAGAACGGCGAGACCGGCAAAGGCGAACTGGGAGATATCGGAGAGGCGGTTGCCGCCGTCATCGTCACCATTTCCGCCGCCCGACAGGATGCCAACCTTGCCGTTGCTGCCAAGCGCGAGGAGGCCCGGATTGGCCGGCACAGCGCGCAGTGGACGGATCGGCCCGCGCGGCGGCGTGGCCGTCTTGGTCTGGGCCTGGTTCTCGATGCCGGAAATGATGGCCAGCGTTGATTGCGGGCGCACGCCATCCCGGGCGCGCAAGCGCGCACGGAACGGCATGTTCAGGTTGGCGCGTTCTTCCGCCCGGCGGCCAGCATCCTGCGCGGCGCGCACCGTGTAGCGCACACTGTCAGGGATCATCGGCCGGACCGGCTGAGGTTTGACGAAGTCCTTGGTGAACATCTGGGCGATCTCACGCCCCGAAGGACGCTCCTGAATTAAACGGTGTCGGCCATTTATAGCGGCTTAGGACTTCTTTAACCATAGGAAATGGCCCGGCGCCCGGCTTGTCACTGCCCCGATCTGTCCTTAATGCAACACTGCTTGACCCTATGCACAACAAAGGTGCCCGCCCATGCCTGCCAAAGCCGCCCCGAAGAAAGTTGTCCTCGCCTATTCCGGGGGTCTCGACACATCGATCATCCTGAAATGGCTGCAGACCGAGTTCGGCGCAGAGATTGTCACATTCACGGCGGACCTTGGCCAGGGCGAAGAGTTGGAACCGGCCCGCGCCAAGGCGCTGGCGGCGGGCGTGAAGCCGGAAAACATCTTCATCGAGGATGTGCGCGAGGAATTCGTGCGCGATTTCGTGTTCCCGATGTTCCGGGCCAATGCCGTGTATGAGGGCGTCTACCTGCTGGGCACGAGCATCGCGCGGCCGCTGATCGCCAAGCGCCAGATCGAGATTGCCGACATGGTGGGCGCAGACGCCGTCTGTCATGGCGCAACCGGCAAGGGCAATGACCAGGTGCGTTTCGAGCTTGGCTATTACGGCCTGAACCCGGACATCAAGGTGATCGCTCCGTGGCGCGACTGGGAATTCAAATCCCGCACCGACCTGATGAAATTCGCGGAGTCCCACGGCATCGAGATCGCCAAGGACAAGAAGGGCGACGCGCCGTTCAGCGTGGACGCGAACCTTCTGCACTCCTCGTCCGAGGGCAAGGTGCTGGAAGACCCGGCAGTGGAAGCGCCGGAATTCGTGCACATGCGCACGATCAGCCCGGAAGAGGCGCCGGACGAGCCCGAGACGATCACGATCGGCTTCGAGCGCGGCGATGCCTGCGCCATCAATGGCGAGGCGATGAGCCCCGCCACGATCCTCACGGCGCTCAACGCCTATGGCAAGAAGCATGGCATTGGCCGGCTGGACCTGTTGGAAAACCGTTTCGTCGGCATGAAGTCTCGCGGCATATACGAGACACCCGGCGGCACGATCCTGCTGGTGGCGCACCGGGGCATCGAACAGGCCACGCTCGACCGTGGCGCGGCGCACCTCAAAGACGAGCTGATGCCGAAATATGCCGAGCTGATCTACAATGGCTTCTGGTGGAGCCCGGAGCGCGAAATGCTGCAGGCCGCGATTGATTACTCGCAGCGCTGGGTGACCGGCGACGTGACGATCAAGCTCTACAAGGGCCAGGCCTACCTGACCGGCCGCTCATCGCCTTATTCTCTGTACTCGGAGAAGATCGTCACCTTCGAAGACGATCACGGCGCCTATGACCAGAAAGACGCGGAAGGCTTTATCAAGCTGAATGCGCTGAGGTTGCGGTTGCTGGCCGGGCGGGACCGGAAGTTTGGGAAGAACTAGACTGAATTGCAAAAGATAATTCGAGTCGAGAGCAATCAAATACTCACCCAGTTTCTCAATTGGGCAAGCGATATGAACGCGCTTGGAATTTGATTAATCACGCTTGAAGGATTACCGCACGCAGGTAAGAGTACGCGGATATCGATGTTGCCATCCGACACCTTCTCAACGGCGGAGTTAGATAGGTATTGTCACCGGAAAATTGATCCGAAACACACTTGGACTGAAAGCATTCCAACTGCGGGAGTACGGGCTCACATTGACGAGTTTTTGGGGTCTTCGAGAATTGTCGTGGTGGAAGGCCCGGCGGTTTGGGAACTTTCGGACTGCCCATTTTCCAGCCTGGAGAGCTCAGAAGTTGCACGGGTCTATATTAAACAGATGTCCCGGACCGGAGAATACTTGGACTGGTTGGCAGGTGAAATTCTCCTGCATGCGCACTTACACACTGAAGCCTATTTTCGTTCTATCTATTAGCAACATTCGGTTGAGCCATGGAAGGATGCTGATCTAATTATTGAGCCGGAACGTGTCAACGATAATGAGACATCCGGTTTGATAGTTTAGACTTGAAACGCGAGCGTCGGTGTTGGCGGGTCTTACCATCACCGCAGCCGCGGCTAAATTTATACCATGCCGTCGACATGCTGGATTGAGGGACCGGGACTTGAAATCCCACCAGATCACCTATTGGAAAACGCCGCCGGTTTCGGTGATGACGTATTGGGTGCATCGGGCGCTCGATGGGGAGAGCTTTTCGCGCGCGACGCGGTTCGATCCGCCGCGGCCGGGGCCAGTGGGGGGCAAGGGCTGGCCTGTGTTGCTGGTGGAGGTGGACGGGGTGGGGCTGGTGTTCACGTCGCTGGCCGAGCTCGACACCTATGTCGACGTGATGTCGCGGAGGCCCCTGCCCTTGAGCCGCGAACTATTACGCGACTTCCCCATGGGGCCGAATTCGCACTGGCTGAGCCGGTTGCCGAAGAAGGCCAAGTCGGTGAAGCACCGCGAAACGGCGGTGAAATATTTGCGCGAGATACGGAGAGGGTTTGCGGCTTTGGTGGAGCGTCAGGGATAAGAAGGCGTGGCGAGGGACTCCATGGTCCCTCGCCACGCCACACTGAGCCGATCATTCCGAAACGCCCAGATGGGCGCTTCGGCGAGATTTAGTTCGGCGGGATCGAACAGTCATCTGTGTCGGCAATGATCCAGTCACCGCCGCAATCCCAGATACAGGAAAATCCCGTATCCATGACGAGGGTGCAGCCATAGGAGGTCGTGCCGGCCGGCTGTGCCCATGGGGCGACCGACATGTTTTTTGCCGACGCTGCGACAGGGCTTGTCGCGCTGGTCGCAGGCGAACCTGCGACCACAATCATTATTGCGGCCAGGGGGCCGCCAATAAAGACAACATTTCCACTCTCCAATTCAGTTGACGTCAATGTTGCCTGGCCAGACCGCTCCACATTACCTGAAAGGGAAATCGATTTCTACCTATTGGCGTCGTTTTTCTGGTTGAATTATGGCGCGTGCAATGATCCGGCGGTGCGCTCGTCCTTCGACTTCGCACAGGGAGCGCCGCGCTCTTGGAGGCCTGAGGCCCCGGCTTTCGCCGGGGGACGGACAAAACCTATTGCAGGCTTTCGACGATCTTGAGGGCGGATTGCCAGCGGGTGGCGTCTTCCGTTGGCGCACTGGCGCGGGCGGTGAGGTCTGCCAGGGCGTTGTCGCGGCCGAGGCGGCGGACGGAGGTGATGGCGGCGGAGAAGCCGTCGGCGTTGCAGAATTCCGAGCGGGGCGTGCCGAAGATCCAGGCCGTGCCGGACTTGATCTCCTGCTTGCCGAGGATGCAGCGCTGTTCCGGCTCGAGGCTGAGCCAGGTGATGGCCTGGAAATCAGAGAAGGCGGCGCCGAAAATATCGGTATGGCCAAGCGCGAGGCCGCCGGCAGTGCCCTGCGTCGTGTCGACCGTGTTGAGGCCGGCGAGGAGCACCGGCTCTGTAGCATCACCCGCGCGGCGGCCCGAGCCGTTGAAGCGGCGCGAGGCCTGGAGCGCGCGATCCTTGGAGCTGGCATAGAGGGTCATGTCCTTGGCGAGGCCATCGACACGATTCATCATCTCGATGAATTCCTCTGCATCGACATCGGGCGAGGCAAAGACGACCTGGTCGAAGGGCTTGGGCACGGCGCGCTCGTCGTCGGCCATTTCCTGCAGGGCGCGGACGAGGAATTCATTGCCCATGGAATGGGCGACAATGTTGACGCGCTCGGCGCCGGTCTGCTCGGTGAGGACGTGGAGGAAGTGTTCGAGATCGTCGACAGTCTGTTGAGTGATCTGTTTGCGGTCGGTCTTGTAGCCGAAGACGCTGCCCGCTGACGGCCAGGAATAGAGCACGGGCGCGCCATCAATTTCGAGGTCGACCGCGAGCTGGGCGGTGCGCTCAACCGCCGTGGGGAAATCAGTATTGTAGCCGTGGATGAAGATGAAGATTTCGCGGCGCTGGGAGCGGGCGAGCGAGATGCGGACATTGGCGAGGAATTCCGCCATGGTCGCGTCGATTTTCATGTCTCCGAGGATGACATATTTCGCCGGGTTGGGGCGCCGGTCAAACGTGAACAGGCCGGGCTTGGGAATTTCGCCCAGCGCACGGTTGCGCGGCACCGAGACCATGACGCTTCCGGTCTGCAGCGGCGCGGACTTGCCGCCATAATAGGTTTTCGCGTCGAGGACGGGCCGGCCATCGACGCGTTTGAGCTTGCCGCCCTGGGGCGCGCGATTGGTGCCGAAGAAGACGCGGACAAGGTCGAAGTCCGGTTCGACGCCGCCGCGTGTGCCTTCGGTGCTGCTGGCGACGGCGACGGGGCGCTCTCGCGCGCGTTCGACGCTCTGGATCAGCGCCGCGTTGACCTGCAGGCCGGTGACGTTTGCGATACGAGCCGTGTCGAGACCGTTCTCGACGGCAAAGGCGAGGAGCGGGGCGAGGCGCGGATGATCGGTGCCGAGATGGACGCGCACGAGGCGAGCGGCGCTGGCGATTTCCTCGGTGGCCCGAGCCGTGTCACCGGCATCGAGCGCGATTTCGGCCATCCGGGCGCGCAGGTCGATCTGGCGGGCATAGTTTGGCGGGGTTTCGGCGCTCGCGGCAGTCAGGACGCGGTGATAGGCCGCCAGGGCGGCTTCGGTCTGGCCTGCCTTGGCGAGGATATCGCCGAGATCGGTGCGCAGGTCGCCCTTGACGTCCGGATCGGCGAGCAGGGCGCGGGCGAGGGCAATTTCTTGAACGGTGTCGCCGACGGCCTGTGCGTCGCCGAGCAGGACGAGGCGGTCGGGTTCGGGCTTTGAGGCGCAGGCGGCGAGCAGGACAAATGCGCCCGCCAGCAACAGCTTCGCAAATGGCGTACGGATGAAATGGTCTGGCATCGGTCCTGTCCCCTGTTCGATCCATCAGACCCTAGCATGAAGGCAGAAATATGGGACAGGTCCTTGCCTAAGATTTGGGGCCTTTGACCGCCTGTAGAGAGGTCGTTTTTACATCGCGCCCCAGGCCGGTCTTGCGTCCGCCATAGCTGGGCGCGCCGCTGGCCGCGCCGGAGACCGCGCCGCGCACGGTGCGCTCGGTCAGCGGCGGGATGGCCATGGCCTTGGGATTGGGGCCGTTCTCGTCGAACAGACTGGCCAACTGTTCCGTCATCGCGCCGCCAAGCTGTTCAGCGTCGACGATGGTGACGGCGCGCTTGTAGTAGCGGGTGACATCGTGGCCGATGCCGATGGCGATGAGCTCGATCGGGCTGCGGGTCTCGATTTCCTCAATGACCTGGCGCAGGTGGCGTTCGAGATAGTTGCCGACATTGACGTTGAGTGTGGAATCATCGACCGGCGCGCCGTCGGAAATCACCATCAGGATCTTGCGCTGTTCGGAGCGCGCGAACAGGCGATCATGCGCCCAGAGTAGGGCTTCGCCGTCGATATTCTCTTTCAGCAAGCCTTCGCGCATCATCAGGCCGAGATTCTTGCGGGCGCGGCGCCACGGGGCATCGGCCTGCTTGTAGATGATGTGGCGGACATCGTTGAGGCGTCCGGGACCGTTCGGCTTGCCGGCCTTGACCCAGTCTTCGCGGGCCATGCCGCCCTTCCATGCCTTGGTGGTGAAGCCGAGGATCTCGGTCTTGACGCCGCAGCGCTCCAGCGTGCGGGCGAGAATGTCGGCGCACAGGGCCGCGACCATGATCGGACGTCCGCGCATGGAACCGGAATTGTCGAGCAGGAGCGTGACCACGGTGTCGCGGAAATTGCTGTCGTCTTCCTGCTTGAAGGTGAGCGCCGCAGTCGGGTCGGTGATGACACGGGTGAGGCGGGCGGTGTCGAGCACGCCTTCTTCGAGATCAAAGCTCCAGGACCGGTTCTGCTGGGCCATCAGGCGGCGCTGCAGCTTGTTAGCCAGCTTGGAGACGGCGCCCTGCAGGCCCATCAGCTGGTGGTCGAGATAGGCGCGCAGGCGGGTCAGCTCTTCCGGGTCGCACAGGTCAGCCGCTTGCGCGACTTCATCATGAGCCCGGGTGAAGACGTTGTAGGCGAACTTGTCACGCTCGTCGCCGTCGCGGAAGTTGGGGCGCAGGGGCTTGGAGCCGTCATCGCTGTCATCAGCGTCTTCGTCGGCTTCGAGGTCGACATCCTGGTCGACGCTGACATTTGTCTCCTCGCCGTCGATTTCCTCGCTGTCGCCCGATTCCATCTGTTCGGACGAAGCGCCCATCGGCTCTTCGGATTCCTGATCCTGTTCGCCCTGCTGGGACTGTTCGTCTTCGCTGTCCTGTTCCTGCTGGTCGTCGTCGGCTTGGGCCTCGTCGCCGGACTGGTCACCTGCGGTGAGGTCGCGGATCATTTCGCGAATGGTTTTGGCAAAGCCCGGCTGGTCGTGAAGCTGAGCGATCAGCTTGTCGAGCGCGCCGCCCGTGTCGGCTTCAACCCGCTCGCGCCAGACATCGGCCACGCGAGCGGCGGCTTCCGGCAACGGGCGGCCGGTCAGTTTTTCACGCAGCAGGAATTCCACCGCCGGGGCGAGGACCGCTTCCGGGTCTTCTGCGCCCATGGCAAATTCGCCGGACTTGCAGCGCAGTTCGAGGACAGCGTCGAGATTGAGGGCCGTGCCGCGCATGGCATTGGCGCCGAGGCTTTCGATACGCGCGTGTTCGGCCGCGTCATAGACCTTGCGCGGCAGGTCGCCCTGCGGGCGGTTCTGGACGTGTGCCGCTTCATCATGGTGCGCCCGGCGCAGGGCGATGGCGTCAGCCTCGCCGCGGATGCGCGCGACCACGGGCGCAGGTAGTTCGACCGGTGGCGGCCGCAAGACGATCCGTTCGCCGTCAGAGCCTGCATCATTGCCGAAGCCGACCTCGACGTCGCGGTCAGCCGTCATCGCCTTGGTCGTCGCGGCGAGCGCTTGCTTGAACAGTTCCTGAGGGGTGGTTTCGGTCTTGGCCATGACGATCACTTAGCGCGCGGGATCGCGTTTGCGAAGAGGGATGCCGGGTTGCCGCCGCGCTAGTCCGGGCGAAGGGCGCTTCCCGGCTGCTCGCGAGGTGGGATGCGGCCCACACGTCCGGCGCCCAGTTCGCGCACGAGCCTGACCCATTCCCGAAATGGAAACACAAGCAATTTCAATGCATGGTCACCCGGGCTGCCGACAAACCCCGTCGCGATCGTTTTGGCCGGGCCGGGCATGTAATAGGTCCCGAAAGCGAGGTCGATAAAGGGAAAGAAGAGCGCGAAATTCTTGTTGTAGGCATCGTCCCGGTCGACATGGTGCCAGGGGTGAAAGCGCGGGCCGGCGATGATGTAGCGCAGCGGGCCGTGCGACCAGTCCAAATTGGAATGGACGTAGTATTGGTGTGCCTCGCGCAGCAAACCCAGGAACACCACGTCATTGATCGACAAGCCGCAAAGTAAGCGGCGATCGCGCCGGTTGGAACAAGCAGGACCCATTCAAGGATGTCTGCGCGATTTGCCGACAGTAAATGCAATTCCGTATCGGAAGGGTGAACGGCGTGCATCGGCCAAAGCCAGGCATTGAAATGTGACAGCCGGTGCATGGCATAATTTGCCAGATCAAAAATCAGCAGCGCCATCAGTGCCCGCACGAGCCACGGGGCGTCTTGCCAAACCTGCGCTGGCACGTGGGGCAGGTGCTTCAGCAGGTTGAGCAGAAATGCCGTCGCCGCGAGCGGAATGACGAGTGCAGCCATATTGAAGGCGACGATCGCAAGGTTGACGGCCCCGCTATGCCGCAGGGAATCGTTCCAGTCCAATGCATCGCGCCCGGCTTTGAACCAGGCCAGAACCGTAACCACCGCGAAAAAGCACAATATGAATTGTGCCTTTTCGGACAACAGGATCATTACGGAGTGAGCATATTCGGACATATGTCTGCATCGCACAGCTGCGTGAAATCCGGGTTAACCCAACCAGCGACTATTTTTGATCGAAATGCACATTCACCGCGTTCAGCGGATAAGCGCCTTGTCAAAAAGTTCGAGCGTCCGCTGGAATGCCAGGGCATCTGCCGGTCGATTGTAATCGTCCGAGCCTTGCCGGGCAAAGCCATGGCCAGCATCATAGACATGGACCGGAACATCGTGGCGCGCCGCAATGAAGGCATCGACGCCGTCCATTGGAATGTGCGCGTCATGGCGACCGAAATGCGCGATGGACGGGCAGTTTGGCGCGGCGGCCTTGAACGCGGGCAGAAGGCTGCCGTAATAGGTCGCCGATGCCGCAAGCCCGCGTAACCGGCAAGCCGCAATATAGGCAATCGACCCGCCATAGCAAAAGCCGGTGATGAAGACCGGCCGCTCCAGCGCATCCACGCACGCGCCGATGTCCGACATGGCCGCGTCCAGCCCGTTGGCGCGGGCATAGCCGCCGCCCTCCGCGAGGGCTTCCGGCGAATGGTCTTCACGCGCAAACCCTGGTTGCTGCCGATCAAACATCGAAGGCAAAAGCACTTCATAGCCTTGAGCGGCAAAGCGGTTCGCCGCATCGATCATGAAGGAATTGATGCCGAAGATTTCCTGCACGAGGATCAGGCCGCCCTTGCGCGCCCCCTTCGGTTCGACGCGTACGGCGCCAAACTCAAAGCCGTCACGGCTTTTCAGGGTCAGGCTGGTTACAGTCATATCGTCCGTCTCAGGCAACCTTCACCATGAGGGCGCTTTCCGGCAGTTCCTCGGCGAAGCACCGTTGGTACATTTCAGCGACCAGCGGACGCTCGAGTTCATCGCACTTGTTGAGGAACGTCATGCGGAATGCGTGGCCGAGATTGTCGAAGATAGCAAAATTCTCCGCCCATGTAATCACCGTCCGCGGACTCATGACGGTGGAGAGATCGCCGGCCATGAAGGCGTTGCGAGTGAGATCAGCCAGGGTCACCATCTTGGACAGCGTGTCATCATCGACGCCGGTGGCCTTGGATTTCACGATTTCGACCTCGGCATCGTGTTCAAGGTAGTTCAGCGTGGTGACGATGCTCCAACGGTCCATCTGGCCCTGGTTGAGCTGCTGCGTGCCGTGATAGAGGCCTGTCGTGTCGCCAAGGCCGACCGTGTTCGTTGTCGCAAACAGGCGGAAATACGGGTTTGGCGCGATAACGCGGTTTTGGTCGAGCAGGGTCAGCTTGCCGCTGGCCTCAAGCACGCGCTGGATGACGAACATCACGTCCGGGCGACCGGCATCGTATTCGTCGAAACAGATGGCAACCTGGCGCTGAAGCGCCCATGGCAGGATGCCTTCGCGGAATTCGGTTATCTGCTTGCCGTCCTTCAGGACGATCGCATCCTTGCCGACCATGTCGATCCGGCTGACATGGCTGTCGAGGTTGACCCGGATCATCGGCCAGTTGAGGCGCGCCGCGATCTGCTCAATATGGGTCGACTTGCCTGTGCCGTGATAGCCTTGGACCATGACACGGCGATTATGCTCAAAGCCGGCGAGGACCGCCATCGTGGTCTGGGGATCGAACCGGTAGGCCGGGTCGATCTCAGGCACATATTGGGTGCGCTTCTTGAAGCCGTGCACGGTCATTGTCGTGTCGAGGCCGAAAACCTTCTTCACGTTGATCTTCTCGGTCGGCTTCATGCCCTCAAGGGCATCGGTATCGCTCATTACAGTCATGGAGTTCTGTCTCGTCGGGGAGGATTTATCTTTTCAAACTAGGTTCTAGCACGCGAAGCGCTAACGCCTAGTGCGACGTAGGGTAAAACTGAGGCCGGACAACAGGGGCGTCAGTCGGCCCGGGGCCAGACAATTTCGCCGCCGATCATCGTCATGACAGGTTTGGCTTCGAGGATTTCGGCTTCGGGCACCGTCAACAGGTCGCGATCAAAGACGGTGAAATCGGCGAGTTTCCCCGGTTCGATGGTGCCGAGGTCGTCTTCCTCGAAGGCGGCATAGGCCGCAGCGGAGGTGAAGAGGGCGAGCGCCTCTTCACGGGTCAGGGCCTGTTCAGGGTGCCAGCCCGGGCCGGATTCGCCTTTGAGACTCTTGCGGGAAACAGCCGCGTAGAACTCGATCAGAGGCGAGCCGACTTCGACCGGCGCATCCGAGCCGCCCACGACGACGGCACCGCTGTCGATCAGGCTGCGCCATGCATAGGCACCGGCGAGACGGTCCATGCCGAGGCGGGCCGGTGCGAAGAAAAGGTCACCAATCGCGTGCGAAGGCTGCATCGAAGCTATGAGGCCGTCGGCACCGACGCGGATAATGTCTTCGGGCGCAAAAATCTGGGCATGTTCGATGCGCCAGCGATGCGCGGCGTCATAACCGCCGGCCTCGACGGCCTCGAGTATGCGGCGATTGGCGAGGTCTCCGATCGCATGGATGGCAAGCTGGACACCTCCTGCATCGGCCCGGGCCATGACCGCCGCCAGGTCTTCCTGGCTCATCATGGCAAGGCCTGACGTGTCCGGGCGGTCGCTATAGGGTTCGATCAGCAGGGCGCCCCGGCTGCCAAGAGCGCCGTCCATGTAGATTTTCACGGTGCGATTGGTGATCGTGTCGGTTTCCATTTCGCGACCTGCGGCGATGTCGAAGCCGTCTTCGCCGAGCGCATTGTAGAGCCGGATCGGCAGGCGGCCCAGCGCGTCGAGCTCTGCCATGAGGGGAATTTCCTCAGGCGCAACGCTCATATTGTGCCCGCCCGTCCAGCCGCGCGAAGCGTAGAGTTTCGCGCCGGTCTCAAGCGCGATCTTGAGCCCTTCGGCGTCGGGCACCGTGACCAGCGGGGCGACGAGGTCCATCGCATTGTCGATAAGCAGGCCGTTCGCCGCGCCATCGGCATTGCGCTCAATGCGCCCGCCGTCGGGATCGGGCGTATCCTTCGTAATCCCCGCAGCGGCCAAAGTGGCGGAATTGACCACCATGGCGTGGCCATCCGAGCGCACGAGGATGATCTTGTGGTCGAGGCTGACGGCATCGAGGTCTGCAGCCGTGGGCATGCGGCCCTCGGGCCAGCCGGTTTCGATCCAGCCACGTCCAAAGACGACAGAGCCCGGCGCCTTGTCCTGCAGCTCTGTTTCAAGTCGCGTGACCAGTTCGGCAACAGATGCCGTGCCTTCGAGATTGAGCGTCAATTCGCGCTGGCCGACGCCAAGCAAGTGGACATGGGAATCGGTAAAGCCGGGGAACATGACCGCGCCCTTGAGATCGATCAGGTTGACCTCATCCTCGCTCCAGTCAGCCGACGTGGGTGGGACCGTGGCCTGGATGCGCCCGTCCGGACCGACGATAACGGCCTCGACCGTCGGCTGGTCCGGATTTCCGGTATAGATCGTGCCGCCGGTGATGACGGTGATCGCTGGGGCGGTGACAGCCTCCGGCGCGGGGGCGGCAGGGGCGCCGCAGGCGGCCAGCAGGAGGGTGGCAAGGGCGAGGCAGGGGTTGCGCATGGGGGCGGCCTTACGGTCAGGGCGTGGGATGCCCCGACCTGAAAGCTCCGTTGCCATGGTGTCAAGGTTCGAAGGAGTAGACGTCCTCGAACGGTACGCCGAATGCGCGCGCAATACGGAAGGCCAGCTCGAGCGACGGCGCGTACTTTTCCTGCTCGATGGCGATGATGGTCTGGCGCGTGGCGCCGACCATTTCAGCGAGCTGTGATTGCGTCAGGCCGCCTTCGCCCGTGCGCAGTTGCCTGATGCGATTGCGAACCTTTCCCTTGGCCATAACCTAGAGCCTGTAGAGCACGAGCGTGGCGATCATCTTCACGATGTGCGCGGCAAACAGAAGCGCCAGAAGGCTGAAGATCAGCCCGCTGGTCGATACGATGGCCAGCGGCGTGAAGAGCGGACTCGGATAGGCTTCCTGCAGGATGAGTTGGAGGACCAGCACATTGACAACTGCGATGAGGAACCAGTGCGAGATGAGCTCGGCGCGGCGCGCAATCATCTGGTCTCGCTCGTCCTCAACGCTGGCGCTGGCCGCAGCCGCGCCGTTCAGCATGGTCTCGCCGATGGTGGAACCGGCCGTCACGACGATCTCGCCGACAATCATGCCGATTGTGGCGATGACATAAGTGCTGAGCATATGACTGGCCGGCACGTCCACGACCTGCCAGCCGTCAAGGAACCGCATCTGGATGAACCAGACGACGATGCCGGCAATGATGAGCGATCCGAAGGCGCGAATTTCTGAACGGGACATGTTCTTTTCTTTCCCAGTTATGTAAGATATGTTTTACATAGGGGAGGGGTAAGGACGTGTCAAATATGTTTGACTGTTTTATCTGACCAGAAAAATTGCGCGCAAACAAAAACGCGCCCCCCGAGGGGGCGCGTTTTTACGTTTGCCGATGCCCGGAGGCGATCAGGCTTCGACAGCGGCGACCGCTTTCTTGGCGATGCTGCGCTTGATCTTCAGCGCCTTGGACGAAAGCTTGTCGTCCTTGGCCTTGGCCAGGAAGCCGTCGAGGCCGCCGAGCTTGTCCACGGTGCGCAGGGCTTTGGCCGCGATGCGCATCTTGAATTTCTGCTCAAGGGCTTCGGAATGAAGCGTCACGTCGATCAAGTTCGGCAGGAACCGGCGCTTGGTCTTGTGCTGGGAGTGGCTGACCAGGTGGCCAACGATCGGCTTGGTGCCGGTAAGTTCACATTCGCGGGACATGGGCCTCGCTCCGATTGCATGTTCAGGGTTATCTCGAAGGCGCGTCGTTACAAGGCAGGAGGCTATCCTGTCAACTCCGAAGCGACAGGCTGGCGTACAGTTTTACAGCCCCGTGTCATTCCCTGTCGTGATTATTGACTGCAACCACCTGGTTGATTGGGGCATTATAGGGGCAATCTTGTTCAGGCGCCGTTGGCGATGCCCCGTTATAAAGGGGTGATGGGAACCAGTTCCGAAGGATTTTACCTGATGAAACGCGCTATACTGCTTGCTTCCGGACTTGGCCTCGCTGTGGCGGGCCTCGCCGTTGCTGACACGGCGAGCCGTAACAGCACAGCCACGCCTGCGCTGCTGGCGAATGTGAAGGCCGGCACGCCGACACGCATGATCTATGAACTGGAAGCGAAAGCCTATGTCCTGTTCATTCCTGCCACCGGCCGGGCGAGCTTCGATGTCGCGATGCAGCCGGACAATTACCTGATCAATTCACGGGTCAAGGTGACCGGCATCGCCGACTGGTTCGTGAATTATGACATGGTGCTGCAGGCGTCGGGCTATACACGCGGCGACGCGCTGAAGACCTATTCCTATGTCTCGCAAAACCGCGACGGGAAGAAAAACCGCAAGGTGAACCTCACGATCGGGCCGGACAGTTTCAAGATGAAAGCCTTGCCGCAATTCGGGAACCTCGGCGATCCGGCTGCAACGACGCAGCAGGTATTGAACACGAATGACCCGATCACGGCACTGATCACGTTTGCCCTGGAGCCGCGGGCGCCGGGCGCCGACCCGTGCGGCGGGCCGATCCGCATCTTTGACGGACGCCAGCTGACCTACCTGCACCTCAAGAATGCCGGCAAGAAACACGTGAAGACCGACGCCTGGTCGGGCGACGCCATTGAATGCCATGTCACGATGGAAAAAGTGGCCGGCTACAAGAAGGGCGAGTCCAACAAGGACAATCTGTCAGGCATCGACGGGCCGCTGCGCATGTGGCTGGCCCCGCTCGAGAACGGCGTGACGGTGCCGGTGAAAATCCAGGCCGACACTGACAAGATCGGCAAGATCACGCTGCAGGCAAGCAAGCTGCGGTTTGAACCCATCGTGATGGAAGAAGCGGCGGCGACGCCAGGCGGCGGCTGACCTAGCCGCGATCGTCCTGAGGCAACAGGCGCAAGGCCGCCAGCAGCCCGGCCATGTCATCCGGCATCGGGGCTTCGAAATGGAGCGTCTCGCCGGTGACCGGATGGACGAACCCCAGCACCGCAGCATGCAGCGCCTGGCGTTCGAACGCGCGGGCCGCTGCTTTCGCGGCGTCAAACTTCTTGCCCGACCCCCAGGCCGTGATCCCTTTTGACCGGCCATAGACCGGATCGCCGATCAGGCTGGCGCCGACATGGCTCATATGGACGCGGATCTGGTGCGTGCGGCCGGTTTCCAGCGTGCACTTGATGAGGGCGGCGGCGGGCAGGCCGGTGCCCTTGTCGCGCAGGCCAAAGGTTTCGAGCGCCTTGTAATGGGTGATCGCCTGCCGTCCGTGCGTGCCGTCCGGATTGCGGACCACGGCCATTTTCTTGCGGTCGCCGGATGAGCGCGCAATCTGTTCGTCAATCGTGCCGGCGAGGGGGCGGGGCGCGCCGCGTGTCAGGGCGAGATAGGCGCGCTCGATATCGTGTTCAGCAAACAGATTGGAAAGGCCGACATGGGCGGCCTCGGTCTTGGCGGCGACCATGACGCCGGTCGTCAGCTTGTCGAGCCGGTGGACAATGCCGGGCCGCTCAACGCCGCCAATGCCGGGCAGTTGCCCTTCGCAATGGTGCAGCAAGGCGTTGACCAGCGTACCGTCCCAGCTGCCGGGCGCCGGGTGCGCGGCCATGCCGGACGGCTTGTTGATGATGATCAGGTGTTCGTCCTCGAAAAGGATATCGAGCGGAATGTCTTCCGGTTGCGGCACCGCTGCCACGGGATCGGGCAGGGCCAATACATAGACGCTGCCGACGACGACCGCCTTGCGAGGATCATCGGTTGCTGCACCGTCGATCGTCACGGCGCCTTCCTTGATGAGCGCCTTGGCACGGGAGCGCGACAGGGTACCCGCCTGGTCAGCGAGAAAGCTGTCGAGGCGAAGGCCTGCGTCTGCAGGGCGGGCAGTGAGTGTGATCTTTTCCATTATCCGGCCTTATAGACGTGAACTGGTCTCCGCGTCATGGTGTTGTCGTAGTCGCGACATATAAGCGGCGCGAAACCACGGAGGATATCATGAGCGCAGTTACCAGACGCGGCCTGCTTGGCGCCGCCGCCACCGGAGCCCTTAGCCTTGCGGCGTGTGCGGCGCCAGCCACCAAGACACTGGCCCCGGCCGCACCCGCTTATGATGGCGCGGTCGAATTCGGCCACGGTGTCGCCTCGGGTGACCCGCTGCCGACAAAAGTGATCCTCTGGACACGTGTGACGCTGACGACCGGCACAGGCCCGATCCCCGTCCGCTATGACGTGTATGGCGAGAGCGATGGCGCAACACCGCTGCTCTCGGGACTGGTGACCGCAGACGCCTCGCACGATTATTGCGTCAAGGTCGACGTGAAAGGCCTCAGCCCGGCGACCGCCTATCTATATCGCTTCACGGCCCTGACCAGCGCGGGCGAAGTGGCCTCGCCGGTCGGTCGCACACGCACGACCGCCGCCTCGGGCAATGCGCCGGTGAAACTGGGCGTCGCTTCCTGCGCCAACTGGCAGTTCGGCCAGTTCAACGCCTACAAGGCGTTGGCCGCCGAGCCGGACCTCGACGCGATCGTGTTCCTTGGCGACTACCTCTATGAATACGGCATTGACGGCTATGGCGCTGAAACCGCGCAAGCCCTTGGCCGGCTTCATGATCCGATCACCGAGATTGTGACCCTCGGTGATTACAGGATGCGCCACGCACAATACAAATCGGACCCCGATCTCCAAGCGGCGCATGCCGCTGCGCCCTGGATTTGCACATGGGACGATCATGAGAGCGCGAATGACAGCTACCGGACCGGTGCTGAAAACCACAATCGGGAACAGGGCGAAGGCGACTGGTCGGACCGCAAGCAGGCTGCATTGCAGGCCTATTTCGAATGGATGCCGATGCGCGAGCCGGAGTCCGGAGATATCACGTCAGCCGTCTGGCGCAGCTTCAGTTTCGGCAACGTGGCCACGATCTACGCGGCCGAAACGCGCCTGACGGGCCGCTCGCCCAGCATCGGATGGTCCGATGTGATCAGCGGCACCACCGACCCCGACGAAGTTGCCACGCAGGCCATGGCACACATGGCCGTCATGAATGATCCGGCCCGCACGATGATGGGGGCTGCGCAGGAAGCCTGGCTTGGCGAAACCATGATCAAATCGGTTCAGGCCGGGAAGACCTGGCAGGTTCTGGCCAACCAGGTGGTGATGGCGCGGGTCGCGATGCCAAAACTTCAGGAGACGCTGACGCCTGAACAGATCTCCGATCTCGACCATCCGTTCGTGCGATCCATGATCGGTTTCTCGGCGCTTGGCCTGCCGATGAATCTCGATGCCTGGGATGGGTACCCCGCCGCCCGCGAACGGCTGTATGACAGCGTTCAGGCGGCAGGCGGGCGTCTCGTTACCCTGGCTGGCGACACCCACACGGCATGGGCCAATACGCTCTATGATTCTGAGGGCGCCCGGGTCGGCGTGGAGTTCGGTTGCACCTCGATCACGTCACCGGGAACAGGCAGCTATCTCCCCAACGTGCCGGATCTTGGGAAGCAGTTCGCAGACGCCAATACGGAAGTCGAATGGCATGATCCGTTCGGCCATGGCTATACGGTCGTCACGCTGACGCCGGAACGGGTCAGCGGCGAATTCGTCAAAGTCTCGACCGTGCTTGAGCCAGATTACGCGGCAGAGCGCGTGGCCACCTATGCGGCCGTGGCGGAAGACAATGGCATGTCAGCGCTCAGCAAGGCCTGAGATCGTTTAGTCCAGCAGGCCTGCGAGGCACCTGCGGCCCCCATCAAGCCGCAGCGCCTCGCCTGTGATGAACGCGGCTTCCGGGGATGCCATAAACCGGCAGGCGTCTGCAATTTCGTCGGCCAGAGCCGTCCGGCCGAGCGGCGTGCGGCGCATCGTCCAGCTCTGGATGCGTTCCTCGCTGGGCCGCACGGCGACAATCGCGTTCACCCGGATCGAGAGATCGGCCAGTTCCACGGCCCCGGCGCGCATGACGCCCAGAACGCCGCCCTGCGAGATCGTCTCGGTGAACTGGCCCGGCATTGACGCAATCGCCGAATAAGAGAGCACGAACGTAATCGTGCCCTTCTGGCGCAGGCGTTCGACGCCAACGGTGGGAAGGTCTTCCTGTTCGGCGATGCGCTCGGCGAACACCTGAAGGGCGAGGGCCGTTCCCCGGATCGACTTGGCGATCGCCTTGTCGAACTTCTCCGTGGAAAAATCGAGCAATGTATCCGGCGCTTCAAGCTCGGGAATGATCACGGCATTGTCGATGCGGCCGAAGCCTTCGATGGCGGCTGTGAAGGCATTGCGCAGCCCGAGGCGGGTAAAAAGCTCGCCATGATGAAAGATCACGTCGTCGGGCACGGCATTGCGCGCGGTCGCGAGACGTTCGGCGCTCGGGTCGGCCGCCAAGACGCGGTGGCCGGTTTCGCTGAAACGGCGCGCGATGGCATCGCCGACTTCCCGGCCGAGGCCGAGTATGGCTGTGACGGGTACACCCATTTTGCCTAGTCTCCGGACGGATCGGCGGGCGCGGTCGTCACGCGGCGAGGGTTGCGAATGTCATCGCCGAGAATGGCAAGCCGGTCATTCAGGCGGTGCAGCGCGGCGAGGATTTCGCCAAGCAGCCGTACCGTCACGAAGAGGAAGACTACAGCGACAAAGCCGACAACCAGCTTCGTCAGTGCCACGAAAAGGTGGCCCTGAAACAGGGAAATGGACGCATTGAGAAGGACGAGAAGTCCAGCGGCCAACAGGGCAAGCCCGAGCATGGAGGTCGCCATCTTGACCGCGCCAAGTGTCATCGGTCGATCCTGGTCAAATATGTCTCTCATGGGTCGTCCTCCGCCCGTTGCCTGCACCAGTGCCCGGCACGCCGACGGAGGACTTGTTCCGCCTGTGCCGCGCTAGCTGGCCTCCAACCATCGCAGCTGTTCTTTAAGCTTCAGTTTCTGTCGCTTCAAATCCTTTAACTCAAGCGGATCTACCGAGGGGTGCTTCTGTGTCTCGGAGATTTTCTGGTCCAGCTGGCGGTGCTTGTTCGAAAGCTCACTGATCCGACCGTTGAGCGACATGGGCAGTCTCCTTTTGCGGTTAAGAATTTGTGTCCTTGATGCAACACTAAATCATAGAAGCGGGCCGACGTTAAGGGCACGACCGAAGGATTTCGCGAGTTTAATGAGAATGCGTCAGACGTGCAGCGGGCGCGCACATTTCCTGCGTGCTTTTTGGGCAAACATGTCCTGATCGCCCAGAGCGATCAAGGTGTCAGCCCCCTGTCCTTCCTGCCATTTCGCGATCCCGCAGGACGCGCCGATATGAACCGGCGCAACGTGTTCTGCGTCACCATTGCAGACGACGAGCTGGTCGATCAGCGTCGTAAGCTGCGCCGCCTTGGCGATTGTGTCGGCATGACTGGCCTGGGCAAGCACGACGCCGAATTCGTCACCTCCGAGCCGGCCGACAATGTCGGTTTCCCGTGTATTCTGCAGCAGGATGTCTGAAACGCGCATCAGGACGTCGTCTCCGGCGGCGTGGCCGAACGCGTCGTTGACCTTCTTGAAATGGTCGAGGTCGATGAAAATCAAGGACAGGGGCGTGCGGAACCGGTCGGCGAGCGCAATCTCGCGCCGGACTTCGCGCTCAAACGCCCGGCGGTTGAAAATTGGGCACAAGGCATCATTGTCGGCAAGCAGCTCGGCGTCGGAAAGTTCGATGCGCAAACGGGCCGCCTCGTTGCGCAGCGCGATCACTTCCTCGCTCAAGGCCTCCAACGCAGCCCGCTCACGCAAGCCTAGCGCGTCAAGATCGACACCGAGAATGTCGAGCAGAGCGCGGCGCTGATCCTGCGATACCTGATGGAATTCTTCCGTCATTGAGACAGGTTATACCCGAATTGACCGCAAGGGGAGACGGCAAGGTCATGAATTGCATATGCCGGACCCGATCAAGCGCCAGTTGACCGCAGGCGCGGCTTTCCTATGGTGCGCGCTTTCAGGCGGCGAGGATCCCGAAAGCCATGACCACATCTCCCAAAGTCGGCATCATTATGGGCAGCCAGTCCGACTGGCCGGTGATGCACCACGCCGTCTCGATCCTCGACGAGATGGGCATCGCGCATGAGGCGCGGATCGTCTCGGCGCATCGCACGCCCGACCGGCTGACCGAGTATGCCAGGTCGGCCAAGGGCAGGGGCCTGAAAGTGATCATTGCCGGGGCGGGCGGCGCCGCTCACCTGCCGGGCATGACAGCCGCCATGACGCCGCTGCCGGTGCTGGGCGTGCCGGTCCAGTCGAAAACCCTGTCGGGCCTCGATAGCCTGCTTTCGATCGTGCAAATGCCGCGCGGCATTCCAGTCGGCACGCTGGCCATCGGTGAGGCCGGTGCCGCGAATGCGGGTCTCCTGGCCGCCGCGATCATCGCGCTTGAGGACAAGCATGTGGCGGCGAAACTCGATGCCTATCGCGCGGCCCAAACGGACGCCGTGGCCCAGGCACCCGAGGGATGACAGCCTTGCCTCCTGGCGCGGTCATCGGAATCCTTGGCGGCGGACAATTGGGCCGGATGCTGGCCAATGCGGCCAGCCAGCTCGGCTTTGACGTGCATGTCTTCTGCCCGGAATCGGACGCGCCTGCTGCGCGTGTCGCCATGAAGCATTGGCAGGCCGACTATAGCGTCAGCGAAGCACTGACCGGCTTTGCCCGGGCCTGCGATGTCGTCACGCTGGAATTCGAAAACATCCCGGTCGGCGCGGTCGAGGCGATTGTCGCCACCGGCACGCCCCTTCACCCGGGCGCGAAATCGCTGGCCCTGTCTCAGGACCGGGCCGACGAGAAAGCCTTCTTGCAAAGCATCGGCATCGCCACGGCAGACTTTCGTATCATCGATGCCGAAGCCGATATTGCGCCCGCACTCGGCGCGCTCGGCGGCAAAGGCGTGCTCAAGACCCGGCGTGACGGCTATGACGGCAAAGGGCAGGCCTGGCTGAAGAACGAGGCCGACATTACCGTGGGGTGGGAAACCGTCGGGCGGGCACCCTGCGTGCTGGAAGCCGCAATCGCATTTCAGTGCGAAATTTCGGTCGTCGTTGCCCGGTCCAGCACGGGCGAGACGGCGAGTTGGGCACCGCCAAGAAATGTCCACGAAGATGGCATATTGGCGCGCTCGACTGTGCCGTCTGGCCTTGATCAGACGGTTGAGTCCGAAGCGCGCAGGCAGGCCGTGATGCTGGTCGATGCGCTGGGCCATGTCGGCGTGCTGACGCTTGAATTCTTTGTCATGGCGGATGGTCGCCTGATCGCCAATGAATTTGCCCCGCGGGTCCACAATTCCGGGCACTGGACGCCGGAAGCCTGTCAGACTGGCCAGTTCGAGCAGCATATCAGGGCGATCGCCGGGTGGAAGCTGGGCGACACGCATCGGCTTTTCGATGCGGAGATGATAAACTTGATCGGCAAGGCGGGTCTTATCGACCCGTCAAGCCTCGCCGCGAACGAAACGCTGACTCTCTATGGCAAGCGCGAGGCGCGTGCCGGCCGCAAGATGGGCCACATCACCCGCCGCGGCGGCCCCCGAAAGGACTGAATCCATGCTGCTTCCCGTATCGACCTGGCAGGACATCGAGCAATGGCTCACAGAATCGCGCACGATTGTCATTCCGATCGGTTCGATGGAACAGCACGGGCCGAACGGCTTCATCGGGACGGACGCGCTGTGCCCGGAAATCATCGCGCGCCACGCCGAGAGCCTTGCGCCGGATGACATGCTGGTCGGGCCGACCTTCAATGTCGGTTGCGCGCAGCACCATCTCGGCTTTCCCGGCACGATCACGCTGCGGCCATCGACCATGATTGCCGCCATGGCGGACTGGACCGAAAGCCTGATGCGGCACGGGTTCGAGCGGATCTACTGGTACAATGGCCATGGCGGGAACATTTCGACCATTGAGGCGGCCTTCAGCGAGATTCATGCGCGGCGAAGCTTCGATCCACGCGGCGAAGACAACCGGCCCGGCCTCAGCCTTAAGCGGCGCGACTGGTGGGACTTCCGGGACGTGATGGGCCTGTGCAACAAGCTCTATCCGGTCGGCCATGGCAGCCACGCAACAGCATCGGAAGTGTCGGTGACCTATTACGCCTATCCGGAGCGTGCACGACGAGAGGTCGAGATGAGCCCGAAAATCGCGCCAAACGGCAAGATTGGCGACGCCGTGCAGTATCGGCGCGACTTCCCCGATGGCCGGATCGGCTCTGATCCGACCCAGTCGAACGCAGCCGATGGCGAGAAGATTGTCGAGGCAGCAGCCCGGGCCATGATCGACGACGTGATGCGGTTTTCTGAATAAGCTGTAACGCGCGACCTCAGTTCAGACGCTGGCCAGAGGGTCAAAAGGACGGTATCAGAAGGGGATTCCAGAAAGGCGTGCGAACCGCATACATGCTCGACATTCAGAGGCTGGAAAAATCATTTGGCGCAAAGCACGCGGTGCGCGGCGTTTCCTTCCGCCTAGAGAAGGGAACCGTGCTCGGATTTCTCGGACCGAACGGCGCCGGCAAGTCGACCACGATGCGCATGATCGCCGGTGTGCTGGAACCGGATGGCGGCGACGCCCTGATCGACGGAAAATCCATCCTGACAGACCGACGCGAGGCCCAGCGCGCGCTCGGCTACCTGCCGGAAGGCGCGCCGCTTTACGAAGACATGACGCCGCCGGAATTCCTTGTCTTCATGGCCTCGGCGCGGGGCATGAAGGGCGCCGCGCGCAAGGACGGAGTCGAGCGGGCGATAGCCGATGCCCGCATTTCGACCGTCTGCGACCAGCGCATCGGCTCCCTGTCGAAAGGCTATCGGCGCCGCGTGGGCCTGGCAGGCGCCATCCTGCATGACCCGCCCGTCCTGCTGCTCGACGAGCCGACTGACGGCCTCGACCCGAACCAGAAACGCGCGGTACGGGCGCTGATCGCGCGCATGGCACCGAACAAGGCGATCCTGATCTCGACCCATACGCTGACGGAAGTGCCGGCCATGTGCACACGTGCCATCGTCATCGACCGGGGCATTGTCGTGGCTGACGACACACCGGGCGCCCTCGTCAAGCGATCCGAGGATGGCACGCTGGAAGGCGCCTTCATGCGACTGACAGATCAGGCCGAGGCTGAAACGGCATGATGGTCTGGCTGAAGGAGCAGTTCGGCGGCTTCACCGCAACCTATCGGCGCGAACTGGGCGCCTATTTCGCCACGCCGATGGCCTATGTGTTCCTGGCCGTGTTCCTCCTGGCGCTTGGCCTGTTTACCTGGGAGGCGTCGCGCTTTTTCGACACGGGGTCAGCCGACCTTGCCCCCTTCTTCGTCTGGCATCCCTGGCTGTACATGATTTTCCTGCCCGCGCTGGCCATGCGCCTCTGGGCGGACGAGCGCACCGCCGGAACGGACGAACTGCTCCTGTCGCTGCCACTCGGCATGCCGGGGCTCGTGCTCAGCAAACTGTTTGCTGCGTGGACGGTCGCCGGCGTCGGTCTCGCCCTGACGGCGCCAATGTGGGTGACGGTCAACGTGCTCGGCAGTCCCGACAATGCGGCCATTGCACTGACCTATATGGTCAGCTTCCTGATGGCAGGTGCGTATCTTTCTATCGGCGCTGCGGTTTCCGCGCTGACCGGCAGCCAGGTGACGGCCTTTGTCATCAGCGTTGTTATCGCCTTTGTTTTCACGGCGGCCGGCTGGCCGCTTGTCCTCTCCGGCGTGCAGTCAGTGTTTGGTACGAGCACGGCGGAACTCGTTGCGTCCTTTTCCTTCCTGACCCAGTTCGAGGGGGCCCAGCGCGGCGTGCTCGAATTGCGCGCCGTGGTGTTCTTCCTTGGCTTCACGGCCTTCTGGACGGTGCTGAACGGGCTCTGGGCCGCGCGACAGAGGCTTGGATAGACAATGAAGGCGAAACATTTCCTTCCCGCCGCAACGGCGCTGGCTGCCACTATCTTCGTGTCGGGAAACCTCGTCATCCAGCACGTCCTGTCAGGCGCGCGTGTCGATTTCACCGAGAACAATCTCTACACGCTGTCCAAAGGCACGAAGGACACGCTGGCAAGCGTGGCCGAGCCCGTTGAGGTCACGTTTGTCTACACCCGCGGTGTCGGCCAGGAGTATCCGGCGGTGCGGGCATACGCGGCGCGCGTGCGTGAATTGCTCGAATCGTATCGCAGCCAGTCTGGCGGACAGGTCATCGTTCACGAGATCGACCCGTCGCCCTTCTCGGAGGCCGAAGACGAGGCCCTGGCAGCGGGCATCACGGCGGTCGGCACGAACGGCACCGACCCTCTCTATTTCGGGATTATCGGACGTAATGCGGTCGATGACCAGCGGGTCATCCCCTTCCTAGCACCAGAGCGGGAGGTCACGCTGGAATACGACCTGACCCGGATGGTGGCGCGCCTAGATGACCCGGATCCGCCACGCGTCGGGATATTGTCTTCCCTGCCGGGCATGACCGCGCCGGGCGGTGAAGGCGGCTACACGCTGCTGGCCGATATCACCAAATCGTTCGACGTTGTTCGCATATCTGACGAGTTCCAGTCGCTGCCGGAAGACCTGGATGTGCTATTCGTCGCTCACCCGCCGGAACTGTCAGCGCGGCAGGAATGGCTGATCGACCAGTACATCCTGCGCCATGGCCGCGCCGTCATCATGGTCGACCCGGCGGCGAAAACCGCCATGGGAGGCGGCATGCTCGGCGCGTCCCGTGATCATCCCCGGTCTGACCTTGGCGCGCTCGGCAAGGCATGGGGCGTCACCCTGTCTGAGGACGCTGTGGCGGACGCCGCGAATGCGTTGCCTGTGCCAGTCGATACCGGCAATGGCCGCATGGAGGAACTCGCACACCCGCTGTTCATCGGCGCGCATGCGGCAGACATGAACGCGAACGACCTGGTGACGGCGGACCTGACGCGGAACGTGAATTTCGGTGCCCCCGGCGCATTACTTGCGGGCATCCTGCCAGATGGCGAAGTTTTCTCGCCGCTCATTTCAACCGGTCCAAGCCCGTCTTATATCGACGCCCGGGAAGCCGTGCGGGACATGACGCCCGGTGACGTATTGAAGTCCTACAAGACGTCGCCCCTACCTCTCGTCCTGGCCGCGCGCCTGTCGGGATCACTCACGACGGCCTTCCCTGCCGGTGCCCCGACTTTGGATGAACCCGCCGATCCCGGACTGGCCGAACTGGCGCGCGCCGAGGCCGCGAACGCCTTGCCGCACATTTCCAGGAGCGAGACAAATGCGGAGATCGTGCTGATCGCAGACGTCGATGTGCTGGCAGACGATTTCTACATCATTCCCGGCCGCGACGTGGTCGTAGCCGACAATGGCGCGCTTGTACTGAACGCGATCGATGCCCTGTCGGGCGGCGGGGAACTGTCTCGCCTCAGGTCGCGCGCACCGAGCCTGAGGCCGATGACGCGGATCGACCGGATGCGCGAAAACGCAGAGGCCAAATATTTCCGCCAACAGGCCGAACTCGAGAGCCGGCTCGCGACGGCGCAGTCCCGGCTGGAAGAATTGCAGGACATAAGCGCAACCGACGGCTTTTTCTCAGGCGACCTCGAAGCAGACCTGTCTCAAGACGAGCGGGCGGAACTTGCGAAGCTTCGCGCGGACATCGTCGAACTGCGCGAGCGGCTTCGCAGCATCGAGCGGGACTATCGGCGCGATATCGACCGGCTGGAAGGCATGCTTAAACTGATAAACATCTGGGGCGGGCCCCTCCTGATAGGACTAATCGGCTTGCTTGTATGGCGCCGCCAGACATTCCGGGAAGGTCGTGGCACATGACGGATGTTCCAGCCCAACGGCGCGTCCGGCGCCTGCAAGTGCTTGGCGCAGTTGCGGGGGCGCTCACCGTTCTGGCTGTCCTTGTCAGCCTCGGTGGGCAGGATTCCCCACAGAGCTCCGAGCGGATGGGAGATCGGGTCCTGCCGAATTTTTCAACCATACGCGCCGAAGCGAGCGAGATTCGGGTCACGCTGGCGGATGAAGCCTACAGCTTGGTCAACGGCCCGGATGGCTGGACACTTGGCGGAACTGACGGCTACCCCATTCGCGCCGACAGGCTGGCCGATCTAGCCGGCGGGCTTGAGACGCTGACCTGGGGCGAGGGGCGCACGCGCGACCCCGGCAAGATGAACCGTATCGGTCTCGGCGACCCGCGCGACGGCGGAACAGGTGCCCTGGTTGAAATTGTCAACGAGGCGGGCACCGTCACAGCCGCGCTGCTGACGGGCCGCAAGGGCGCGAACGTCTATGCACGCCTGCCCGGTGAGGCGCAGGCTTTCCGCGTCAATGGCGACCTTCCGCCGCTCTACAATCACGACGCCTGGCTTGATCTCGACATCATCGACATCCACGAGGATGCCGTGTCGGCCGTTCGCCTGCATGACGCCAGCGGCAACAGCCTCTACCTTCAGCGCTCGGTGGGCAGTAGCGAACGGAGTTTTCGCCCGGCCCCGCCGTATCAGGACTATCGCCTCGTCAGCCGTATCGCCGCCTCGACGCCCGCGCTTGCCCTCGCGCGACTCCAGCTGATCGGGGTAAAGCCCGCTGCCAAACTGACAACGCGGCTGGCGGCGCGCCACATCACGGAAACGCATGATGGGCTGGAAGTGGAGCTGAGGGCCTATCGCGAACCGGATGGCTATTTCGTCACACTGCGGGCGATCGAAGCGGGTGAAGGTGCCCAGCGTGGCAGCACGATCAACCAGAAGGCGGCCGGATGGGCGTTCGAAGTCACCGAATTCGACTGGAATGACTTTACGCCGTCCATCGCATCGATTGTGCGCCCGCCTCTACCCGATGAGACGGGCGCGCCGATCCAGCCCTGAGGCCTAGCGGCTGATATCCATCGCAGCGAGGACGCGGCCGAAGCCCGCTTCCTGGACAACGAGCGCGCATGTCGTCTTGCAGACAGACGGATCGATCTCGACACGTCCGCCGATCCATGGCCCGATCGAGGTCACATGCGTGACCGGATTGACCATGTTGGTCGGGTTTGCATCACCGTCGAGGTACTCAATCACAAAAATATCAGTGAGGTCGGTGACAGAACCCGTCAGTTCGATTTTCTTGCCCTTGCGTGCGAGGTGCGCCGGCGAAGGGTCGGCAGCGCTGACGCGCTTGAGCGCGGACTCGACCTGTGCCGGCTTGCTGCCCGGACATTGCTCAAGGCCGTTATACACGGTCTGCGGCGTGTAGGGTCCGCGCAGCCGGAACTTGTCGACATAAGCGCGCTGGCGATCCTTGGATTCGGCCATGGCCATCGGATCTTTTTCACCGAGATAGTCCCAGTAATCGACCGACCAGGTGAGTATCAACACGTCATCGCGCGTCGCGTCGACTTCCGTCATTGTGCGATGCGCCTTCGGACAGGCCCGGCAATTGTGCGAGGCAAAGAGCTCGACAAGAACAGGCGACGGTGCATCGACGGCCACGGGCTTCTGCGCGGCAGCCGGGAAGGCAGCCAGAGCAAAAAGTATCAGGAAAGGCAGTCGCGCATGCTTCATTACGGTCGCGTTATAGGCCCATGCGAAATCGCGTGACAATCACAGGGGTGTGAGGACTGCTAAAAAGCCCTCCGCGCCGAAACGCGAAGGGCTTTGATAATCGTGCGTCCTGCCGGTTTTTCCCTACAGGGCTTCGCGGGCAAGATTGCGCAGCACGTAGTGAAGAATGCCGCCATTGCGATAATAATCGAGCTCGTTTTCCGTATCGATACGAAGAGTCGTTTTTGCAATGAAGGTCGTGCCGTCTTCGCGCGTGATTTTCACGTCCATGGTCTGGCGGGGCTGGATGTCGGCAACGCCTTCGATCGAGACCTGTTCCTTGCCGGTAAGACCCAGGATTTCCGCGCTTTCACCCTCTGCGAACTCAAGTGGCAGAACACCCATGCCAATCAGGTTGGAGCGGTGGATCCGTTCGAAGCTGCCTGCGATCACGGCCCGCACACCCAGCAGGATCGTGCCCTTTGCGGCCCAGTCGCGCGACGAGCCATTGCCATAGAGGTCGCCCGCGAAGATCACCAGCGGCACATTTTCCTTCTGATAGCGCATAGCGGCATCATAGATCGCCATCTGCTCGCCATCCGGATAGTGGATGGTTACGCCGCCCTCGACGCCCGGCACCATCTGGTTCTTGATACGGATGTTGGCGAATGTGCCCCGCATCATGACCTGGTGGTTGCCGCGTCGCGAGCCGTAAGAATTGAAGTCCATGGCGCTGACCTGGTGGGCCTGAAGATATTCGCCAGCCGGGCTGGAAGCCTTGATCGAACCGGCCGGAGAAATATGGTCGGTCGTGATGGAATCGCCGAACAGGGCCAGCACACGGGCATTCTCGACATCGGTCGGTGCGTCGGGCTCAAGCCCCATGCCCTCAAAATAGGGCGGATTCTGAACATAGGTTGATCCGGGGGGCCAGCTATAGGTCTGCCCGCCAGACACTTCGATACCCTGCCAATGCTCGTCGCCCTTGAAGACGTCCGAATAGCGCGCAGCGAACATTTCCGGCGTCACGGCGACGGCCATCACTTCAGCAATCTCATGCGATGTCGGCCAGATATCCTTCAGATAAACATCATTGCCATCCTTGTCCTGACCCAGTGGGTCCGTTGTCAGGTTGATGCGCAGCGACCCGGCAATTGCATACGCGACAACCAGCGGCGGGGAGGCGAGATAGTTCGCCTTGATGTCGGGACCGATCCGTCCTTCAAAGTTGCGGTTGCCTGACAGGACCGAGCAGGAGACGAGATCGCCATCGGCAATCGCCTTGGCGAGCGGCGCATCGAGCGGGCCCGAGTTGCCGATACAGGTGGTGCAGCCGTAGCCCACGAGATTGAAGCCGAGCGCATTGAGGTCGTCCGACAGCCCAGCCTTGTCGAGATAATCCGTGACGACCTGACTGCCGGGGGCAAGTGAGGTCTTGACCCATGGCTTGCTTGTCAGTCCAAGCGCCGCCGCGTTGCGGGCCAACAGGCCAGCCGCCACCATGACACTGGGATTCGATGTGTTGGTGCACGACGTGATGGCCGCAATGAACACATCGCCATGGGTTACCGTATAGTCTTCGCCTTCAACGGCGATCGGCTCAGCCGCGTCTGCCAGCTTGCCGAATTCCTTGGTCATGGCATCCGCGAACGCCGTGTCGCCTTCAGACAGTAGCACACGGTCCTGCGGGCGTTTCGGGCCGGAGATCGATGGCACGACCGCGCCGAGATCAAGTTCGAGCGTGTCGGTGAAGACAGGCTCGGCCTGTTCGGGGCGCCAGTAGCCCTGGGCCTTGGCATACGCTTCCACCAGCGCCACGCGGTCGGCGTCGCGGCCAGTGTTCTTGAGGTATTTGACCGTATCGTCATCAACCGGAAAGAAGCCGCACGTCGCGCCATATTCCGGCGCCATGTTCGAGATCGTTGCCTCGTCTTCGAGCGTGAGGTTGGCAAGGCCGGGGCCGAAGAATTCGACGAATTTTCCGACGACGCCTTTTTTGCGCAGCATCTGGACAACCGTCAGCACGAGATCTGTCGCGGTGGCGCCTTCAGCCATCTTGCCGGTCAGCTTGAAGCCGATGACTTCAGGAATGAGCATTGAAACCGGCTGGCCCAGCATCGCGGCCTCGGCTTCGATACCGCCGACGCCCCAACCGAGCACAGCGAGGGCATTAATCATGGTCGTGTGGCTGTCGGTCCCGACACATGTGTCGGGATAGGCAACAGTTTCGCCAGCTTCCTCTTTCGTCCACACGGTCTGGCCGAGATATTCGAGGTTCACCTGGTGGCAAATGCCGGTGCCAGGAGGCACGACACGGAAATTCTTGAAGGCGGTCGAGCCCCAGCGCAGGAATTCATAGCGTTCCTGGTTGCGCTGGTATTCCATCTCGACATTCTTCTCGAAACTGCCGGCGCCAGCGAAACTGTCGACCATGACCGAGTGGTCGATCACGAGATCGACGGGCACCTGCGGGTTGATCGCTTCCGGCGATGCGCCAAGCTTCGCTGCGGCGTCGCGCATGGCAGCGAGGTCAACCACGGCCGGAACACCGGTGAAATCCTGCATCAGCACGCGCGCCGGGCGGTAGGCGATCTCGTGGCTGGTGGCACCCTTGTTGTCGAGCCAGGCCCTGAACGCGAGAATGTCGGCTTTGGTGACCGTCTTGCCATCTTCAAAGCGCAGCATGTTCTCCAGCAGCACTTTCAGCGAGGCTGGCAGGCGCGACACATCGCCAAGTCCGTTTTCAGAGGCTGCGGCGAGCGAATAATAAGTGTACGTCTTGCCAGCAGCGGTAAGCGTGCGTTTGGATTTGAAGCTGTCGAGAGACGACATGCGGGAGACCTCGCGTCTTGGAGTGATAGGTGGTGCCGCAGCGGTGCAGCGCGTTACCTTGTGTCATATAGGTGCTAAGGGCCTGATGCAATTGGGGCAAAGGGTCTATTCGGGAGATGATGTGCAGCTTTTGACAGCGTCCGGACTGGGCATCCTGCGCGGAGAGCGGGTGCTGTTTGAAGGGGTGTCACTGGCAGTGGCGCCGGGCGAGGCCGTGGTGCTGAGGGGTTCTAACGGGGCCGGCAAGACCACTTTGCTGCGTGTGCTGGCCGGGCTGACGCGGCCGGAAGCCGGCAGTGTCGGCCATGATGGTGCCCATCATTGGGTGGGTCACCGCGATGGCCTGAAGCCAAACGAAACACCCCGCGCGCATCTCAGCCTCTGGGCGAAGGCCTGGGGTGCGGACGCCGATATCGACGCAATTCTCAATGATTTTGGACTTTCGCGGCCTGCGGACGTCGCCGCGCGCTACCTGTCAGCAGGCCAGCGGCGGCGCACGGCGCTGGCGCGGCTGATGCTGGAAACACGCCCGGTCTGGCTGCTCGACGAGCCGTTCACGGCGCTGGACGCTGAGGGGCGCGACCGGGTCCTTGCGATGGTGGCAGGGCATCGGCAAGAGGGTGGCGCGGTGGTCGCAGCGGTGCATGGTGACGCGGGTTTCGCGGCGAGCCTGGAGTTGGTGCTGTGAGCCCGGCCCCGATCCTCTCCGCCTTCCGGCAGGCCCTGAGCGAAGCCTGGGCGGGCGGAGCCGGGGCGTTATTACCGCTTGGCTTCTTTGCCGGAGCCGCCGTTCTCGTGCCTCTGGGTATCGGAACCGAACCCGGCATGCTGCGCACGGTGGGTCCCGGCATTCTCTGGGTATCACTTGCACTATCCAGCCTTGTGACGCTTGAGCGTATCTTTCAGGCCGACGTCGAGGACGGCGCACTGGACCTGTGGCTGCAGGCGGGCGCACCGGTTTCGGCCATCGCCGCGGCCAAGACATTCGCGCATTGGTTGACGGCCGGGCTGCCGCTGGCGCTGATGAGCCCGGTTCTGGCGCTGATGTTCCAGGCCGAGGCTGGCGCCGACCTGCTGTCAGGCGCGCTGATCTACGGGCTCGGCGGGCTCGCCTTCTTCTTCTGGGGCGGCGTCGGCGCCGCCCTGTCCGCAACCGTGCGGCGCGGTGGGCTACTTATCGCCCTGATCGCTCTGCCGCTTTACGTGCCGACGGCGATTTTCGGGTCGATGGCGATGAGCGGTGCCGCGGGCGGCGACAGCGCGCCGCTATTGCTCTTCGCATCAACACTGTTTGCACTAGCGCTGGCGCCGTTCGCCATGGCTGCGGCGCTGCGCTTGGCGGCGGATTGAGGGAAGGCTATCTGATGGGCATGTTATCCGCCTTTGCAAATCCGCACCGGTTTCTTGCGCTGTCGAACTGGCTGGCGCCCCTGTTCTATGCGGCAGGCGCGGTCCTGATCGCATGGGGCCTGTGGCAGGGCCTGTGGATGGTACCCAAGGATGAATACCAGGGCGGCGACATCATGCGGGTGATGTTCATCCATGTTCCCGCTGCCTGGCTCGCCATGGCGAGCTATTCGGCGATGGCGGTGGCGAGTTTCGTCTGGTTCGTCTGGCGACATGAACTGGCCGATATCGCCGCCAAGGCGATTGCGCCGCTCGGCGCGACATGGACGGCGCTTTGCCTTGCCACGGGATCTGTCTGGGGCAAGCCGACCTGGGGCACATGGTGGCAATGGGATGATGCGCGGATGATGAGCGTCCTGTTCCTGCTATTCCTATTCCTCGGTTACATGGCCCTGCGGGCAGCGATGGACTCCCGGCAGAAGGCGGCCCGCGCCGGCGCGATCCTCGCCATGGTAGGCGGCCTGAACGTGCCGCTGATCAAGTTCTCGGTCGACATGTTCACCTCGCTGCACCAGGATTCCAGTGTCATCACATCTGAAGGACCGAAAATGGCGGCTGTCTATCTCTGGCCCCTGCTGATGAGCGGGCTGGGCCATTCGCTGCTCTTCGGGGCCTTGGTGATGACCCTGATGCGGGCGGAAATCTGGACGCGCCGGGCGGCGCGCCAACGCGCCAGCCTGCTGGCGGGCACCTGATGGATTTCCTGCCGCACCTCGACAAGAATGCCGCCTATATCTGGGCCTGCTACGGGCTGGGCCTGATACTGATCGGCGGCGTTGTAATCGGCGTCGTGCTGAAGGCCCGCGCGGCAAAGTCTGCGCTGGAACGGATGAATGTCAGCGACGAGGACGCATCATGAAGCGCTGGCTAGCCGCAATCCCGGTGGTGGCGCTGCTGCTATTTGCAGTCCTGGCCCTGTCCCAGCTGCTGAGCCCCAAGAAGGGCGACTTTGAACGCATTTCACGGGTGGCGCCTGATCGAATGTTCGAAACGCTCGACGGTTCGGCTTTGACGTTCGCGCCGCCGCCCGGCGACGAGAGCGTAATGGTCAACCTGTTCGCCAGCTGGTGCGCGCCGTGCGAGGCCGAGCATCCTCGGCTAATGGCGCTGTCCGAACAGTTTCCCGGCCGGGTCTATGGCGTCTTGTACAAGGACACAGAAACCAATGGCGAAGACTTCCTGAACCGGATGGGCAACCCTTTTACCGAGGTGGCGCTGGACCCGGACGGGCAAGGCGGGCTGGATTTTGGATTGACCGGCGTGCCGGAAACATTCGTGATCTCAAGCGAAGGCGAGATCCTGGTACATGTCTCAGGGCCGCTCGACCCGAACGATGTTCGTGAGGTGAGCGGGGCGCTGAACGCGCCCCGCAACTGACCCCGAAGTCGTACTACTTTTTGCGGCGAACCGACTTGGCACTGGCTTTTGCCTTGGTAACAGGCTTTGGCACTGGCGTCGCTTTAGCGGCAACCTTTGCTTTCGGCGTGGCCTTTGCTTTGGCTTTTGGCTTCGGCTTGGCTTTGGTCACGACTTTCGGCGCTGGGGCCGGCTTTGGTGCAGCGGCCGGTTTTGCTACGGGCGCTTCGGCGTCTTCCACCAGTTTAGAAAGACCCGACAGGAGCGCGTCCTGCTTGGTCTTCGGCATGGCCTCGAACAGTGCGGCGTCGGCAGCGTCAACAGCAGGCTGCGCTTTTTCGAGCGCCTTGCGACCCTTGGCCATCATCGAAACGGATTTGGCACGGGCATCGGCTTTTGACGCAACGCGCTTGATGAGGCCGGCCTTTTCCATACGGGCAACCATGTCGGCCAACGTTGAGCGATCGATGCCGGTCGCGTTCACGAGGTCGGACTGGCTGACGCCTTCATTGCCGGACAGTGCGGCGAGAACCGAGAACTGACGCAGCGTGACGCCGGCAGTCTTGAGGGCGACGGCCGAATGGTTTGCGGCGATCTGCTGCGCGCGGTGCAACAGGTGGCTCGGAGACTTGTTGAGTTTAAAACTGGTTGTGGAAGCCATGATATTGTCTACTTTCAGGTTTTTAAGCGGTTTCCCGCCGGAAATGGGTTAGTCGCTTGCTTTAAGCAGGAGGCCCGTGTGCGGATCAACTGTTTTCTCCATAAGCGGGATAGGCTGAAGATTTGATGACGGATGACTTAGCAAATGGTTCCATTCTACCTGATTTCAGGCTGGATGTACCTCATGGTGACGATCGAACGCGCCGAATCTGCAATACGTGCAATTTTGTCGACTATGTGAATCCGAAGATTGTTGCCGGGTCGGTGGTGACGCGCGGCGACAAGATATTGCTCTGCCGTCGGGCCATAGAACCGCGCAAAGGGTTCTGGACTCTGCCCGCAGGTTTCATGGAAGAGAACGAAACCGTTGAGGATGCTGCGCGCCGGGAGGCGCAGGAGGAAGCATGTGCCGATATCCGGATCGAGCAGGTTCTTGCGGTTTATTCGGTACCGCGCATCAGCCAGGTGCAGGTGATGTTCCGGGCCAGCCTCGCGTCCGGCATTGCGCCAGGCCCAGAAAGCGAAGAGGTCGGCCTGTTTGCGTGGAACGATATTCCCTGGTCCGTGCTCGCCTTCCCCACGGTCGTCTGGGCGCTGACCCAGTTTGCCGCCACACGGCACCTCAGCGCGTTCCCGCCGTTCACCAATCCGCCGGGAACGGAAAAGCTGACGCGCTAGGCGTCATCCGGCTCTGCGGGCGCCGTCATATGCTTGAGCGTGTAGGGCGTGTTGGCGAGCGCAAACAGGAGCGTGATGACGATATTGCCGAGCTTCCAGTTGGCCCAGGTTGCTTCGGTAAAACTGCGCCACAGGAACTCGTTCCAGATCGCCATCGCGATAAAAAACAGTCCCCAGCGGATTGCCAGCGTCTTCCACGCTAAATCCGGTAATTCGAATACTGTGTGAAACAGCATTTTCCAGATGTTTCGTCCGACCGCGAGACCGCCAAAAATGACACTGGCATAGATCAGGTTGATAATCGTCGGTTTGACGAAGAGAAATATTTTCGACTGGAGCAGGATGCCGGCAATACCGAAACTGCCGATCAGGGCCGACGAGACGAGCAGGAAAGGCGGGATTCTCTGCCCCTTGATGAGTTTCTGGATCACAACCGCAAACGTGATCACGATCAATGCGCCGGTGGCCCAGTAAAGCGCGGTGTCCTTCGTCAGCAGCCCATCGCCTTCCGGAAAACGTAACAATACATTGTAGATGAGGATGAAGGCGAGTGTCGGCCCGAGTTCGCTCCAGATACTGCCAGCTTTCTTGACTGCAGTGTCGTTGGCGACTGGTGTTTTTGAAGTGTCTGTCATGCGGTATCTTACGCGGTCATGCCGCCCCTGGATGCTTTGCGACTGTCTTGCATAAAGCGACACGCACCGCCAGACGGGATCACGCCCCGACCTGCATCAGAACGAGACCACAGCCCAGCACGGCGGCAGCGATGGTGCGTCGCCGGCCGAAACCCTCGTGAAGCAGGAATGCGCCGAACCCGGCCGCGAACACGACAGATGTTTCGCGCAGGGCCGTTACGATTGCCGCGTCGGTCAGCGTGTACGCAAAAATGGCGAGGCCGTATGAGAACGATCCGAGCACACCGGCGATGATGCCGCCACGGATCTGCGGACGGATCGCCGTCATGATGCCGCCCCGGCGCTGCCAGAGCGCGACGAGCGTCACGCCGATCCAGTCGAACAGGAACAACCAGACGACGAAGGTCAGGAGGTTCGGCATTTCCCGGACGCCCCGCGCGTCGGCAACCGCGTAAAGGCCGACGCCCAATGCTGTCATCACCGACCAGAACAGCGCTGACCGGTCGAGGCGGCGCGCGTGGACGGTCGCACCGGTCGGCATTGCGAAGACAATGATCGCGGCACTTGCGGCGACGAGGCCGGCAATCTGCCAGAGCGAAAGCGCCTCGTGCAGCGCGACGCTGGCGATGGCTGCTGTCGCGAGCGGGCCAAGGCCACGCATCACCGGAAAGACGAGCGACAGGTCGCCACGATGCAGGGCCCGGACGGCACTGAACTGGTAGAACCAGTGCACGGCGATCGAGAGCGCAAGGAAGGGCAGGGTTTCACGCGGCGGCAATGGCACAAAAAACGCGAGGGGGAGGACGCTCAGCGCCATGACGATGGACAGCACCATGCGGGACGTGAGGATGTCGCCGCCGCGTTTGACGAGCACGTTCGATGCCGCCAACGAGATGGCGGACATCAGGCAGATCGCAACGGGGAGGAGCGTGCTGGCCATGGCGGGCGGTGTATGCTCGGGTTTGAACAAGGGGGGAAGCCCGACGCTGCGTCAGGGTTTGACTAATGCCGCCTGAGGTTCATTCTTTGCCAAAATGAGGGAGACGAACGTCATGGCCACTCACGATATCATCCTGCGCGGCGGGCTCGTTTTTGACGGCAGCGGCGCCGCGCCGCGCGAGATGGACGTCGCCGTTAATGGCGGTGTGATTACAGGCTTGGGCAAGGTTAACGGCAAGGGCCGCGAGGAGATCGACGCGCGCGGCCAGATCGTCACGCCGGGCTTTGTCGACATTCACACCCATTATGATGGCCAGGCCGCCTGGGGCAGCGAAATCAGCCCATCCTCCCTGCACGGCATTACCAGCGTCGTGATGGGCAATTGCGGGGTCGGCTTCGCGCCGTGCCGCAGCCAGGACCATGACCGGTTGATCCGCCTGATGGAAGGCGTCGAGGATATTCCCTTTCCGGTCCTGGCCGCGGGCCTGCCCTGGGCCTGGGAGAGCTTTCCTGACTATCTCGACTTCCTGGGTGATCGCGAATTCGACGTCGATCTCGCCGCACAACTGCCCCATGCCGCATTGCGCGTGTACGTCATGGGCGACCGGGGCGCCAATCGCGAGGACGCGACCGCGGCCGAGATCACCGAGATGGCGCGTCTGGCGAAAGAAGCCGTGATGGCTGGAGCGATCGGCTTTTCGACGTCTCGAACACTGAACCACCGCACGTCTGATGGCCAACCCACACCCACGCTGACCGCCAGCGAGGCCGAATTGACCGGAATCGCCATGGGCCTCGCCGACGCCGGGCGGGGCGTCCTGCAATTCGTGTCGGATTTCAACGACCCCCAAAAGGAAGCCGCGATGTTGCGGCGGATCGTCGAGGCGTCCGGGCGCCCGCTATCCGTGTCGCTGGCACAGGCCGATGTCGCACCGGAAGGCTGGCGCATGCTGCTTGGCGCAATCGAACAGGCCGCCGAGGACGGGTTGCCGATGGCGGCCCAGGTGGCCCCGCGTCCGGTAGGCGTGTTGCTGGGTCTTGAACTCACACTTAACATATTCAGTGCGCATCCTGTATTCAGGAAAATTGCCGACCTGCCGTTTGACGAAAAGGTGCGCCGCCTGAATGATCCGGTTTTGCGCGCGCGCCTGCTTGCGGATGAACCGGTCACCGACAACCCGTTCCTGAAAGTCATGCTGCGCAGTTTCGGCAAGATGTTCCAATTGTCCGACCCGGTCGACTACGAACCCGGCCCCGAACGTACGATTGAGGCCATCGCGGCCGGGCGCGGCGTCAGCAATGAAGAGGCCGCCCTCGACCTGATGCTGGAACGCGGCGGACGCGGCATGCTCTACCTGCCGTTCCTCAATTATTCGCAAGGCAGCCTCGAGCCGATCCGCGCAATGATGGAAAGCCCGGTCTCGCTGCCGGGACTGTCCGATGGCGGGGCCCATGTCGGCATGATCTGCGATGGCAGTTTCACTACGACCATGCTGACCCATTGGGGCCGCGACCGCTCGCGCGGGCCGAAACTGCCACTGGAATACCTGATCCACCGCCAGACGCAGAAAACGGCAAACTGGATGGGCTTCAATGATCGCGGACTGATCGCGCCGGGCTACCGAGCCGATCTCAACGTGATCGACCTGACCAACCTGAAACTGCACCTGCCGGAAGTCCAGTATGACCTGCCCGCTGGCGGGCGCCGCCTGATGCAGAAGGCGAGTGGCTATACGGCAACCATCCTGGCCGGGCAGGTTACCTTCCGCGATGGCAAGCCGACCGGTGCGAAACCCGGGCGCCTGCTGCGCGGCGCGCAAGCCGCGCCTATGCGGGCGATGGCAGCGGAATAGGCCCTAGTCGATTGCCCCGACTAGCGCCTGCGCGAACGCGTGGGCGCTGAACGGACGCAGGTCGTCCGCCCCTTCGCCGACCCCGATGAAGTGGATCGGCAGGTCGTGCGCTTCGGCGATGGCGACGAGCACCCCGCCCTTGGCCGTACCATCCAGCTTGGTCATCACGAGGCCCGTCACACCGGCCGTATGCCGGAAGGCCTCGACTTGGCTCAGCGCATTTTGGCCAACCGTGGCATCGAGCACGAGGATGACGTCATGCGGGGCTTCGGGATCGAGTTTGCGCGCGACACGGACCACTTTTTCGAGCTCGGCCATCAGCTCGACCTTGTTCTGGAGGCGTCCCGCCGTGTCGACGAGCACGAGATCGAGGTCTTCAGCCTTGGCGCGCTCGATGGCCTCATAGACGAGGCCGGCGGCATCGGCGCCCGTGGGTTTGGACATGACGGGAATCCCCGCGCGGTCGCCCCAGACGGTGAGCTGTTCAATGGCCGCTGCCCGGAACGTATCACCTGCGACCAGCAGGGCCTTGGCGCCCTGATCCTTCAGCTTGGACGCAATCTTGCCGATCGTCGTCGTCTTGCCGGAGCCGTTGACGCCGACGAACAGCACCACACGCGGACGCGGGCCGTCCGAAAAGTCGACGCTCTGCTCGCGCGGCGCCAGAACGGACTCAATTTCGGCCGCTAGGGCCTGTTTGATCTCGTTTTCGGTGATTTCCTTGTCGAACCGCTCCTTCGACAGGCTCTTGGTCACGCGCCGAGCGACGGCGGCGCCGAGGTCTGACGTGATCAACAGGTCTTCAAGGTCTTCAAGCGTTTCATCGTCCAGCTTGCGCTTGTTAAAAGCGGCGAGGCCTGACCCGAGACGGGACGAGGAGCGGGCGAGGCCGGAGCCAAGTTTAGCCACAAACCCCGGATCATTCGCTTCGGCTTCCAGCGCGGCTCGCGCCGCCGCTTCGCGTTCTTCGCGCAAGCGCACGGCTTCGCGGCGGTCTTCCAGCAGTTTGAGTTCGGCGACGGCCTTGGCCCGTGCCGCTTCGCGCTCTTCACGGGCAAGCCGGGCGGCCCCGGCCTCGGCTTCAAGACGCTTTGCTTCGGCTTCGTCAGCCCTGGCAAGGGCGTCGGCGCGCGCGGCATCAGCCTTGCGGGCCTCTTCGTCGAGGCGTGCGGCTTCGGTCTCGGCGTCGGCCGCCTCCCTGGCTTGGCGGTCTTCCCAGGCCTTGTTGGCTTCGGCGACGACGCGTTCGATTTCGGCCTTTTCGGCGGCTTTGGCGGCGATTTCAGCCTCGCGGGCAGCAATCTCGTCGGCAGACAGCTCGGGCGCGGCCATCGCCGCACCGGCGGCCTGCGCCTCATCCCGTTTCTGTTTCTTCCCGAACCACAGGATCATGCCAAAGTCCCAATCAGATGCGTGCCGTTGTGCCCGGTTATATGGGTACGTGCGACGCGTCCAGCAGGCGGCAAATTTCCTTCCAGCCGCACGGGCGTGAAGTCGGGCAAGCGGGCCGAGGCATCGCGTTCCACAAGGGCCTCGACGTGGCTGCCGACATGACGGGCGAGATGGGCGACAAGCGCTTTCTCTCCGGCGGCGCGAAGGCGGGCAGCCCGGGCCCTGATCGTGACCTTGTCCAGTTGCGGCATGCGGGCCGCCGGGGTGCCGGGACGGGGACTGTAGGGGAATGCGTGCAGGAAACTGATGCCGCACTCTTCGACCAGCCGCAGGGAATTCTCGAAATGCGCTTCGGTTTCGGTCGGGAAGCCGGCGATCAGGTCTGCGCCGAAGGCCATGTCCGGGCGGGCAGCACGTAGGCGCTGTGTCAGGGCAATCGCCTGGTCGCGCGAATGACGGCGTTTCATGCGCTTGAGGATCAGGTCATCGCCATGTTGCAGCGAGAGGTGCATGTAGGGAGCAAGACGAGGCTCGGAGAGCGCCTCGACCAGCGCGTCGTCAATCTCAATCGCGTCGATGGACGAGATGCGCAGCTGGGCGAGATCCGGCACCAGTTTCAGGATGCGCTGGACGAGGTTGCCGAGTTGTGGTGCGCCGGGCAGGTCAGCGCCCCAGCTGGTCAGGTCCACGCCGGTGAGCACGACCTCATAATGCCCGGTCTCGACGAGACGGCGCACCTGCGCCACGACTTCGCCAGCCGGCACGGAGCGGGAATTGCCGCGGCCGTAGGGGATGATGCAGAAGGTGCAGCGATGGTCGCAGCCATTCTGGACCTGTACATAGGCGCGGGCCCGGCCCTCCATGCCGTCAATCAGGTGAGCGGCCGTTTCGCGCACGGCCATGATGTCGTTGACGCGGACCTTCTCATGGCCGGCGAGCAACGTGCTCGGTTGCCATGTCTCGGCCAGCATCTTCTCATGATTGCCGATCACGCGGGTGACTTCCGGCATGGCAGCGAACATGGCCGGGTCGATCTGCGCCGCACAGCCTGTCACAAGGATCGGCGCGCCGGGATGGTCCTTGGCCGCGCGGCGGATGGCCTGACGGGCTGAACGGACCGCTTCGGACGTGACCGCGCACGTATTGATGATGACGGCATCGCCGAGGCCCGCTTCGGACGCATGGCTGCGCATCACCTCCGATTCATAGGTGTTGAGGCGGCATCCGAGCGTGATCAGCGTCGGGCTGGAAGGGGCTGTCGTATCAGTCATGGCTGGCTTCACCGGCCACATCGCGCCGTCTGGGCCGGGAATCAAGTCGGAAGGGCCAGTCGGCGCTCAGATGACCGTCTCGAATTCCAGTTCGACGGGGCCTGTCATGTAGACATGGTCGTCGCTTTCACGCCAGTCGATGATCAACTCGCCGCCATCCAGGATCAGCTTCGCCGTGCGCTCTGTCAGCCCGGCACGGGCGGCACAAACGAGCGCCGCACAGGCCCCGGTACCGCAGGCCTTGGTGAGGCCCGCGCCGCGTTCCCAGACGCGCAGCCGAATATGTTCCCTGTCGATAATCTGCGCGAATCCGACATTCGTGCCTTCGGGAAACAGCGGGTGCCACTCCACCAGAGGCCCGATCGCCGAAATGTCATAGGCATCGACATCTTTCACGAAGAAGACGGCATGCGGGTTACCCATGGAGACAACCGCCGGGCGTGACAGGATGGGCTTGTCCATCGGGCCGATCTTCACGTCGACGCCGCGCACGTCCATCTTTTCTGCAAGCGGAATGTCTTCCCAGCCCATCAGCGGTGAGCCCATGTCGACCCTGACAAGGCCGTCGATGGCCTTGTAGCCTTTCAGCATGTCGGCCTCGGTCTGGATCGTGACCATCGGCTTGCCCGTTTCTTCAAGGATCAGGTAGGCCACGGCGCGGGCACCATTGCCGCAGGCCGCGACTTCGCCGCCATCGGCATTCCAGATCCGCATGAACACGTCCTTTGTGGCGTCGCGCTCGAGCGCAATCACCTGGTCGGCCTGCAGGTCAGCCGCGATCTGGCGCACTTGCTCAACCGTCGGCGCAAAAGGCGTCGAGCGGGCATCAAACACGGCAAATGCATTGCCGGCACCATTCATCTTCCAGACTCTCATCGCGGTTGTGTATTCCGTTTTTTGCCGGCGTCAAACCGGGCGATTCAAATCGCTACTTTGGGAGCCGACTGGCAACCACCCAGCCGCCGATCTGGACGCACAGGACAAACACCAATGCGCCATACATGAGTGTGTGGGAGATGAAGAGCGACAGGATCGCAATCGCCACACAGCAATAGTCGACAAGGTCGCTGGACATCAGCCAGCCCTGTGGCTGGCGGGCACGGCGCACGTCATGCAGGGTCACGGACCGCCAGACCCGACCCATGTCGGGCGGGCCGAACTCTGCCAGAAGCTGTTTCGGGTCGAGAATGCCCGTCATTTCGGCCAGATCCGCGGCCCGCGCTTCCCCGATGGCGATCGAGCGCCGCCGGGCCGACGTGCCAATCAGGCTGACCAGCGCGGACAGGATGACCGCGAGCACCATGGCCGCAATCGTAAAACCGTCAAAAGGGCCATATCCACTCATGCCCAACTATATAGGCATGCCGCGTCCGGACGGAAGCGCTAAGCGGTCAACGCTTTAGGATAGCGGCCCAATAGTCGAAGTCGAGCAGGACGCCGCTGGCATATTTTCCGTCGGGCCCCTTATAGGCAAAGGCGCCGGGATCCTGGTCCTTCACGGCAACGAGACGAAGACGCAGCGCGCCGCACGTATCCGACAGTTCGGCTTTGTCGAGCACTTCACTCCAGGCATAGATCGTGTCCCCGGCAAATAGCGGGCTGACATGGCTGCCCGCATTGATGGCCAGCATCTGGCCTGCATTGGCGAGACCGTTGAAGGCTAGCGAACGGGCAATCGAAATAACCACGCCGCCATAGATGAGGCGCTTGCCGAAACGGCTGTCTTTCTGGCCATGGGCATCGAAATGCACTTTCGCCGTGTTCTGGTAGAGGCGGGTGGCAATCTGATGTTCGGCTTCTTCCACAGTCATGCCATCGACATGGTTGATCTTCTCGCCCACGGCATAGTCGTTAAACGTGTGAGGGCTGCCCGCGAGGGCCATGTCCCAGGTTTTCATCTCCGGATAGCCTGACAATTCGCTAGCGGGCACGGCAGCGGGCAAGTCAGGCAGGACGGGCTCGGGCGATGGATTGTCCATCTCGAACTTGTTGACCATGACCCAGCGCACAAAGGACATGACCGTCTCGCCGTGCTGGTTGAACCCGGTCGTGCGCACCCAGACAACACCGGTCTTGCCGTTGGAATTTTCCTTGATGCCGATCACCCTGGAAACGGTGTTCAGCGTATCGCCCGGCATGACGGGCAGGAAGAAGCGCCCGTCGGCATAGCCAAGGTTCGCCACCGCATTCAGTGAGATATCCGGCACGGACTTGCCAAACACGACATGGAAGGCGTGGAGCGGGTCGATGCAGAGGCCCGGCAGGCCGGCAGCTTTCGCAAACTTGGCCGAGGAATATTGGGCGAAGCGATTGCCGGTCATGGCGCGGTATAGGGCGATGTCGCCTTCAGTCAGCGTTTGCGGCGTCGCATGGACGAGATCCATGCCGACATGGAAGTCTTCGAAATAGTTTCCGGGTTTTGATTTCTGTTCGCTCGCCATCTGCTGCCTCGCACGTGTGAAGCTCCAGCCGGCGCGATCAGAAGGTCAGGCGCGTCCGATGAAGCCAGTCAGGGTTTCTGCAAACACCTGCACGTGGCTGCCGCTCGAAATCAAGCCGGAAGCGGAAAAAGGCAGCAGAACGAGCGAAATCGCCGCAGCCACAAGACAGGCAGCCATAACCTGCTGGTCCGTCCGCTCGATGAACTGGTCGACGGCCCGCGGCCCCATCAGCATGTAGGGCAGGCCAAACATGCAGAAGCCGGAAAAGGCGATCAGTAGGGCCGCAAGGGTGAACAGGATCAGCATCATGTCCGCACTATCGCGCATCAAGGCTGATTTTCTGTCGCCGGAACCGATGAAATTTGATCGAATCCGGCTTTACGAGCCCGTTTTCGCATCGAATTCCGTATCAGCTCAGGTCGAGCAGGCGTTCGGCGGGCCGACCGAGTACGGCTTTCTTGCCCTTGATGCCGATCGGGCGCTGGATCAGTTTCGGGTTTTCGGCCATGGCGGCGAAGACCTCGGCATCGCTGGCCGTTTCCGACAGTCCCGCATCAGCGGCATTCTTCTGGCGCAGGAAGTTGCGGGGCGAGACGCCCCCCAGTTTCGCAGCGAGGTCGACCAGTTCTTCCAGGCTGAGCTGCTCGGACACGGTCATGTATTTGCGCACGCGCGGCTGGATGCCGCTCTCGTGCAACAGTTCGAGCCCTTTGCGCGACGTGCTGCATCCGGGATTGTGGAGGAGGGTATAAGTCATGGAAATCTCCGGTTCAGGCAGCTTCAAACGCTTTGATGGCCTGGTCCATGGCGACCGTGCGCCGCGCTTCATCAAGATGAAGCAGCTCGGTCATCTTGCCATTGACCTTGAGGACGCCTTTACCGGCATTTTCGGGGTCGGAGAAAGCCTCGATCACGGCTTTTGCCTGTTCGACATCGTGCGGGCTCGGCGCGAATATCCGGTTCGCTGACTCTAGCTGGGACGGATGGATCAGCGTCTTGCCGTCGAAACCGAGCGTGCGGCCCTGTTCGCATTCGTCCATCAGGCCGTTTTCGTCCTTGATATCGTTGAAGACGCCGTCAATCGCGACAAGGCCATAAGCGCGGGCCGCGGCCATGCTGAGGCCAAGCGCGGTCTGGAAAGCGATCCGATCAGGTGTCGCGCGAGCGCGGTATTCCTTGGCGAGGTCGTTTGTGCCCATCACGAAGGCGACAAGGCGGGTGCGGTGCGCGGCTTCGGCAATCTCCTGGATGTTGAGGATGGCGAGCGGCATCTCGATCATCACCCACAGACCGAATTCGGCAGGCGCACCCGCGGCCGTCAGCGCGGCGTCGAGGCGGTCAATATCGGCGCCCGACACGACTTTCGGCACGAGAATCGCGTCTGCGCCGGCTTTGACAGCCGTTTTCAGGTCTTCGGCGCCCCATTCGGTATCGAGTCCGTTGATCCGCACGACGACCTCACGCGGATCGTAGCCCCCCCCCTGAACGGCGTTCTGGATCGCCGCGCGCGCATCGGCCTTGGCCTCAGGCGCGACGGCATCCTCGAGATCGAAAATCAGCGTGTCGGCCGACAGGCCCTTGGCCTTTTCTAGCGCCCGGGCATTGGCACCCGGCATATAGAGGCAGGAGCGGCGCGGGCGGTGGGCTTGGGCTGACATGGGGTGGTCCTTGACGGTTGACTCGGGATTGAGGAAGGGGTGGCCTCATTGTTCAAAAAGATCAAGATGACCAAAGGGAACGCCATGCCAGACTTTCCGGTTTCAGGACACGTCGCGACAGGGTTCGAGCCCGTCCGCGAGGCGTTCACAGAAAACTTCGCAGATGATGGCGAACTCGGCGCGGGCTTTGCCGTGCTGCAGGACGGGGAACTCATCGTCGACCTCCTGGGTGGCTGGGCCGACCGGCAGAAGACACACGCCTGGGACGCGCGCACGCTGGTGCCGGTCTATTCGACGACCAAGGGCGTGTCGGCCCTCGTGCTGGCGGCGCTCGTGGCGGAACTTGATGAGGGTTATGAAACCCCCGTCTCCGTGATCTGGCCGGAATTTGCTGGCCACGGCAAAGGTGGCGTGACCATCGGCGAGATGGTCAGCCATCAGGCCGGCCTTCCGGGATTCATCCACGAAATCGACCCGGACCTCTGGCTCGATCCACCAGCGTGCGCCGCCGCCATCGCCGAACTCGCTCCCCTCTGGCCGCCCGGTAGCGCCCATGGCTACCATCCGCTCACCTGGGGCTACCTGGTCGGTGAACTTGCCCGGCGCATCAGCGGCCAGACGCTCGGCACCTGGCTGCGCGAACGTGTCTGCGAGCCCAACAATATCGACTTCCATATCGGCCTGCCCGCCAGCGAGCACGCACGCTGCGCCGATATTCGCCGACCTTCCGCCTTGCCCGAACTTGGCCAAATGACCGAGCCGAAGCGTGCTGCCTTCGGCACGAAATGGTCCTCGCCCAATCGCGGTGGCGCGATCTGGCGCCAAATCGAGATCCCGTCGGCCAATGGGCATGGTACGGCTGCAAGCATCGCCGCGCTTTGCGATGGCTATGCCCATGGAGGCGCGGTCTCCGGCAAGGCGATCATGCCTGCGGGCGCATTTGAAGACCTCGTTCGGCCCCGGGTCGACGGGCCGGACCTCGTGCTCAACATGTCGACCAGTTTCGGGGCGGGCATCATGCGCAATACGCATGGCCTGTTTGGCCCCAACCCCGCCACTGTCGGCCATTGTGGCTGGGGCGGGTCGATGGCGATTGCGGATCCGGACCGGCGGCTGACTTGCGTCTATGTCATGAACAAGCAGTCAAACGTCCTGGTCGGCGATCCGCGCGCAGTGCGCCTGGTGAACGCTGTCTACGGGTGCCTTTAGAATGCTCGGTCATGTCGATTGGCCGGCCTTCCTGATCGCCATGGCGGCCGTCGAGCTGACCCCCGGCCCGAATATGGGCTGGCTCGCCGCGCTGTCGGCCAAATCAGGCAGGCGCGCCGGCATGATGGCCGTCGCGGGCGTGACCCTGGGCCTGCTGGTCCAGCTGGTTGCTGCCGCTACCGGCCTGTCGGCCTTGCTGTCCGAGTCGCCCATTCTCTATGAATCGCTGCGCTGGGCTGGCGTCACCTTCATGCTCTATCTCGCCTGGGAGGCATTTGCCGACACGGGCTCTGCCTCAGTCATACGGAGTGACGGGCGTGAGGGTTTCCGCCGGGGCCTCGTAGCGAACCTATTGAACCCGAAGGCGCTCGTCTTCTATCTTGTCATCGTGGGACAGTTTGCCGATCCGTCTGCCGGCCCGATCTGGACCCAGATTGTCATTCTGGGCCTCATCCACCTTTCACTGGCCATTGCGGTGCATGTGTCCATCGTGCTTATGGGGGCTAGTCTTGGCACCGCATTTGAGCGCTGGCGCACCTCCTTGGCGGCCCGGATCGGCTTTGCGCTGGCACTGGTGGCCATTGCCATCTGGATCGGCGTATCGACGGGCCGGCCGGGCTGACCCGCATCTGGCACGGGCATTGCATGAGACAGATCGACCACATTGGTCCCTCAACATGCAATTCCTGCCCTGTCGGTCCCTGACCGTCGGGGCTTTTTTGCATTCAGGCCGGGCGTGCAGTGCGCGCAAGACGCCGCGCCTTGGCCTCGCCGATCACGCTGTCTGTCGTGTAAATCGCCAGCGCGGCCCAGATACACCCGAACGCAATGGCGTGGGTCCAGCCGAACGCTTCATGAAAGACCAACGTTGCAATCAGGAACTGCAGGGTCGGCCCGATATATTGCATCATGCCGACGGTGGAGAGTTTGAGGCGTTTGGCCGCCAGCCCAAACAGGATGAGCGGTGTGGCAGTGATCGGCCCGGCCAGCATCAGCAGGGGAATGTCCCATCCGCCAGTGCCCATCAGGCGACCGTCCGGTTGCTGCAAGAACCAGCTGAACCAAGCCAGCGCCAGCGGCGTCAGAACCGCCACCTCGACGAGGAATCCGGCGCGGCTGTCAATCGCCACCTTCTTGCGGATCACCGAGTAGAACGCGAACGTGAAGCAGAGCCCCAGCGCCACCCAGGGCACATGGCCGAAGGCAATCGTCATCACACCGACACCGATTGCCGCGACGGCCACGGCGATCCATTGGGCCGGGCGCAGGCGTTCAGAGAAAATCAGCATGCCGAACAAGACGTTCACCAGCGGATTGATATAATAGCCGAGTGAGGCCTCCATCGTGCGGCCCTGGTTCACCGCCCAGATATAGATCAGCCAGTTCACCCCGATCAGAAGGCCCGACAAGGCGAGCCATTTCAGGTTGTGCCATTTGAACGCGGTGCGGATATCGCGCCAGTTCGCGGCCAGCGCGATCAGCAGGATCGCGGTCGGCACCGACCACAGGATACGGTGTGCGAGAAACTCGACCGCGCCGATATGGTTCATCGCGCGGATATAGAGCGGTAGCGACCCCCAGATGACATAGGCGCCGAGAGCGGCGGAGAATCCGAGGCGGGAGGAGGACGGAGTGCTCATGGCGTGCGATGTAGGCGCAGCCGCAAGCTCCCGCCACCCAATTCTTGCTCACGCAAGCTCTAGGTTTCCTGCGTCAAAGCCAAGTGGCCCGATTAGTTTGTCGTGACGGTCTGTTTCTCGGACTTGATCACGCCCCGGTTCAGCAGCTCTTCGGCGATCTGAACCGCGTTGAGGGCCGCACCCTTGCGCAGATTGTCCGAGACGCACCAGAAGGCGAGACCGTTCTCGACGGTCGGGTCCTTGCGCACGCGGCTGATGAAGGTGGCCCAGTCGCCGACGCATTCCTTCGGCGTGATGTAGAGGTCTTCCTTCGGGTCATCGACCAGCATGATGCCGGGGCTTTCGCGCAGGAGCGCCTTGGCTTCAGCCGCGCTCATCGGGCCGGCCAGTTCGATATGAACGGCTTCGGAATGGCCGACAAATACCGGCACGCGCACGCAGGTCGCTACCAGTTCAATCGCGGGGTCGAGGATCTTTTTCGTCTCCTCGCGCATCTTCCATTCTTCCTTGGTGAAGCCATTCTCCATGAAATCATCGATCTGCGGGATCACGTTGAAGGCGATCTCCTTCTGGAAGACCTGCGGCGTCGGCTCGTCATTGACGAAGATGCCCTTGGTCTGGTTCCACAACTCGTCCATGCCGTCCTTGCCCGCGCCGGAGACCGACTGATAGGTCGCAACCACGACCCGTGTGATGCCGACTGCGTCATGGATCGGCTTGAGGGCCACAACCAACTGCGCTGTCGAACAGTTCGGATTGGCGATGATGTTCTTCTTGGCATAGCCCATCACGGCGTCGGCATTCACTTCCGGCACGACCAGCGGCACGTCCTTGTCCATGCGCCAGGCCGAGGAATTGTCGATCACGATCGCGCCGGCAGCCGCAATCTTGGGCGCCCACTGCTTCGACACCGTGCCGCCTGCCGACATCAGGACCAGGTCCACGCGCGAAAAGTCAAATGTCTCGAGGTCGTGGCATTTCAGCGTCCGGTCGCCATAGCTCACTTCCTTGCCCATCGAACGCCGTGACGCGATCGCAAAGACTTCGTCTGCGGGAAACAGGCGCTCATCGAGAATATTGAACAATTCCCGTCCGACATTTCCTGTTGCACCGACAACTGCAATCCGCGTGGCCATGATATGTAAAGCTCCGTCCTGTAATCCGCAGGCTTATGACCCATCTTTGTCCCATGTGCAAAGCCTGTTGCCATCGTGTTATGTGTAAGGCACGACCAAAGCCTGCCCTGAACCCTAGGAGACCTGTCCGTGCTTGATGAAGTGATTGCCCGCTACATCGCCAGCTACAATGCCCGCGACATTGACGGCATGATCGACTGCGTGACCGACGACGTCGTCTTCGAGAATATTTCGAATTCCGGCCAGTCGATGCGGCTCGACGGCAAGGACATGATGCGGCAGGTCGCAGACCTCTCGGGCAACGCCTTTTCCTATCGCCGCCAGCGGCTGGTCAATGTCGTCACCGGCGCTGGTAAGGCAGCTGCCGAGATCGAATTCGAAGGCAAGGCCGCCGTCGACCTGCCAAACGGCATCCGGGCCGGCGAGACCGTGAAAATCCGCGGCGCCAGCTTCTTCGAATTCCGCGGCAACCTGCTCTGCCGGATCGCAGACTACAGTTAGGCCGCTTCATTCGTCCTGTGGGACACAGCTCACTTTTTGCGCAACCGAATACGTCACGGCGATACGGTCCATGTCCGCGACAAAGGCCGGCGGTAACTCGCTCAGGATTTCCGCCCACGCTAGCGCACCGCCCGGCGTGCAGATCACTTTCAGAAAACCGGGCGCCGCACCACCTTCGAAATTCGCAGATGGCACCAGCCTCCGATTCGTACGGTCCCAGATTTGGAATGTCGCCCAAGCGTGCTCGCGCATCACGTAAAGGAAGCGCATCTGGTCTGCCGGATCGAGCGGCGCGGTCGCATCCATGCCGGCCCGGAACATTGCAGCCGTATCCTTGTCTGCATAAATGGATGCACGAAACGCTGACCACTGCTCCATAGTTGCGTTGGATTCATTACGAATCGTAACCGTGTTCCCGTCGCGCAGCTGAATGCCGACAAAGACCAGGGAAATGACAATAGCAATCGCGCTGACAATCTGGGCGATGAAAGCAAGGTATTCAACGCGGGCCCGGCGCTGGACGAGCCTGGACTGCCTGTCATCAGGTTGCGCTTCGTCTGACAAAGCCGTCCCCCCTGAATTTGGTGAGCCTGCGCGCGGGCCTCAAGCGGACTGCTGAAGTTCCGGCACGCGCAGATCCGGGGCAAGGCCCCCTCCCATCATGTCGATGAAATTGCCGGAATAGAAAGCTTTTATTGCGTGAGGTGAGACGCCCTTCAGGCTTTCGTCAAAGCGTTTCAACGGATTTCGTCCGCCTTCGACATGAGGATAATCCGACGAGAACATGCAGACCTCCTCGCCCCCATTGGCGATGATCCAGCCAGCATCTTCATGCGGATAGGGCGCAGCGCGGAACTGGCGCCTCACGATCTCGGACGGCTTCGCCGTCAGGGCCTGCAGCCGGGTTTCGTTGCGCATGAAGGCATGCGCCGCCGAATCCATCGCCCGCATCCATCCTGGCACCCAGGACGCGCCCAGTTCGATGGCGCCGAATTTCAGGTTCGGGAAGCGGTCGAACACACCGTCGAAAATCATCGTCGCCAGCGTCTGCATGGCGGCATTCGGGATCGGCATGTAGCTGACGGAGGTGAAATTGTCGTCGCCGCCATGGAAGTCCGGCACGGGCGGCAGGCCATTCTCCTTGTAGACGGGGTTCAGTTTGTCCTCGCCGCCGACATGGAACAGCACCGGCAGCCCTGCCTCCTCGGCCATCGCCCAGACCGGGTCGAGACCAACATGGCTCGGGCCGTGCTTTTGCGGGCACATCGACGGCACCATCAGCGCCTTGGCGCCCATCTTGATGGCATTGCGCGCGGTTGCGATGGACCGGTCGATGTCTTCCAGTGGAATGTAGGCGGTGGCCAACAGGCGACGGTCGACCGAACAGAAGTCCGTCATCATCCGGTTGTGCGCCTCGGCAGCGGCGTAGCAGAGCTCCATGTCGTCGCTCTGGTCGAGCCCGAAATTACCAAGACAGAACGTCGTGAACACAAGCTGGCTGGCAAAGCCGAGCAGGTCGAGCACTTCTGGCCGGTCGGCAGACCGGAAGGCACCATGCGCCTCGTAATTCTTGCGAAGGAGAATGTTCTCGGCCACCCCCGCGCGGAAGGCCGGATCGTCGTGCGCGCCGAGCTTGCCGTTCACGAAATCGTCGATGGATTTTTTCGACTTGTAGACCGGAAGGTCATGATAGCGCGCGAGCAGTTTTGCGTCGAAATAAGGGTCAAGACAGTCGCTCGACTCCATCCGGTGGCTATCAGAATCGTGCACAAGGCGGCTGCCAGCATATGTCATTTGGTTTCCTCCGATTATTTTTGCAGGAAGATGTCACAGGCATGGTGGCGCGACAATCGCGCCGTGAAGACTCAGAGCGCGGCGATAATCATGTCGGCCATGCCTTCGGCGCTGAGATTGCCGCCAAGGTCTTTCGTGCGTGCGCCCTTGTCGAGCGCCTTGCCGACCGCGGCGAACAGGGCGTCAGCCGCCTTTTCCCGGTCCAGCGACCAGCGCAGGGCCATTTCCAGCGACAGGATCATGGCGCAGGGATTGGCAATGCCCTGACCGGCAATGTCCGGCGCCGACCCGTGCACGGGTTCGTAGAGGCCGGGCACGCCGGGAGCGCCGAGCGAGGCTGATGGCAGCATGCCGATCGAGCCGGTCAGCATCGAGGCCTCATCCGACAGGATATCGCCGAACAGGTTGCCTGCGAGGATGACGTCGAATTGCTTTGGCGCGCGCACCAGTTCCATGGCGCAGGCATCGGCATACATGTGGATCAGGTCGATACCGCCGCCATATTCAGCATGGGCGAGCGTAACTTCCTGCCGCCAGAACAGGCCGGATTCCATGACATTCGACTTTTCGACCGAACAGACCCGGCCGGTCCGACCCCGGGCAATATCAAACGCCACGCGCGTAACGCGTTCGATTTCGGGGTGCGTGTAGACCGCCGTATCGTATCCGCGACGATAGCCTTCATCATCAATGTCGATGCCGCGCGGCTGGCCAAAATAGACGTCGCCCGTCAGTTCGCGAACGATCATCAGGTCGAGACCTTCGATGATCTCGCGTTTCAGGCTCGAGGCATCGACCAGTGCGGGGAAGCAATAGGCCGGGCGCAGGTTGGCGAACACGTCCAGCCCCTTGCGCAGGGCGAGAAGGCCCGCCTCCGGGCGCTTGTTGCGCGCCACGTCTGTCCATTTCGGCCCGCCGACCGCCCCCAGCAGGACCGCGTCAGCATGAAGCGCCTTCTCAAGCGTATCCTCGGTGAGAGGCTCACCATGAAGGTCAAACGACGCTCCGCCCACAAGGCCCGTCTCGAACTTGAGATCGGGCACGAGAATTTCTGCCACTCGGCGCGCCTGCGCCATGACTTCGGGCCCGATGCCGTCACCGGGCAGTAGCAGGACAGTTTGCGACGTCATGTTCTTTACTCTCTCATTCTGCCAATGCACGGCTTACAGACGGCTCTAACGTCGGGAAGCGCCGCATGCAATTGGCAGAATGCCCCGGCCCCGCCGGTTCCCCGGGCCCGGGAGGAACAGCCATCTGCTATTTGACCTCAGTTGGCGTTAGCCGCGCTGCCCGTGCCGACACGCTGGATCTTGTCCGTTGCTTCTCTCGCATTCTGATTTGTGTAGGCGTCAAATTGCTTCCAGGCGTCTGGGGTCTTGCATTCACGCTTAGCGAACCGCGAACCGGTAACCTTGATCGAACGGCAGATCACTTCGACATCGGTTGACGCGACTTCAACGCCTTCGGTTGATGCTGGTTCGGCGTATGCGGCCTCCGTCTCAACGACGGCTGGCGCAGCGACTGTCAGTGTTGCCGCTTCCGTCGGTGCGGGGGCGGTTTGGCACGCCGCTACGAGCGCCACGAGAAGAGGCGCAAATGCGAGAATAATTCCGCGTTTCATTTTTCTGGTTCCTTCAATTTCTTTGCGACTTTTATACGAGCGCATCGGTTTTCAGGCAACCTGTCGGTGCGCAATCCTGTCAGACGCAAGAAGATCGCTCAAATCGGCTCGGGTTCTGCCTCATAGAGGCGTAGCGACCGGTCCGTAATGCCAAGCTGCGGGAAAAACGATCGCCAGGTCGCCATGTGCGCCGTCTTGAAATGAGCCGCCAGCGCATCGCGGCTGACCCAGCGCTCTGACACCCGGATCAGGCCCGGGTCCAACACGTCCACGCTGTAGGCATAATCGAGACAGCCTGGTTCGGCGCGGCTGGCCAGGATCATCTGCTCCATGACGGAATGGGCCTCTTCCAGCCTGGCAGGCGGGATACGCATGATGCCCTCGATAACGATCATTGCGTGGGCGCCTCGGCCTCATCAGCCGGTTCCGCCTGCGGTGCGGGCCGCGCTTCAGGTGCCGGTTTCGGCACGGTCGCATTCGTTTCAGGTTTTGTGCTGAGGATATCGCCGTGACAGGCACAAAGCAGGGGCAGAGCCACCATTGCGGCGAGCGCGAACTTCCATCGAGACACGCCGTTTCCCTCCTGACGGGTTATCGGTTCAGTTTGCCGGCTCCAGCCACGGCGTCATCAGGCGCCGTTTGGTTTCGAATTCGCTGATTTCATCTGCCGATGTCAGCGAGGCGCCGATCTCATCGAGTCCTTCCAGCAGGTTCGACTTGCGGCCCGGATCGACATCGAATGTGTGTTGGGCGCCATCCGGCGTCGTCACCATCTGGGTTTCAAGGTCGACGGTGAACACATGGTTCGCACCGCCAGCCTGCGCAGCGAGCCGTTCACACACATCGACGGGGAGGCGGACGGGCAGGATGCCGTTCTTGTAGCAATTATTGTAGAAGATATCGGCAAAGCTCGGCGCGATGACACACGTAACGCCCTGGTCGAGCAGCGCCCAGGGCGCGTGCTCACGCGACGAGCCACAGCCGAAATTCTCGCCCACGATCAGGATGCTCGCCTTTGCATATTGCGGCTTGTTGAGCACGAAATCGGGATTTTCCGAGCCGTCTGCCTTGGTTTTCAACTCGTGGAACAGGCCCTTCGACAGGCCGGTACGGGTTGTCGTCTTCAGGAACTGTTTCGGGATGATCATGTCAGTGTCGACATTCGACATCGGCTTGCCCTTCTCCATGAGGGGCGCGGCGGTTCCTGTGAGAGTGCGGAAAGCTTTCATGAGGTCATTCTATTTCGGGTCATGGGAAATGAACAGGGTCGGCACATTCAGGGTGCCGTCGCGAACGGTAAAGATATGGCTGCCGGGTTTGCGGCCCTTGCGCATCTCCGACACATTGAACCCTGCGTCCAGCAGGCGTTCATGCGCGGCTGCAAGGTCATCGACCTCCCAGGTCAGGCCGAAGATCGAGTCGCTGGCACGCGCATCATGGTCTTCGCCGAGGCGATTGATCACTTCGAACGTGAGGCCGCCCGTTCGGAAGAACAGGAAGCGCGTCTTCCATTCCGGCGCTGTCCGGTCGAGCGCCAGGTCGAGGCCGAGCCGGGCTCCGTAAAGCGCTGCGGCACGGTCCGGGTTCGGCGTGTTGATGACGATATGGTCGAGACCGACGACCGCGCCGCCCGGCGCATCCACCGGCGCCAGCGCCCCGGTCACATGCTCGATGAGGAATGTCTTAATTCCACCCGTTTCCGCATCGTCACACCGAAACCGGCGCCAGGTTCGCGTTTTGCCGCTGATGTCGCTCCGGCTTTCGCCGGGCATGATCTCGTGCGGATTCAGCCCGCGCCGGGTGAGGCGGTGATGGGCGTGTTCGATATCGGCCGTTGCGAAAGCAAGGCTTTTCAGGCCGGAGCCGTCATCGGTAATGATCTCGCCGAGGCGTTCGGCGACAGGACCATCGCCCTTCGGCGCCATCAGCTCCAGCGCCGTGTTGTTGACCCTGAAGATGGCCGTCGCCGCGCCGTCTTCCGAAACCGATTGCCAGTCGGGCGCCCGCCCCAGCAGCGCCGAATAGACCGCCGTGCCGGAGACAATCTCCGGGCAGACGAGCACGATATGGTCGAGTCCTGAAATCACGCCTTCACGCTTTCCTTCGGCAAGGCGGTATCGACATTCTTGAAGCCCGGCAGCGCTTCCACTTTCGCCATCCAGCGGCGCAAATGGGCATAGTTCGCCAAGTCGACCTGGGCCTGCGGAGCATAGGCGGCGATACCGTAAATATCGAGATCGGCAATCGTCGGCCCGGCGCCGACAAGCCAGTCACGCCCGTCGAGAAGACCGTTGAGTTCCTTCAGCGCGCCGTTCGCGGCATTGAAGTTGGCTTCGGCGACCTGTTCCGGGAACTGGAAGAAGCCGAGCTTCAAGGCCCGCGTGCGATAGATGCCCGTCGTCAGCTGTCCGGCACCCCAAAGCTGCCATTCACGTGCGCGCAGGCGTTCCGCGCGGTCCTTGCCACCAAACCGGCCCGTTTCGTCGGCCAGGTAGTCGAGAATGACGGATGACTGGCACAGGCATATGTCCTTCTCGTGATCGTCCAGAACCGGCACCTGACCATACCGGTTCTTGGCGAGGAAGGCGTCCGCCTTGTGTGCGCCTGAGCGCAGGTCGACATGGACATAGTCAAAGGGCGTGCTCGTCATGTGCAGCATCAGTCCGACCTTGTAGGTCGGGCCGGAGGCGAAGATGCCGTGCAGGGTAAATCGGGTCATGTCGCGTTTCCTCGCTTGAATGACCCCTATATGCGCGAGACAAGCGCGCTTTGTAATCCGGAATTCGGGATTTGTTTGGTTGCCGCGCCGTCAAACGCTGGGCTACGTTCCGATTAACTGGCAGGGCCGTCGGAAACGGCGATATTCATGGTTCGACGCTCTACGCTGGCGGCGCTTGCCTCGCTTTGCCTGGCCGGAACGGCATTCGCTGATGACCCCGTACTTTTTGAGTATCGCACATGGATGACCCGCGACGGCCAGACCGGACCTGTGACACGGTTCCAAGCGGGCCTCAACGCCGCCCTCGCAACCTGCGGGATCGACAAAGTGGTCGGCGTCGATGGCCAGTTCGGCAACGGATCACGCAAGGCAGTTATCGCACTCACCGGCTGCGACACCATTTCTGCGCAAGTCCCGAGCGACAGCGCGGCAAACACCGGCGCCGTAACAGAAGCGCTTTGGAAGGCCATTATGGGTGACAAGCCCGCGCCGACCGTAGACCAGCGCGCTGCCGTCCTGAAGCTGACCTTCGAGGCGACCGACTACAATCGCATGCAGTGGAATTTCTGCCAGAACAGCCCACGCTCTGCGCCCGATGACGGGCAAGGCACCTGCTTCAGCAATGACAAGCGGTCCTTCATCACCTGGGGGCCCGACGGTGCGACCGCCGGCCATGGCCGCGAGGTTCAGGCAATCCTCGGTCAGTTTCGCGATGCCGGTGCGCCCGGCGATGCCGACCTTTTCAACGCGGCCTTCGGCACAGAGGCGCCCGCCGTTCAGCGCGTGCTTGAGCTCGAGAACAAATCGGACAACAGCGCGCTGGGGACCTATCTCTGCGGTGTCTGGATGTCGCCCAAGCGGCGGTCCGCCTGGGTCGATGGCTTCAAGGCGCTCGGAGCAACGGCTGAACTGCCTGAGCTTTACCGCGACGTGTATCGCTCGGCCTCCTTCGACGGCGGCAAAATCGCGACCTTCCACCGGGTCTGGACGTCTGAGGAATTCGGCCTGCCCGTATCGGAACTCGACCACGCCTTCTTGATCGACCGCTCGGCGCACATGTCGATTTCAGAGCGCAAACTCAAAGACGCCCTTCGCACATTGAAGTCCGCATCAGGGTCGGCCTGGCCGCCCGCCCCGGCGGCGATCCGCCAATATGTTGCCCTTAACGTGAGGCCGCCGAACCAGCGGACAGACCGGCTTGGCCGGGACATCGCCTTTTATGTGGAAGGTGTTGGTCAGTCAGCACTCAGTGCTGATGAAACGGCGGCATGGGCCAATCGCGGTCGGCGAAACGCCGTCGATCTCGGCCTCAGTGACACGCGTGTCGTGCCAGAATTTACCGGTGGGCCGGCGATCAGCCACCCCATGCCGACCGGCACGCTGACTGACGCCGAAACGGCGCTTTGTCCTGCGGCGGTCCTCAATCCGTCGAGCCCTTGAGACTCATCCAATCACGCCAGTGATGGCCGCACGCGCAGCCAGCGCCGGGCTCATCAGGTGAGTGCGTCCGCCACGTCCCTGTCGGCCTTCGAAATTGCGGTTCGAGGTCGATGCGCAGCGTTCGCCCGGCGACAGAATATCCGGGTTCATGCCGAGACACATGGAACAGCCCGGCTCGCGCCATTCGAAACCCGCTTCCATCAGCACGATGTCGAGGCCCTCGGCCTCTGCCTGCGCCCGCACCAGCCCCGACCCCGGCACGACCATTGCACGCACGCCGTCGACCACCTTGTTGCCCTTGGCGATCGCGGCAGCAGCGCGCAGGTCTTCGATCCGGCTGTTCGTGCACGAGCCGATAAACACGCGCTGCACCGGCGTTCCGGCAATCGGCACGCCGGGCTCAAGGCCCATATAATCCAGTGCCCGCTCGGCAGCTGCGCGTTTCACCGGATCGGCAATCTCTTCCGGCACAGGCGTCTTGCCCGACACCGCGATCGCCTGTTCCGGGCTGGTGCCCCAGGTGATCGTCGGCTCGACCGCGCTGCCGTCAATCCGCACGACATGGTCCCATGCCGCATCAGCATCCGAACTGAGGGTCTTCCAATACGTCGCGGCAATTTCCCACGCGCCGGCCTTCGGGCTGGCCGGGCGGCCTTTCATATAGTCCAGTGTCTTCTCATCCGGCGCGATCAGGCCCGCCCGCGCGCCGCCTTCGATCGCGAGATTGCACAAGGTCATGCGCCCTTCCATCGACAGGGCTTCGATGGCCTCGCCGCGAAACTCGATGACATGGCCCGTGCCACCGGCTGTGCCGATCAGGCCGATAATGTGCAGCGCGAGATCCTTAGCGGTCACGCCGTCCTGCAGGCGTCCGGACACCTCTACCGCGAAATTGCCCATCTTGCGCGCGCGCAGGGTCTGCGTCGCCAGCACATGCTCGACTTCCGAGGTGCCGATGCCATGCGCCAACGCGCCGAAGGCGCCGTGGGTCGAGGTATGGCTGTCGCCGCAGACAATCGTCATGCCGGGCTGGGTGCGGCCCTGTTCGGGCCCCACGACATGGACGATGCCGTTGCGGATATCGCCCATGGGAAAATATTCGATGCCGTATTCGGCGACATTGCGCGTCAGGGTTTCCAGCTGGTTGCGCGCTTCCGGATCAACCACGCCCGCCATGCCAAGCGCCTGCTTCTCGGTCGGCGTATTGTGATCGGCCACGGCCAGCGTCAGGTCCGGGCGGCGCACTTTCCGGCCTGCCGTTTTCAGCCCGTCAAACGCCTGCGGGGTCGTCACTTCATGGATCAGGTGCAGGTCGATATAGAGCAGGCTCTCGCCCGAGGCTCCATCGGTATGGACGACATGCGCATCCCAGATCTTGTCATAAAGTGTCTTACCGGCCATTCGAATTGTTCTTCCTCGCTGTTGCGCCGCACAATAGCGACAGATGCGGGCGATGGAAGCCCGCACCCGCCCGTCTGCATTATGCCGTCGCGATCACTCCTTGATTTAGGGAGGCGGGAGGGTCGGCTCAAGCCCGTCAATAGAGGCTGAACGAAAAACGCCCCTGCCGGGAGGCAAGGGCGTTTTTGATCTGGTGGGCCTGAAAGGCCTATTCTTCCGGAGCAGCCTCTGGCGCTTCGGCGGCAGCGGCTGCCGCAGCAGCTTCGGCGGCCTTGGCTTCGGCTTCAGCCGCAGCAGCAGCGGCTTTTTCAGCTTCGAGCTTGGCCTTGGAAGCGTTTTCGCGATCCACTGCAGCGGCTTCCTTGCGGGCCAGCTTCTCGGCGTCCTTCTGGCGACGGCGCTCGGTCTTCGAGACGGCGATCTCCACAGCCTCGATACCATGGCCCGTCGTACGCTCGGCGATGCGCGCCGATTTACCGCGACGATCACGCAGGTAGTAGAGTTTCGCACGGCGGACGCGGCCCTTGCGCTTCACTTCGATCGATTCGATCAGTGGCGAGACCAGCGGGAAAACCCGCTCGACGCCTTCACCGAAGGAGATCTTGCGAACCGTGAAGCTCTCGCTCAGGCTGCCGCCCGAACGGGCAATGCAGACGCCTTCGAAACGCTGGACGCGTTCGCGGTCGCCTTCCTTGATCTTCACATTCACCGCCAGCGTGTCGCCGGGCGAGAATGCGGGTATCTTTTTGTCGCCGAGGACACGGACGCGTTCTTCCGCCTCAAGCTGTTCAATCATGTTCATCGCCAGTCTCCGGCGGCTGGAATTTGGGGATCTTGGAGTAAGCGGCGTATAAATCGGGGCGGCGCTGCTTTGTCAACGTCTTTGCGCTGTTCGCACGCCATTCTTCTATTCGCTTGTGATCGCCTGACAGCAGAATGCCCGGCGTGGGACGGCCTTCCCACTCGCGGGGCATCGTATAGTGAGCGTGTTCCAGCAGGCCCTGCTCGAAGGATTCCTCCGTCAGCGAGGCTTCGTTTCCTGCCACACCGGGCAACAGGCGCACGACGGCCTCGATCAAGGCCATCGCCGCGACTTCGCCGCCCGCCAGTACGAAGTCGCCCAACGAAACCTCTTCCATGTCGCGCCCTTCGATGGCGCGCTCATCGAGTCCCTCGAAGCGGCCGCAGAAAAACACGAGCCCCGGCCCGGCCGCCCAGTCCCGGGCTTTCTGTTGGTCAAACGGTTTGCCGCGCGGGGAAAGATAAATAAGTGGCCGCCCGTCCCGCGGGATGCTGTCAATCGCCGCCGCCGCCACGTCCGGCCGGATTACCATGCCCGCCCCGCCGCCGGCCGGCGTATCGTCGACATTGCGATGCTTGCCCACGCCAAAGGTACGCAGGTCCACCGTCTCGAGACTCCAAATCCCCTTTTCGCGCGCGCGCTCCAGGACGGAAACGCCGAGCGGCCCGGGAAAGGCGTCTGGCACAAGGGTGATGAGCGTGGCCGTGAACATGTAGCGCATCTAGCCCAGACGCGGGACGCCGTCACCCCGCCCCCGTTGACGCCCGCGCGCCCTCGGCGCTTGATGGCGGAGAAACGCGGAAGGCCGCATCAATCTCGATACGATTGCCACGATTGCCAATATCATGGCCTCCGGCGCCGTGATGCTGACACTGGTCTTTATCGGCCTGCAACTGCGCCGGAATGCCCATCTTACCCGCATGGCAGCGGCGCAGACGTCGGCCCAGCTCCTCTCGTCCAATCTCGGCCGCATCGCGGAGAGCGCAGAATTGGCCGAGCTGATCACGCGCGGGAATGGGCGCGACAGCTGGACCCGGGCTGAATTCCTGCGCGTCTCGAACTTCCTGAGCATTTCCTTTCGGCATTTCGAAGTGCTGCACACCCATCGCCGCTTCGGCGTGTTCGAGGACGAACTCTGGGAAGGCTCTGAAGCGCGCCTCTGGGAATCGCTCAGCAATCCTGGCATTCGCGAATGGTGGGCCGAAAGCCGGTCGCTCTATGCATGCAGATTCGCGCGCTATGTCGACAAGTTATCCGCCGAACTGGACGTCGCGCAGGCTTTGGCAACAATGGGCCAGGACTAGGCGACAAGCGCCAGGGCCCGGCGCGACGACACCTTGTTGCGTCCCGAATTCTTCGACTCAAAGAGCGCTGCGTCTGCGGTTTCAAGTGCGATGTCGGCATTGCCGCCCTGTGCCAGCAGGCATGTGCCGAAGCTCGCCGTGACGGAAATCACCTGGCCTTTATGCTCAAGCGCCAGGCTTTCGATTCGTCTGCGGATCCGCTCGCACACGGATTCGGCCTGTTCCAGCGTCACATCGCTCAGCAGGATGACAAATTCCTCACCACCCCAGCGCCCAAGCCGGTCGAACGGCCCACGCAATTCGGCGAACGCACTTTCTGCCACTTCCTGCAACACGAGGTCGCCGGTCTTGTGGCCAAAACGGTCATTGACCCGCTTGAAATGGTCGAGGTCGAAGAACACGAGGCCAGCCGTCTGGCGCGTCCGGCGCATGCGGTTCAGTTCGTCATCCATCGCCTGTTTGAAAAAGCGGCGATTATAGAGTCCTGTGAGCGGGTCTGTTGCCGCCAGGGCTTCAAGGCGCCGCTGGTAGATTCGCAGCCGATACTCATGCTGCGACGCAATCGCGGCCGTCGGGACAGCGACGCAGGCCGAGACCACCAAATTGGTCAGGACGAATACCCTGGGGTTCGCCGGCAAGCCGAGCTGGTACACCACCATGGAAAAAATGAATGACAGGCAGAGCGCCGTAATCGCAACAAAAGCGAAGAAGGTGAGCGATTCAAGAACATCGTGTAATCTCATCGAACTTGGCATCCGGTCCCCCGTTTGATATACATCCCTTCTACCTCCAATAGACAAATATCTGGCGAACCGGGGAAGTCGATTTGGCGGGAGCCTGTTTACCTGTTGGAAATGACGTTGGGTCGGTGCCCGCCTTCACCGCAGTCGGCGGTTTTCTGCGCAGGCGGGAATGATTTCCTGAGGGTGGAACCTTTAACGCGCCTGCGGCTTTAAGGGCCAGGAGCCTTGCGTGTGAGCACGGTCCGATCACGGGAGATCAACTCATGGACACGACCAAACGCCGATTTCTGATTGGTGGCTCAACGGCCGTTATGGCGGCAGCCCTCTCCGGCTGTGGCACGCTTCTCTATCCCGAACGCAAGGGCCAGTCCGGTGGGCGCATCGACCCGAGTGTCGCTATTCTCGATGGTATCGGCCTGCTCTTGTTCCTCATTCCCGGACTCGTCGCCTTTGCCGTCGATTTCTCGAATGGCACGATCTACCTGCCGGGCACGAAGCATTCCTCCAACATGGATGAGATGCCGGAAGTCAAAATGACCGCCGCTCTCACCAAATCGGAAGTCGACCGCGTCTGGGTTGATAATTACGGCCATGCTGCGCCGTTCGAATTGTCAGATCTGCAGCGCCGCCGTTTGGGCGACAAGGCCGTCACGCTCGACACAGTCGCCAGCCTCGCACGCAACGATTTCGCGCGCATCTAGGCCTTCCCGGAAGCTGCGGCCCCTGTCGCGGCTTCCGTCACGGCTCGTTGTGAACCTGCGTCCGGTATTCTGGGCGCCACGCATGGTCGAGCCTGTTGGCAGATCAAGGTGGGCTGGCTTCAGCCGTCATCCAGTGGAACGGCAGGGTCCTCTGTCGCCCTGACCTCGGCCTGCAAGGTCTTCAGCCGGTCATGATAGTTCGCGCCATCACCATATTCCTCGAAGCCGGCATAGCGGGCATAGGCTATCACGCCGTTCACATAGCAACAGCTTCTCGATCATGTTGAGATAGGCCAGCCCGCTGCGATCAAACACCAGGTATCGGTGCCGCTGGACCTGCGGAATTCCGTACGCCCGGAAACAGATCGCCTGGTAGATCGAGACCCAGAGATCAACCACCGCAAACGGCACAATCCGCGAGTAGATGACCGGCGCGGTGAGCCACACAAGCGGCCGGGCGGTGAACACATATCGCGCAAGATGCGTGCGCAGTTCACGATGGCGGCGCGCGACCTCTTCCTCGAAGCGGGCCCGTCCGCGCTCAAGACCATATCGCAGGCCTGTCCGCCGCTTGGCGAATTCAGCCTCGAGTTCCAGTTCGAGCCCGCGGATTTTTTCTTGGATCGTCTCTATGGACGGGTTCATGCCCGTTGGGATGGGCTGATCTCGCAAGTCTGGCAACACATACATGTTCGGACCAGCTGCAATCCGGCCCGTCGCGGAACAAGCAGAAAGTAATGTTCGTGGAATCATATTCGCTTCTCGGCGCATTGCGGGCACTCACCGGGCAATTTCCGGGTATCCTACGGGCATTTATCCGTGCATTTTTCAGCGGGTTTTGAGCACGAAAATTGCGCGCGGCAGACATGTTCTATACGGGAGGATACATGGTGAACTCTCCAGCGCTTTCCGTCCTGATCCCGTTTTTCAACGAAGAAGGAAACGTGCATCCCGTGATCGACGAGGTGCATTCAGCGCTATCGGGCATCGCGTTCGAGATTATCTGCGTCAATGACTGTTCGGACGACGCGACCAGCGCTGAACTGGCCGAGGCGCAGGCAAGGCACCCGCACACGGTCGTCGTGTTCAATCACGTCGCCCGGCGCGGCAAGTCGGCTGCCCTGTTCACCGGCCTCAAATCGGCGCGTGGGCAATGGGTCCAGCTGCTCGACGGCGACGGCCAGAACGATCCGCACGATACGGCGCGCCTCTGGGCCGAGATCGTCACGCCCGGCGCCCCGCCCCGGCTTGGCATCATCGCCGGCAAGCGGAACAGCCGCAACGATTCCGGCTTCAAATGGCTGCAGTCACGCGTCGCCAATGGCGTGCGCCGTTTCGTGCTGCGGGACGATGCGACCGATACGGGCTGCGGCTGGAAACTGATCCGCACAGCGGCTTTCCGCGACCTGCCCTTTTTTGCCTCGATGCACCGCTTCCTGCCCGCCCTTATCAAGCGCGCAGGCTGGGATGTGCGCGAGGAAAAGGTCAATGATCGCGAGCGTCTGGCCGGCGTGTCGAAATACGGCTTCCTGGGTCGCCTGGGCGCCGGGATCTTCGATCTGATCGGCATGTTCTGGCTGACGCGGCGCGGCGGCTACGGCATCGCCGCTGAATGGAACGACCCGCGCGCCGATCAGGACGCGCGGTGATCATTCCACTTATTTTCTATTGTTGCCGTCGCGGCCATTCTGGCGTGCGCGCATGCCGTCCGGCGACCGAGGATTCGGACGCGACCTGGCTTTTGTTTGCGGCGCAGAGGCAGGCGCAACCCTGACGGGTGCGGGCGCAGGCGCAGCGCGAACGGGCGCGCGGGCCTTCGGCGCGGCCTGGACAGGCGCCCGGGTCTGGCGTGTCGGCTGGGCCTGTGTCCGCTGGGGCGCCTGAGATCGCATGGCAGGGCTCTGCGGCAGCACGCGCGGGGCCTGCTGGCGCGTGTTCCGCTCGGTCCGCTGGCCTTGTTGCTGTGGTCGGGCCCGGGGCGCTTCAGAACGCGGCGCCCGGTCGGGTTCAACGCGGGTCTGTTCAACACGCACCTGCGACCGTCGCGGCTGCTCGGTTACCGGGCGCACGCGCGGCGTTTCGACGGCCGGTGCCGGGTTCGCATCACGGCGAGGCGGCTGACCGCGTGCTGTGTCGCGGCGCGTCCCGGGTTCACGCACGGTTCTGCTGACCGGGTCGGGCGGAATGAAGGACGGCGTCGCGCGCCTCTGGCTATTTGGCAGGGTCGTATCGGGCAGCGAGGGTACGGTGCCCGGATCACCTGCCAGCGCGGCAGTCGAGCCCCTGCTGCGAACAGGCAGCGTGCCTTCAGCTTGTGGACGGCGTGTGCGCCCTGCATCCCCGTCGCGCGGTCCGTCGCGGCGGCTATCCCGCTCGCGGCTAAGGTCGCCGTCACGCTCGCCCTTGCCGGGCCGGCCCGTCACAGGCCGCGTATCGCCAACCGGGCGGATCGAGGAAATATTGTCATTCAGGCGGTAGCCGTTGAGCTTGCCCGTCGAGGCATCGATGATCTGGCAGCGGCCCTGGAAGTTGGCATGTTCGCACACTTCCCATTTGCCCGACTTGATGTTCAGGGACGAGACATTGTCATTGAACCGGAAGCGGCTGAGGTCCTTGACCCCGCGATCGATGCCAAGCGACGCACCGCGCCCGTTGGCGTCGACATACAAGGTGGCGTCCGCGTCACGCGCGCCATAATGGCCCCGCAGCGGCGGGCGCTCGCGGTGGTAGGCGCGGTAAGTATTGTACCCGCCGCGTGAATACCCGAACCCGTACGGGCCATAGCCCGCCAGCGGATCATAATAGCCGTAGGACCGGTAGGCCGGTGAATAGCCGTAGTGATACACCTCGACCCGCGTCGTGCGACCGTAGCCGAAATCATAGCCGTCATTCCCGTAACGCACGGCATCGCCATACTGGATATAGCCGCGCTCATCGCGCACGAACATCAGGCCATGCTCGGCATCGGTATACTCATAAATCGGCCGAACCGACGACACGTCTCCCCCAAGATCAAAATAGCGCAGGTCCGGCACGTCCTCGCGCAACAACACGCAGCGGCCGGTGAAATCGCTGTGTTCGCAGATCTCCCACGCGCCAGACAAGACCGCAACGGACCGGGCCCGGTCATTGAACCGGATATCGGGCAGCGCATGGATCGGATCGAAGATATTGACCGCGTCGCCGGTATAATTCGCGCCGCTGAACAGGATCAGCGCCGCTTCATCCTGCGGTGCATCATATTGCGCAGCCGCCGCGCCAGCGGCGACAAGGGGGACTGCGATAAGGGCGCCAAGGCGCAGGAGCGTGGCAAACATGGCCAAATCCTCTCAGTTACTGACAGTAACATGGAACACGGCGTCTGAATGCCGCACAACGTCAGGCAGGCGGCCTGCTATTTATCGTCTTCCACCTCGGCCCACTGGGCCAGACCCGGGATCCGGACACGCCCCGCGTTGAGGTCAATTTCCGGCACGTCGGTTTGCGTGAACGGTACGAAAACGGTTCCGCCACCGGTAATCAGGTGGATTTCCAGCAGATCGTCGGCGCCGAAATTCTGGACCGCTTTTATCCGCCCTTCTGCAACGTCTCCAACAGAACAGACCTCCAGGCCGACAAGGTCCTCGATATAGAATTCGCCTTCATCGGCGCTTGGCAATTGCGCGCGCTCGACATGCAGCAGGGTGCCCTTCAGGGCATCCCACTCTTCCTTCTGTTTCTGTTCGCGGACTTTCACGATGAAGTGATCATTCCCCGGCCGCGCCGAGAGGGGTGTCAGCACCAGCCGCCCCGCTTCATCTGTGAGGGGGCCGTAAATGAAGAGGTCTTCAGGGTCTGCCGTGAAGCTCTTCACGCGCACTTCGCCGCGCACGCCGTGGGCGCCCTTCAGGGCGCCCACAACGATCAGTTTGTCATTCGGATAGGTCTTCATCTCGCCTCTGTAGCGCCAGACCGCGCCGGAGAGAACCGGCCTGACACCGTTTAGTGACGGCGCCAGTCGCGGTCATTGCCGTTGCGGGCCGCGTCCCGGCCGTCATATCGGCAGATCGACGAGATATTGTCGTTGAGTCCGGTCGGGCGAAGGTCGCCTGAGCCGCGCGAGATCACTTCGTAGCGGCCGCGATAGTTCGCGTGTTCACAGGCGATCCCGGTTCCGCGCGTCACGAGGACCGAGCTCGCCCGGTCATTGAACCGGTAGGCGGTAAGGTCAGCAATGTCGCCATTGATCTCGATCGGTTCACCGCGCAGGTCGACATTCGAAAACGGGACCAGATTGGCCGAACGCCCGCCATGGCCGTAGTTCCACGCACCATCCTGTCCCTCGCTGCCGGGCCCGTAGCCGACGGGACGGAGCGACGAGACATTATCGTTCAGGCGCAAGTCATTCAGACGGGATACGCTCGTGTCGACGGTCGCACACCGGCCCCGGAAATTCGCATCCGTGCAGACTTCCCACGCACCCGACCGGACGCTGATCGACGAGACCCGGTCATTGAACCGCATCGGCTTCAGGTCGGGGATCGCCCCAGCCACTTCAATGGCTTCGCCGCGGAAACCGGCATCTGCATGCAGCACGACACCGCTGTATCCGCCGCGATACGGATCAGGCCCGCGATCCGCGTATGCCGGCACGGTCAGGGCGCCAAGGCTGGCCGCGACGAGCGCGCCGGTCCGGAAAAGGCTCAATTTGGTCATAGCGGTCTCCTGTCAGTTCAGTTCGCTTGGATGTGAAGCGAACTGAACCGGGACAAGGTTGCGCGTTGTGCCGCATTCAGTTGCGGGAGCCACCGCCAGACAAAAGAAAAGGCCAGTGCAAAAATGCACTGGCCTCATCAAAACTATATGTATGCCGGACCTATTCGGAAGCGGCTTCCTCGGCGGACGCTTCTTCAGCAGCTGGCTCTTCGACCGGGGCAGGTGCCTTGGCGGCTTCTGCAGCAGCTTCAGCAGCGGCGGTCGCCTTGTCGGCGCGCTCCTTCACGCGATCCTGAGCCTTCTTGCCTGGCTCACCCTTTTTCAGGTTGCTGCCGGCAGTCCACGTGTAGACCGGGGCGGACTCACCCTCGACGGTGATCTGCGAGAGGAAGCGTGCGACGCGGTCGGTCGGCTGGGCGCCCTTCTTGATCCATGCTGCGGCTTTGACGCCGTCGATTTTTACGCGCTCGCCGGAATCCTTGGGCTGGCGCGGATCATAGGTGCCGATCTTCTCGATGAAGCGACCATCACGTGGCGCGCGGGCGTCAGCGATGACGACGGAATAGAAGGGGCGTTTCTTGGACCCGCCACGGGCGAGTCGGATCTTGAGGGACATTGGGGTTACTCCTGTAAAGTGTCGTCTCTGTAATTAAAGTTCAGCTTCGTCGCTGCGGATCTGCTCATGGTGGCGAATGACTTCCGCCACGATGAAAGAGAGGAATTTCTCGGCGAAGGCCGGGTCGAGGCCGGCTTCGTTGGCAAGGTCGCGGAGGCGCTCGATCTGTTGGCCTTCGCGGGATTTGTCGGCGGGCGGCATGTTGTGCAGCGCTTTCAGTTTGCCGACTTCTTTCGTTGCCTTGAAGCGTTCGGCCAGCGTGTGGACGAGGATCGCATCCATGTTGTCGATGCTGGCGCGCAACTGGTTCAGCTGGAATTGGGCGAGCGTGTTGTCTGTACTCATCATCTACTTTTTCTTTCCCCCGAGGCCTGGCAGGCTGCCTCCCAGGCCAGGCAAGCCACCTGATCCCATACCCGGCAATCCGCCCGGCATTTGCTGGCCACCCATTTTTGCAAGATCGGCTGGTGACATGCCGGCCTGCGAGGCCGCGCCCATCATGGCTTTCATGCCGCCCTTGGTGCGCATCTTCTTCATCATCGTGGCCATCTGCTGGTGCATTTTCAGCAGCTTGTTCACTTCCTGGACCGAGGTGCCGGACCCCGCCGCGATACGCTTGCGGCGCGACGCGTTGAGCACCGCCGGCTTGCGCCGCTCCTTGCGGGTCATCGACAGGATGATCGCTTCCTGGCGCTTCAGGACATTGTCGTCGAGATTGGCATTCGCCATGGCTTCCTTGGCTTTGCGGGCACCGGGCATCATGCCCATGATGCCACCGAGCCCGCCCATGCGCTGCATCTGGCGCAGCTGGTCGGCCATGTCCTCGAGGTCGAATTCGCCTTTCTTGAGCTTCGCGGCCATGCGCTCGGCTTTGTCGGCATCCATCTGCTCCGACGCTTTTTCGACCAGGCTGACAATATCGCCCTGGCCAAGAATACGGCCTGCCACACGGGAGGCATCGAACGCGTCGAGACCGTCGAGCTTTTCGCCGGTGCCGAGGAACTTGATCGGCAGGCCGGTAACCGCGCGCATGGACAGCGCTGCGCCGCCGCGCCCGTCACCGTCCATCCGAGTCAGGACGAGGCCCGTCAGTGGCAGGCGGTCGTGGAAGCGTTTCGCCGTCTCCACAGCATCTTGGCCGGTCAGTGCATCCGCCACCAGCAGCGTCTCGGACGGCTTCGCGATGTCGGCAATCTCTGCCGCCTCAGACATCATCTGCTCGTCAAGTGTGGTGCGGCCGGCGGTATCGAGGATCAGGACGTCATAACCGCCTATCTTGGCGGCCTGCACGGCGCGCCGCGCGATATCGGCGGGCAGCTGGCCTTCGATGATCGGCAGGGAGAAGACATTGTCGCCGCACTGGTCGGCAAGGATCGCGAGCTGCTGCATCGCGGCCGGACGGCGCACGTCGAGCGAGGCGAGCAGGACTTTCTTGCGCTGCTTCTCGCCGAGGCGCCTGGCGATCTTGGCCGTCGTCGTCGTCTTGCCTGAGCCCTGCAGGCCCGCCATCATCATCACGGCTGGCGGCGTGTCGATGCGCAGGGTTGTCTCGGCATCCGCTCCGCCCAACATCTCGACGATCCCGTCATAGACGATCTTGACGACTTGCTGGCCCGGCTTCACCGAGCGAACGACTTCCTCGCCAACGGCGCGGGCGCGCACGCTTTCGATGAAATCCTTGACCACGGGCAGGGCGACGTCGGCTTCAAGCAGGGCAACACGGATTTCGCGCAGTGCAGCATTCACGTCCTTCTCGGACAGCGCGCCGCGACCGGTCAGGCCGTCGAAAATGCCGCCAAGGCGATCGCTCAAAGCGTCGAACATGTGCCTACTCCTTTGCCGTTTGCCTGCAGGACAGACTTAGGCGCTCAAACCCGGCGCACAAAGCATGAAGCCCCGCTGAGCGAAAATTCGCCAGGCGGGGGGCCTCGCTGACCTCAAGTGTCAGTCAAAGCGCGCTTTTCATGTTTGCGCGGATGTAGCGGCGCCTAAAGCATGTGAGGTTCGTGAGGTCAAGCCAGCTGCATCTGGGCGACGCGGTCCTTGAGCAGGTCGATGGCCGCGCGAATTTCGGAATCGACGAGCGACAGTATGGCCAGATCCGCCCATGAGCCGTCGGCGAGACGCATGTAACGGCGCAGGACACCTTCCTTGCGCGCACCCAGGCGCTCTAGCGAGCTGATCGCCCGCTCATTGGCCGCCGCGATCGGGAATTCGATCCGCCGCATACGCGCGCCGAAAGCACGTCCAATCATCGCCATCTGTGTCGCCACCGGCACGATGGTGCCCCGCATTTCAGGCGGATGCCAAACGTATCCAATCCCGACGCGTCGATGGGTGCGCGACACGTCAAGATAAGCAATCACGCCCGCAAATACGTCGTCAGCCTGACGTGTAATCGAAAAAGGGATGACGTTGCCCTTCTGCTTCATGGCCAGCATCAAATCGAAATAGGCATTGAAGTTCGTTCCAGAGGGAATGACCGGCAGCCAATCCCACATGGCGGATATGGCGCCTGATCCGCCCAGCCGCGCCCTGTCGGATTCCTCCAGCCGGTCGAGCCTCACGACATCATTGTGCAAACCTTGTTCATCGAGCCGCATGAGCTAGCGTCTCACGGATCGCGACGGACACAAGGGTGCGGGAAAAAGAAATTCTGAATTCTGTTTTGGAACCCAATAAATATTAGAATTCTTTTTTCAGACTTTCTATTCACGACCTTCAGGAAAAAGGCGCTCGGTTAGATAAGTGAATTCCAAAGCGGTGCGCTTGGCGCGCTCCGTCTGGTTCGCCGCCGCCGAATGCCCGCCATCGACATTCTCATAGTACAGGAAGGGCAAACCGGCATCCTCGAACAGTTTCGCCATCTTGCGCGCATGGCCGGGATGCACGCGGTCATCCTTGGTCGAGGTCACAAAGAAGGGTTCGGGATAAGGCCTGGACGCATCGAAATTCTGGTAGGGCGAGAATGTCTCGAGGAACGCCCGCTCTTCGGGTACATCCGGCGAGCCGTATTCGTCCACCCATGACGCGCCCGCGAGCAGGAAGTGGTAGCGCAGCATGTCGAGCAGGGGCACCTGCACCACGACCGCATTCCAGAGATCAGGCCGCTGGTTCAGCATGACGCCCATCAACAGGCCGCCATTCGATCCGCCCATGATGCCGAGATGTTCGGAACTGGTGATCTTGCGCGCAATCAGGTCTTCGCCGACCGCGATGAAATCATCATACACGCGCTGGCGGTTGAGCTTCAGGCCTGCCTGGTGCCAGGCCGGGCCAAACTCGCCACCGCCCCTGATATTCGCCAGAACATAAGCGCCTCCCTGTTCCAGCCACAGCCGCCCGGTCACCGGGCTGTAGGATGGGTTCATCGACACCTGGAACCCGCCATAGCCATAGAGCAGCGTCGGCGTACTGCCATCCAGCACCATGTCGGCTTTGTGCACGATGAAATAGGGTACCTGCGTCCCGTCTTTTGACGTCGCAAAGAACTGTTCGACCTTCAGGCCTGATGCGTCGAACTTGCCGGGCAAGCTTTTCAGGGACGCAACGTCGCCGGTCTTGATGTCATAGGACAGCAGGGAATCCGGTGTGAGGAAGCCCTCATAGTTCAGGAACACGGCTTCTTCATGCTCGTCGGCAAAGGCGATGCCCGCCTGTCCCGTACCCGGCAGGTCGATCGGGACGTGAGTCCACCCGTCCGCCAACGGCTCCAGACGCATCACCCGACCGACAACATTGTCATTGATCGACAGCAGCGCCGCGCCCTTGGCAATCGCCACACCATTCACGGCCTGTGTCGCGTCAGGATGAAACACGAGACTGACTGTCGGCAATGTCCGCGTTTCGAGGAAAACGTCCACGCCGAAGGCGACCAGGTCGCCCGACTTGAACGAGCCCGCTTGGCCGTCCGGCGCCCAGTCTTCCTCAAGCGACACCAGGAACTGGCCCTTGTAGATGCCGTTCGGCGACGATTTCAGCGGGATCGGCCAGCGCACGGGCTCGGCTTCGCCATCCGGCAGCCACCAATAGGAATGGGTGAAGAAGGTTTCGGACTTCACCGCGCCCTGAAGAATACGGCCGTTATCCAGTTCCATGACCATCGGCCAGACGCCGACCTGCATGCGCGTTCCGAGGATCACCTCCTCGGCGGCCTCGAGCGGCGTACCGCGATGCCAGCGTTTCACGATGAACGGATAGCCTGACGCGGTCACCGTCTCCTCGCCCCAGTCAGACGCGATCAGCAATGTGTCAGCGTCGACCCAGGCGACACCCTGCTTGGCCTCTGTCGTGACGAAGCCGTCCGCGACAAAGGCCTTTGTCACCAGGTCGAATTCCCGGTTCACGACCGCGTCCTTGCCGCCATCGGACAATGACACGAGGCAATGACGCGCCGGCTTGCCCACTTGGCGCAGGCAATTGGCACCCTTGTAGACCCAGTTCTTGCCTTCATCTGCGGCGAGCGTGTCGAAATCGACAACCGTCTCCCAGTCCGGCTTCGCCGTCGCATAGCTATCAAGACTGGTCCGGCGCCAGAGACCCCGGACGTTCACGTCATCCTGCCAGAAATTGTAGACCATCCCGTCGCGCACGGCCCCATAGGGGATGCGTTCTTTGGAATTCAGCGCATCAAGCGCAGCCGCTTCAAACCCCGCATAACGCGGATCGGCCTGCAGCCCGGCCAAGCTGCGCGCGTTCTGTGCCCGCACCCAGGCCAGCGCATCGTCGCCTTCGACCGCCTCCAGCCAGAGGTTCGGGTCGTCGACTTGGGTTTCAATGATAGGGGCGGGCGTCTCGGGCAAAAAAGTCTCCGTTTCGGGTGCGCTGGCGCATGATGCAAGCATTAGGGCCGTCAGGGGGTCAGGAATCTGCGCGTGGACTCTCCGGCGCTCTGGGGCCGTGGCCCCAATCAAGGATTTGACTCGTCCCCCGACGTGAATGACGATTTAGTCTGAGAGACGACAGATGGCAAACGGGGGAAGGACATGACCGAGTCGAAGATACTGCACACCACATCGCGCAGGGATATTCTGAGAGGTGCTGGAGTCAGCCTTGCCGGGCTCGCAGTCGCCGCCTGCGCCGGCGAACCGGCGCCGCCCTCCACTGCCGACGGCATTTCCACCAATACCATTCAACACGCGGAGCAACTTGCCGGAATCAGCTACACGGACGCCGAACGGGCGCAGATGGTGTCCGATCTGGAGGCACGCCTCGACATCCTCAAACAGTTGCGGTCGGTGGGAAAACCGAATTCTCTGGCACCAGCCACCGTGTTCGAGCCACGCCTTCCGGGCGTCAATTACGGCATCACGCCTAGCTCGAAAGTCACTGTCTCGCCTGACGAACCCACCGCAAGGCCGGCCGATGAAGACATAGCCTTCGCAACGCTCACCCAATTGGCCACCTGGCTCGGCGCCGGCACCCTGACCAGTCGCGAGCTGACCGACATCTATCTCAAGCGAATCGACCTGATCGCGCCGCGTCTGGAGTGTTTCGTCACAGTGATGGCAGACCGGGCCCGCCGTGAGGCCGACGCCATGGATGCCGAACGCGCCGCCGGAAACATCCGGGGGCCCCTGCACGGCATACCCTACGGGCTCAAAGATTTGTTCGACGCCGACGGCTCGCCCGCGACCTGGGGCGCGGCGCCTTACAAGAATCAGGCGTCGCATAGCGACAGCGCCATAGTGCGCAGGCTTGGCGAGGCCGGAGCCATCCTGCTCGGAAAGACCACCTGTGGCGCGCTGGCCTATGGCGACATCTGGTTCGGCGGCGTCACGCGCAATCCCTTCGATCCGCGCGAAGGCTCGTCAGGCTCAAGCGCTGGATCGGCCAGCGCCACTGCGGCCGGCCTGTGCGCCTTTGCCATCGGCACGGAGACGCTGGGCTCGCTCGTTTCGCCTTCGATGCGCTGCGGCACGACAGCCCTGCGCCCAACTTTCGGCCGCGTCAGCCGCGCCGGCGGCATGGCGTTGTGCTGGTCGCTGGACAAAGCCGGCCCCATCGCCCGCAGCGTCGAGGATTGCGCGCTCGTGCTGGATGCCTTGAACGGATACGATCCTGCCGATGCCGGCTCCATCGCCGCCGGTTTCACCTATGATTATCGCACGCCCATCAGCGGACTGAGACTTGGGATCGACCCGGCCTGGCTGGAAGAAGCGACCGGCACCGAACGCGCGGCAATCCAGGCGGCAAAAAGCCTGGGCGCAACTCTCGTCGACTTCAAACGGCCGGACCTCGCGTCGGATCCGCTCTCCCTGCAACTGACCGCCGAGGCGGCCGCCGCCTTCGAAGATCTCACCCTGTCCGGCCGCGACGACGAGCTGACCTGGCAAGATCCGGAAGCGTGGCCGAATTCGTTCCGCGGGGCGCGCTTCATCAGCGCGGTCGATCTCATTCAGGTCGACCGGCTGCGCCGCATGTGGATGCAGGCCATGCATGAGGCCTTTGACGGCGTCGATGTGGTGATCGGGCCGAGCTATTCCAGCGGCATGGTCACGCCGACGAACTTCACTGGGCATCCGTGCCTGGTGATGCGCTGCGGCTTCGACGAGACAACGCCCCGGACACTGTTCGACACCGACGCCAACCCTGATGCCCCCGTGGCGCGAACACCTGTCGCGATCTCGCTTTGGGCCCCGCTGTTTCGCGAAGGACCGATGCTGGCCCTCGGCCGTGCCCTCGAAGCTGCGCTCGGCGTTGCAAGCGAGCGTCCTGCACTCTAGTGTCCTGACACTCAAATAGGGCCTCATAACTCATGCGGTTTGAGCTTTGTCGAGTGCTTTGCGGGCTCGGTTGATTTTGGCAAGGATTTCGGCGCCCTTTTTGCGCCAGATGTAAGGCTTTGG
>Ga0209390_10000420_pt1 | contig 83248 bp, 61 predicted proteins | sample BON01_FD_187212 | JGI IMG/M metagenome (GOLD analysis project Ga0209390, IMG submission 187212) | Freshwater microbial communities from Lake Bonney liftoff mats and glacier meltwater in Antarctica - BON-01 (SPAdes) (version 2) | ecosystem: Environmental > Aquatic > Freshwater > Ice > Glacier... | reverse complement strand
TAAAATCACTCATGGTGGTCTCCCCAACGGCTGCTTACCGTTGTCTAAAACTTGAAACTTTCCGACTGAGCAAGTTTGCTCAGTGGGAGACCACTTTTCAAGTTTTAACAATTTTGGGGACGCTTCCTCGCCGTTACACCCAAGGTCTTGACAGATTTTGCGACCGGGACCCATTGCCCGTACTGCAGTCACGAAAATTCTTCAACGGCCATAGCCATAGCCATAGCCAACGGTTTCTATAAGTGCGAATCGCCAGAATGTCTGCGAATTGTGTTCTTGGAAACGCAACCGCAACCAATCGCCGCTGTCTAAGTAGCCAATTTGCTTTCCTTGCGTGTTGGACTTTGCCAACCATTTCAAGCTTAGCCGAAGGATCGGTTTGCTATACTCGCGATGAACTCACCTTAGTTGTCACGAAGTTTTTTGAAGTAATCCCGAACATGGTCTCTTTGGTTAAACGGGATCTCTTGCAGTTCGTCCGGCGTTAATTCTTTGTTCTCCGCCGCTTGTTTGATGGCCTCTTGAATCTCGGCTTTGGAAACTCCTTTTTTGTTGGCACCACCGGCGCGACCAATTTTGGCCACTTCACCAGGTTTGACTTCCGGGTTTACTTTTGAGTTATAAAATTTTGTATCCCCTTCTTGCTCGGGACGCAGGCCTTCGCCTTCTCCTTCTCCCAATCCCTTCCCTTTTTCGTCGCCTTTGCCTTCATTAAATTGCATGTCCCCAGCAGGCATCCCTTTGCCTTTCATCTTGTCCTTCATGCCATCCATTTGTTCCATCAGGTCTTTGAGTTGTTCCATTTGTTTAGCGTCCAGTTCCATGTCTTGCATCTGTTGCTGCATCTGTTGGATGGCTTCTTTTAGCTCTTGCTTTTGTTGTTCATTCAGTTCGCCGTCGTTCTCTTGAGCTTGTTTCATTAAGTCGGCAATTTTCTTGCCTTGTTCTGCCAGTTGTCCCAATTGGTCCATCTGTTTCTCAGCTTTGTCCAAATCTTTTTTTTGCTTCTCAAGGTCGGCTGCTCGCTGCAGGTCTCCTTCGGCCAACGCTTGATCAATCTGGCGCTGAAGGTCTTGTTTCTTCGCTTCAAAGTCTTGCTTGATTTCGTTCAGCTGTTTTTGCAGGCCCTCCATCTGATTGGCAAGTTTTTCAGCGTCATCCTTACTCATGTCGCCGTTGGCAATCTTTTCAGCCAGTTTTGCCAGTTGGTTCTGGGCTTCGCCGAAATCTCCCTCTTTCAACGCTTTGTTCATTTTGTCGGCCGGTCCTTGCACCTGGTCTTTGAGTTGCTTCAATCGATCTTTCAACGCATCAGCCTGTCCAAGTTTGTCCTGTTGATCTTGGATTGCTTTTTTAACATCGTTAATCGCAACCATCGCCTCTTTCTTGGTGACGCCTTCTTTCGTCAAGGCCTTTTCGGCTTTGTCGATCGCCTCTTGAACCATGCGTGTAGGTTCAATTTTGGCGGTGGGTTCGTCCGAGTCGCTTTTTTCTTTAACGCTTGCTTTCTTAATCAACTGTGCAAGCTCTTGCTTGTCCTTTTCCGCTAAAGTTAACGACTCGTCTTCGATCACGTTTTCCATGTTAGGAAGTAAGACGCTGCCAAATAGTAAGGCAATCGGGATTAGAGGCAATGCAAGTGGCCAGCGGGAGCGAATGGGGAATCGTTCAGCAACGTGCAGATCTTCGACCTGTTTCGCAGTGTCGTCCAATAAAGCCTGATAAAAGCCCGGGTCCGCTTTGTCAGCGGACGTCGCAATTGTTGAGGAAACCCGTTCTTTCAAGTCGAAGCGATTGTCGAATTCTTCTGCAGCAGCAAGCCGATTCACTCGATTCCACCAGCAGACCAAAAGGCACGCGGCAGTTGCCAATGTCGCCGAACCCCAGGCCCAACCAAGCTTCCAGTACTCTAGGTTTTGACTGTTTTCCAGAAACTGCCAATAAACGACCTTGGGAATCGCAAACGCGATCGCAGCTAACATCAAAGCAACAAACAAGAACCACGGGAAACGCCCAACGAATTCTTGAAGAAACAGGCGACGGATAACTTGACTGATCTTAGATTGAATTTGCTTCATCGTAACGTTTCCACTCAGTAACAAATGTTGCACTGCAACCGATAGGCCCATCGATTGGCAGTCGCGAAAAAACTGGGTTTCGATGGATTCGGAAATTGGCTTTAACCATGGGTTTGCTGGAATGCCAACAGCACGTCGCAAGTCCCACTCGGGTTTGAAAGTTCAATCCAGTAGTCTTGTTTGTTCAACCGAAGTGTTTGGGGATGGCGTCAACTCAATTGCACTCGGGCTTGTAGATCTCTGCCAAGCCGTCCTTATTGTAGGGTAACCCGGCGAATGTCAATTCGGTAAAGTCGATTTGGCGGGCAAAAAGCAGCCGATTCCCGAGCTTGCTTACAGCAACGCCGCCACGGTTTTCTACCCAAATTGTGTCAAATTCCGAAGGTCACCAAGGGCGTTAGATCCCCAAATTTTCGGGTAACTGCCCGATATTTAAGTCGCTTTGGGCGATTTCGGCATTAAAGAACCGGATTTCGAGAATTTCGTGAGGGGGCGGACCCGCTGAGTCCAAGAGTTCGCGAACAATACAAGAGTTCCAAGTGGGGGACAAAAATTTGACAGCGATATTCAATCCTGGGAGTTTGAATGATGAAACCAACCAAAAAACTATTTCAAGTTGTGCTAGTACGTGATAACCAAAGTTCGCCTAGTCGCTGGTTCCAAAATGAATCTCAAGCGCAGTTTTACTGCAGTGAATACAATCGAATTGTAAACCAGGAACGAATCCAGGCTACCTATCAGCAAGTGGAACTGCCCGTCGGACGGCGCAAAGTTGGGTTCAATTGAAGTCAAGAACCAAGCGGGCACCAAGCCGATACCCGTGGGCTGAGCAAAGTTGCGATAGTGGCTGAGCGAATGCAAACCAAGGGGTAAAGCCAAGGACTTCAAGTCCGACAGGCACTAGGCATAAAAGGCACCAGGCATGAAAAGCTGCGAAAAGAATTTGCGGCGTCAATGCGAATTGACCACGTTATTGACCACGTTATTGACCACGTTATTGACCACGCTGGGGTCCACGATTTTCCGCTGCTAAATTTGGCTGGAAGGTTAGACGGGTTTAGAGATTAGGCTGTCGAAATTAGGATTCACGTAAAGCGAATTAGCCGGTGCAGCGACGTGTTTTAAATATCATATTACTTCTGGTAGTAGCAACGAAAGACAGGATGGTCGTTCCGTCTCATGCGGCGTTCAAAGTGCGTTCTAAAGTCGCGTTCATGTTCTGAAGAGGGTTCGGGCACAAAGAATGGCCCTGTCAACTGACAATGTTCTGCCATCAATTGGGCAGTAGATTCATAGTATTCTTCGACGTCGGTCCAGAAGTGAAAGATGCCGCCGGGCTTTAGCGTGCGTTGAATATCTTTAATAAATGTCGGTTGCATCACACGCCGTTTACGATGGCGTTCTTTCCACCAGGGGTCTGGAAAGTAGACGTGAATTGCGTCAACCGATTCATCGGCAATTAATCGGTTGAACATTTTCAACCCGTCGCCTTGAATCATCTTTCCATTGTTGACTTCCGCTTTTGCCAATCGAAACGCGGCTAGTTTTGCGTAGCCAAAAGTCAGTTCGTTTCCAATGTACAAGCGGTCAGGATTGGCCTGCGTATTATTCTCCAGGAACAGGCCCTTACCGCTTCCAACCTCGATCTCTAGCGGAGCGTCTTTGCCAAACAATCCCAAAGCGGTAATCGACTGAGTCAAATCATCCACGGTCAAATAGTGCGCGCTAAGATCAACCGAAGGGTCTATCCGGGTGTTGGGTCTACGGGTCATCGGTTTGATCTAATTAGGATTGTGCAAGAAGAAACACGGTGATAAATGCGCACCCATTCGAAACGACAGTGACCGCTTGGAACAGAAACAAAGAATCTTTGCAACGGGTTCGGCCAAGCCACCTGGGCGCGTTTAAATTTCAGGGGCAAAGGCTATTTCCGACTCAAGAGTTGGGTCCCAAAACGACAAGAGGCAAGCGGTTGGGAAAACGTAACCCTAAACGGTACGTTTTCTAAAGCTTGCCTTCTTGGTTATCTGATTCAATCAAGATCGTCGGGTGTGTGTGCGTAACACTAATCTTTCCACTTAACCCAGTGATCGAACATGGGTTCATTCTTTCACGGAGTCATTCTTGCGGGCATGTCATTCTTGCGGGCATGTCAAACAACCTTGCGGGCATGTCAAACAACAGGGCAGACCTCAAGGACCCAGGGCAACCCTGCAAACCTTGAAGTAGGACAGTAACTAATCCCCCAAGACTCGCCAGTCCGCCGAGAAAACACCAGTGCGCCAAAACAACCAAGTGTCCTAATACTATGGAGTTCGCAATTTTCGCTTTAAACGACGCGCCTTCGAGTTGGCGGGACGTTTTCCGTGGTTTGCTTTTTTATGTTTGCGGTGTGGTTTCGCCATCGTCGCAATATCCTTCTTATGTGGTCAAAAGTCATTCGCGTGATAGGTTCGAAGCGAACATCAGCGAACTTGTTGTCTTAAAAAAAAATCAAGGCTTCTTAAAAACCAGAGCAGCACCCAGAATGGCCTTCATCGAACGTGTAGACTTTGGGTCAGCCCACTGCTTCGAAATCTGCCTGTTTTTCTTCCCTCCAGCGATGCTCATTGGGAACAGCACTCAAGTTGGCCTAACAATTTATCAACATACCGGCCTGATTCCAAGTGATTATCGGCCTAAATATTCCGAAAAGCCTATCAAATCAAGTGTTTTGGCCTGAAATGGCGTTGGTGAAAAATGCAAGCACCGGGAATTAAACGTTCCTGCGGCTTGATCGACGGCACTATTGGGGTAGCAGCTGGGTTGGATTGGCGAATCCGGACTTGGTAGTCAAGACGGCAGCGTTCGGCATAAATCGGCCCAGAAATTGTCCAAGACTAAGCCGAGTGATGAATAGGAACTCTTAACTTTTACTTCAATTTTGGCCTCGAAGTGGAATCTTGGGCCGGGGCTATCCAACACCGCCGTTGGGTTTAGGGCATATTCGTTAGCGGTTGGAAACTTGGACAAGCGTGTTAAGGGTTGTGGCCGCTTGGCCACTATCAATCGCGTCTTGGCAAAGTTTTATCGCTTGGGGCAATGCATTGGTAACGCCTGACACCCAGACTGCGGCCGCCGCGTTCCAGATGACCATGTTTCGGGGAGTGCCATTCGCCCCGGCCAATAGGCTGTGAATCAAGGCAGCACTTTGGGTCGGGGTTTCCACTTGAAGGTCACTCAATTTGCCACCACCCAGGCCAAAGTCGCTGGCGTTCCAGATTTCAGTCGTTTGTGCGCCATTCTGGATAATGGCGACACTGGTGGGAGCCAAAACGGTCAGTTCTCCCAGTCCGTCTTGGCCACGAACCACAATACAACGGCCGTGCGATAACTTGCACAGTGCAGGAACTAACAAGTCCCAGGCCTCGGCTTTTCCAATCCCTAGAACTTGGTGCGGCACCGACGCGGGGTTTAGCAACGGTCCCAGCAAATTGAAGATCGTCGGAAACGGTAAATTTTTTCGTGCGACTGCCACATGCCGCATTGCAGGATGAAATTGGGGAGCAAACAGAAAGCAAACTCCGGCTTGATCCAGGCAATTTTGGGCCACCTTAACATCACACGAGATCGCTACGCCCAATTCCGAAAGCACGTCAGCCGATCCCGATTGACTGGTAATCTTCCGGTTGCCATGCTTGGCAACTTTTGCACCTGCGGCGGCGGCAACAATTGCCGCTGCGGTAGAAATGTTGAACGTCATCGAGCCATCACCGCCGGTACCACAGGTGTCTACCAGCGAAGCTTGGGAGAAATTTGCTGGCAGCATTTGTTCACGCATGGCCCTGGCGGCACCAACGACTTCTTCGATGCTTTCGCCCTTGTGGTGCAAGCCGGATAGGAACTCTTGGATCGTCACTTGGTCGACGTTCCCCGTCATGATTTCCAGCACGCATTGCCGCATTAAGGTGGCTTCCAGGTCCTGCCCCTTGTCCAACTGATCGATTGCATTGTTAATCATCACGGTATCGTCTTGTGTTTAAGAAGTTTGGGTGGCAGGACCCTAATTTACTCGATTCAGGGAAATCAAAATCATGCGAAGGACTCGTTAATGCAGGGCATGGGCTCTACAATAGCGTTGCCCAATTTAAGTTGCCCAATTTAAGTTGCCCAATTTAATCCAATCAACCTCACATGGTACCCAGTACAACATTGCATTGAGTCCGTCGGGTGCGATTCCCGGATTCACCAGCATAGCGTCTACTCGATTCGCCAAACACTGCTTAAGTTACAATAGCGGGCGATCGTATTTGGCGGCGGGAGACTTGTCGGACAAGGGAACGGTTGGCCGTTCGGGCGATTGTTTTTCAAAGTTTGTGTTTGCTGCGACCCTTGGTCGAGCCGAACTAGAGAACTTTACGCCGTTTGGATCCCAGTGGGCGTGCTGGCCGATACCAGTTCTGCCAGCTACCAGTTCTGCCAGCTACCGGTTCTGCCAGTTACCGGTTCTGCGGGCATCGTTGGGGCCGGCCCTGCTGGAGAGGCGACTTGAAGATGAAACTTAATCTTTTGGGTCAAGAGTTAAAATTCTAGGAGAATTCAGTCATGCCAAGGAAGCTTCTGATCGATTGCGATCCAGGAATTGATGATGCGGTAGCTTTATGTATGGCCATGTTTCACACCGAGTTTGAATTGATTGCCGTGACCGGATGCGAGGGAGCGGTTTCGGCCAAACAAGTCAATCGGAACCTGGAAAGTTTGGTGCACTTATTGGATCCACCCAAACGCCCCAGGCTAGGCATGGCGGGGCCGTGCGAAGATGCACCGCCGGACAATGCCAAGTATCTTCACGGCGACGATGGCTTGGCCAATCTATCGCTTGAGATTGATCTTCAGCATCCCCAATCGGCTGATAAATTGATGGCCGAGTGTGTCAGAATGTACCCCAATGAGGTAACTTTTGTCTGCATGGGACCACTGACCAACGTGGCCAATTTTCTGCAGCGACAACCCACATTGGCAGAGAGTATCGATCGAATCATCATCGCTGGCGGGACGGTTAACGGCATTGGCAACGTGACGCCGTGCTCCGAATTTAACATGCATTTCGATCCAGTCGCTGCTCAGGCGGTTATTCGATCTGCCACGACCAAGTCTCTGGTGCCTTTGGATGTTACCGGTGATATTCGTTTCGACTTGAATTTCATCGACGCATTGCCATCTTCCTCAACGCGAGTCGGTTCGTTCTTGCGGAAATCATTGCCCTTCCTGTTTCGGTCTTTTAGACAGCATTTGGCAATGGAAGATATTATGTTGCGAGATTTGATCGCCTTGATTGCTTGCTTGAACGCCAATTTATTCGAGTGGGAAGAGATGGCAGTCGATGTCGAAACGAGTAAAGGCATGACGCGAGGAATGACAATTTTTGATCAGCGTTATCCCTCTGAATGGAAGAAAAATATCGAAGTTGCTGTCGCCGCCGAAAGCTCGTTGGTCAAAGAGACGATTATCGATGGCCTCCGCTGGGCCGGTCAACAATCTTAACCCCTCGCACATTAATCTTAACCCCTCGCACATTAATCTTAACCCCTCGCACATTAATCTTACCCCATGGCCCATCGATCGTCGTCTTTAGGCGGCGATTGAGGACATTTTTCCTTGGGCTAGGCAGGCAAGATTTAACAAGGTTTGAACGTTTTTTCCTTGCTTGCGGGGATCTGGCAGTCGTCCCCGATACCCTTGCCGTGGGGCCTGTTTCTAGTTGGCTAATCGTTCAATTACGATCGGGCTACTAATACGCATCCAGACCAGCCCGCTGACAAATAGTAGGCCACCAACGGTTGCCCATACGATCGATTGCAAGAAAAATTGTTGCTCGATGGTGATCTTTTCAACTGTCGCTGCAGGACTGTTAATCGCTGGTGGTGCTACCATGTTCGCGGAGCGATTCTGTGTTAGGCCAGCTGCCTTTTTCTCTACTTTGGGCGAATCTTCGGTTGCGACCAGACCGCCACGTGCCGTACTGATGATTGCCGCAGGCGGATTGATCCACGCAATCCAGGTGCCTGCGGTTTGGGTTGGCATTGGATAGATAACCGGTGTCAAAAGCATCCACAGTGGCGTCACCATTGCCAGCGTCTTGCTAACGTCTTTGTAGAGTAAGCCAAAAGGGGCGACCCACATCCCGATTCCAATACCAAGGATAATCAGGAGGGGAGCCCAGACTAACAACGCGCCTAAACCACTTATGTTTAGACTTCCTGCAATGGTCAGAAGTAGCAGGGCGATGATCGTCCGCGCCACTAAATCAAAACCCACTTCTAAGATCCCAACGGTGATCAGAACCTCTTTTGGGAATTGCAGTTTCGTAAGAGTGCTGCGATTGGCCTGCATGGTATTCATCGGAGACATAAGGCCATCCACGAACGCCTGCCAGAGCATCGTTCCCGTGAACACAAATGCTGCGTAACCTAACACGCCCAGTGAACTGACTTTGATAGTGCCAGAGCTGTTTAACAGAACCCAAATTCCAGCGTTTGCCAGCGGTGGCAAAAAAATCCACAGCCACCCAAGCAAACTTTGTCGGTAATTCGAGGCAAAATTGCGAAGGAATAACCGCCAAGCCAGTGCGCGAGAGGTCCAGAGCGCTGAGACGGTGCTTACAACCAATCCCGAGAATGAACCCACGCCGGCGCTTGTATCGTAAACGCAAGTCCATTCGTCGGGCAGTTCATTTTTTTGGGCAGACGTCAAGTCGTCACTCACGGTGCTCTCGTTTCATTCGCAGTTTAAAGCCTTACCAAGTCTTGAGTGAATTGACCCCAAGATCGACACCCTCAAAAGGGTCAATCTCACGTAGTCTTAGCCGATGGTCAATGGCTGGATTTTCAAGCGGAACTTGCTTGCAGAACCCAATTTTTCCGGCGGTTACCAGCCAGCAAGTGCGTACAAAACGCACAGTGTGTGCATAAAGCCAAAGCCAAGGTTAAATTCCTTTCCATTGGTCTCTTATTAAGCTTCAAGCCAATGTTTTTTGCAACCCGCGTCTGTTGGTTCGTCTCGGGCTGGGGATTCGCGTCAGTTGAACCTTGGCAAATTCATCCGGAGTTTCAATCTCAGTCTATTTGCCAAAGCCAATGCCAAAGCCAATGCCAAAGCCAATGCCAAAGCCAAAGCCAATGCCAATGCCAAAGCCAATGCCAAAGCCAATGCCAATGCCAATGCCAAAGCCAATGCCAATGCCAGTGCCAGTGACGCACAATGCGATTTACCTTCCTTTATAACGGCAATCTAAGGTCAGGATAATTCGGTCGACTTTCAGCGGTGGCGGTTTGGGGCGAATGCGTTAAGTCTTTGGGTCGGGGCGGCTATCGGTGTTCAATTATCAAACAATCGTGAAGTTGCAGGTGGAGACACCCACAACGGTTGGCACCACAGGGAGGGTTCCGGTTCGGATTAGATAAGTATTTCCGCTCATAACCTTTATTTTTGTTGTCCCGGTTGTGACGAGCGTTCCGATAACACCAGACAGTTCTCGGTTTCGCCCGCACGAAGACCGTTTGCAGTTTTCCACGATTGGACCGTAGCAATGAAGAAGACCGAGGCCATGAATTTTAAGAATACAGTTGTGGTAGGACCGAAACCTAAGCGATTGCATGCAGCGTTCATCGCGTTTCTAGCATTGTGTTTACCCAATCCGGTGTTTTCCCAAGAATCGCCAGCCACGAAGGCGCGATTGACGGCGTTGACACCTTCGGTTTTCCGAATGAACAGCCAAGGTGAATCTCGGACTGCGGCTGCCAGCCAATCGGCAATTCGGCAGCAGCTGGGAACGATCCAGACCGTTGGCCATGTGGAACCAACGTTCGGGCAATCTGGAGTTCAATCGTTGGCCTTCTTAAATGGCGAACAATTGACGCAACAATTTGTCGCGGCGTTGGGAGACCAGCTGAAGGGTTCGGTTCAGGGCAGCCTGGTGACGATCGAACTACCCGGCACGACGTCGGACCCAAGCCAAGCGGGTCGCATGCCAGCCAATCCGTTACAGCCGCGGCAATTGCAAGCCTCGGCCAGCGAAGGTACGTGCACAATGGTGGTCGACCGGGCCAGAAACAATGTACAATTCACAGGCAGTCCCGCCAATGTTGCTGCTTGGTCCAAGGTGGCGGGTCGGTTGGATTCGGTTGAAGGCAAATTGGGCACTCGCCACTTGTTGATGTTACCCAAGGAATCCGCCGGGGCTGTGGCCAATTCTCTGGTGAGGTCAAGCCAGTTGATTCAGGATCGGGGGCAATCGATCTACAAGATCCGTTTGGCGTCGATAGCAGCTTCGGCAACCAATGCGTCTCGTTTGGCAAGTTGGCAAGATGAACCAACACCACCACCTTCGAATCAAGAAGGTGCCCCTGATTCACTTGATGACAGTGTGATTCAGGGTGAGGGCACGCCTTCTCCCACGGATGGCATCAGCATCTCGATCGATGAAACCACCGGTGCATTGATTGTGAATGGCACCGCAGCTGATGTCGCAAAATTGAAGCGAATAATCCAGCAGTTAGGCGAAAAAGCGATTGCCAACCGCCCTCAGTCGGAAATCAAGCCGCTGGTCAATGCGAACAGTCAAAATTTGGCGCCTGTGATTCAACAGCTTTACAACGATGTTTATCTTTCTCGCTTGGGCACTGCGACGGTGACGGCAATTCCGCAGCCCAATGCAGTATTGATTTCAGGTAGCAAGGAGGCGTTGGAAGAGATTCGTAGTATCGTCGATAAATTGGACGTTGAAACCGAAGCTCGTGGAAACTTCCAAGTCTTCCGGATCAAATACATGGCCGCGACTAACGCAGCTAATCGCCTGGGATCGTTTTTCAATGTCTCGGTTGCGGGCGGCGCAGCCGGTGGCGGGTTTCAAGCTCAGAACAATTCGGTAACCGCTCAACCTATTCTGATTATCCCAGATCCTCGCAGCAATCTAATCATCATGAAAGCCGGAACCTCCGAACTGGCTCAAGCGTTGGAATTGCTAAGCGAAATCGATGTGGTTGACGGCGAAGGTATGGCCAATCAAGAAGTACGAATCATTCCCCTTCGTAATTCTGTTGCGGCTGACATGGCTCAGGTGATTCAAGCGGCGATCAATGGTTCGGTGCCAGGCGTGGCTCCTGTGCAAACGATTGGCGGAAATAACCAGTTCGGCGGCGGACAACAGCAAAATCAAGTGCAGCCCAATCAAGATCCCTCGGTCGCAGCGACTGGACTGCGGCTAAAATTAATAACGATCGATAAGCAAACCGGTGTCGTCAAGAGCGGCATTTTGTTTGATATCAAAATCGTGTCCGACCCCTCAAGCAATTCCTTGATTGTGACCGGACCGCCAGAAAGTTTGCCGTTGGTCGAGGAACTGATCAAGCAGTTAGATCGCTTGCCTAGTGCCGAAACCCAGTTGAAAGTGTTCACCATCGTCAATGGCGATGCTGAAGAATTATTCACAATGTTGACCGAGTTGTTTGGGCAACAACAGCAACAAAACGGTGGATTTGGTGGGCAGACGACGACCGGTCTCGATCGTTTGCCACTTCAGTCGGGTAGTCGTGATCAAAGTTTGGTGAACTTGCGTTTTGCTTTGGAACGAAGGACAAACACCATTTTGGCCAGTGGATCGGTCGGTGATCTACAGGTTGTTCAGGATTTACTGTTGGTATTGGATAGACAAAATTCAATTCGATTCATTACAAAGAATGTACGTCTTAGCAATTTGCCAGCGGACGAAATGGCAACTGCGGTCAATGGATGGCAGCAAGCTAGGGCTGATTTAGCAGGGAACGACCCGGCGACCGCAGGCCCCAACGTGGTGGTTCGGCAGCAGATTGTTGTGACGCCTGAACCTATTAGCAATAGTTTGATCATCACCGCCAGTCCGGAAAACATGGCCGAAATCTTGCAGTTGATCCACACTTTGGATCGTCGACCACCGATGGTTGCCATTCAAGTGATGATCGCTGAAGTCACCTTGAACGACACGCAGGAGTTTGGCTTGGAATTTGGCGTGCAGGATTCGATCTTGTTCGATCGCGGACTGGGAACCGGCCTTGGTTATCCTTTTAATTCATCGGCCATTGGCAATTCACTAGACGCAACGGGTTTGGCCGGTCGCGAGACTTTTGCTGGGCAAGGGTTGGTCAACTTGAACGTTGGACGGACCAATAGCTCGCTGGGGTACGGCGGCTTGGTTTTGTCAGCGGGCAATGAATCAATCAATGTGTTGTTGAGGGCTTTAAAGGACAAGCAGCGAGTTCGAGTGCTTAGCAAGCCGCACCTGATGACGATTGATAATCTGCAATCTCGAGTCCAAGTTGGACAACGCGTTCCGTACATTACCGGCAGTTCGCAAAACGCTTTTGGCGGTTTCAACAATGCAATCACGTTACTGGACGTCGGTGTGATTTTGGAAGTGGTTCCGCGTGTTAGCCCTGATGGAATGATCACTCTTTTGGTGAATACGGAGAACAGCAGTGTTGGTTCTGAAGCGAACGGTGTTGCCATTGCCGTCGACCAAAACGGAAATACCGTTCGGCAGGCTCCGATTAATATCATTGAATCGATCACCACGGTACTGTCGCGATCGGGGCAAACGATCGTCCTGAGCGGTCTGCTTCGTGAGACGAAGACCTACACCAAGCGAGGCATTCCGTACTTGAGCGACCTGCCACGTTTGGGGCCTCTATTCAGCTTCCAAAGTGAAAGCGAAGTCCGTTCCGAACTGTTGATCTTCTTGACACCAACCCTGATTCAAAGCGATGAAGATGTTTCACTTTACAATCAAGGTGAAATGGATCGCATGAACTGGTGCATGGAGGATGTGCTTAAGCTTAACGGACCAATCGGCTATGCGGGTCAAGGCAGTTTCTATCAAGATAGTGGACCCTTTACGGTGTACCCGGACATCGACCCCGTTGGTGCAGGTATCCCAGCAGTGCTTAGAAACGAAGTCCAGTACCTGAACGGTTCGATGATGATACCTCCATCGATTCACCAGGCACCCGCCGGTGAGCCAACGATTCACCAGGCACCCGCTGGTGAGCCAACGATTCCAACTTCGCTGCAAACGCAACCCGGTGGTTCTAATTCTGCAGACAACTCAGAGTCTGCGGCAGAGGAACCCAAGAAGTCAGAAAATTTCTTTCGCAATGTATTCACCAAGCAAAAGCCTGCCAATGGAGGCTAGTCAGAGGTGGCGATGACATGCGGCGACGTTTGCCCCAGCCAACAGTTTAATGCCATTGCCTGCCACCGGAAGGTTTCTCCGGTGGCTCTTTGCTGCCAGCCCTCTGGGTAGGTAGATTTGATTGATCGAGTAACTTTGTTTGCCCATTTTGCAGGATGCAAGTATGAGATTTCATTTTCTATTGCTAGTCGCATTGACGACGATCACTGTGGGTTGCCAGGCAACAAAAATGGGCGGTGGCTTGCCATGGTCAAAGTCTGCGGACGAAGTGGCGGCCGCGGAGAAATCGGAAAAGGATGCCAAGGACAAAGAAGCCGGCAAAGTCGACTACCAAGAACCTACTCGAATGGTCGCCGTTTGGAAGGATGGTACTTTCGATTCAGCCAATGGGAAGATGATTCGAGGCTTGGCGGGGCGAGTCTATTTTTACAATGCAAAAGACGAAATCGTTCCCGTGAATGGTAGTCTTACGGTCTATGGTTTCCCTGAATCGCACGAAATCGTGACCGGGGACGTTCAGCCCGAAAAAAAATTCGCTTTTCGGCAAGAGGAATTTCAAACCCATCACAGCATGTCTGAAATTGGTGATTCGTACAGTTTTTGGCTACCTTGGGGCGAAGTTGGCAGCTATCGAAAGGCTGTCACAATTCTGCCGATTTTTCGAAGCGGGGATGGACGAATCGTGAAGGGTGAACAGGTCAACGCTGGTTTACCGGGACCTAAAGATCCTATCTTCGAAACTTCCGTCCGCGAACTAAAATCGAAATTTGAGGACGGGAAGTATGCGAAGCAAGTGATCTATGAATCGGAAAACTTCGATGAACAAGTGGAAGGGCATAACGGTCTCAGGACTAAAACGATCTCGATTCCTAGCGGAGCAGCCTCTATTCAAAACTCGCTACAGCAAATTCAGCAACCCCAGCCAGCGAAGATCTTGATAGGGAGTGATTTGCAAAGTGCCATCAACCAGCCCGTTATGCCGTTGACACCCTCAGCTGTTGGGGCTGCAAACGGATCATTAGGAACAACGGCTGAAACATCCGAAGCCAAGCAAACGGGCTTTGCAGAGGATGGCTATTCGAACAAGCACTGGAATGCAACCCTTGATGCATTTCGCCGTTCGGGTCCCAAGGTGAATTCAGGACTGCCGGGAGTAGCCAGAGCGAAACCAGCGCCTGCATCATTGAATTAGCACAACCAACAGATTCAACAGTAATCGATGGCTGCTGGTTTTGGAGCGTGAAAAGCGGTAATTCAATTAGACGTCCGCTGCCGTGTGCAAATCTGTTTTGGGACAACCGTAATAACGGTAGCACTGCCGTTTGTATCGGTGTGGTAGTCTATCCTAGACGCCTGGCACTTTTTTACAGGTGATCAACCGTCATCCTGTTTCAGGTTCGGGGTAAAAGGGTCGTCCAGTACTTTCTGTTGACAAGTCTATGCCGGACGCGAGTCTTTCATGTTCCGACCGCAATCTTAATGCTTCGATTTGCTGTCATCGCCGTCGGTCTGAGCCGTACTGGGCCACGTGTTTTCGGCATCTAGAGAGTTGCGTATTTGAAGCAAGTTAATGTGAATTGTAGTGAACTGTCATCGCTTGGGTCGCAGCAATTTTGCTGCTGCTGTGCGGATGCTTTCAAGATTGGTAGAAACCCCCAGGCCGTCAAAGGCTGAGCACTTCTGGGGGTGAGCGTGGATTGAAACGCAGGTGGTTAGTGAAGCTTGGCGTAATGAAAACGAGCGTTGTGAACTAGGGTCCACAACGCTCGTTGAAGTATCAAAATGTAATTCACCGCCCAACTTCGACCCGGGTTTATCTGACGCAGTACATCTGTGTTAGGGTGCATCAAGATTGGGCTGAGTCGCAGAGAATGATTATTGCAAAGTCGTTAATCGGTTTTCAATTCTTGAAATGCTGGGCTCGAACTTTAATAGTCTTTCAATTTGACTTTTTCTGGCATCGTTTTCAACCGTACCCACAAGAACCGCAGTGCCATCGGGCCCAAGTTGAATTTGAAAATTTTGTTGACCCAACCCAGGGATTGAACGCATCCTGTTGGTCACTGCGGATGAACGAGCGATCCCAATTTGGCCCGTGCTGATGGCAAGGCCTTGCCCTGCGGGGGTTCCCATCAGTTCCGTTTTAGCAAACGACAAACGGCTTCTAATCACGGCTGGCTGCTGCTGGGCGGCGCCGCCAAAACCGAATTCATTGCCGAACATTTGGCCAAACGGTGATTGGAAGCCGTTTGTGTTGGCACCGCCGGTGGCTCCCGTGGTGGTTCGCGCAGCTGAAGTGTCCGTTGTGCTTCCGTCTCGCCCGCCAATTGCATCGACGTTCGTTTCCAAAACTAAAGTGCTGGAAAAAGGGTGAACGATTGTATCGTTGGTTTGCCCAGCGAAGCGGACTTCTCGACGTATGTCATCAAACGCTTTTTGGTCCAATGCTTGCCCTTGAAAATCGCCGTTGGGGTCGGCACCGGCCGCCGCACCACCGGTTGCCGCACCACCGGTTGCCGCACCACCGGTATTGCCACCGGCAGCACCGCCACTTGTGTTCCCACCAGTGATTTGGGCAGCGGCAAGACCCGGGGAAATCAACGCTAGCAATGCGACCACTGCCAATTGATAGTGCAATTTAGCAATGCACCGATTCCTGGAAGGAATGGAATTCGTTTGTGGCATGCTCAGGGCTCCGAGTATCGTGGTAGAGGGAACGGTGGCGTACCTAGTTGAACCGGTCGAACTGGAAAAGGTTCCGCTTTTAGATACTGTAACTTAGATCGAGCAAAATTAAGGTCAAAATTCAATTCTCTTTAAGTTTCGGCACAAAGCCCCCTCTTAGGATAATGCCAACATCTGTTCAACTTTGACTAAGCTTGCCAAATTTCGGTGATTGGGTCAAATTGTTCGTGAAATTCGAAACCTCTGGCGGACTACGCGGGTTTTTAGTCAACAAGGCGGGGAGAAACCAGGGAAAGCAGGCTTCGGGGCTTGTTTCTGCCGCTTCAAACTGGTTCGCTTCGAATTTTTGCCGCGTCGATACTTGGTGCCAATGTTAGGCGTCGCCAGGTTCCGCTTCCTGGCGATTCGAATCGCCAGGGTGCTACCCAAAAGTTAAAGCGACCAAGCGTTTGGCTAACTCTCTTGCTTGAACTTAATATTCAACGATCCGTCGGCATCACTGTCGGTCACTTGATCTATGGGTGATTGAGGGCGATGGTTTTAAGCAGGTCACACGTTACCCGGGCAGAGTTGCCGGGTAAGATTTTACAAAACATTTTGACGGTTCGACGGCAGCGGAACTTAGTTGCCTGATCCAGCCGTAACATTTTGGGCGGTGGTGTTTTATCAAGTCGCCGCGAATTTTAAAGGGATTTCATTGATGCGATCGTATTTTAAGTTGCCACTAGTCAGTTTGGTCAAACCGAATGCCTGTTGTGTTCAGGTGCCCACAAACCGATTATCAATGACGTCATTGTCGGCGGTCGGTTTGTTTTGGGCTGGGTTATTCGTTCTGGCTTTGACTCCAAGTTGGGTTCAAGCTCAGGAGGAAGACGAACTGGAGGCACGTCCGGCGTGCAACCGTGTCCTTCCCGAGGAAACGATTTTGTATGTTCGCGTCCGATCGTTTCCAGAACTGTTTGCCAAGTTTGAAGAAAATGGCATGGGCAAGATGATGAACGATGAGCGCATTGCGCCGATGTTCACCGATCTGTATGACAACTTAAAGCAAGAGTATGATGAGAATGCAAAAGAAAATTTAGACGATATTGAATTGGAGCAATTTAAAGAATTGTTTGCCGGAGAAATGTGCTTTGCGATGGTCGCCAAACGCCGCAAACCCATGGAAGGTATTTTGATTTTGGATGTTGATCCAGAATCAGAAACTGCGGAAAAACTGTTGGGGCTTGCCCGACGTGATGCAGAAGCAGACGGTGTAGAGGTTACCACCGAGATGGAAGACGATATTGAAATCGAAATCCTAAACACCAATGGTGATCGCAATATACATTACTTCCGCCAGGGTAACACACTGTACTTCAGTACCAGTCGTGATCTTTGTGCCGAAATGATTGCTAACTTGAAGGGCAGCCCGCTAGAGCAGACCCGTCCATTCGTTGAAAATCGCAAGTACCGAACCATCATGGGGCATTGCAAGGTTGATAAAGACAACCCGCCCCTGATGACATTCTTTGCCGATCCGATTGAAATTTTCAAAGCGGCCACTCGTGGCGAACCCATTGCGGCTATTGCTGTAGGTGTCTTACCTGTTATCGGTTTGGACGGCGTGCTGGCTGTTGGTGGTGCGGTTCTGCCTGGCAACGAAACCTTCGAATCGTTGAATCACTTTCACATTTTGATGGCCAGTCCAAGAGAGGGTCTATTGAAAGCGGTTTCGATGAAGGCGGGAGATTACAATTTAAGTAACGTAATCCCAGATGATGCATCTATGGCAATGGTGACCAGCATTGACATTCCCAAAATGTATGGCGGTATTGAATCGATCAATGATACTTTTCGCGGTGCAGATGCCCTTTCAGGTGACTTGGAACGTGCCAGTGAAGCGATCGGACTCGATATCAAGACCGAAATCATCGATGCCTTGACAGGATTTGTTTCCATTGTGGCTTGGTCGGATCCGGAATCCAAAGCATTCAATGGCAGCAGCAATGCGTACATGATCGAAGTGCATGACGAAGCGAAGATGCGTGAAACCGTTGAAACGCTTTTGGAAAAAGTTGCCGAACAAAGTGAAGATGCGATCCAAGCCAAACGGAAAGATGGCGTTGATTATTGGTTTGTTGCAGCGATCGGAAACGCTAACCAGTCTCGTGAACGTCGTGCCCAACGCTTGGATGATGAAGGGTTGGACGCTAATGAGCGGGCTCGTCGGGAAGCTCAGCAGGAAGCTCAGCAGAACGTTGTCCGTTTTCCAACGCCAGCGTTTACATTCTTAGACAACCAATTGGTGATCGCCGATAGTGTTGAATTGTTGGAGCACTTGATCGAGACGCACAAAGGTAAGTTCGCTTCTATGAACGATGCGGAAGATTACAAGATGGTACGCGAGCAAGCTGAAAAACTGTTGGACGGTCAAAAACCTTCTGGAATTGTCTTCAGTCGCCCAGTCAATCAATTGGCTCCAGTGTGGAACGCTTTGCGAAGCGATGATTTGCGAAAGCTAATTCGTAGCGGTGCCGACGACCAGCCTTTCCTAAGTCGCCTGGCCGATTCAATGGATAAGAACGAATTGCCAGAACTAACTGAATTGGAAAGCTACTTTAACACCAACGGTGGGTTCATGACCGACGATGCCACCGGTATTCACTTTTTGATTTTCGACATCAAGGCAGATCAAATGCCAAAGAAGAAATAAAAGTAAGCCGGTAAGAAGTCCGACTATCGGGTTGTTCGAAATTTGAAGATCGCAGGCAAGGCTTTTGTCTGCGATCTTTTTTAGTCACTTGTAGGCAAGGAAAGGATGAACCGTTTTGGGTTGCAATCGCCATTGATTTAGTGGGCACGCGTTAGGGCAGGCGTTGTTGTGCCGAATGGTTGTCGCTTCGTTAAACTAGGAATCGTAGTAAGAAGCAGAAGCTTAGGCACAAGCTTACGACGCAAATGAAAATACCGATCGTTAATGTCGTGCTTTGCCGATTGGAAATATTACCATTTCCCATCTTGGCAAGGTCTAGCAAGCCCAGGATCAGTCCGACCACAGAGCAAATCGGGAAGCAAAAGGTAAAGAGGCTGGTGATTCCCAAGATTAAGACTAACCAAGCGTTCCCCGTGGGAAGCTGGTCTTCGAGTGGAAGTGGCGGTGGCGAAGCAAAGTAGCGTTGCTGGTGGTAGGCCGGCGATGATGATGTCGGCGGCAGAGGCCCGCCTTGCTGCTTACCGGTTGCTGATTGAAATAATTTATGCAACGGAGTCCAAGTGTGGTATCCGCCCCCGATGAACAGTGCATCGTCACCTAACCTTTGAGAACGAATCATCTCTTCAAATTCGGCGCGGCTGATGTTTAAGAACTCTTGGCCGTTGGAGGCTTTGACGGACCACCGTTCGTTTTCTGCGACGTTGGATGGCTGCTTGGTTTGCCAATCCGACGAAACCTTGGGCCCAGAAAATCGTTGCAAAGTTTGACAGCCTGGGCACCGAATCAGTTTTTCTTGATCGGAAATTCGAATCCGCAAGCCGGCTTGGCAGTGATTGCATTGGAATTCGACGTTGTCCATAAGTTTGGCTAATCGCTAAATGATATCGGGTGGATGTACGTGGATTCGCTGGTCACTTCGCCCAGTGGTTCATTCTAGAGGAAATCCAGCTTGCCATATTCAGGTCGCTTGTTTATTTGCCGATGGGCGATTCCTGGGCCCGCAACGTTTAGGCTGTCAACATTTTGGAATGATCCGCTTGTCACTTTGGCATCGTTGTAAGCCAAGTTTTCCCGATATTCAGGATTATCGTTAATTTCTAAAAATGGCTTACGCAGAATAAGTGCGAATCAGGATAAATCGCATTTTCAGTTGTTGGTCTAACCTAAACTTGCCTGGAATATTGTAGAAGAATCATCTAACATTTATTGGAGAGAACCCGTGGGTTGGTTACAACGAATCCTGAGAGAGGACGATGGCACAACGTCTGTCGAATATGCGATCATGGTCGGCCTAATTATCTTGGTGGCGTTTGGCAGCGTCGAGGTATTCGGGAACGCAGCAGGAAATATGTTCGCCAACATCGAAACAAAAATGCCGAAATAATCGGTCTGCCAAATCTTTGGTTTGAGGTGATTCCAGTGACGCAATACCCGTATGCCGTCCCAACCGCTGCCAGTGGTTAGACACCGCGGTTTAGATCCGTGAAGAACCATCAAGTGGTGCTATTGGACGATTGTCGCAGCCAGACCAAGAACGTTCTGGCAAACGTGCGCTATCATTTAAGTACGAAATCGCTATCGGTAATACCCTAAATTCTTGAACTGCTGGGCACGAGTCCAAAAATAAGCAGCATCCCGAGCAATCAGAAACGATGTTCTTTGCTGAGCACTTTTACGGCAATTGGGAACGATCGCCCTAGATCGGATTTCCATCCCAAACCACGAATGCTTCCAACGCGAAGTATTCGGGCAATCCCAGTTGGTTGTATTTATCCGCAGTTCCCTTGTTGCGATCCTCGGCTCTTTGCCAAAATTCGCGAGGGTCTGATCCGGGGAACAACGCTTCGTCTTTCTGACTTTCGTGCATGAAAATCGCTTTTCGCTTTCGCAGAATATTGTCAGGGCTAAGCGGAATCGCAATTTGAATTTCGTGCAATTCATACTCTTGCCATGCACCTCGATATAAGAGCACCTCAGGTCGACATCCGGTCTCTTTTTCAACTTCGGCCACGGCGGCAAAAATAACTTCAGCACAGACTCGGTGCGTACCATGCGGATCGGACAAATCACCCGCAACATAAATTTGATGCGGGTTAATTGATAAGATCAAGTCTTTGACGATGGTAATGTCTTCGATGCCGTGCGGTTTCTTATCGATGGTGCCTGTTCGATAGAAAGGCAAGTCCAAGAAGTGGCAGTTCTTGTCGTTGCAACCAACTTTTACGGCACCTGCCTTCGCTTCTCCCCAACGGATCAAGGTTTTGATTTTTCCCGCTTCTTCGATGTCGGGCTGACCGGGTAACTTGCTTTGAAAGGACTGGCCAACAAGGTCTTCCAAGGCGGATGATTTGGCTTGGTCGATATCGAACAATCGGTTGTACTCGGTGACCAAGTCTGCCAAGCGTTGAGCGTCATGATCGAAAACTGCGATATTTCCGCTGGTCATGTAGGCGATGTGAGCCTGGTGTCCATCATCATTCAAGCGAATCAAAGTCCCACCCATACTGATCACATCGTCGTCCGGGTGTGGGCTAAAGCAGATGACTCGTTTAGGCTCCCTCCCGGCCGGATGATATTCAATGGTTTCCATCATCCAACGGAAAACTTTCTGACAGATTACGTGGGCAGGGCCTTTTCGGCGTAGCAGTTGGTGAAGATTGTGTTCGCGAAAATCTTCGTCAGATAGTTTCAAGAGAGCTTTGCCCGTGCTTTGGCAGAGCCACAAGATCGCTCGTTTTAGTAACAGGTCATCATCCCAGTCGGGGGATTCGACACACCAAGGCATCTTGAATCTAGGTAACTCACTAGCGGCCGCTTCGTCCAAGAAGAATTTCACATCGGGGTGATCTTGTAACCAAGACGCTGGCACTTTTTTATTCGCCGGCGTTTCCAGGGCTTCCTTGATGATCCGAGATTTATGCTCGCCCATCGCCATCAAGATGACTCGACGCGATTCCAAGATCGTACCCAGGCCCATTGTAATCGCATGGCTGGGAACATTTTCTTCACCAAAGAAATCACTGGCCATGCTACGACGCGTTACCGGGTCAAGCATGCAAAGTCGAGTGCGACCTTCACGCGAACTAAAGGGTTCGTTGAATCCAATGTGACCGTTACTTCCAACGCCCAAAATCACTAAGTCGATGCCACCGGCGGCACGAATTTTTTCTTCATAGTGTCGGCAGTGATCGGCAACGGTTTCTCTTGGTATCATGCCGTCGGGGATGTGAATATTACTGGGCTGAATGTTGACGAACTTCAGAAAGTGGTCCTGCATCCAACGATGGAAACTTTGCAAGCTAGTGGTTGGCAATCCGTAGTACTCATCAAGATTGAATACAACGACTTTCGAAAAATCCAGAGTGCCCGCTTCGTGCATCGTGATCAGTTCACGGTAGACACTGACCGGCGTCGAACCCGCGGGCAATGCCAGGACCGCGTTTTGTCCGAGGGCATTTTTTTCGCGAATGACGTTTGCCACGATTTGGGCAACGTGTTTTGCCATCCCCACGACGTTCTTGAACACATAACATGGTGGACGGGTGTCTCCTAGAATGTGCGCTTTGGTATTGACTAGTTCGACCTTTGTTTTCGCGGAACTCATGGATTTCCTCGGTAAGATTGATTTATGCTAACGGCGGTGGGATAACTCATTAAATTGGGTAAACGAAGTTCTAAATCGTTCACGTTTGGCAATGTAAAGCCAATGTCACGCAGGTCAAAGCTCTATTGTTTTTGCTAATCGCTTATTTGCAAGCCGACCAAGGAACAGAAACAGCGGTTAAGGTCTATATTTGCACAGATTTCGAGAATAGTTGGGCAAGCCTTGCCAGGTTTACGTCTTCCGAGGTCGCAAAGTCTTCCACGAACCGGGTCAGTGATTTCAGATCGTCCACGTCGTAAGACTCCCTTGCAAGGGCAAATGCTATGTTCGCGACATTGGCACGAGCTATGGACTGTGCCAGTACTTTTGGCGTACTCCAGTCAATTTCACGAAACAGACTGGGTTCCATTTGGCTCAGCCCAATCAAGTAGTAGCCGCCATCGTGGGCGGGACCCCAAACGGCTGTTTTCTGTTCTAACTGCGTCCACACGTCTTCGATGACTTCGCTCGAGATCTGAGGGCAATCGCCGCCGATCGCGATTACTTTGGTTGCTCCCAAGGTAAACTGATTCGCGAAGAAGTTCTCCAAGCGAGAACCCAAATCGCCCAAGGATTGTGCTTGAATTTGCCACTTTGGATTTAGCGAAGCAAAGTCTTCTTGATTCTTAGTGGGCGTAAAGACGATTTGGCGAACATCACCAACATCGGACAGTCGATCCAGTGTTACCCTCAGCATCTGCTGGTAGAAATCAGCCGCAACAGAGGCTCCAATCGACGCCGCCAATCGAGTTTTCACTTTTCCAGGTTGCCAGTACTTGGCAAACAATCCAATGGAATTCATAACGCAGGGACTCGATAATTAATTTGCGACTGGGGATGAAATTCGAATTCGGCGGTCTTCTATCGTGTGAAATGAAAGTGAATTGGCATGTGACATCACTGGTAATTAGGTCGGCAAGCACAAGTTCTGGTTAGCGGCATGCTGAGCTTTCGGAAAATTGCTGGTACAATTGCTGTCAATTGAAAAACGCTCCGGGAACCCAGATTCATTATTAGTGTGTTGTAATGCAAGAGCTTACAAATTTTATTAACGCTTTGAAGCAAAGCCAGCTGATTGAGACTGCGGAGCTAAAAACGGCGGTTCGACAGTTTCAAGCCGAAATGAATTCTGCTGGTCTGCAGACCGCAGAACTTACCATTAGGCAGTTGTGTGATTTTCTGGTCCAGAATTCTCTTGTGACGTCATGGCAGGCAGAGAAATTGGCCGCAGGTAAATTTCGCGGTTTTTTCCTTGGTAAATATAAATTGCTGCGGGTCTTAGGGGCTGGCGGCATGAGTGTCGTTTACTTGGCTGAAAATCGTTTATTGGGACAACGCAGAGCGATCAAGGTTCTGCCAAAATCGAAAATTGCCGATTCCAGTTTCCTTGAACGTTTCTATCTTGAGGCTCGCGCCGCGGCGGCACTGGATCATCTCAATATCGTCAAGACTTATGATATCGACAATCAAGAAGACCAGCATTACATGGTCATGGAATTTGTTGAAGGCCAAGATTTATCGGCGGTCGTCAAGCAGGTCGGAAAGTTGTCGATAGAGACATCGATTGACTACTTAATGCAAGCCGCGAAGGCGTTGCAGTATGCGCATCAGGCCGGGTTGATTCATCGCGATGTCAAACCAAGCAATTTCTTGGTGACTTCCGATGGGCAAATTAAGTTGATGGATCTTGGGCTGGCAAAATTCTTGGAGAGTTCGGCCAGTCTGACCATGATGCACAATGAAACGATGCTGGGAACGGCCGATTATCTTTCGCCCGAGCAAGCAATCAATAGTCATGAGGTTGACCAGCGAACAGATATCTATTCGCTAGGCGGAACTATGTACTTCATGATTGCGGGGCATCCGCCGTTTCCTGAAGGTTCGATTGCGCAGCGTTTGGTGCGTCATCAATCGGTAAAGCCGCCGACGTTAAAAAGCTTGCGTTCAGAATGTCCGGATTTTCTTTCGAATATTTGCGACTGGCTGATGGAAAAGTTGCCCGAAAATCGTTGCCAAAATTGCGGGGAACTGGTCAGGCAATTGCAACGTTGGGTTGACGACCCAACGGTTAGCCTGGACCGCCCAACGCCGGACTTGAGCTCGAAGATTGCCCCGCTGGAAAAAACTCCCAACGCAGCAAATCCCGTGTCGATCTCGACGAAAGAAAGAGACGCCCCGCCAAAGATTGTTATCTCGTCCAATAAAGTAGCCTCGCCCAAAACCAGTGGCCCTTCTCAAGCAACGGTCGCCGCCCAAAAGATCGCCCCAGTCGCTGCGTTTGAAACAGTGGAACCAGGTAAGGCGGTTGATCTGGGCACGCCCGTCAAGTCAGCCCCAGGCGAGACGCCCAACTTTGATGACATTTCGGTGCCGGCAGGTAAGCCTGCCATTGAAATCGATCCGCAGTTACAAGTGGCCCCTTCGTTCGCGATCAAGATTCAGCCCAAATCGAAGGTTGCTGGCATGGCGATCAACACGGGGCCGTCCAATCGAATCAAACCCAGTGCCAGCAGTGCCAGCAGTCCCGGTCAGCCTTCAAGTGATGCTTCAAGTGATGCTTCAAGCAAAAAGGGGAGGGCGGTATGGATGTTGGGGGGATTAGGCCTGTTATTACTGTTTACGATCGTGTTCTTGATTTGGGTTTTCATGCAAAGCGCCGGCACGTGAGGTAAACTAAAGTGGCGGGGGTGGGCAGGTTTTCAAGTGTTTTTTCGAATCATGCACGGTAGCTTTCCAGTGTTTGCTAGGTAGGCCCAGCCAATCGCCATACTGTACAGACGCGTTGATCGCTTGGGTGTAGCGGTATGGACTGTCTAAGGGACGACTGCTTGCAAACGGAAACCATTGAGTAAGCGTGATCCGTTGGGATGCGAGTGGCGGTAGTGGGGAATGGATTGCTTGTTGTAAGAGGAAGACGTTGGAATGAAAATGATTCAAGGGAAATCCCGCTGGCTTGGTTTGGTGGTGTTCCACCTGATCCTAACTGGTGTTGTGGCGACTGCGTTTCAATCCCCGGCCCATCTGGTGGGGCAAGAGATCTCGGCTACTCAATTTAAGGCTGAAATCGACGAAGCTGAAACGGCATTCAAGAATCAAGACCTTGCCGAAGCTGCCGTGAATATTAATCAAGCCATTGGTGTTCTTGAAGGTCTATTGAAGGCGACGCCGCGCGCATCGGTGTCGGACATTCGATCACAACACAAACGGCTTGTGATGGCTCATCGTTTACTAAAGTCGAAAAGGCAAACCTTGGCTGCACTGCCGAGGTTAAAATTCAATTATGTCGAGGCCACAGAGGCCGGAGCGGAAATGAATGCGACCGCAGTTCTGTTTACGAAAAACGTCGCTCCGATTCTTGCCGAAAAATGTGGCCGATGTCACATCAGCCGCCGCTCGGGTGATGTTAGTTTGGCGTCCGTTTCGCAAATGATTGGATTGATTTCGGGCGGCGACAGCAGTGCCAGCCAGCTTTATTCGGTAATCGAAGACGATTCGATGCCAAAAGGAAATAATAAACTGACGGCCGAAGAAAAGTCAGCAGTGAAAACTTGGATCGATCAAGGCGCGAAACTAGACGGCGGCCAATTGGATTTCGATTTGCGTCCCTTAATGCAGATGGCCTCCGGGCCGGTTGTGCCTGCTGGGCCGATCACGCCGGCAAGCGATCAAGATACGGTTTTCTTTTCCAAAGACATTGCGCCTTTGTTGGCCGAATCCTGTAACGGTTGCCATATTAACGCAAATAACCTTCGAGGTGGTCTGTCCTTGGATTCATTTGCAAGAATGCTTCGTGGCGGCGACAGCGGTTCAATTATCGTGCCAGGCAATCCGGAAGTTAGTTTGCTGGTTAGTAAGTTGAAGGGCATGGGCGATGGGCAAAGGATGCCGATCAATCGACCCATGTGGAGTGATGAAAAAATTCAGTTGATAAGCACTTGGATCAAAGAGGGTGCTCACTTTGATGCGACCGATCCGAATCAACCCATGATTTCGCTGGCCACCTTGAGTTCGATTTTGGCGATGGATGCACAGCAGCTTGGAAAACATCGTCAAGAGGTTTCGATCCAACAGTGGAAGCTAGCCTTGGTGGATCAGGATTTTCGGGAATCGCAGTCGGAACACTTCAACATCATCGCGGGCTATGGTTTGGGTTCAGGCCGCATGGATAATATCTTAAAGTCGGCTGAAAAAGAGTACGCAAAATTAGAGAATTCCTTACTGGGTGATAAAAAGTCCGTCTACGCAGAGGGAAAGATCGCCATTTTTGTACCGAACTCAGCTTACGATTACAGCGAATTCGGCAAGATGTTAGAAAAACGGGAAACGCCATTCGACCAGCGTTCACACTGGGCAAAAACGGTGGATGGGCCGTACCTTGTTTGGACAGCCTCTCTGTCCCAAGAACAACTAGATGCCGCTCTGCCAAACTTGTTGGCTCCAGCTATGGTGGCGAATTTGGCTCCCGATTTGCCCGACTGGTTCTGCGTTAGTTTGGGATTGTCAGCTTTGGAATTATCCAGGTCGCAAGTGGAATCGCTGCAAGCCAATTTGCGAGGCAATCCGCCGGGCGATAGTGTAGTCAAAAGTTGGATCGAGGGGACTCTTGAACCCACTGCCAAACAACCACTCGATTTTGCCGCAAGTTTGGGTTGGCGAAAGTCAAAGACTCAACTCAAAGCGATTCGGCAGAATTTGGTTGAAGGGAAATCGCTGGATCAAACTATTCTGCAATTGGACGGCCTTACAACGCCACAGTTTGCTCAGCAATTATTACAACTTGGGGCTCGTTGATTCTGTTAACGCATTTCGATTACGCGTCGCCAACCGTCGAGAAGCCAAACGGGTTAGTTGTTTTGGTTGGTCGCGTTGGCAGCCGGTTTTGGCGGTGGATCTTGGGCGACTGTTTCGGGCTGATCGCCACTGGGTGGGCCCATGTTTTTTTGCGATTCACTGGCTTGTGGCTGGTTTTCTGTACTGGGTCCGTTCAGTTCCAAGACTTCCACTGATGGAGTGACGCGATTGGCGTGGGACGCTTCGCCGGGGCTGGCTTCGCTTCTTTCAGCATCGCCAGTGACAGTCCCCAACTCGGTTATGCCTGAATCAGTTGTGCCTGAATCAGTTGTGCCTGAATCAGTTGTGCCTGAATCGGTTGTGCCTGAATCGGTTGTGCCTGATTGGCCAGGAGGAGGAGGCAATTCCAGTGTTGGTGCGCCCGGACTGGATTGGGGTGGAAGCTCTTCGAGACCTTCTTCGCCAGGTTGATCGGTTTCTGAATCGCCCTCTAATACCGGCTTTGCCAGGACTTCTCGCGATTCACCATCAATGGGTGATTGCGTTGCAATGCCTTGCAGATCCCAGGCCAACCATTCGCCAATGGGAAGATCTTCTTCAAAACTGCCTTGGGCGGCCTTGATTCCATTTTCGTGCCACCAAATCCAGCGACCGGTTCTTTGACCGTCTTCGAATTGGCAAACCAATTTGCGATTGCCGTTGGGATGCCACCAAGCAAATTCACCATGCTTGGCACCATTGTTGAAGTAGCCAGCCATGTGCTTCTGGCCGTTATCGTACCATGCACGAACGGGACCCGATTGAATCATTTCGCCGGTTGCCTGGTAGGTGCTCAGTCTTGCATTCCACCAGTCATCGGTTTGGGTTAGTTCCAGTTTCGCCTCTAAGAATGATTGTTCGGTTTCCGGGCGACCCGGTTCAAAGTAGGTTATATTCTTGGTAATTCTGTGGCCATTACGAAACCAGTCTTCGCGGTTTTGCTTGCCTGAATCATTCCATTCTTGCCATTGGCCGTTCAGTAGATCACTCTTGAACGACAGTTGCCGACGCTTCTGGCTATTGGGGTACCACCAATTTCCGTCGCCTTCGCGACGTCCGTTCTTATAATTAAGTTCAATAACCTTTCGATCATCTCGGTCTTTGATCACCCAAAGTCCCTCCAGTTGGCCGTCCGAAAAGTCGGCGGTAGAAACTAGCGGGAAAGTGAAGCCTTGGAATTCGGCTGAGGCAAACCAGGGATGATTCCGGTCATGGTGAACTCGGCGCCACATGCCCGTCATTTGCCCGTTAGTGAACTTGCCAATGCCCATTAATTCACCGTCGGTGTGGTACATTTTCCACTTACCGTCGTTCATGTAATTGCCGCGTTCGTCCAAGGCGACTTCTCGTTCAATTTGAACCTTGCCGTTGCTGTAGCGTTGGGTCAAAAGTTCGCGGCGCCGAGGTTCCAAAGCCAATGGCTTTAAAAATTTGATGATCCCATTTTCGGGGTCGGCCTCTTCCTTGCCCTGAGGATTGACGCCTTGACTATTGACCAGCGATGAATCAGAGAAAGCGTTGCCGTTGTTGAATTTTCGCTTCAGCAAGCTAGAACCCAGCGGAGCGGGTAGTGTTTCATCTTTTCGAGATGAACTGGTGAAGGTCGAAGGTCCTAGTTGGGGCGGCGAAAGCGCCGCACCTGATAAAGTGGTTGGTACGAAGTCCTGTCCATGCTGGAATTGGTTCAACTTGGCATCCAGTGGATTGGTATGCGATGTTGTCCCCGTCCCAACGGGCAAAGTTGACTTGATGCTTGTTCCCGAGATTGGCAACAGTTTGACACGTCGCGACTTGGAACTATCAATCGTGTCGTCGCTTCGAGTGACATTGCTGCCGGTCAAAGATTCCGGCAGGGCAGGGTGATCCCATTGTAGGGTGGCCGCAGATGCATGATTGGCGATCAAACAGGCCCCGAAAATCAGCAAAGCGCTAGCTGGTGACCGCGCGCAGGGGCTATCCACACGGCAAGTCGTGCTTGCTTTGCGGCGCGAAAACGGTCGGAGGAACCAATTGTCCAGCGATAGCATACGAAAGAACATTGCAAACAAAGTGGAGCTGGGGAAGTCGTCGCAAACGGCGCGCCGCCCTTATCGATCCATCGTCCAAATGCAGCGTTACGTGCAGCCAACCACCGAATCCGTAGGTTGATTTTCGTTTCCGATGTAGCTTCGAATCGGTCGGAACACATTGTGGTTCTGGTCGGAAAGGCCTGAATGCAGCAGTTGTAGCGGCTAGGGGCAGAGAAACAACAAAACCAAGTTGGCGTTTTGACGCTCGATCTGGTTATGTCGATTGGCTATAATCAGAGGGCGACTTGCATCACAGGCAAGGGAAGGGAATCCAAATCGTGGCAACGTAGGGGTTGCAAGAGGTCAATGATGGTGGTTTAGCAGGTTTGGAGCAGAAGGTATAAGATCCCTTCGTTAGCAGCAATGGAAATACGAACGCGAAAGTATCAGTCGGCCGAAAGCATGTCCGTGCAACGCCTTGCTGATTTGGAAAAAATTAACCAACGCTTTGCAAAACTTGATTTGGGTTTGGCCGAATTGGAGGCGAAAATTGAATCGGATTTGCCTGGATTAGGCATCGAAGTTTCGCCCATGGGCAACAAGCGAAAAACGATTGCCGTTGGTGCCAAACATAGCTTTGATACGATAAATAGCTTTGATACAAAAAACATCGTGGATCCTCAAAATGTCGTGGATCCCCAAAATGTCGTGGACCCCCAAAATGTCGTGGACCCCCAAAATGTCGTGGACCCCCAAAATGTCGTGGACCCCCAAAATGTCGTGGACCCCTTGAGTGCCGAACAGGCGATTTTAGGGTCGGATCGTCTCGTCGAAGAAAATTTGCCAGGCTTCCGTTCGGTTCGTGTGCCGAACCAAGCCGCGAACAAAAAAACAGTAGCCAAAGCCAAAGGTCGAAAACCAAAGCCACGCTAAACTGCTGCTGGCGCGGGGCAAGTTTACTCGTATTCCCATTTCATGATCCAGGGGTCATTTAACTGGTGCTGAATTTTCTTTAGCTTGAGTTGGTATCGCGTTAGAGTGTCAGCATACGCGGGGTCGAGTGCTAGGTTAGTGGTCTCGTTGGGATCGGCCGCAATGTCAAACAATTCAAACCTGGGCCGCTCAATGTATTGGGCCACCGTCTTCTGGCCATAGGTCGCGTTGGGGCCTTGTTGAAATTGAGCTTGCCAACTGGACGCGGCCCAAAGGTCAGATGCGAACGGGTAATCTAATTTGTAAGCGATATTCCAAATTAGCTTGTACTGTTTGTCTCGGTAGACTCGCATCGGGTAATACATCTGGATTTCGTGAAATGTGTGTGAGGCGAAAATGAACGGGTGATGTTCTGCCATTGCGTTACCCAAGATCGGTATCCACGATCGACCGTGATAGCGTTCAAATCGATTGGGCCCTCTGCGATTTTCGATCATGCCTTGGCCACGATCCTTCCAGAATTCATCGGCATCAATTGGTTTTGCAGGCCGATTTTCTTTGGCATCCAGGGCACCCGCAAAGTCTAGCAAAGATGGTGTGATATCAACGTGGCTAAGCAATGCATTACAGACCACGCCTGAATTTTTCTGGTAGGGGTTTCGAACAATAAAAGGCACTCGAAGTCCAGGTTCGTACACGGTGGTCTTGCCGCCTGAAAACGCGATGCCATGATCGGCGGTAAAGACAATCAGCGTTTTGTTGTAGACCCTGGCGTCCTTCAAAATCTTGACCAATTGGGCGAGTCCTTGGTCGATACGGGCTACCGATTGATAATATTGGGCCAGTTCGGATCGAGTTTCCTGCGTGTCAGGCAAGAAATTTGGCACCTGCATATCGGAGGGATCGTAGAAGACTTCTTTGACGCCAGGGTAGTTTTTTTCCCCCTTCTTATTCCCAAAAAGATCAGGCTTCAGTTTCAATGGTGAGGTCTGGTCGACGCCGCCGCCGCGATGGGGGTCGGACGTGGCAAAGTATAGAAAAAATGGCCGCGAGTCGTTGGGGGCTTCAATAAATTTTCGGCAATTGTTTGCCATTTGGACGGGCGAACGCGTGTTGCCAGGGATTGTGGTTTCGAAGTGAAATACAGCCTCGGGTGCGACATGGTACTTGCCACATTTGGCTGTGCGATATCCGGCTTGGGCTAGTAGGCGTGGCAGTGCCAATTGAACAACATCGGGATAGGACGAAAATTTATGAAAATCGTGCGTGTGACCGTACTGTCCATTCATATGGTTGTGAAGGCCTGAAAGGATGACTGACCGGCTGGCACTACAACTGGCGGTGGTTGCAAAAGCATTGGTGAACCGAGTGCCTTCTTTCGCTAGTGCATCAATCGCAGGCGTTCTTGCAACCAAATCGCCGTAGCATCCTAGAGTCGGGCTTTCATCGTCAGTAATGAACAAAACGATATTCTTGTCGCTTTGACCTGCCCGTGAATTCCCCGCGTCCAATGGGTTCGCAGCACACGGTGTCGAGGACAACGAAAACGTAAACAATGAAAGTGCCAGGCAGTATGGTGTCAGGCAAGATAATGTGTTTCGATTGAAGGGCCCCAACGCCAACACGGCAAACCACGGCGTGACGCGGGAACTGTTTCTTGAACGGTATCGTTCGAACATAACAGGGTCCTCTATTCCAAGTTCCTGTTGACCAGAAAACGAGTGTGAATTCACTTGGCAATCGGCAGGCCGTTATTGGTCTGGGTTGCTCAACCGCAGGTCACCGGTTGGCAGTGCTTGCCGTTCGCACTGCCGATGAGTTCGTACTGCCGATGAGTTTTAGTGCCGATGAGTTTCAGCGGGGGGACAACTTGCCGTGCGTCGAAAACATACCCGTTGCTGGCAACATAGATGATCAATCTACGCACTTATTATGCTTCATTGTGGGTAATGTACTGCCTAAAGTTGGCTATTGTGATGGAAATGGTCATCAGGACAACGCCAAACCCTAGCAGTGCCAGGACGTTCGCCCAAATAGGAAGTGGTTCAAACAGATTGAAGAAATTTGCAAATTGTTCGTCGTCAATTCGACTGGCGCCGAAGTCTGAAATCCAGTGAAAACTGAGGGCGCGCAAGTGATATTGGATAGTAAACTTTTGCACCATTGCTGGGACGAAAGCGATTAACATTTCAGACACAAGGCAATAACCGACGGCAAATCCCATGGCACGTTTTAACGCGACCACTCCCAGCAGACTAAATACGGCACCATAAGCCAACGCGGCCAATAAGATTACTTTTGCGAAACCAAAGATGTACGGGGTCAAGTCGAAGAACGGCGCACAGACAATAATGGTCAGCATTAAAGCGATGGATTCGACCAACACGGTCCAGATAATGGCCGAAAAGTACTTTCCCAGAACCAGCGACGCGCGACCGTAGGGGCGACTGGTACTAAGGATCCAAGTTTGCCCTTCCAATTCTGAATAAATATTTGGCGGCACCCAAAGCAATAACGCTAATAGTCCTACCATCCAAAGCAAGATCGCCAAAATTAATTCAGGTGGAATGGGGCCATTTACGATTCGGAAGATCAAGAACATGATCGCAGGCGGAAACAGAGACAAAATCACCGCTGCAGAAATTGTTTGCCCTGTGATTGAACGCCGTAATTCGAACAAAGTCGTTGCGATGGTTGCTTGAAGTGTTACCAAAATCATTATCGTTCTCCTCGGTGGATTTGCATCAAAATTGAGAACAGGCTTTGCAGCGATTCGTCTTCAGGACGCACTTCGGTAATACGGTAACCGTGTGTTGAAACCAGATTCCCTAACAATTCGGCCAAGGCTCTTGGTGCTTCGGTGGCGACCGTCAGTGTATCTGAGACGCTGTTGATTTTCACATCGGAAACCGACGGCAGGCTCATAACATGAGGTGCCAGGGCTCGAGCATCAGCGGACTTGATTTGTACTTGGTTGGGAATGTTTTCCAGCAGCGACCGGACTTCGGTGGGTGTCCCCGAGGCCAACAGCCTTCCACCGGTCAGCAGTAGGAAGCTGCAGTCCACCGCTTCGACTTCGTGCAAGATGTGACTGGCCATAATCAGACTGTGGCCATTCTCGATCCACTTTTGCAGGAAGTCAGTCATCTCAATTCGACCAATCGGATCCAAACCATTGAACGGTTCATCTAGGATCAAGAGTCTTGGCGAATGGGCGATCGCTTGGGCCAATTTGCAGCGTTGCCGCATGCCCAAAGAATAGGACGAAATCAGGCGGTCCCATGCATGTTCCATTCGAACTTTTTTCAAGGCTTCAATCGCCAATTGCCTGGAGCGGCGTTTGGGAATGCCATAAAGGCTGACTTGGTTGGTGACCCAGTCCAGTCCAGAAAGATGGGGTATATGAATATCGGTCGCAGGGCACAAGCCGATGTCTCTTAGATAGGCTCCTTGCCAACTTGGATTGCTGCCCATAATGCGAACTTGCCCGATCGAAGGACGCAATTGTCCCATGATCAGATTGATAAACGTCGTTTTCCCCGAACCATTTGGCCCCAGCAATCCATACACACCTTCGGGCAGCGACAGGCTGACATCGTTCAATCCGATCACGCTACCGTAAAGTTTGGTCACGTGATCCATCTCGATTAGACTGCTCATAGATATCGACTTATTCAAAATAGCTTGTGTGCCAAAGGCTGTGATTCAAATCAAAGCAGCCAAGTTTGCTGCCGACTCACTTCAGGTAGGTTTCATGCTGCGGTCTAGATCAACACCGCTTTGCTAATTCGCCACCAGATCACGGAAAAACAGAATAGCGATAGGGCGACCAGGATAATGAACGCCGGTAAGGAATGGCTGTAGTCATCGCTAACGCCAATCGTCCACGATTGGGCCGAGGCAATCGTGTCGTACAACGATAGGTACATCCATGCGCCCCCTTCACTAAGTGCGATTTCGGTGTCGCGTGTCCTTGGACCGCCATATAAGAACGCTCCTCGAATCGCTTGCCAGGATACGAAACCCAAAATCCAGGTGGCATACCATGAGAACATGGCGTATCGGCTTTCAGTGGTCAGTGAAGAAAACATCAGGGCCAAAAGACACGCCGGGATAATGTGAACCATCGAAACCAACACGATCCGAAAAGGCAAATCCCAGGTTTGGAACAGTGAATCCAAGTTAGGAGACAGGCCAATGCCAACAAAGTACAGCAAGCACGCTGGCAACGTCGTAATGAACCCGGCCAGTACAACCAAGATCATTAATTTCCCTAGGATGTAACTAAGTTTGGACAGCGGTCGCGAGAAGTACAGCAGGAACGCCTTGGTGCGAAGATCTTTTGCAATCAGCGGCGGCGCAACCCAGCCGACCAACAGCAACAGTGCCAATCCCTGTGGGACCCGAATGAATTGCAATATCATCCATGACCAGACGGTCTTTCGTCGTTGTCCTTCGTCAGGATTGGTTAACGCATCCAAAACGTTTTGACTTCCGTCACCCCCAAGCGAGCGAATGATCCCGCCCAGCCAACTGCGATTTACCGCTTGGCGGGCTTGGTCGCGGCGTTCTTGGAGTGCTTGCGGCGTTCGAGCCGTGAGTTCGATATCGATACCCTTTTCGCCAAGCCCTTTTTCGAAACCTTCGACCACACCTTCAACGATATCATTGGCCGCCTGAACTTGCTTGAGCGTCGTATTGGTTTCCACAAATTTTTCGAAAAGGAAAAATCCGGCGCCAAAATAGAGTGCGGGTAACCAAGCCAGGAAAATCATCCGGCGTACGATGTAACTGCGCAGGGCGATCTCGAAGCCTTTGTTCGTAATCGCCCACCAGCGACCACCAAAACCACGCGCTGATCCATTCCAGCGACGATAGCCAACATCATGAAGAGGCATTTTGGGTTCCTTCGATTGCTTTCAAGAAGATGGCTTCCAATGATTCTTGAGTTGGAAACAACTGGCTAATGGTCACACCAGCTTGGCTTCCCAATTGCCAAAGTTTGCCTGCGACTTCTTCGCGACTTTCAATGTCGGTGGTCAAGTTGATGCCTCCGTCGGGCTTGAGCTCGGTTTGAAATTTGTTCCGAACCAACAGTTGACAGAATTCCGTATACGATCGTTCGTTTGCGTCGATCAACTTAAGCGTCCACGAGCGAACGCTTTGCAATTCACTCAGTGTTTGATGCGTCTTCACTTGTCCGCCGGCCAAGATGATCACTTCATCACAGATCAATTGAACATCTGGCAAAATGTGTGTCGAGAGAAGGACACCGATCCCAAATTCGCGATTCAGAAAACGCACTCGCTTCAGTAAACGCTCACGTTCTTCGGGATCCAATCCTGAAGTGGGTTCATCCAAGATTAGGAATTTTGGATTGTGAACGATGGCCGATGCGAATTTGATTTGTTGCCGCATTCCTGTTGAATAGCCACTGATCTCCCGATATCGTTCTTGTTTGAATCCACAAAAATCCAGGATTTCATGACTTCGCCTCAAGGCCTCTAAGCCCGGCATGCCATAAAACTGGGCTGACATTTGCACCATCTCAATGCCCGTCAAACCATCGATGTAGCAATCGTCTTCGGGCATGTAGCCGACCAATTGTCGGATCTTCAGTTTGTCGCGGATCATGTCTTGACCCAGCACGCGACCGACACCCGTTGTGGGTTTCACCAAGCCAAGAAGATTCTTGATCAAAGTGCTCTTGCCCGCGCCATTGGGCCCTAGTAACCCTGTGACTCGGTTGCTAATTTGCAACGATACGCCAGTTAACGCTTGCCAGCCGCGAAAGTGTTTGCTGATGTCGTTCAACTGGATAACGATCTCGCGCTGCGACGGACTACCTGATCGCTTCGCCGAAGATTGGACCGCATGTTGTGGATTTAGAGTGTCCCGAGCCTGCCGCGCCATTGCCTGATTGTGCGATTCTGACGGATCGGGCGCTTGCGAAATGTCCAAAATTAGCCTCGTTAATGTACATTCTTGGGGATTGGCCCGAAAAAACTGCCTCGAGTTCTACCTCTATTATCAACAGAAAATGGGTAACATGTCCATTCGCCCGTTTTTGCCTCATATTCGGAGGAAAACTAAGGCAATGGAAATTGGGTCCAATTGCGTCGCTTTTTCGTGCAGCGAATGCCCGAACCGGACTGAAGCGTAGACTCTTGATGACCAATTTAATTGCCCGAATACTGTAGGAAAAGAACTCATGCCCACCTGCCCCGATTTCGAAGCAAAGCCCGTTCAGCGATGTGTTGTGTGGGTTTCAAGGTTTTTGGCAAGCGTGCTGTGTGTTCAATTCATCTTTGCCGTGCTATCGCCAACACCAAGTCTTGGTGGACAGAGGCAATCGCGTGACCAAGCGGCAGGCGGGCTGAATTTGGGGCTTTGGACTCGGAAGGCGGATTCGATCGCGACTGCGGATAAAACAAAACCGATCTACGGCGTATTCAAGGCGGCTGATACCCAAGGCGAAGACGTGGCTTTTGAATTTGCTTTGCCTCTGATTGGGCTTGAAAACTGGGAAACAGGGGTACCGATGGCACCGAAAAAGTAGAGGATTAAGACCTGTTTATCCGGTGGCACGTTGGTGATGTTCCCGAAACGCGGCAAATGCGTTTGCTTAGACCTTCTAAGAATCTGCTTTCCGACTAAACTCGTTGGCTGAACGCGTGATGACGCGTTTTATGACTTGACTTCGGCTGCCGGTTTTGTAATTTATTTGCAAGGAAACAGGCCATTTCTCGAAAATTTTGCAGGGACATGACGATTCCTTGCGATCCCTCGCTCGATCAAATTCAGACGCTGTCGGAGAATTTTTACTAATGAGTATCGCCATAGTTACCGGTTCAGCTGGTTTGATCGGATCAGAAGCCACTCGGCACTTTGCCAACAAGGGACTTCAGGTTGTTGGCGTGGATAACAACATGCGGCAACAGTTCTTTGGCGCCGAAGCGTCTACGGATTGGCAACGCCAGCAATTGGTTAATGAACTGGGTGCAAAGTACCAACATGTGGCGTTAGATATTCGCGATCGCGATGCGGTTGAGGCTTTGTTCAAGAAGCACGGCAAAGAAATCAAACTGATCGTCCACGCCGCAGCGCAACCGTCACACGATTGGGCTGCACGCGAGCCGCATACCGATTTTTTCGTTAACGCGGTTGGAACACTGAACTTGCTGGAAGCGACTCGCCAGTTTTGCCCGGAAGCGGTATTTATTTTCACCTCGACCAACAAGGTCTACGGTGATACGCCCAATCGTTTGCCGCTTATGGAAAAAGAAACCCGTTGGGAAATTGACCCCAGTCATGCCTGTCATGTTGGTATCGCTGAAGACATGTCGATCGATCATTCGATGCACAGTTTGTTCGGAGCATCGAAAGTAGCGGCCGACGTATTGGTGCAAGAGTACGGTCGTTACTTCGGGATTCCAACGGTCTGCTTCCGCGGTGGCTGCTTAACCGGTCCCAATCACAGTGGCACTCAATTGCACGGTTTCTTGGCTTACTTAGTCAAATGCACCGTCACTAAAAACCCCTACACCGTGTTCGGTTACGCCGGCAAACAAGTTCGCGACAACATTCATTCTTACGACCTGATTCAAGCGTTCGATGTGTTTTTCGAAAATCCAAGAGTAGCTGAAGTGTACAACATGGGCGGCAGCCGATTTAGTCACTGTTCAATGCTAGAAGCTATCAAGATTAGCGAAGAAATTTCGGGCAATCAGTTACAGTTTTCTTATTCAGAAACTAACCGAGCTGGTGATCACATTTGGTATGTTAGCGACGTCAGTCGTTTTCAGTCACACTATCCCGATTGGAAGTTAACGAAGAATATTCACGACATTTGCCGTGAAATCTTCGAAGCCAATGTTGAACGTTGGGCCGCGGTGGCAAGTAAATGATCGATCTAGGACGATACAATGTGCTGGGCGTTTGGATTAATGCCGTTGACTATGAAGGCGCGGTCGCCAAAATTATCGATGCCGCGCACAATCGTCGCCCGTTGGGCGTTTCTGCGCTGGCGGTGCACGGAGTGATGACCGGCGTTTTAGATTCGCAGCATCGCTACCGTTTGAATCAATTGGAATTGATTGTGCCCGACGGTCAGCCGGTTCGGTGGGGTTTGAATCTGCTACACAAAACCAAGTTAAAATATCGCGTCTACGGTCCCAACCTGATGTTGCATACGTGTGAAGCTGCGGCAAAAGAAGGCGTTGGCGTCTTTTTGTTCGGTGGCAAGCAACCGTTGTTGGATGATCTTGAGGCCAAGTTATTGGCCAAGTTCCCAACTCTGAAAATCGTGGGCAAGTTGGCTTCGAAGTTTCGCACGATCAACGCGGAAGAGAAGGCTGAATTGGTTCAAGCGATCAAGGAAAGTGGCGCAGGAATCACTTGTGTGGGGCTTGGTTGTCCTCGCCAAGAGGTTTGGGCTTACGAATTCAAGGACGAAGTTTCTATGCCGGTCTTGGCTGTGGGTGCAGCGTTTAATTTTCATGCTGGGCAATTGGCTCAGGCACCTTCCTGGATGCAAAATGCGGGCCTGGAATGGCTGTTCCGCCTGTTAAAGGAACCCGGCCGATTGTGGCGGCGTTATCTGTATCTAAATCCCGCCTATCTCACGTTACTGTCGCTTCAGTGGTTAGGTCTGAAAACCACTGACCCGGCATCTGCCAAAAAGCCAGATCGCGAAATTCTTTACGGTTAATCGGGCCCCGTTGTCGGTGAAGCACGTGCGACTGGCATCCGCTTGCTTGCGGGTGTGAGTCGGGCGTGGTTGTAAGTTCCGCTTCCCAATTCGGTGACAATGATTTTAAGGTGAGGCGTTTACGCTGCCTTCCAGACTTTGCTGCCTTCCAGACTTTGCTGGCCATTGGTAGCCTTTGTCGCCTCTGACGCTCGCCTTACCTTGCTGAAGCGACTCCTGTCCGGTCGTTTATTCTGCCATAGTTGCGGTGCCGCAAGCCTCTATAAGTGCCAGGACTAAAGGCAGCGTTGCGTCGAGACTTGGGTGATCTGCCATTTCGTGTTGCACTGCACGTTTACAGCTTCGGAACAATTAGAAATTCGTTCGTCTGCGAGTCAAGAAACAAGCTGCTCTGGAGAAGCGGTTTGTTGTCCAAAAATCCGCCGTGAATCAGTCGGCCAACCAAACTCTGCAAGAACGTGTATAGTTCTGCGTAGCGAATTCGTTTCAGCGGAATGCCCACGTCGCCAAAGGTTACCAGCAACGCACATAGTCTGTGGTGAATGAAACTGGATCGCCATGTCGATTCGCGTTATAGCTTATCTCCGTTGAATCTTGGTCGGCGTATCGTTCAATGTGATACTCAGAAGTCAATAAGCTGAACGCACTGCAACCTAAATCATAGAATAGTTCCATCTGGATACCATTAATCTTTGCCGGCAACAGGATCCTTCGACCGTTGAATTTGAAGGGCTTGCAGGCACCTAGCGATTTCATTTCTATGGGGCGACTCTTGTGAAGGCGAATTTGTAGGGCAGGAAAATCGATCTCACAAACTTTTCGATCAATGAAGTCCGCACCAAACGAACCGATGACGTTGATCGCTGCGGGGTTGTTCCAAGCAAAGTGCGCGTCGCTTCCCATCACAGAGTCGGAACTTAGTTTGACTCGATTGTCTTCAACGTTCAATCCAAATGTCTGCACGCTGGTACGCTCACCTTCTTTCGTCAATTCAAAATCGACGCCCTGGTTGCGTAGTTCCTGAAGTGCCCCAGATCGCAAAAAGGTCGACGGAGCGCCGGTGTCCAACTGCATGCAGAACAGGTTCTTCATTGCTGCCACTTTCACTGGGATCAGCATAGCACTGTGAGGTTCGATGAATCCGTCGTGTTGATCCCCGCTCCATTGAAAAGGAACGGGATGTAGATCTCCTTCAAAGGTTAGTCGGTTGGGGAGATCTTTAAAGATTCGGTACTTGATATTTTCGATACCGCCGAAAGTACGGCACGTCAATATCAGGTCTAACACCAAGAACCAGTAGACTAATTTCCGTCACCAGTTTCGGTTCTTTTTAACCTGAATTGCAACCATTCTGAAAAATCGATTTGACGCAGGGCATGTCCCAATTTCTTTTACCCGGTTTTACCGAGCGAAAGATTTCAAAGTTTGACTGTTCGGAACAAGACGGGCAAACATCGAAGGAATTGTTCAAGAAATTGTTGAAGGAAATCGAAAGTGCCAGATATCAGATTTGCAATTTCTACTCGCCGTCTGCCACCAATGGAAGCAAGCCAAATCAGGTTCCACTTCCATAAAACTATCCGCAAATACGTTTCGTCGGGTGTTTCCTGAAATGCCTGTCCCCTTTTGCTTATTCAATCATCCTGCCAATGCGTACGGCTTCCTCTTCGGAAATGGTTCTCAGGTTCAACAACGTCAGGACCAGGCCTTGGGCCGATCCATCAAAGACCGTATCGATCAATCGTCGAACACATTGCTGTTGGGTTGCCTGTCGGCTGAGCGTGGCTTGGAATAAGACGTGGCCAGCGACGATGTCGCGATTCAACCAGTTTTTGTCTTCCAGCCGAACCAACAAAGTGTGGACGGTATTCCGAGTGACTCCGCGGCGTTTGTGTAGTACTTTCCAGACATCCGACGCCGAGCACGGCGCCAGATCCCAGACCACGGTCATGACTTCGTATTGCACATCGGACAGCGGTGGCGGGTTCTTTTGGGTCATTGGTATCACCTTATTCTCTAGCCGAATAGGCTTCTACGTGCGCCTACATATGTAGTTTAAGGTTACTACAGTTGTGGGCGCTAGGCAAGCGAAGGATTTTGCCGTGGTAAATGCTGATAATGTCGACGGTTTTCGAACGCAGGCGGTCGGCTTAGCTTCGAGGGGAATTCTTGTACAATGTGAGGTGCGAAGTTGTGATCGGGCGCGGAACCGGTCCTGTAAGTTGGAATATTGAAGGACGTTTGTGCAATGCAACGCACTTTCTTGAAGGGCAAAATTCACCGGGCTCGAGTCACTCAGGCTGACTTGGACTACGTGGGAAGCATTACGATCGATCGTGACTTGATCCAGGCGAGCGGGTTTCTGCCGTACGAAAAGGTGGAAATCTATGACGTCACCAACGGAAATCGTCTCGCCACCTATGTGATTCCAGGCGAGGCCGGCTCCGGGGTGATTGGCATCAACGGCGCTGCGGCTCGATTGGTTCAGCGGGACGATATTGTGATCATTGCCTCGTATGTTCAGTTAGAAGAGAATGAAGTTGCACAGCATCAGGTGACTACTCTGTTGGTCAACGAACATAACCAGGTTATCAAGAAGATCACGGACACTGTTGGTTCTGCAACGACAGCGACGCATTAAATCGCCACAGATCCGAAATCGCCGCAAATTCGAAATCGCCGCAAATTCGACTTTTCCCCAGAATTTAGGCTGCAACACAAGGCAGCCTTCTTAAATGAATTAAAGGAATTAAAAGTCAGATGGCTGAGTCGATGTCCAAGCCAGCGATTGATCATCAGACGGTATTTGGATAAGCATCCATTTGGAAGTTGACGTTCCTTGCCCCGGTGACTTTCATATTTTGATGTTGAAGCTTGGAATTTGCTTGCTCTTAAAATTAGGTTAATCATGTTTGATTTCGCTAGGCGTCGCGCCCAAATATTCAAGACAGTTCAAGAGATGGGCGGTGATGCGATACTGGTCACCAACGAAATCAACGTCCGCTATTTAAGTGGATTTACGGGTGATTCCTCGTATCTTTTGTTAACCGCCGACAAGCAAATGATTCTAAGTGACAGTCGCTATGATACGCAGATTCGCGATGAATGCTCGGATCTGGAATTGGTGACTCGGACGGCAAAAATCGAAATGCGTCAGTCGATCGCACAGACGGTTGCTGGCGTGGGAGCCCAAAGGATCGTGATCGAAACGGACGCGATGACCAAGGCAGTGTTTGACGGACTATGCCAAGAGTTGCCAAGCGTAAGTTGGAAAGATTCTAGTCTGCTGATTCAGAATCAACGTGCTGTCAAAGATGCGCAAGAGGTGGAGTTAATTCGCAAGAGCGTCGATCTAGCGCAGCAGGCGTTTGTGCGAATGCGATCGACTTTGAGTGGCGAAATGACCGAGCGTCAAGTTGCCCATCAGATGGAAAATACGATTCGGGAACTGGGAGGCGAGGGGCGTGCTTTTGATATGATCGTTGGTGTTGGCCCACGGGCAGCGTTGCCTCATGCTGGAATTTCAACGGTAAAAATCAAAGAGGCCGCTTCGGTGTTGATCGACTGGGGGGCCAATTATCAAGGCTATGCCAGTGATTTGACTCGAGTGTTGATTACGGGCGAGCCATCGACCCAATTGATTGAAATTTACAACGTCGTGCTACAGGCTCAACAGATCGCAATCCAATTGATCCAGCCTGGGGCTGACCTGCGTTCGATTGACCAGGCGGCAAGGCAGCATATTCAAGATTCAGGGTATGGTGATTTCTTTGGGCACGGTTTGGGGCACGGTTTTGGCCTCCAAATTCATGAACAGCCAAGATTTTCACCTACGGCACAAGGGGTTTTGAGCCCCGGGATGGTCGTGACAGTCGAACCAGGGATCTATATTCCCGACGAATGTGGGGTTCGGATTGAAGATGACGTGCTGGTTACGCACAATGGGCACGAAGTTCTTAGCGACTTGCCCAAATCCCTAGAGGACAACTTTGTTAGCTTGCTGTAAACTGTGGTGGGTTAGCGGGTTGGGGTCTTGTGCGAGAACTCAAGTTAGCCAGTTTGTAGTATAGTTTTTGCCTTCAAGCCGGAGGTTGATGTCCGGCAAAGTAATAGCCCTATTTCTCGAATGAAACGCATGCTTTGCAGTTGCGTCCTGCTTGGAACAGCCAAGGTTTTGGCTGGGATCTGGGTTGTGGTTGGGTTCGGTAGATAGGGTGGAGCCAAGGAGCTTGAGAGTGTCGGAAAGTGAACCTGAGAACGAAGTATTCGAAGTAGCTCGCGTCAAGAGTTTGATCGAATTGATGCGTGAAAACGACTTGAGTGAAATTGATTTGAAGCACGGCGAACGTCGGATTCGTTTGCGTCGTGGTGATCAAAACCCACCGCACGTGATCATGGGAGCCCCGATGCAGGGCTATCCTCAGATGCAGAATTACGCACCGCTGGCGTCTCCAATGCCGACAGCCGGCGCCCCAGCAGTAGTGGGGCCTGCGGCCGAGGTTGAGGATGCGAACACCAAGATCATCAAGAGTCCGATGGTGGGCACGTTCTATTCTAAGCCTAGTCCAGAAGCCAAAATGTATGTTCAGGTAGGCGATACGGTTTCGGCTGACACCGTTGTTTGCCAAATCGAGGCAATGAAGATGTTCAGCGAAATTCCCGCGGGCATTTCGGGAACGATCACGGCAGTTCTGGTGCAGAACGAAGAGGCTGTTGACGTCAACAAGCCCCTTTTCAAAGTGCGTTAGTGTGTCAGAAGCGGAACGCAAGTAAGTTGAAGTAGTGGATGGATTGGCTTGCGTCCTGTCGGTCGTATGATGAGGGTTGAATCTCTTGGGCATTGCCTAAAGATCGGTTTGTACTTCCAAGTTGCGGTTTACGTTTAAGCGATTTTCCGGAGATCGTTCGTGCTAAAGGTGCGAAGATTTTTCGTGCGAAGACGGTTCGCCCGGTGTTGCTTAATTAGTGGATCAGCCCAATGGCGAATCGCATCTGAAGTTAGGTTTGAATTCTTGTTTTTCGGACATGCCGTTGAAAGCATTTTTTTCTGCTTTGGGCGGCTGTCGTCTGTTCAGGTAGCGTTACTACTTTTCTGACTAGCGAAATTATGTTTAATCGAATTTTGGTTGCCAATCGCGGTGAAATTGCCCTTCGAATCATTCGCGCCTGTAAAGAAATGGGGATTGAAACGGTTGCAATCTTTTCAGAAGGTGATCGAGGCAGCAATTACTTGGAATTGGCCGATGAAGCGTTCTGTGTTGGCGGTCCGCGTAGCATTGATAGCTACTTGAAAATCAACCAAATCATTGCCGTTGCAGAAGTCACCGGCTGCGAGGCGGTTCATCCCGGTTTTGGCTTTCTATCAGAGAATGCCCATTTCAACGAAGTCTGTCGAGATTGCAACATTGAGTTTATTGGCCCTTCGCCCAAGGCAATGATGATGCTGGGCGACAAAAACACCGCCCGAGATTTGGCCAACAAGGCGCAAGTGCCGGTGGTGCCAGGCAGCGCAGGTTTAATCGAAGACGACGAAGAAGCGATTTCGATTGCACGAGGGATTGGGTATCCCGTTCTAATTAAGGCAACCGCCGGTGGTGGCGGAAAAGGAATGCGGGTCGCTGAGAATGAAGAGAATTTGCAGACGGCATTGCAGCAGGCAAGAACCGAAGCCCTCGCGGCATTTGGCAACGGCGGTGTGTATCTAGAAAAATATGTTTTGAATCCGCGACATGTTGAAGTTCAAGTCTTGGCGGATCATTTTGGCAATGTCGTTCACCTGTGGGAACGTGATTGTTCTGTCCAACGCCGCCACCAAAAGTTGATCGAGCAAAGCCCTGCACCGAACATTTCGGACAAGACACGAGCTGCCGTTTGTGATGCCGCAGTTCGAATGATCAAGAACGCGGACTACACCAACGCGGGCACCGTCGAATTTATCGTGGATGCCGAAGAGAATTTTTACTTTATCGAAGTGAATGCTCGGATCCAAGTGGAACATCCGGTCACCGAAATGGTGACAGGTATTGACTTGATTCAGCAGCAAATTCGGATCGCCGCTGGACAACCTTTGCCATTTAAGCAAGAGGATATTAAGTGCCAGGGGACAGCAATTGAATGTCGGATTAATGCTGAAGATCCTACACGCGGCTTTATGCCTTCGGCGGGTAAAATTGAGCAATTGATTGTTCCAGGTGGACTTGGGGTGCGATTCGATTCGCATGCCCATTCAGGGTACACGGTGCCACCGTACTACGATTCAATGATTGGAAAATTGATCGTTCATCGAAACACCAGGGAAGAAGCAATTGCTTGTATGCTTCGAGCCTTGGAAGAACTGAAAGTAAAGGGCATTGCAACGACCGCGGCGTTTCAGGCTTCGGTACTGCGAACGGACGAATTTCGTGACGGCACCATCGATACGAAGTGGGTCGAACGCGTCGCGTTGAAATCGTGAGTCTTGATGAACGAAGACTGCAGGACAAGGTCAGTTAGCAGACCTGAGTTCTTAGTGCCTTGTCCCGGTTTCCCGCAAAGGTTGCCTGGCACGACCCAGCGGATGCCGTGATGCCGTGATGAGCATGATGGGTTGTGACAAGCTGGTGGCGCCGAGTATTGCTTGCCAAACTGCAGCAGCCTTGCCTTAAACCGCCGCCCGGGCGCCCGTTGCCTGCCTTCCTCTCTAGGAAAACAATCGGGATTTCCGAGGACGATGGCCAAGCGGTTCACGGTGCATTCAGATCAACAGCAACTCGATTCTGCTTTGCTTTAACGATCCGGTGTGACCTTTGGCGCTGGCCAATGCTGGTTCGGGTAAGAAATGTTGGTAAATAATCGATCATTTGTCGAAAAAAAACAGGACGTGTAGCAGGCTCTAATGTCGGTTTAGTTTCCCTTGATCGTTTGCTGCGGTTTGGATTTCGCTAATCTCAGGGGCGGCGGCATGGCGAATGAAAACCGTTGAAAATCCTGACTTTGCGCCTCTGGCAATGGCTTCTAGAATCGGGGATACATCGCCCAGCAAGCTAGTTTGTCTTCAGGGGAATGCCAAGCAGGTTTTGGTGATGGATTTGGATCTGCTCACTGGGTGGGTCCTTGCTGCGACTATTCACGAATTACAATCGGAAATCTAAACATGGCAAACACATTATCTCCTCCGTTAACACCCAAGCATTCATTCAGACGGGTTGCGATTCTATTTTCAGGTGGCCCAGCACCTGCTGCAAATGCAGTGATTTCAACGGCCGCCGCGGCTTTTGCGAAGGCAAAAATCGAGACCGTGGGCATCATGAACGGCTATAAGAATCTGGTGGATTACAGTTCAGACAAACCGCTAGTTGAAGGGGAGCAATGGATTCGATTGGATTCCAAGATGCTTTCGCGAACTCGAAATTCGCAAGGGATTATGATCGGAACCGCTCGAGCGAATCCGGGCAAAATGATCTCGTCGCCGGCTGATCTTGAGGATCCTACCAAGACGATTCTGATGCACAACACCTACAACGCTTTGATTGATTTGGGTGTTGATGGCCTAATTTCGATCGGCGGCGATGACACTTTAAAGACCGCCAATAAGTTCAAGTTATTTCAAGAAAAATTGCCTGCCGGTTCCAAGCAGATCCCGGTTGTTCATTTGCCTAAGACAATTGACAACGATTATTTCGGAATCGATTTTACGTTCGGATTCTTTACGGCGGTTGAATTTCTGTCCACCGAGATTCGTAATCTGCTTTACGATGCTCAAGCAAATCATGCCTACTTTATTGCTGAAACGATGGGACGTAGCGCCGGATGGTTAGCTTATGGGGCGGCGATTGCAGGTGAGGCAAGTTTGGTCATCAGTGTTGAAGATATCGTGGGTGACTACCGAAAAGAAGAAGATGTGGTCAATGCACAAACGGGGGCGATCACAAAACGTCCGGTAATGGACTTGGACCGAGTCGTTGGGCGTATCGTCAAGACGATGTTGGCTCGGGAAGCTGAAGGCAAGTACTTCGGTGTCGTTGTTTTGGCCGAAGGGTTGGCTGAATTTTTGCCCGCGTCGAAGCTGGACGGCGTTCCCAGAGACGATCACGGTCATATTGCGATTAGCGAGATACAGTTGGGGCGGTTCTTTGCCAAGTTGGTGGGTGAGGCTTACAAGAAGACGACTGGTACCGCCAAGAAGATCAATTCAGTGCCACTTGGCTACGAGGCTCGTTGTAGCCAACCATTGGCATTCGACGTCATGCTGGGTAGCCAATTGGGTGTTGGGTCGTACCGAGCCATGGTTGAAGAGGGACTCAATGGCGTTATGGTCAGCGTTTCGGGGCAATTAGACCTGCATTACGAACCCTTTGAAAAGTTGGTAGATCCCGAAACACTGGTTACCGTCGTGCGTTTCATCAAGACCGGAAGTGACTTCCATCGTTTAGCTCGATTCCTGGAAACGAATGTCAACGATTAGGTTGAATAGATCCAAAATAGTAAACATCGCGGTAATGATAAAGCCCACGGTCGCATCGTTCGATCGTGGGCTTTTTCTATGGCCTTGCCAACCACGGGGCGAGCAATGATTTCGGCGATTTTTGTTCAGTCCCGCATCAGCAGCCCCTATCCCAATATCAAGCTTAGGTCTATCTGGGCGGGCAACGAATCGGGTCAGTCGGTTAGATCTCCAAGACTGTCCTCCCCAACGGGCCTTCTGATGCGTCGAATTTTATCGCGCTGTGAACGGAGTTTTCTGTTGACCGAGGAATCTCTGGCTGTCGCCGCAGGCTTTCGTCATAATCAATAGCGAAGTGGATAAACATCAGCAATGTTTCACCCACTGCTAAACGAAAAAAGGTTACCAGTCGCATCGCGTCTGGTAACCTTTGAATCAGTCAAGTGTGCAAACGATCGTTCGCGTCACAAGTCAACTTGCAACGAACTTAGACTGCTGAAACCAAGAATCCGTTCGCTGTGGAATCAGCCAACAATTCGAATCGAGTCCAACGGGTTTCATTGGTCATTTGGTTAAACAATGAAACCAGGTCGACGTCGATACCGTTGAAGAATCGCATGGTTTCGACTTGTGATGCTGCCAAGTCCATTCGTTGGATCGCAATCGAGGCTTCAGCCGCATTGTTATCCAATGTCAGTTCAATAAACAAGTCTTCGTCGTTGCGATGGAATGCGAAGTCTCTTTCAAAGACAACATCGCGGTCCATGATGGCTAGGAATTCGTCGTAGTCGTAAACTTCCAAGCGATCCTGACCACCTTCACCGTCTTCGAAGATCGTCGCCGAATCGTGACCGAAAGCTACTGCCGCTTGGTGCCCAAAGGTCAAGACGTATCGGTCATCGCCTAAGCCACCGTTGAGCATGTCGTCCCCGGCACCACCAATCAAAACGTCATTACCCAGACCGCCTTGAAGGTCGTTGTCAAAGTTGTTTCCGATGATGTAATCGTCTCCATCGGACCCAATAGCGTTTTCGATAACTGCGTTAAACGCAATGGTGTAGCGTCCGAACTGGAAGAAATTGACATTGTTCGCATTGGCAAAGCTTGGGTCGTGGAGGTAGCTTGATGCTCCGTCACGAAGGTCAATCATCGCAGAGTACCCATCACCTGAAGTGATACGGGCCAATTCGAAGCTGATCGTGTCGGTTCCGCTAAAGTCCCAAATCGTCTTAACTTCAGGCAGTGAATCGTCAAATTGATACAGTGTGTTGCCCTCTCCACCTCTACCTCTACCGTAACGAGACTGAAGTTCCAGGATCTCGTAAAGCATCGGAGTGCTAGGGTTGACGTGGTACGCGATTTCGCGGGACAAAGTCGTATTGTACGTATGGCTAACACCAAGATAATCTGGTGCACCTGAATAAAAATCGACTTCACCTAAAGATACCAAGCCCGTCGTGGTGTACTCGAGCCCCAAAGCACGCGCGATTTCTCGGATGTAGACGGTGTAACCGTACTCGCCCTTGTCCGGGTCGGTAATGTCATGATCGCCGGAGTTATAGAAAGTGTTGAACCACATATCTCCACCACGGAGGTAAGTGTCTTCAATAAAACCGTCTGGAACACCTTTGGTATAAGCGTCTACTGGGAATGGGTAGTCGGTCATGTCAACCCAGCCAAATGCCAGGTCGTACTCAATACCTTCGGGTGGATCCAGTACTGGATTCCACTCCCTAAACTGTAATCCTGTAACGTCTGTGTACATGTCAAGGATTTCAACGATGGCATCCTGAGCCTTCGTATTGGGTGCATCAAAACCTTGTCCGTGACGAACTTCCACGTCAGAGCTATCGTAGTAATTGGGGACGCCATCGTGCCACCAGTAAGTCAGGAACCCAGGACCAATGAGCGGGGTTGTGATTACCAATTCGGTATCGGCGCCATCTTCAATGGCCCAGAAGCTGTCGTTGGGGTTGACTGGATCCAACCCGTTATCAATGTTGGGAGCGTCCAATAGATTAATATTGGACCATTGACTCCAGATTCCATCGATTTCGACGCGAACCAAAAGTTGCTCCATCTGTAGCAACGCAGGCGAGTTGTCGGGAGAACTGGATACCACGCGAATGTCATTTTGGAACTGAGAACGCGAGAAAGTATGAACAACCTCGGGATCCAAGAATTCATTTGTGTCGCGATTATAAAGATTGTCGCCCAAAACTTGGAAGTTGTCGCCTTCGACATTGCCAGGGAATTGGAAGAGATAGCCAAGTCCGCTGTCTACCGACGAACTTGATTGTTGTCGGGCAGGTTTGGAGAAATTCACCAAAAGTGGATCGTAAAGATTTCGCCATACCAAATTCGCGTTGGCGATCGAGCTCCAAGTATGGCCATCGGAAACTTGGACCGAGTAATTATCTTCAGTTAAATAGGTACCCCCCATAAACTTCCATTGGTCCAGATTGGATACCAGAATTTCATGCCACACATTGGATGGCATCACGCTACCGTCTCGGGTCAAGAACCCACTATTTCGGTTCGTGTTTCTATCGATGATTCGAATCGCTGCCAAGCTATCACCATCATCAACATCTGAGAATTCAAACAAGTAGCTCAGTTTGATGCTGTCGTCGTGATTAATTGCCTTGGTAAACGCTTTCACTGTTGGCGTGTTCGAGAAACTGCCAACAGTCGAAATGTCTGCCGAGCTCCACTTGTAACCATTAGAAACGCGGATATCGATGTTATCGTTAACTAGATGTGCGCCCGAAACGAACGTCCATTCATCAAAGTCCGAAACCGCAATCTCGTAGCGAACTCCAGCGTTTTGTCGAACGCCACCGACTTCGAAGAAACCAGAATTTAGGGAGGCATTAAGATCGATCACTTCAACGAATTGAATCGGCAGGCCATCGGGGTCCGTGTACTGGAACAACTGGGTCAAATCGAAAGTCGTGGCAGGCAAGGCGGTGTAATCAAACGCAATGACCGACGGGTTCTGGGTGTCAGACGTAACCGTTCCGATTTCACCGGCACTCCATTGATAACCGTCATTGACAGAGAATGAAAGTTCGTCAGCACCAATAAAGTCACCCGAAACAAAAGACCACAGAAGGACATCCGACGCGGCGATTGTGAATTCAATACCGGCAGCCTGTATGACACCACCTCTCAGCAGATGTCCACTGCTTAAGCCGGTATTTGTGTCTCGCACGCGAAGCATCGACATTGGGTCGCCGTCGGCATCGGAGTAGTTGAACAGCGATGATAGGGTCATCGTCGTCTTCGGTAAAACCGTCCGGTTGATCGGGTTGACTTCGGGAGCCCTGGAATTAGAAATTACATCCAGTTGAGCCGCATCGCTCCAGTCAAATCCATCGTACACGCGGAAACGCATGCGATCTCCGCCGATGAAATCAGCCGAAGTGTAGGTCCATTGGGAAAGTTCGCTGACCAAAATTTCGTGCCAAACGAATGTCTCTTGCTTCACGCCATTCTTTGCCAAAAATCCACTGATCGGATTCGCATTGCCTTCAATGACTCGCAGGCGTTGCATCGGGTGACCGTCCGCATCGCTGTACGTGAACATATCCGAAAGCTGGAAAACGGTCATCGGCGCTACGACAATTGTGCCTTCGGTCGTAACCTCTGGCGGCGCCGAAGAAGCAGTCACGATGGACTCGCCAATATTGCTCCAAGCGTATCCATCGTAAGCTTGAATTTGAACGCGATCCTGACGACGGTTTTCGTTAGTTCGGAAGGTCCATGCTTCTAACTCAACCGCACTAAACATGTGCCAAACGCCTGCATCTTGCTGAACGCCAGCACGGAACAAAGAGCCTGAGCCACCGAACGTGTTTGTGTCCCGAACACGGATCTGAAGCATCGGCTGGCCTTCATTATCCGAGTAAGAAAACATGCTACTCAAGGTCACCAATCCGTTGGGGACGATCGTCTTGTTGAAAGCGACGACCTTCGGAGTCGAAGATACCGATCTGAAGTCCAGGACCTTCACCGGTGTGTACGAAAATCCATCCGAGGCTTGGATGCCGATCTGAGTGTTGATGCCAACCTTGCCGGCCTGGAACTTCCATTGATCGATTTCGTTTCGGGCGATCGTGTGCCACACATTGCCGGCCATCTCAACGCCGTCACGAAAGAATTTTCCGTGCAAGGTACCGGTGCCATATGCCTGAACCTGCACGAATTGAACGGCGTCGCCGTCTTGGTCGGCCATGGTGAACAGACCGTCCAGATTTCGGAAAGCTTTTTCATTAGTTGCGAATGAGAAAACTTCGAGAGTTGGAGCATAACGGTTGTTAACGGTTGCTTGAGTATGCGATGCAATTCCACTCCATTTCGAACCGTCATAAACTTGGAAGCGAACCTGATCATTCCATGCCCCTTGGGCACCGATGAATGTGTAGCGATACAGTTCATCAGCGGAAATTTCGTGCCATACGCTTGCGGAAATTCCTGTATCGTCTTTTTGCAGGTAACCCGACTGTGATGCTGAAGACAGGTCTAACACCCGTAGTGACTTCATCGTATTGTTGTCAGCGTCGTTGAAGCTGAACATGCTGCTCAGGCTGACGCGGGCTGCAATTCGTAGCAGTGGGCTCACACCAACCACCGTTGGAGCCGCATTGTTGGCACTATTGGTCGCGGACAAAAGAGCGGTATCGCTCCAGGTGCCCCCATCATTGACGGAAACAAAAATGCCTTCGTTGCCCGCTTTGTCTCCCGTGTAATATTCCAGCTGATGTACTTGGCCAACCGTAATCTCGAACTGAGTGTTTTCAGCCTGCTTCACGCCATTGAGCATGAAGTAGCCAGCACCGACGGCAGAATCACGGAAGCGATAGCTACGAGGTGTCGAGCCGTCGACATCGGTCACGTTGAAATAGTCAGTAATCTTGACCGATTCCAAAATTGGATTGGAAACCGCTTCAATGTCAACGATTTTCGCTTTGTTGGCATTGGATGAGTAAGTGCTGACCGCAAACACCGAGATGTCGCTCCAGCGAGCCCCGTCAAACACTTGAATTTGAAAACTGTTGTTTGACGTGGTTGAAGAACCAATCATGTACAAATCATTGATGAATTGATTGTACGTGATCGAATGCCAAGTGGTGGACGCTAGATTATTGAAGCCCAACTTCAGGCTACTGCCACCGCTTGAATTGTCGCGTACGCGAACATGATAAAACTGCGATCCGGGATCATTGTCGGAGAAAGAAACAAAGTTTGCCAAACGGATAGATTCGTCAAACAACAACGAAAAGTTGTCGACATTGGTAATCGGGTTGTAAAAGTTGGTCATTGATTATCTCGCAAGTTTCTCTGGGCCTAGTCTTCACTGTTCCTGAAGATTGTCATGAATAAACATTAGCAACGGACTTTCTCAAAAGCAACCATTACAGGCCAAAAAATCGTTGTAATGTGAAAAGTGTTCCAAACCAGAATGCATTTCGTTAGACGATTGCTTGTCCCATGCCCAAAGGCACTCAACCCGGACTGCCGAGGGCAGGTACAGCAAGTACAGAAGAATGGCAGGTCACAGAATGTGGCCGAGTTTAGAAATCGCTGCTCATTTGAACCGAGCGATTATCAAGGAGTATTTTGAATTGCCGCTTCCAAGCATTTCAGCGCAATGCTTTGTCTAAAACTCAAGCGCGGTCGAAAAACGGTTACTGAAGAATCGCCGTAAAGTGCGCCGCTTGAGTGGTTTAGGTGGTTGCGGTCGCTGGCGAGAGCAGTGTTAAGCAACTGTTTTCTGAACGGGTGTTTTAGCTTAAGTTCTGTCTTGGAAAACGTACCCTCAACGGGCTTATATCGTGCCCTTTGTGCTGGGGATGCCACTTTGCCGGGCGTCCAGTTCCACGGCTTGCCGAAAGCTCTTGGCTAGGGCTTTAAAAATCGCTTCGCTGATGTGGTGGCTGTTGGTTCCATAATGCACCAGCACGTGCAAGTTGCACTGACAGTTGTTGGCAACACTTTGCCAAAAATGCTCGATCAGTTCCGAATCAAATTCCCCAATCTTGGGGGTAGGGATCGTCGCGTTAAAGACGAAAGCATATCGCCCACTCAGATCTACGGCCGTGGTTACCAAGGTTTCGTCCATTGGTAAGGTGCAATCGCCATAGCGATGAATGCCACGCTTATCACCTAAGCATTCGGTAAACGCTTTGCCTAAACAAATGCCGATATCTTCAACGGTGTGGTGTTGGTCGACATGCAAATCACCATCGGCCATCACAGTCAAGTCAAATAGGCCGTGTTTGGTGAATAGCTGTAGCATGTGGTCGAAGAATCCAATGCCTGTTCGAATTTCCGAGACGCCTGTTCCATCCAGGTTCAACGTCAGCTGGATCTTGGTTTCGGCCGTATTTCGCTGAATTGTGGCGGTTCGCTGACCCATTGCTGAGACCTTGAAAATGAGGGGCTATTTTGGCTAGGATCCGAATGACATTGCAAAACACGTTCAGAACACCAGCATTGGTTCTCGGTCGCTCGATTAGGATCTTCCAAGCACCTGTTTTAGCTGGCCGATTAAAACATCGTTTTGTTCAGGTGTACCTACGGTAATCCTTATTCCTACAAACGGTTCGCCATAATTCATTAATCGTACCAAAATCTGCCGCAGTTTCAGTTGATTGTAAAGGTCTTCTGCCTGGAAATCAGGGTGCTGGCACCATAGGAAGTTCGCTTGCGAGGGTTGAACCTTGAATCCAAGCTGGGTCAGGTGGGTCTGCAGCGATTGCCGCTGCGAGACAATCTTTTGAACGTTCGCCAGCAGCCACTGCTGATCCGTGACCGCAGCGGTTGCGATTGCGGTGGCGATGGCGTCGCAGTTGTAAGAATCACGGATCTTATGAGTCTGGGCGATCAATGCTTCACTTGCGACCATGTAACCGAATCTTAGGCCAGCCAATGCGTACGATTTGCTGAGCGTTCGGCTGACGATCAAGTTGGGAAAGTCCTTAATCAGGTCGACGGCCGTTTGTCCAGCGAAATCTGCGTACGCTTCGTCAATCACCACCGGGCAACGAAATCGGCTGATGATCGAGGCCAACGCAGCAAGATCGAAGCAGGTTCCAGACGGGCTGTTGGGGTTGGCTAGGAACACTAATTTGGGCGAGCCCTGGAAGAAGGCTGGCTGCAGTGACCAGTCGGGACCGTACGAAACTTCTTCGGCAATAGCCCCGTGCATTTGAATTAACGTACGGTAAAGCAGGTAGGTTGGAGAGGACCAACGAGCAATGTCGCCTGGTTCCAGAAACAGGCGAATAATTAGGCCTAAGATTTCGTCGCTACCATTGCCGCATAGAATTTGGTCGGCAGAGACGTCCAGTTGCTTGGCAGTTTGCTGGCGAAAGGCTGTCGCAAACGGATCGGGATACTTGCGAAGTTTCTCTTCCAGTCCTTGGGTAGGGATCGTCGCAAGCGGCGAAGGCGGATAAGGATTTTCGTTCGTGTTGAGTTTAATAAATTTCCCGCCCTGAGGTTGTTCCCCGGGCACGTATCCACGCATCTGCCAAACGTTCTTGCGAACAAATTCCTGCAGTTCAAACTGGGTCTCTTGGCGTTCCATAAATCTTTTTCTAGCAGGGCGTAGGGGCAGGGCGAATGAATAGGGCGAATGAATAGGGCGTAGGGAAAGGCGGTTTAGGGATCCACGCGAGAATGTCAGCCACAAGCGACACTCGTCTGGACTTATCATTCTCAACTTGGCTTAACCGGCGATAGGTAACAGGTAACAGGTAACAGGTAACAGGTAACAGGTAACAGGTGGCGGCGATCCCGGTTTGCCCAGTCGCGTAATTCTTTGCCCACTTCAACCCCATGAATACCGATCCATTTGCAGGCGATTCAATCGCCTGGCACTTGAAACGCACTTGAAACCTGGAGTGTGGCACTTGAAGCCTGGAGTGGTACTTCAAGCATGGTACTTCAAGCCCCGAAGGGTCTCTTGCAACAATGAAAATGTGAATGCAGCGCTCTGTGTTGCCAATCAAACGTACCGATGCTGCTACCGTTTTGACGTATCCTGGTGGCGAGTATCTTGAGGCGAACTTGGGTATTGAGCCCAATTTTACCGACATTTCAGGCCGAAACTTAAGGCCGAAACTTAAGGCCGAAACTTAAGGCCGAAACTTAAGGCCGAATTCGAGCGATGACGCTTTCACGATGGCCGGTCAATCCTTCTCTTGTCGATAAGCGAATCAGATCATCGGCGTCCGCTTTAAGCCCTTCGGGCGTGTAATGCATCACCGTATGAGAACGTAAAAAATCGTTGCAGGTCAGGCCCGACGCCCACCTAGCAGTTGCACCTGTGGGCAGCACGTGGGAGGCTCCAGCGACGTAATCACCGACTGCAACAGGAGTGTGGTGCCCCATGAAGATCGCGCCTGCTTTGGTGATCTTCTTAACTAAGGCTTCGTCCCAAACGGTTTGAATATGCAAGTGTTCGGGGGCCAGGATGTTCGTCAATTCAGCAGCTTTTTGCCAATCGTCAACAATGGCAATCGCCCCAAATTCCTGCAAACACTTCAATGCCAAGTGCCCTCGATCCAAGAGTTTGCACTGGATTTCCAGTTCGTTAACGGTCGCTTCGGCAAGCTGTTCACTCCAAGTCAACAGAATCGCCGACCCGGGATAATGTTCCGCCTGGGCGATCAAATCCAGCGCAACCCATTTCGGGTTAGCCGTATCGTCGGCGATCACCACGACTTCACTGGGGCCGGCAATCGAATCGATATCCACTGTGCCATAGACTTGCTTTTTTGCAATGGCGACGAACTGGTTGCCGGGTCCAACTATTTTGTCGACCGACTTGATCCCTTCCACGCCAAATGCCAGAGCCGCAACCGCCTGGGCGCCGCCAATTCGATAGACTTCTGTGATTCCCAGTTCATAACACGCCGAAAGTAAATCAGTATTGAAGGAACCGAATTTTGTGGGTGGGGCGACCACTGCGATTTCAGAAACGCCAGCCACTTGAGCGGGCACGGCCGACATGAGCAGACTTGATGGGTATGCTGCTGCACCTCCCGGTACACAAACACCCACTCGATCCAAAGGCAAATATCGGTGGCGGAGGCTGATTCCGGCTTCACGCTGGAAGACGACATCTTTGTGTAAGATTTTTTCTTGGAACGCAATGATATTGTCGCGAATCTTCCGAATCGTGGCCAAATAGGCGGGTTCTGCTGCTGCATGAGCTTCCGCTAGTTCGTCCGCAGTGACCCTCAGGTTCGACTGGTCAATTTTGACATGGTCCAAGAGCCGAGTGAACTCCAGCAATTGAGGCAGGCCTTTGTCGCGGACTTCTCGGCAGATAATCTCTACGACTTCGTTAGGGGGGATTTCTCGCCCGAAAACTTCCATTGTGACGCGGCGCGCGCCTTCGGAGATGATGTCGCCCTTAGGACTTAACTTGCCTTGTAGCTGGAGTAATTTCGCAGTCGCAGCGGCGAACGAAGATCCCGTGCCTTCTAATACCGTTAATTCCACTTCGCTTTTCTCCCAAAAATTCAACAGACAGTTCGATTTGGTTATCCGCAACTACCACAATCAATCAACGATTGGAGAAAAAATTAGTCGAAGCCTGCCAAGGCACACTTTGAGGATGCGCTGCTCCATCTAGTCCCCTCGCACCTCGGCTATCCTAACGATCGACCGTTGGGAACTTCAAGGGAAGGTCACCGAAAAACCAAGCCAATCCCACCGCTGGCGGCCTATTTTATGGAGCCTCTGTATTTTGTTGGTTGGAACCCAATCCCTGTGGCTAAATCAGGACCCGACGACGTGCGGTCAGGATATCGCAACCGACCGAACCCTTGTAACAGTACGGTTTTCTTGGATTTTCCGAGCTTCGTGCCTACTGCGAAAAACTGCGACACGCTTCATTGCTGAATATTGCGTCTGGGTTATCATGGTGCCACTGAAAACATGCTAGTTTTCGGCGGCTGGACCAGCCTTGTAATTCTATCACCGGCATCTACCTCTGGAATTTCCAGGACGAGAAAATCAAATGCTAACCGCTACGGCAATGACGGCTCTTCGAAAATTGAACGATGCTCCTGGTTTGGTCATGGTTGATGACGCTCGGGTGCCGGAACTGCCCGAAGGCCATGTTTTGCTGCAAGTGCGTCGCGCGGGAATTTGCGGAACGGATCGCCATATCTACGAATGGGACAGCTGGAGCCAGCAACGCGTCAAGTTGGGAATTGCGACCGGCCATGAAATTGCAGGCGTCGTTGCCGAAGTGGGTGTTGGCGTGAAACACGCCAAAGTGGGTCAGCGGGTCAGTGTCGAAGGACACATTGCGTGCGGTCACTGCCAAGCCTGCCGAACCGGTAATGCTCATATTTGCCCGACAGTGGAAATCGTGGGTATCGATCGCGACGGCGGATTTGCTGAATTTGTCTCGGTCCCTGAAGAGAATCTGTGGCCGATTCACGACGATATTTCATACGACATCGCCGCGATTTTTGATCCGCTGGGGAATGCAGTGCATACGGTCATGTCAGCCGGGGTCAGCGGGCAAACCGTGTTGATTACGGGTGTAGGAACGATTGGACTGATGGCGGTTTCGGTCGCCAAGGCCGCGGGCGCATCCAAAATTATTGCGGTTGATGTCGATGCAAAGCGTTTGAAGATTGCCCAGTCTTTGGGCGCGAACCTAACACTGGACGCCAAAACCGATTGGAAGCCAGAAGTGGTGGACTATTGTTACGGCATGGGGCCCGATGTTTTGCTGGAAATGAGCGGCAATGAAAAAGCAATTAGCGATGGATTGGCTGCCATGAAAAATGGCGGTCGCGCTGCGCTGCTTGGTTTGCCCAGTGGAAAAATTAGTTTAGATTTGGCCAAGAACGTCATCTTTAAGGGCTCGACCTTGATTGGCGTCAACGGCCGACGCATGTTTGAAACTTGGTATCAAATGGAGAATCTGGTGCTGTCGGGGAAAATGAACTTTTCGCCGATCATCACGCATAAGATCCCATTCGTTGAGTGGGAGAGCGGTTTCAAGCTGATGCAGTCAGGTGAGGCGATCAAGGTTATCCTGAAAATTTCGGAAGATTGATCTGTCAGTTGGTTGGGTTTAGCGTGTGCCGACCAAACAGGTTTCGGGTGTGCCAAACTTGCGGGTCGTGCCTAAACCGGAGGGCCCGGAATATGAATTCCAAAATCTGACCTCCAAGACTCAACCCCTTGTTCAACGTTCTTGGTTTATTGTCCCGACTCAGTGTCCCTGATCTCGTTTCCCGGGCTCCCAAGAGCCGTTGCCAGTCGATAGTTAGCATAAAGCGGAGCCTTTGAGATGCCCAACCAAGATTTTAACCAGCGTTGCCATGAAGTCGTGGAACAATTGACGACCTCCGGACAGTTGAAGCCTTTTTATGAACTTACAACGCCGATGCGACCCGTGGTTCAGATCAAAGGTAAGGGCGAAGTGTTGGTGTTGTGCGCCAATAATTATCTGGGATTGGCTGACCATCCAGAAGTCATCCAAGCCGGCATTCAGGGATTGAAAGACTATGGTGCTGGAACCGCATCGGTCCGCTTTATTTGTGGGACGCTGGATTGTCATCGCCAGTTGGAGCATCAGATTGCCAAGTTTGTGGGCACTGAAAGTTCGCTAAGCTACGTCAGTTGTTGGAACGCCAACGAGGCAGTTTTTCCGACTTTGGCAGTTGAAGGCGATATCTTACTTTCCGACGAATTGAACCACGCCAGTATCATTGACGGCTGTCGCTTGGTTAGCAAAAAAGTTGAGAAGCAAGTCTACAAACATAGCGACTTGGTCGACCTGGAGCAGAAGCTGAAGGCTTCGATGGACAAGCGTTGTCGTTGGGTGATCACCGACGGAGTGTTCAGTATGGAAGGCGACGTCGCCAAGTTGCCCGAGTTGATCGCCCTGTGTGAACGCTATGAGGCGTTATTGGTTTTGGATGATTCCCATGGGATCGGCGTTTTAGGGAAACATGGCCGAGGGACGCCTGAGCATTTTGATTGTCTTGGCCGGGTTGATATTATCACCGGCACGCTGGGGAAGGCTTTGGGCGGTGCAGCTGGTGGTTATGTCGCGGCCAGCAAAAGGACGATCGAAGTGTTGGAGCAAAAAGCGAGGCCCAGTTTGTTTTCCAACGCCTTGCCTGCGACGGTAGCTTACAGTGCTTCCAAAGCAATCCAAGTGTTGCAAGAAGATCCCAGTATTGTGGCTCGCTTGCATGCGAACGTCGCCACATTGCGGAAAGGTTTCGCGGATCTAGGCTTCGCTTGTGCCGATAGCCCAACCGCAATTATTCCCATCATGATTGGTGACGAAGCAGAGACGCTTCGCAAGTCGGCACGTCTGTTTGAACTGGGCGTTATGGCAATCGGCTTCGGCTTCCCAGTGGTGCCACGCGGCGAGGCTCGGATCCGAGTTCAAGTTTCAGCTGCGCTGACCGACGCTCACTTGCAGCAAGCATTAGATGCATTTGCCAACTTATAAAGTTCGCCGGTGTGAATCGGCTCGGGTGAAATTGGGGCCGGTTCCATCCGCTTAATTGGAACCGATGCACGGTGGTATGATTTGCAGCGTGTGACGTGCCATTTGCTTGCGTGCACTCGGATAAACTTGCGTGCACTCGGATAAACTTGCGTGCACTCGGATAAACTTGCGTGCACTCGGATAAACTTGGGGCAAGGTGCGTTTTCTCTTCTGTTTGGGCAGGGCAAGGCAAAAGCTTGGCAGGAAAGCAGGTTTTTAAAAGTTTTTCTGCGAATTCTGAAATATATCTTCGCTCAATGGCCACTTAATTACTGAACAGACGCCGCCAGTGTGGAGCGATCTTCTTCCCATTCAGTTGATGGTTTGCAATGCAGCAACTTCCGGAACAACGGCGAATCTACGACCAGTGGGTCTCGCTGCACGCCGAAGGACTGCTGCGTTATGCCGCCGATTAGTGGGAAATCCCTCGGTCGCCGAGGATTTGGTTCAGGAAACCTTTCTGCAAGCCTGGCAGGGCAGGGCGGAGTTCTCGAAAATCACTCAACCCAAAGCCTGGTTGTTCAAGATTTTATTCCGCCAAAGCGTGGCGTATTTTCGCACCGTAAAACGCTGCGATACGCTGAATGTTGAAGACTTGGAAACGTTGGGTAGTGAAGATCCTAGCCAGAGTCATCTGGAGGAAGCCGAATTTCTGCAAGCTTGCTTGGATCGACTTCCGCTTGCATATAGGCAGGTGTTATTGCTTGTGGTAATGCAGCAAATTTCGACCCAGGAAGCGGCGGATATTCTTGAAGTTCCTTTGGGGACCGTGTTGAATCGATTGCATCGTGGGCGAAATAAGTTGAAAGAAATATATTTGCAAGGGCTGGCCGATTCATCGGTTGACCCATTGTGAATTGACATCCGTTGACCGAGGCGATTTTTGGGTTTTGAATTGAAAGTGCTGAATTTAAAGTACCATACACCTTTTATTGTTTTACATTTTGGTGTTTATTTTCTTGTTTCGATTTGAATAAAGAATAGCGACAGAGACTATGGAACCGGTTTGGAACGATGATCAAGAACTTGGCCAGCGCCTGCACCAAGTGCCGGTAGATCCTGAATTTTTGCAACGTTTGCGTGATCTGCCAGCTACAGAACTTGTGACCAATGGCGACAACTCGAATGAAGGTTCGTCGGTCTTTGTGGCGGTTGCCGATGACCAACGGCGGATTGGGCCGCAGACCCGTTTCAACGTGCGGTGGCTGGCGGTAGCGGCATTGGTTGTCATTTCGCTGACCGGTTCTTGGATCTATTTCAGCTGTGAAGTTCGACAGGTTGTAGACAATGGATTGAAAGGGCGTGCGTCGATTGATTTGGAAACAAATCAAGGGCAATTGCCTGACGCCGGTGCCAGGCAAGATTGGATCGTGAATGATCAGATTCATCAATCTCAGCGGCGAATCCTGAAGTTGCGATTACGGCTTGCAGCAATGGAGCGTGAGCAATCCAAAGATGAACAGACTAAAGTGGCTGGCACTTTATTTGACGACGTTTTGGATTCGGTGCAACGTGAATTGATGGCAGAGATCTTAGTTGAATCGGCAGATTTGGCTCAGCGTATGGGGGCTGGCGACTTGATTAGCGCCGAGAATCGGTCAATGGTGTTGCAGCAGTTTCCGGAGACAAAAGTTGCAGCCGGATTGTTAGAGAAGCGATAATTTTTCCGCTTGCCGTTTGGAATCGAACGCGAATTCACGTTCGCCGAAAATGGCTTTCAAATCAAGCATCTTACCGCAAGGAGAATGAAGAGTGACATTAAACGGAAGACTGGGACTTTGGTCAGGCTATTGCCTGCTGGCGTTGGTATTGATGCCGCATGATTTAGAAGCTCAGGAGGTACGGATCGACGATCCGATGCAAGTTCCATCCATCGAACGGGCATTGGCATTCAGCCTGATGACGCAGGACGCACTGCAAAGTGAATTGGTTGAATTGGAAACAGCTAAATTCAAGGGGTACGTTGAATACCTACGGGGTATGTCTAAGGAGTATCGAGAACAGGAAGTAAGGCAAGAGCAAAAAATAAAAGACGTTCAAGATGAGATTTTGAGCTTTCAAGACGCCGCTGCCGAAATGGGTTTGCCTGCAAGGTTGTCTGACGACTGGGTGGCAGAGATCGAAGCAAAGCAATCGAGTTTGAAAATTGCTTTAGCGGGAAAGAAAGCTCGCCAGCAACTGCTAATCGAAAAGGCCAAGGAAAAAACTAAGCAAAATCAAGATGTGTTTGCAAGAGAGTTGAGCCTTTGCCAACAGATCATGGATGTAGAAAAGAAGCGTTTGAATGCTGTGGAACGTTTGGCAGAAAAAAACTTGGCACGAAGCACTGCAATAGCCGAACAGAAACAAGCGGTCCTGGCAGCGGAATTGGAATGGGCAAAATTGCAGCGACTATCACAAAGTCCTGCTGGAGGGTCACTGGCCGATGAACTGGAGAGTGTTTCATTGGATATTGCAGAATTATTTGCCCAAGTCGAAGCCATTGAGTCGCAATTGAATGCCTATCGAAAGGGAGAACGGAAACTTCGCCAGTTGAATGGCCTGATCCGTAATCAATTGCCGATCCAGCAGAAGCGTTATATAGATAGGGTTCAACAGGCACAAGCGAGTACCGACCTGTATGAGCGGGCGATTTATGTCCAGAAGATGCTTCTGGCGGCCTATGAGAAAAAAGATGCCGCCCAGCCGAAGGAAGCCGAAAGCCAGCCGAAGGAAGCCGAAAGCCAACCGAAAGAATCGGCGAAAGAATCGGCGAAGTGATGCAGCGATCCTACCACATGCGATTGGAAACTTCTTATTAAGTGTAAGGAAACGCTGATGGCCAATGAATCACAACATTGCCTCTGCGACTTTGGTGATCGGGCCTAGTGAGAAGTCCGCTTGCGGAAAGCAGACGCGTCGAAAACGGGTGTGACCGACCTTCGAAAATGGCTGGGTCTGACTTACAATTGAATCTTCGACTCAAGGGCGATCCCAGCGGATCGCCCTTTTGCCATTTCATTCTAGAATCGCAATTGTAGGAAATATGAATCAAGTAATTGACTTGCGAAGCGACACGGTAACTCAACCTTGCTCGGCAATGCGAAAAGCCATGGCAGACGCAGTTGTGGGTGACGATGTCATCGACATTGACCCAACGGTTAGAGCGTTGCAAGAAAAAATTGCACAGATGTTGGGTAAAGAAGCGGCGATCTTCATGCCATCAGGCACGATGACCAATCAGATTGCTGTTCGCATTCATTGCCAACCAGGTGACGAATTTCTGTGTGAATATGGATGCCATATCTTCAACTACGAACAAGCGGCCTACGCTTCGATGTCCGGTGTTTCGGTGCACCCATTAGTCGGGAAACAGGGAAGGCTGACCCAACAACAATTTCAAGCGGGAATGAGGCCAGACAACGAACACGCAGCGAGAACACGATTGGTTTGCCTAGAAAATACTCACAATAAGGCTGGCGGAAAGGTTCAGTCGCAAAGTGAAGTGCAGCGAATCTGCCAATGGGCTCATGAAGCAGGTCTGATGTGCCACCTAGACGGTGCCAGGCTCTTCAACGCGGCGATTGCAACAGGGGTTTCTCTCGCAGAATTGGCCCAACCGTTTGATACCGTCAGCGTCTGTTTTAGCAAAGGCCTGGGCGCCCCAGTTGGTTCCGCTTTAGTGGGTAGCAAAGACCTGATCGCCAAGGCTAGGCGGAATCGGAAGGCGTTTGGGGGAGGCATGCGGCAGGGTGGGATCATTGCCGCAGGTGCGCTGTTTGCGTTGGAGAACAATCTCCAACGATTGGCAGTCGATCACGCCAATGCGTTGTTGATGGCCCAGGTGATTGAGAATACCCCTGGGATCTGGATTGTCGAACCTGGCCAAGATCGTTTGGTGGACACCAACATTGTTCTTTTTGAAGTTCAGCCTGCATTGGGAACCGCTGCTGAATTTGTGCAACAGTTGGAAAGCGTAGGCGTTCGCTGCTTTCCTTTTAGCACAACTTCTGTGCGTTTGGTGACCCATCTTCATATTTCTTCCGCGGATGCCCAAGAGGCGGCGAAGCGAGTTGCGAATGTCGCGTTGGCGATGGCGTGAACCCGCTTGGTCGCCTTTTTCACTTGCATTGGCAGTGATAAACTAAGTCGTCGCGGTGAGGGTTGGAGTGAGTATGCGGGCGATTCGTCTGGCGTTATTACCAATAGGCTTGCCGTAAGTTGTTGGCCACAAGTTGCTGGCAGTCTTGCGGTGGAGACAATTTTTTGGTTTCCGGTGTGAATACGCGAATGAATGATTGCGGCAAGTTGATTTCATCTATTGTTTCTACAGTTTGAATTCTTAAGGAAAATGGGTCCATGGTTGACTATCACGATTTGATGCGAGATCTGCATGTTAAGAACGATTCTAAGATCGTGATGTTGGTCGGCGACGGACTGGGCGGCTTACCGCTGCAGCCCGGTGGAAAAACCGAATTGGAAACCGCGAATACTCCAAATTTGGATGGCTTGGTCGCTAAGGGAACTTGCGGTTTAAGCATGCCTGTGTTGCCAGGTATTGCACCCGGAAGTGGTCCTGGTCACCTTGGCTTATTCGGCTACGATCCGTTGAAATTTTTGATCGGTCGTGGAGCCCTGGAGGCGACTGGGATTGGTTTGGAATTGCAAGCCAATGATGTGGCGGTTCGTTGCAATTTTTGTACTTTGGATGCCAATGGTAATATTTCAGATCGACGTGCAGGGCGAATTGCTTCGGATGACAGCAAGGTGATCGTCGAGAAGTTGCAAGCGGTCAAGATTGACGGCGTTGAAGTGATCGTCAAGCCGGTCAAAGAGCATCGCTTTGTGGTTCTGTTCCGAGCAGAAGGTTTGGGTGGAAAAGTTCGCGACACTGACCCACAACAAACCGGTGTGCCGCCATTGGATCCTGTCGCCGAAGATGCGGCTAGTCAGAGAACGGCCGAAATCGCAAAGCAGTTTGTTTTGAAGGCTCGAGAAATTATCAAGGATGAACCCAAGGCCAACGGTCTGACGATGCGTGGATTTTCCGCAAAGCCAGCCATTCCTTCTTATCAAGAATTGTACGGGTTGAAGGCGGCTGCGATTGCTGTCTATCCAATGTACAAAGGGTTGGCCAGTTTGGTGGGGATGGACATCATTGGTGACGCTGCCGATTTAGATCAGCAGATGGAAGTGTTGAAGCAGAATTGGGACAAATATGATTTCTTCTTTATTCACTTTAAGTATACCGATTCGACAGGTGAGGACGGAGATTTTGACACAAAAGTCAAGCGGACCGAAGAATTGGATTCCGCGATTCCTGCGATCATGGCGTTGGATCCCTCGGTCGTAATTGTAACCGGAGATCACAGCACGCCCGCATACTTGAAGAGTCACAGTTGGCATCCAGTTCCAACCCTTTTGTACTCAGATTGTTGCCGCAGCGACGCCTGCACGATCTTTGGTGAATCGACCTGTCTGCAAGGCGGGCTTGGTCAATTCGAAGCCAAGTACCTGATGGGATTGGCGATGGCTAATGCAGGTCGACTGTCGAAATTCGGCGCCTAATTGCTTGCGTAAAAGTTCTTGTTCAAACAGAGATCGTGGTTGAATCTTAATCCGCGTTCTCTGTTTTTTTATGCGTTCCCACACGCTACCATTTAATGAAGCCAAAGCAAAGTTTTCCAGGCAGGTAGAAAGCCATCCAGTTCGACGGGCCGCAAACAATCGTGTGCAGCTTTTGATGCTGGCTTGCAGTGACTGCCGGTGGTGCTTGGGCAAGCTGGTCGCAATTTTTCTAGTTTGACGAAATCAAAAGGAAGACGCAAATATTTGCTCGCGCAGTTTTGTTCCGTGTTCGTGGATTGCTTGCCTTCCTGGAGTTGGCTGCCTTTGTCGTATTTATGACGGTGGAATTCCGCCGGCTGGCTTTGAGGCTATCTGGCTTGAAACCCCCCGTCATCACCAAGCTATATTTGGTGGCAAGCTTGACAATGTTGGCAGCCTGTGGCCTTTTCGCAGTTTTATTTTCAGGTATCGCTTCGACCGCCATGCTGCGTGACCCAAACGCTGATTACAATTCCAGAGGAGCCGATGCCGTATGGCAAATGACTTCGCAAGCTGGTTGGTGCACTGTGCTTAGCCGTGGGTTTCAGATATTGCCGTCCGCACTTACGGTTGAGTACGGGTTATTTGGCACCAAAAGCGACGGAGCCCTGCATGTTCGATTCTCCTGGCATTGCTTTGTTCATCTGTAGGTGTCTGTGTGGCTTGGTTTATCAGTTCCTTTTTGGGAAGCAGCATGCTGATTGGGCTGTACCTATTCGCCCGATAACCGGCGTTTATTGCAGGCGGATCATAAGGATTTGCTATTTTAGGCATTTGATTAAACGTCCAGATCGTTCGAGTGCAATCGTTTGCTAACTGACCATAATTAACCGGGTGAAAACTGCTGATCGGGGCCGATGAACAGGACTTGTTTTTCGGTCATAGGGAATCGTTGCAAGGCTTGGCAAACGTCCGCGATCTGAACTTGATTGATCAACTGTGTCACTTCGGCTACGGATTTGAAATTGCCGAAGGTAAGCCACTGGCTACCCAAGTCGAACATTCGATTTTCACCAATTTCGCTTGCCAGATTCATACTAGCGACCGCTTTGGCTTTCGCCAGGTCCAGTTCTTTTTGGGTCGGTCCTTCTTCAAGGAATTGCTTTTCCAATTGTTGGAAGTGATCCCAAACCGCTTTGCTATCTTCAGGGCGACTGGAGAAAATTGAAATCAACGTCCCCGTCCCTTCGTATTCGTAATGTCCTACCGACGCCATGTCGGCGTTGCCGGGATCGACTAATTCCCAGAACAATCGGCTTCCTGAATCGTCACCAAAGATGAGTGCTCCCAGGCGAGCGGCGAAACGCATCGGATCGTCATGCGCAGGCCCGGGGCTTAATTGAAGAATGTATTGCTGGTTCGATTGCGGGACATGCAGGAACTGCGACCCAACAATCGCGGTGTGCGGTAGGCAAATTCGTTCCGGAGTCGGAAGCTTTTCCCACGCAGCGGTGAATTTCTCAAGATCGGCAATCAATCGTTCAAAGTCGACTCGACCTGCCACGGCCAAGACCAAGTTACTGGCGGCATAGTGGTTCCGATGGAATTGACGCATGGCAGCCGAAGTCATTTCGCCAACGGTTTCTTCGGTGCCAAGCACTGATTTTGCTAACGCATGTTGTCCAAAATAATCCGCCATGATCTTTTCATGGCCGCCGTAGGGTGGCTGGTCCTTGTACATTGCGATCTCTTCCAGGATCACTTGTTTTTCTGTTTCGAAATCTTCTTCCAGCAGTGATGGTCGCATCATGTCGGTTAACAATTCGACGATCGGAGTTTGGAAGTCGGGTAGAACCGTTGCGTGGTAAATCGTGCTTTCTTCGCTGGTGCGCGCGTTGCTGTTAGCGCCCAGTTCGTCAAGTTGCAAGTTGATTTCCAGCGCCGAACGATTGGGGGTTCCCTTGAAACACATATGTTCCAAGAAGTGGCTAACACCGGACACGTCCAATGTTTCGTCACGGGAACCGGTGCGTACGAAATAGCCAAGCGAAAGGAGTTGGCATCGCGAATTGTGGTCCGCTACGACTTGAAGACCGTTGGATAACTTATGAGTGAGCAACGCCATGGGGCATCTCCAGTGCTTCTGGTCCAACGGTAACAGCGGTTGTGATCTCGATTGGATTGTCCGCCAAGAACTGATTGACTCGTTGGACTGACAGTCCATTTAACAGATCATTGATTTCATCTTGGCTGCGCACCCGATGCAAATAAAACCAGTCTCCCGCAATCGCAGCCGCTCGCGATCGACAGGATTCCTGTTGGGCCATTAATCCCGTTCGAATCTGGATCTTTAGCCGATGCAATTCTTCTTCGGTGACTCCATCACGCATTCGCTGAAATTCGGTAAACATCGTGTCCAGTGTTTCTTGGGCTCTGGCGGATGTGGTGCCTGCATAGGCGGTGATGCAGGCAGAATCTTTCAACGAATGGATGCCAGCAAATACGGTGTAGCAAAGTCCACGCTTCTCGCGGACTTCTTGGAATAAACGGGAACTCATGCCATCTCCCAAAACGCCGACAGCACAGCGAATCAAGAAATAATCGTCAGTGCCAAAAGGGATGGTCGGGGATGCAAATGCAATGTGTGTCTGTTGGCTATCTTGGGGAATGTGTTGATAGTCAGTTGCGCCTAATGCATACGTCAGCTTTTCTTCCGCGCCGGCTTCCCAATCGCCCCAGATTGCTTCGACTTGTTGAACCAGTTGATCCCAGTCAAAGTTGCCGGCGACACTTAAGATCATGTCGCGAGGGTTGTAATGTTTTTTGTAAAAATCAACGACGTCTTGATAGTTTAATTTTTCAAGTTCGTCCAATTCACCGTCGGCCCAGCGTCCCAATGTGTCGCCAAAATATTGTTTGCGAAGCACTCGCAGGGTCATCTGCGAAAGATCGTCTTGTTGGGCAAAGAGTTCCTGAAGACAGACCTTCTTGGATGGCGAAAATTCGGCTTTGGGTAGTTTGGGTCGACGTGTCAGATCGCCATAAAGTCGCAACAATTCGGGCAGCTTTTCAGACAAGCACGAACCACCGTAGCTGGTGTGGTACGTTGAAACGCTGTTGTTTGTGCTGGCGCCCAACATTTCAACAGCTTCCAGAAAACTACGACTGTCTAAAGACCCACAACCACGTTCTGCAACTTCGCAAGTCATGGTTGCCAAGCCACTTTGTCCCAGAGGATCAAACGCGGCGCCTGCAGGGAGGAGAATTGAAAAAGCGGCGGTGCTTAGCCATGGCATAGATTCACCCAGCAATACCAGGCCATTGTCGAACTGGCGGGTGAATAGTTGGCCTTCCTGCATCAATGACTCCCGACGATGTTGGCAATATTAAAAGGTTTAACGCTTCAAGTAACGGTTGGCATGTTTTCACTTGGTCCCGACACTTGGTCCTAGCGACTGGTCCTGCGACGTCAGAAGGCCTGGCAACGATTGAACTAGAAATTCACTGGAATTGAAAATTGCTTGCGAACTGGCCGCATACTTTTGCAATTCTGCCGGAACGTATCGTATGCCAATACCTCCAAAATGGGTAGCAGCGGGATACAGTTTGTTTTTATGGCTGCGTTTTAGCGATGTTTCGTTTCCGCAAGGGCCACCCAATGCATCACACGGTCAACGGAAGCGGCGATCGATAAAAGTCGTACAACGCTTGTTCAATGATGGGTGTCATTTCCTTTTGTGTGGGCAAAAGTGCCGCCAAAATTCTTGCCCGACGAATGACGCCTTTTTCTAAAAAGCCAAAATTAAGTCGGTGCCCAAGCGTGACTGTTTCGCCAATAATCGATACTTTGGTTTCGGTTTGGTCGCCAGGGAACGTGGCCAAGACCAGGGTTGCTGGGATGTCCGACAGTTCAAGGATCAAGGCATTCTGATCCTCAACACCATTACCCGCGGTGCTGACGTGGGTTGAAAGTGTCTGAGCCCCGTCGTCCAAGTCCGTTGAATTTGCAATTCGTCCCTGAGTATCAATTTCGACCATCTGTACATTGGCACAGCGCAGCTTCGAAATCGCAGACCAAGTGATCTGTTCGTCCAGCAATCGAGTGTTCGCCGAAATCCACCATTCGATGTTTAAGGCGTTATTTAGCTTCGGATCGGTGGGTTCAACGCTTGAATCAATCGATCCCTTGGTGGCGATTGAATTAGATTCGGATTGGGTGACTCGCCAATAACACTCGATTCCGGTTGGCCGGTTCTCACCGTAGGGGAATTCGACCACCAAATCATCGCCGCGGACCAAATGTTCGCTATCTGCGGCATCATTGATGCTGTAGCCTTCGATTGCAAATAGGTGATCTATCGGCGCGTCGACGCCTGCGTACTTCCAGGACGTCATTCCGCTGGTAGGCAAGGCAGGGTCGACCAGCATCTGAAAGTCGCTCTTGGATTGTCCTTGCCAAAGATAATGATCTTCTTCTTTTTCCCAGCTCATCAATGTTTACCTTGAAAATTTGGCTGTCTATTGATTGTCACCCAGTACGTGTTCGGAGCCCGGTACCGCTTTGGAGTCCGGTGCCAAGCTAACGTAAATTGCGGTTAAGCAGGGGCCGGCATCAAATGCAGTTGACGGGTTGGATCAACAAGTTTAGCTACCTGCAACAGCACCGTGCCTGCAACAGCACCGTTGTCGTGGCGGGTGCCATCGATCACACGGCATTTTCCGTTTGAAGCTTCGACCGCTTGAAGGTGCTAAGCGGTTGATTCTACGGTCGGTCAACAAAAAATGCCAACCCGCAAGCGAGTTGGCCGTTCGAAAGTTCAACTTAAATCCTGGATCGTTTATTGATCGAAGGCAGACGAAGCCGAGGGAGGGCGTCGCGGTGTGAAGCCATCGATCGTCTTGGTTGAGGAATCTAGGCTTTGGATCGCTGGTTCTGGATGGAAACCATTCAGGTGCAGAAATTCGCGAACCGCAATCTTCTGAACGCCATTCTTGGCCGCCAAACGATCCATTTCCGAAAAGGCTGAACGTTGTTTTTCGCCTTCCGGTTCGTCACCCACGATAAGGTATCGAGTATTCAGATCGATCTTGCCTTCGATGTTGCCTTCTTCATCCATGACCGACGCCAATATGCCGTGATTCTTGGCAATGAAACCCTTGAGACGAGCTAGGTCAGATTCACCATCATTGTCCAAATCGATTCGGCCAGAAATTGCGACAGGCACTTCGTAGCCTGGATCCCAGGTCGCTGTCACGATCTGATCGTTTGGCAAAATCGGGTCACGGTCGTTCATGCTGACAATTCGAGCCTCGGCCTGGTGAGCGCCAAGAATATTGGTGACTTCTAGAGTTGCTTTCTCCAAACCGGCTTCCAACTCAATTCCGCGACCGAAGACGCTGAAGTTGACTCGGCGATACAATCCGTCGGCAAAACCAAGATTGATGTAAACTTTGCCAGAAGATGGGGAAAGTTCAACAATCCGGCCATCAGCCACCATGAACCTCTTGCGTTCATACTGCCGCAGTTGAACAACTTTAGATGCCAGCAAGCGTTGAGTATTTTCAACTTCGGTGGCTAATGAATCTCGCAAAGTCTTCAGGTTCGAAATTTCATCTGAATAATTCTTCACGCCTTCGCTGTGCGACTTCTCGGCCATCGCCAACTTGGAAGTGAATTCGTCTCGAGCGGCTTCTAGCTGGGTTTCGACTGATGCCAATTTCTTGCTAATCGTGTTGACTTCATTTTGAAGTGAAGTGGCGCGATCATTGGATTTTTTGACTTCGGTGTCACGCTCGCTGTTGGCTTGCTTGACGTTATCTTGAGCAATTTGAAGCAATTCGTTGGTCTGTGTTACTTTGGTTAATAAGTCGGCAACCAGGCTGCGCCATGAACGGTTGGCTGCGTCTTCGGTGGTCGAAGCAAACAAACGCAAGTCGTTATTGTAAAGCGTGCGAACTTCAGCAATCTTGTCTGCGATTCCCTTGTCAGCGATCTGGGCCAAAATTGGGTCCAAATTTTCGCTCTGCCCCGAACCGATCATAATCTTCATCGCATCCACGGCGGCTTCGGCCGATCGACGGACGTTTTCCTCTTGACGAAGCTTCTCTTGTAAATCCTGAGCCTTCGCTTCGGCTTGATTCGAGCTGCTGATGCCCCAAAAAGCCAGCACTGCCAAAACGACCATCAACATGACGGAAATGATTAGGCCGATTTGATAAACTTGATTCTCACGCAGTGCCATTGGCAGCTCCTTAGCATGACGGTTTTCCGAACGATTGGAAACGAAATCCGTCTGCGGCGAAATGATCGAAAGTATGGACGAGATCGCAACAAGGCGGCAGTGAACCAAAATTACAAATCAGTATTTCACATTCCAAGGCGAACTTGATCAGACCAAGGCGAACTTGATCAGACCAAGGCGAACTTGATCAGAATGTCAAACACAAACAAATCTTGATTCGTACCGTGTTACTAAAACCGTGTTACCAATACCTGCTGCCGTAATCGGCATACAAGCTTCAGCAACCTTAATTATCACAAATAAACTTAATGTCTTTTATCAAACAGCAGTAAGACCCGATGTCTCCGGAAGCAACTGGGCATGCCAGTCTGAAATGCCAGTCTGAAATGCCAGTCTGAAATGCCAGTCTGAAATGCCAGTCTGAAATGCCAGTCTGAAATGCCAGTCTGAAATCGCAGACGGGTAAATCGCAGACGGGTAAATCCTAACTTCACAGCCACACTTCACAGCCACACTTCACAGCCACACTTCACAGCCACACTTCACAGCCACACTTCACAGCCACACTTCACAGCCACACTTCACAGCCACACTTCACAGCCACTACGTGTCATAACAAACGCGTGCGTTCGTTTTTTTAAATGCGTGCGTTCATGTCTAGTCTAATCGCAATGTCAGCAAAGCTTCTTGCAACAGAATCAACCCGAACCAATCGTATCCATCGAGCACACTTAAGCTTAGATTTGCATTTGGGCGTGAATGCCCAAGTACAGGATCTAGGCATTTTCGGCCTGCCAACAGATTTGTTGAACTTTTGGTTTCGGTCGGAACTTTGGGTTTGAAGTCGTTTAGGCAAACACCGCAAAATTACCCCGGTCCTCAAAAGGCCAAACCATACAGGCTAGTCAAACCACTCTGGCTACTTTTGCGTTCACCGATTCGATTCGCATAAATCGATCGACCCACTGCATCAAAATACACCTGCCTGGCTCGAAATTTAACGACTGGCCGTAAAAATACGCGGTGGTCGGAAAAGTCTAGCCTGCATACAAATTCTAAATACCGCGGAAAACTGTGTCAAATAGCTAGAATGGGACAACCGGGAAAGAAGTCACTTCTAGCCAAAATAGTCTGCCTGATTTTGCTACAATCCGACGAAACCATCGTTTGATGTCGTGGCGTCATTAAAATTAAATCGGTTCTTGGCCACTTTCATGCGATGTTGCTCGATCGAAAAACAGTTGTTTTGCGAACCTGAGTTTCCAAAAGTTCCGATTGTGACGATTAGCGAATTTTGGGAAGAACCCTAAAGCGTCTTGCTTCGACTTGATCCTGGGCGACCCGGCTGATGGCATGATTCTGTCATGCGGCAGTGAATCGCCTGTCCGTTAATGAATGGTTCCTGCAAATGGCTATTGAGAAAGACTTGATCCAAACGACTCCATTCTTGGTGCCGCCGGGCGGGCCAGCGGATTTGCTTGGCAGAAGCACCGATTTTCGTCCTGACGATCTGTCTAAGTCCGACGCTGAAAAGAGATTGCAGCGGATAAAGTCTCGGTTATCAGATTTGCAGTATCAGTTGTATTCCGAGAACAAACGGTCGTTGTTGGTGGTTTTGCAAGCAATGGATGCCGGTGGCAAGGATGGCACGATCCGAAAGGTGATGACCGGGTTCAACCCGCAAGGGTGCAAGGTTCATTCGTTCAAGAAGCCGACCGAACGGGAACTGGAGCATGACTTTCTATGGCGAATTCACCGTGTTTGTCCGCCCAAAGGCGAGATTGGTGTTTTTAATCGGTCTCACTATGAAGACGTTTTGGTCGTTCGAATCCACGATTTGGTACCCGAGGAAAAATGGAGATCACGCTACGATGTGATCAACGGGTTTGAATCGATTCTGCAACAGCATGGAACCAAGGTGGTTAAATTCTTTTTGCATATTTCGCCTGAAGAACAGCTTCAGCGTTTCGCAAAACGATTGGAAAATCCAAAGAAGAACTGGAAAATCAGCGACAGCGACTACAGCGAGCGAAAATTTTGGCCCAAGTACATCGAGGCGTTTGAAGAGGCGATCCAACGCTGCAATTCTCAATCGGCACCATGGTACGTGATACCGGCAGACAATAAATGGTTTCGCGATTTGGCAATTGCGTCGGTCCTTCATCAAACATTAACGGATATGGATTTGCAGATGCCAAAGCCAACCGTCAATCTGTTCGAAATTCAAAAGATGTATCACCAGGCCGTTAAGGATTCCAGTTCTTAAGCTCGCTAGGGTTGTGATTGACTTGCGTTTTGGTTCACCGCGTTTTTTACGTTCAAATAGCCGTTTGCAGGCACGAAGGCAACAAAAGGGTGCCAGTCGCTGTTTTCGGTCTTTCCAATGGCAGTTTCGTCTTTTTGCTGACGCCCAGAATCTATTTTCTTAGGACCAAAGCGACGCCTGCAAGCACCAAAGCAGCGCCCATGACGCGGTTGAGCGTCAATGGATACTTGGGATACCCCAGCGCTCCATAATATTCTAGCACGATGGCCGCCATGATTTGGCCAGCAATCAACGTTAGTGCTAACAGCAACGCTCCAAGCCTTGGAGCTAAAATCACAGCGAACGAAACATTGAACGCTCCGATGAACCCGCCCGCCCAGCCCCACCAAGGAATTTGGCCAACGCCGCCAGCGAAAAATGGCTGGCGATCCTGCAACCAAAGTCCCAAGCATAGTACGGCCAAGATTACCGTTCCGGTGGTGAACGAAAGCAAGGCTGCTTGAGCAGGGTGAGTCAGATGGGTTTTCAGAGTGGAATTCACACCGGATTGGCAGGTAAACATCGCTCCCATCAAGATGCCTACCAATGCAAGCAGTATCTTCATGTTGTCTTTACTTTCAATTTTGAATGGGACCTCAGTGCGCCGGGTTACGCAGCGTGGTCAGTGCGCCGGGTTACGCAGCGTGAAATTAAACAACTATCACTTAATCAGATAGGCCCCCAAGCGTTTGCAGGTCCAAGTCCACGCCTGACTCATGCCGGCCAGCATTGGACGCGTCTGAGAACGACCGTCACTTCGATCCTGGAACTTGCGGACGCCTCCTCGATAGCAACTGCGTTTGGAACGTTCGCCAAGTGTGACCCAAACCTATCGCCGGGAGGCCTCACTAATGCAATTATCCCCTAGTTTCGCGTTGGAAATCGCAAGAAACCTGGAGTCGAAAAACCGAGACTTGCCAGCGATAATCACCAGCTTTCACCGTCTAAATCTGACAAATTTAACGATTAGGTAAACTGTTTGGAGGTCACATGCGTAATAACGAAGATAAAACATTAAAGTATTAAGGTTTGCGTTTGGCGAAAGCTTTAACTGAACGCTACGATTAGAAGTTGATGCTACTGCTTAGGGAACTGGATTGGATTGGTAGCATTGGAGCGGTTGTAACGCCGGCAACGGAAACGACCTTCCGAGTCACAGCAGGACGCTAAATAGGAATATCGCGTAGCGACACTGATTCGCTGCGAATTTGCCCCGTTCACGAATTGCCCTGACCCGTTAACTATTTGCCCTGACCCGTTAACTATTTGCCCTGACCCGTTAACTATTTGCATTGTGCAGGCGTATGAATCGAAATTCAACAGCACCATTGATCTGTCGTCCGGCACCGAATTTCTATTCGGTCGTGTGCAATCAAGTTATGCTTTGGGTTCGTCCAGCATTGAAGATCTGTCTATTTGTGATCTTGGGCTTGGTTTGTGCCAGTGGTTGCCTGGCCCCCAGTGCTAACGGACAAAATCTAAATGTTCCTAGCGGAACCACAGGTGTACAGTTGCAGCCTGCAAGTCTAAGACCAAGCCTAATCGTTTCACTTCCCGAAGAAACCAAACGCGTCACGGTGCGGAAGCCAACCTTAGAAATGGACGCTCCCTTGGTTGAGGTCTTTGGGCAGCTAAAAAAAGTGGTGCAATGGTCTGGCCCAAGCGTGGTGCATATTGAAGCCAAGAAATTCTCGGCCAACGAAAGTCGGACCTATACTGGCAGCAAAGAAGATGCTCGCGGAATCGAAATCGATGAAGCCGGTGCGGGCGTAATTTTTCAGCATCGTGGGCAGTACTACATTTTGACCAATCGCCATGTGGTCGACGGGGCCACTACCGACAATATTTTTATCCAACTGCACGATGGAACATTCTACTATCCGTACCGAAAGTGGGATGATCCCAAAACAGATCTTGCCATTTTAGGGATCAAAGCTGAAGACCTGCCCGTTGCCGAAATTGGCGATAGTGATCAGGTATCCGTTGGCGACTTTATTGTTGCGATCGGAAGTCCGTTTGGTCTAAACCATTCGGTGAGTTACGGCATCATTAGCGCCACTGGACGACGCAATTTGGATCTAGGCAAATCGGGTGTTGTGTACCAAGACTTTTTTCAAACTGACGCTGCGATCAATCCCGGCAACAGCGGCGGTCCGCTGATTAATTTGCGAGGGCAAATCGTTGCAATTAATACCGCGATCGCCAGCAATTCTGGCGGTAATGACGGAATTGGCTTTGCAATTCCCATCAAGATGGCGATGAAAGTTGCTACCGACATGGTTGATTTTGGAAAAGTGAAGCGAGCGTTCTTGGGAGTGACCTTAGATTCGCAATACACATCCAAAACGGCGGCCAGTCTGGGATTGAATACGGTTTATGGTGCCCGCGTCCTTCGAGTCGGCACCGCAACGCCTGCGGAAGAATCCGGTGTCTTGGTGGGCGATGTGATCCTTGACTTCGCGGGAATGCAAGTGAAAAACGATTCGCATCTGGTCCTAGTGGTCAGTCAATCACCAACGCATCAAACGCTGCCGTTGACGGTCTATCGCAGCGGAAGTCGAATCAATCTTTCAATTCAACTGGTGGAAAATCCCAACGAGTAATTGCCAGAAAGCGATTCGCTGCAAAATGAAGACGTGCTAAATGGAAAGAGCCAGGCGACAGTGTTTAAGTCGCCTGGCTCTTTTCGGTTTCTTGCGGAGCGATTCCTTGCAAGTTGACAACCCTTACTGGGGCAGTGGTAAGGGCCTTCCGGAGCGGTTTTTTTGCACCAAGATGTTTGCCTTTGAACGACTTGTGCCCTGGACTGGCAACGCTGAACTTGAATGCCAGTCCTGTATCGAATTGGCAGCCAATCGCAGTTCTTTCCCAAGGCGAGGGGCCAGGAAGAGGTCTGGCGTTTTGGTTTAGGCTTTCAAGTGCTTACCAAAAAAATCGATCGTTCGCTTCCATGCCAACTCGGCTGCTTCTTTGTCGTAGCGCGGAGTGGTGTCATTGTGGAATCCGTGATTTACATTCGGGTAAACGTGTGCCGTAAAATCGACGCTCGCCTCTTTCAATGCTTTCTCGTAGTCTGCCGCACCGCCCATGATTCGTTTGTCTAATTCAGCATTGTGAATCAATAGATGCCCCTTAATCTTGGCGGTGTCTGCAGCGCTGGGCTGACTGCCATAAAATGGAACCGCGGCCTTGATGACTTCCGGTAGGCGAACCGCTAATGCGTTGCAGACACCGCCGCCATAACAAAAGCCAACGACCCCAACATGGTCCAGGGTGTCGGTTCGCTTGCTAAGCATTGTGGCTGCCGCTGCAAAGTCTGCTAACATTTCATCGTCTTTCCGCTGTCGCTGCATTTCCCGGCCTTTGTCGTCATTGCCAGGATAGCCACCTAGCGGGAAAAGTGCGTCGGGCCCAAAGGCAAGAAAGCCGGCAATGCCCAATCGTCGAACGACATCTTTGATGTAAGGATTAAGGCCACGATTTTCATGCACCACCAAAACAGCGGGCAATTTTTCTTTCGCGTCGGTGGGTTTAACCAGATAGCCTTGCATCTGACCTGCCCCCTCTGGTGAGTCATACTTTAGCAGTTGACTTTCGATCCGCTGATCATCTTCGGGCACTTGGTCGGCCCATGCGTAGGTCGGACTTAGGGTCTGAAGCAATGCAGCAGCGGTAATGCCGCCTACCGTAAGCGTTTCTGAGTACCGTTATTGACGGGTGGTTTAGGTTGGTGGATTTCCTTTTGGTTTCCAGGAGATCTTATGTTACCAATGTCCAAGACCCCGCGAATTCAACTTTGGCTTGACCGACTCAGGCGGCACGCCGCTTCCCAACTTACCGTGGTCGATTTTTGTCGGCTCGATCAAATTTCAGTGGCCTCTTTCTATAAGTGGAAACTCCGACTGTCCCAAAGTGTTGACTCGGCCCCGCGTGTTGACTCTGTCCCAAAACGTCGCAAAGGCAAACTGGCCGCTTCGCACAGGTTCACCGAACCAGTTGTCCAATCGGCAACCACTCCTCACGCAAACACGCCTCACGCAACGCTGGCTGGCGGTGAGCGTAGTGCCGGATTGATGAGCTTGGTCAGCAGTGCTCACCGGAACGATCTGGACGTGTGGGCTTACGTGAACGATGTGCTGGGGCAGCTCTTGGCTGGCGAGACGGATTACCAACCACTGCTGCCCTGGAATTGGGCGGCGCTCATCCCGAGTCGATCCGCATGTATCGCCAAGAGGAGCGTAGAGAGCGGGACGTTCGCAAGCAAACGCAGCGCGCCAAACGCCGCGACAACAAAAAGCGGCAGAGCAAACTAAAACGCAATTAGCCCGCCCCAGCAAGCCCAAACAGTCAACTGTGCTCAGAGACGCTTACACTTACCCCCATGACTTACCCTCCTCCCGACGGCAATTCCAGCCCGAAGTACACTGAGCCGCGAATGCATCCTGCAGATATATTGGCTAAGAAGCCCATAAAACGACGCACCAAATTGCCCAGACGAAATAACAAAACACTGTCTGCTGACCTCGAACGTCCGTGCCCTTATTATCCCCAAATCTGTGATTCCCGCGAGCTAGCAATTCCGTTATGATATGACCGCTTCGAATGGTATGCCTTGGACAGACTCAAGTGCCTCTGGGTGTTTTTCGCCACGCGTCGGGTAAGAACATGACAACTTCAACAGACGATCGATGGCTTTCCGTAGACGAAATCGCCGAATACCTCGGGATTAAGCGGGACACTGTTTACAAGTGGATTGATCGCAAGCACATGCCCGCTCACAAGTTGGGCAGCCTTTGGAAGTTCAAAAAGGAAGAGATTGACGACTGGGTTCGATCGGGAAGCGCTGCGCATAAAACCAGCGACCACGACGCCAATTGCCAGGAAGCAGAGTGAGGACGAGCACATGAACCCAATACAAGACACGAAGCAACTGCTACAAGCAGCCCCGGAGCTCTACCATCGGTTAATCCTGTTGGTCGGTCCGACTGGTACGGGCAAAACGGAAACGCTGAAAGAATTGGCCCGAGACTTTGGTGTGCCGATGGTCAATGTCAACCTTTCGCTGTCAAGCGAACTGTTGGAGCTGACTGCAAAACAGCGTGCGATCCGTCTACCGGAAATCTTCGCGAGAGTCACCGAAGGATCGGCCGATCCGCTGCTGCTGGACAATCTGGAAATTTTGTTTGACGACCATTTGAAGCAGGATCCATTGAGGCTGCTTCAAGGGATTTCAAGGAATCGAACAGTAGTTGCGTCATGGAATGGCCATGCGACAGGTCAAAAGCTTGTGTATGCCGAGCCAGGGCATGCCGAGCATCGCAATTACGAACTGGGCGATGTGATGATTGTTCAAATGAGCGGACAATCACTTGTGGGCTCCACTGGAGAATAAAGGTTTAGTGAACATGAAATACAGCGAACTTATCCAGTTTGACCCAATCGAGACTGTCGTTCAGTTGCGTGACGCCAACAAGTCCAGCGCAGCCGAGCGGCTGGTAAGCACTTACGTAATCTCAGATGATATGGCGGACAGGCTCACGAACCTTGTCATTCCGCAAATGCAATTCGACAATCCGGCCGACAACAAGGGACTTCTTGTCGTCGGAAATTATGGCACCGGTAAGTCTCACTTGATGTCGGTACTGTCAGCGATTGCAGGTGACGCATCGCTGGCGAAGAGTATCACGAACAAATCCGTTAATGAGGCGGCAAAGAAGATTGCAGGGCGCTTCAAGGTGATCCGAACGGAAATTGGAGCGACCACAATGTCTTTGAGAGACATCCTGGTTGCGGAACTTGAAGAGCACCTCGAAAAGCTCGGCGTTGACTACGTGTTCCCGGATGCGGGAAAGATTTCGAGTCACAAACGAGCCTTCGAAGACATGATGTTGAAGTTTGATGCTAAGTTTCCGAAAACGGGTTTGTTGCTCGTCGTCGACGAACTGCTCGACTTTCTACGAACTCGAAAAGATCAGGAACTCATCCTCGATTTGAACTTCTTGCGTGAAATCGGTGAGGTTTCTAAGGATCTCAATTTCCGTTTTATGGCAGGTGTTCAGGAAGCGATATTCGACAGCCCGCGATTCGCATTTGTTGCAGATAGCATTCGTCGAGTAAAAGATCGCTTTGAGCAGATCTTGATCGCCCGAAGCGATGTCAAGTTCGTTGTTGCCGAACGATTACTCAAAAAGACTGCCGACCAACAATCCAAGATTCGAGACTATCTCTCGCCCTTCGCAAAGTACTACGGAAACCTCAACGAACGGATGGACGAATTTGTCCGGCTGTTTCCCGTTCACCCAGACTACATCGATACGTTTGAACGAGTTACTGTCGTTGAGAAACGCGAAATCCTCAAGACGCTCTCCCTCGCAATGAAGGGGATGCTCAATGATGAAGTACCTGTGGATGAGCCCAGGTTGCTCGCCTTCGATAGCTACTGGAATACGCTGAAGCAAAACGCATCCTTCCGAGCTATTCCGGAGATTCGTGCCGTCATCGACTGCAGCCAAGTGCTGGAATCGAGAGTTGAGAATGCGATCTCACCCAAGACCTACAAGCCGATGGCATTGCGACTCATTCAAGCATTGTCGGTTCATCGCCTAACGACTGGCGATATCTACGCACCCATTGGCGCATCACCGGAAGAGCTGCGAGATAGACTTTGTCTGTTCGAACCACTCATCGCTGAGATGGGCAGCGACGAACCGGATAAAGATTTGCAGACCCACGTCGAGACCGTGCTACGTAAGATCCATAGTGCTGTCAGCGGCCAGTTCATCAGCGAGAACAAAGAAAATCAACAGTTCTATCTCGATCTGAAGAAGACAGATGACTTCGACGCGTTAATTGAAAAACGTTCCGAAAGTTTAGGGGACGATCAACTCGATCGCTTTTACTACGAAGCTCTCAAACGCGTCATGGAGTGTCAAGACACGACCTATGTGACCGGTTACAAGATTTGGCAACACGAGATTGCCTGGCAAGAACGAAAGGCAGCTCGTACGGGTTACCTGTTCTTTGGTTCGCCCAATCAACGCTCAACGGCGGTTCCACAGCGGGATTTTTATCTCTACTTCGTACCACCCTATGGCGACGACGGAAAGCTCTCAAAATCTATCAATGAAAAGCTGGCTGACGAAGTCTTCTTCCGCTTGAAAGGAACAGACGATGATTTTGATAGGGCTCTCCGTGGCTATGCGGCTGCACTCGATTTGGCAACCACATCATCCGGAAACGCTAAAGCAACTTATGAAGCAAAAGCGAATGGCTTTCTGAAGAAGCTCGTGCAATGGCTACAGAAAAACATGGCCGACGCTTTCGAGATTACGCACCAAGGCCGAACAAAATCGATGGTGGATTGGGCAAAAGGCAAGTCGATCCGGGATCTGTCTGGAATCTCACCGAATGAAACAATTAATTTCCGCGATTTGGTCAACGCAATCGGCGGGATTTGCCTTGCCACGAACTTCGAAAACCAGGCACCTGACTATCCGCATTTCTCAGTCATGATCACTGGGAACAATCGCGCTCAAGCGGCTCTGGATGCCCTGCGAGCTATCGCTGGACCAAATCGAACCAAGCAAGCGACTGCGGTCCTCGACGCGTTGGAGTTACTTGACGGTGAGAAGATCGAACCAAACAAATCGAAGCACGGCAAATTCATTCTCGACGCAGTAAAGTCGAAAGGGCATGGACAGGTCGTCAACCGAAGTGAGATCATTCAAGACGATCACGGACTCGAATATATGAATCCAGGCGGTTCGCGTCTGGAATCGGAGTGGGTCACCGTTCTCATCGCATCACTCGTTTACTCGGGTGACATCGTACTAGCGATCCCTGGTAAGAAGTTTGATGCAACCGGATTGCAGCAACTTGCCGCGACTGCCATGGACGAATTGGTGCGTTTCAAACATTTGGAACAACCCAAGGATTGGAATTTGCCGGCGCTGAAGACAATGTTTGAACTCGTCGGAATGCCGCCTGGCAATGCGCAACTGGTGACACAGGGAGCCGACGCGCCCGTCCAGCAGTTGCAGGATGCGGTGACGAAGCTCGTCAAACGTATTGTCACGACTCAGCAAACCCTTCGAGATGGTCTATCGTTTTGGTGTCAGGACTTATTGGCCAGTACCGATCTCGCCAAGCAAACCGGAGCACTTGATCAAGCCAAAGTCTTTTTTGAATCTCTACAAGCCTACTCATCACCCGGCAAACTCAAGAACTTTAAATATGCCGCGAACGAAGTGTTGGGGCATCAACCAGTTCTTAAAACCCTTGATGATCTCGACTCGTTAAGAGGTTTCATCGTTAACCATGGTGCATCTGCCGCGTGGCTTTCAACTGCGGAAGCAGTTTTGCCCACTGATCATGACTGGGTGAAAGAAATCAAGACCAGTAGATCTACGGTTCTCGACAGCTTAAAGCAATCCGACTTGACCAAGTTGGCAACACAGTCACAATCGATCGGAGCAAAACTTAGCAAGCTCAAAAAAGGATATGGCATTGCCTATATCAGCTTGCACACCAAGGCGAGATTAGGTGCCAGCGACGACAAGCGAAAAGCGGGGCTACTCAACGACTCACGATTGCAAACGCTTTTGAAGCTTGCGGGAATCGACCTGATGCCTCGCCAACAGTTAACCGATTTTCAGAATCGGCTCGCAGGTCTAAAGAGCTGCATTGCACTCACCGAGAAGGATTTGGACGCAAGTCCCATCTGTCCACACTGCGGCTTCCGGCCTTCAGTGGAAAGCGGTGGAGCTATCGGTTCACAGTTACTTCAGCAAATGGATGACCAGCTCGACACACTCATCGATCAGTGGACAAAGACTTTGTTGAACAACCTTGACGACCCGATGACGCAGGCGAACATCAAGGAACTCTTGCAGGAGTCCGATCGCGCCGTGATCCAGTCGTTCGTTAATTCGCGTGAATTGCCAGAACCAGTCGATGCCAATTTCGTTCAGATTCTAAAAACGATTCTCGCTGGATTGCAGAAGGTAACAATTACCAAAGCCGCGTTGCTGAAGGTTGTCACCGATCTCGGTCCGACCACACCCGACGAGATCAAAAAGGCAATCGCGATCTTTATCGATAGTTTTACCAAGGGCAAAGACCCGACCAAAGTCCGTATTGTTTTAGAGTAAACTTATGCACTTAAAAATTATCGAATTGGAATGCTACCGAGGAATCTCCAAGCTTCCGTTGCCACTCGATTCGCAGGCGACGGTGATAACGGGAAAGAACGGTGCTGGAAAGACCGCAGTTTTAGACGGAATTGCCACAATGCTGTCGTGGGCAGTCAACCGAGTTAAGTCCTTACAAAGCAGCGGACGCCCCATCACAGAAAGTGACATTCTCAACAGCGAGACCCATGCTCAGCTATCCCTAAAGCTCGAGTTTAATTCCTACACTTACGAG
>Ga0209390_10000418_pt1 | contig 83303 bp, 71 predicted proteins | sample BON01_FD_187212 | JGI IMG/M metagenome (GOLD analysis project Ga0209390, IMG submission 187212) | Freshwater microbial communities from Lake Bonney liftoff mats and glacier meltwater in Antarctica - BON-01 (SPAdes) (version 2) | ecosystem: Environmental > Aquatic > Freshwater > Ice > Glacier... | reverse complement strand
GGCTCGGCTGTTACCTGCAAAGAGCGACTCCATCCAACCGCCCTATCCTGCAACGACTTGGTGAACTTCTGTTCGCCGCCTGCTTGCCACGTTAACTTTCCAACCAACGGCTTCAGGTTGATGGCTGTAGGCATAGTGGATGCCACCCGCATTGCTGCGGATTCAATCACCGGATACCGTTGCAGCAGTCCTTTGCCGACCATAAACAACACAGCGCCGGCAGCCATTGGCCAGGCAGCATTCCACAGGGCCTCTGCTGAGTAGGCATAGCGCAGGAACGGCGCAGCTTGCGGCAGCAAGGGCAATGCGATCAATCCTGCCACGACGAGAAAAATATAAGCCGACCAGCTTAGTTTGCCAGTGGCGGCCGCAGAGAGCTTGGCGTCGGCGCTAAGTTTCAGTAGCTGGACAAACCGCAGCATCAACACGGTTGTTGCCATTGCTGAAAGTGACAGCAGTAATATCAGCCAGCCAAATTCTGCAACAGATTGTTTGAGCGCGAATTTTGCGATTGCGCCGCTGGTAAACGGTGCGCCGGCCAGCGCCAGAGCGGGCAGCAGGAACACCAGCCAGATGAGACCGCGCCAGCGTCTGGCCCTCTGCAGTGCGGGCGCCAGGCCAACGCTCAAAAACAGCGCGCTTTTTGCGAGCCCGTGATGCACCACATACAGCAACAGTGCGGGAAACAGTGCGGGCCACAATTCGGGCGCCATTAACGCCACGCCGACGCCGCCTGAAAGAATACCCATCTGGCTAATTGTGGAATACGCCAGTAGTGCTTTTACATTTTTTTGCATGAGGCCCAGTACCACTGCAAAAAAAGCACCTGCCAGACCCAGTGTCACCAGCACGGTGCCAGGCTGTATCATCTCCTGCTCGCCTAGCGGCAGGAATCGCCACCATCCGAGCACACCGGCCTTCACCATCAACCCACTCAATAGCGCGCTAGCGGGCACGGGCGCAACGGGGTGAGCCAAGGGCAGCCAGAAGTGCAGTGACAATAATCCTGCCTTGATACCAAAGCCGATCAACAACAGCCAACTGACCCAGCTGGCCTGCAACATGCTGCCCTCGGCGTTCAGGCTCATTCCGACCATTGCCGCAAACAACACAACCTCGCCGATGACAACCCACACTAAATAGGAGCGGCCAGCCCGGCGCGCCGCTTCGCTGCCTGAGTGCACCACCAAGCCGTAAGCGGCCAGACTCATAAGTGTGTAGAAGGTGATAAAGCCAAATAAGTCCTGCGCCAGTATCAAACCAAAACTGCCGCACATGCTCAGCAGGTAAAAGAAGCAATAGCGCACTGGATTGGCGTCGTCGCGCAGATAGTCACGCCCATAGAGTCCTGCGACGATCCACAGTGTTGCAGCCAGCAATAAAATCACCTGAGTGGTGTCGTTCAGCGCCATCGTGCTGCCCAGAAATAACCAGGGCAGAACAGTCGCGCCCTGTGTTGATAGCAGCGCCACGCCCAATGCCGGCACTGCTGCCCACGGTGTTAAGACAGCACATCTGGCGCGCACAGGATTCATGAGCAGCGTACACGCCAAAACGAGCGGAGTGATAACCGCAAGCCACAGAAACGGCGCCGTGAAATCGGCTTGCTGGGCCACATCGTAAACTGTCATCCCGTACTCACCTGCTGCGATGAGTTTTGCCCAGCTCAAAGGGCTGAACGAGGCGTTGGCGAAGACACCGACTAAAACGGCCAGTGCTGCTGTAATCGCCGGTGGCAGTAGCAGCATCCAATGCGTCTCGCGCAGCAGTGTATCCGAGGATTCTGGCCAGACCTGTGTCGGTGCCTTAAACCAGGCCCTGTAGATCACCGGCAGAAAATACGCCGCGTTCAAAAAGCTGCTCACGGCCAGCACGCCAAGCACCCAATAGGCGCCTGTTTCGATCGCCCCGATACCGAGATACCACTTGGATACAAAGCCCGCTATCGGGGGCAGGCCAATCATGCCCAGTGCGGCAATCGTAAACGCCGTCATAGTGACCGGCATACGCCGCCCTACCCCGTCCATTTCGCTGATTTTATGGATGTGCAGCGTCTCAGCCAAGTTGCCGGCGCAGAAAAACATGGTGATTTTCATGAGGCCCTGGTGCACCAGATGCACCATGCCGCCAATGGTGGCGATGGGCCCGGCTATCGCGGTACCCAGCGCAATGTAGGACACTTGGCTGATCGTAGAATAGGCCAACCGTCTTTTAAGATCGTTCTGGAACAGCGCTCTTACCGAGCCATACACGATGGTAAACGCAGCGAGAACGGCCAGCACCATAGTGACACCCAGCTCGCGGGCAAACTCTATTCCATATACTTCGTAGACCACATGAATGATGCCAAATGCACCAGCCTTCACAACAGCAACCGCGTGCAGCAGAGCGCTTACGGGTGCTGGGGCGGCCATCGCAATCGGCAGCCAACCATGCAGCGGCACCAGTGCGGCCTTCACACCAAGACCTATGATTAGCATCCAGAAGATAATTACCAGGTGCATGGAGTCCAGCGTTGGCAGACCGGACAGAATACCGGTTGGTGTGAAATCCACCGGGCCGGCAATCGCCATCAGCCAGACAACACCTGCCAGCAGAAGTGCGCCGCCCCCCAATGTGTAGGTGAGATAAATGCGCCCCGCACGTAATGAGGCCTGGTTGCCCTTGTGCACCAACAGTGGATACGTCGTGAGGGTCAGCAGTTCATAGAAGATCAGAAACGTAATAAGGTTCCCCGCCAGCGCAATTCCGATCGTTGCGCCCACACAGAGGTTAAAGAATCCGAAGAACCGGGACCGGTCTTTTGTACCCTTGAGATAGCCAACGGCATAAATCGTAGTCAGTAACCAGAGAAAACCCGACAAACTGACGAACAGAAGAGACAGCGCATCCGCATGCAACTTCAGGTCGACACCCGGCAGCAATGGCAAGCGCGTTTCATAGACATCGCCGCTGGCGACGCCAACCAGCATGATGACGATCAGGCTAAGGCACAGCAGCGTGCCGCCAATATTCACCAGGAGTCTCGCCAGGCGACGATCTTCCTTAATGGCGAAAATAAAAATACCCGGTAGCAGAGCGCTGAGAACGATCAGCAATGGCAGGTTGTTATTGAGGTTAAAAATGTAATCCGTCACGCGCTCACCGCTGCACTGACACTGAGCAATTCCAGCATCCAACCGGCATTAAAACCCATCAAAATAGCCATCACCGCTAGCGCCAGCCCGCACAGCGCCATGGTCAGGGGAACGGGCCGAGCATGCCGCTGCGCAGACAACTCCGCCGCTTGTGACTGGTCAAATACTACGTTTAGAAATCTGAAGATATAAGCGGCCGCCAGCAAGCCGCCAAACAGTATTGCCGCCGCCCACCACCACTGCCCGCTGGAGATGGCACCACCGAGCAGCAGCCATTTGGCAATAAACCCAGCGCTGGGAGGCAGGCCGATCAGACTGGCACCGGCAATGGCGAAGGTGAATACATCCAGCGGCTGTTCGCGCACGATGCCACGTAGACCGTCAATGTCATCATGGCGATAGCTGAACATGATATTACCGGCGGCGATAAACATGGCGGATTTAGCCAGTGCGTGCGCGACGACAAAATACACTATTGCAGCCAGTGCACCGCCGCTCACTTTCCAGGCATCAATACTCGTAGCCGACAGCGGAAAAAGAAGAAACAGATAGCCCACCTGTGCCACTGTTGAATAGGCCACCATCACTTTCAGGCGATGTGCGCGATACGCTGAAATACAACCCCAGAAAATCGCCGCCGTTCCGAGCACGCCCAATAACTGCAGGGCCAGTGTCGTAGTCGCAACCGGCAGAATATCCAGCCAGAAGCGCACCATTAAATAAAATGATGCCTTGACCACCAACCCGGAGAGCACGGCGCTAACCGGAACAGGTGCGGAGGCATGAGCCGGGGGCAACCAGAAATGCAGCGGTAGCAAGGCCGTTTTGAGCAGGAGCCCAACACTGATGAGTGACAGCGCAGCCCAGGTTAGGGGATTCGCCTCGGCCAGCGACGCCAGTTGCGCAAGATCCAAGGTCCCATAGGCACGATACAAAAGCGCTACACCCAGCAGATAGCAGAGTGAGCCCAGCAACCCGACCAGGGCATAGCGCAATGCGGCAACCAACGCTGCGCGGTCACCCGACAGGGCTATGAGCGCCACTGAGGCCAAACCAATGATCTCAAGCGTCACATAGATATTGAAGGCATCGCCTGCCAGAAAAACGCCATTCAAGCCTGTCGCCAACAGCCACCACAGTGGCCAGAAACGCGCGCCCTTGTTCTTGTCGGTAAAATAGAGCGCACTGTAGACACTCAACACCAGATACAGCACAGCCGTTGTCATCAAAAGAATCGCCGCCAGGCCATCGGCGATCAGTTCAATGCCCAGCGGCGCGCTCCACCCCGCAAGGATATACCGCATCTCCACAACCGTGTCCGGTAAACTGAGCGCGATCAGCAAAAGGCCTGCCAACAGTACCTGCGCCAATCCAAACAGTGCGTTCAACGCAAGGCGAGGGTGATGTGATGCCATCAGGAAATTGCAGATAGCCGCCAGCAGCGGCACTGTGACGATGGCGGGAAGCAAATACGGAGCAATAAACTGCAAGGTCATTGCTGCGGGTTCTTGCGCTTTTCGTTATCCAGTTTACTGATACTGATGGCTAGCCAGAGACAGAGACACGTTCCCGCCACTGCGACAACGATACCGGTCAACACCAGAGCATGCGGTATCGGATCAACGGTGTCTGGCCCGTGCAGCGCGGTGGCTAAAAATAGCATGAAGACACCAATGCCCATCATATTAATGGCCACCAGTTTACGCACGATATGCCCGGCTACGATCAGACCAAAGAGTCCAATGGCGAATAGCGCGATGCCGGTGACGCTATAGATCAGCTCCTGGGTCATGCCGGGTGGCCTGTTTTTGCTCCATCCATTGAACGCTCTACTGTTGCGGAAGTCGTCGAGAGACAGGTAAACAGCAGGAGCAAGGTAGCCGCAATAGAGAGTGTCAAAGCGATTTCTATAAACAAAATATAGGACGCGGCATGTGCTCCTGGATATTGCAGCAACGTGCCCGTGATAGCGACACAAGCAATCGCTACCGCGACGAATACCATCAGACCAATAACCAGCGAGCCACGCGCGCGATGCGATTGCCATTGCAGGGAATGATTCTGCGCCAGTACCACGGCAATACAGGCACTGGCTAGCACTGCGCCTGCCTGAAAAGCGCCACCCGGTGCATACGCCCCGCTCCACAGCAGAGACCCAGAGACCAGAACGGCGATGGGGACAAGCCAACGCACCAGGTCTGTGAGCATGGGGTCCTTGTTATGGTCTGTGTTGACAGTGGCTGCTCTCGACCCCGATACCCGTGTTCTGCCCGGCACCATCGCGACTGCAACGATCAGCAGCACTGCGATCTCCAGCAGTGTGTCGTAGCTTCTAAAATTAAGAAGCACTGCCGTGACAGGATTTTCGACGCCACTCCGTGGCAGCGCGCTGGCAATAAGCGCGGCAAGCTCGGGGGGTGCTTTGGGTGACAACACTATTGCGGCGATGAGCGCACCGCAGGTTACTGCAATTAATAGCGCACAGAACCAGAGCGCGCCCACTGACAATCCGCTGCGATTGGAATCGGCCTCTACCAGTTCGAGATTACGAAACATCCTCAAAACCTCTGCGCCCGCCACCTTGCAACTGTCTTACCGCAGACAGCAACATCGCACCTGTCAGGCCGGCCCCAATCGCGACCTCGGCAATCGCCACGTCCCAGGCATTGAGCCTTGCCCAGATGATCGTCACCAGCAACCCAAGGCTGATGAACAGCACAACGCAGGTAAAGATTCTCGCCGCGCTCAAAGAAAGCACTGCGAGCACTAGCGCGCCGATGGCCAGCATCAAATCAAGCGTCAATTCAGGGGCCATGATTCAGGCGCTCCGCTGCAGTTCGCTCTTTATGATTCGGTGCACTGTGATCCGGCGCATTGTGATCCGGTTCGCTGGCAGTGGTCAGCGCATAATTAGCAATGAGATAACTCGATACGGCGCCCGCTTTAATTGCGATGACCCAAATCAGTAACAGCTGCGCGGCACCCACCCAGGACTCCATCTGTGGCAGCAAGCCGATGGCAATGAGACCCAACCCCAGATTGTCAGCCTTTGTCAGCGCATGCAAACGACTGAAAATATCAGGGAAACGCACCATCCCCAGCGTGCCTGTGAAAAAGAAGAAGACGCCCGCCGCTATCATCGTCATAGAGAATAGATCGATAATATTCATTTCTCTCTCTCTGCCAATTTAACAAAGGCAATCAATACAAGTGGCGCTAGCAGCGCCAGTACCAACGCTGCGTTATAGACCGCTGCCTGCTGCTTCAGCGTCGCCAGCAGCATCAAAATAGCAACACCCAGTGTTCCGAACAATTGCGCCGCTAGCATGCGGTCTGCGGCGGTGGGACCGCGGACTATAGGCCAAAGCCCGCACAGTAAAGTGAGTAACAACAGCACGATGATCACGGTGAGATACGCGGTCATTGGCGTTTCACCTGATCATCCGCCGAGTAGACAATGGGCACATTAAGCAGAGCGCCGATTCGCGCCTCGCAACTTGCAACAATGCCGTGGTTGTCCGCCTCCCGATCAAGTGCATGTATCAGTAATTCGTCACCCTCCAGCGCAACGCTCACGGTTCCAGGCAACAGGTTGACCAACTGCAAAAAATACAAGCGTGATTTGCCTTCTGGCAGTTGTAAAGTGAAGCGCAGAAACCCGGGCTTCAGTGCCGCTTTGGGGCCAAGGGCAAAGCGGGCACTTTCCCAGCCGCCGGTGAGCGATTGCCACAGGAAAAACAACGCAAACCTCGGCAGCGCCATTGCCTGAATTCTTGCCTCATTTGCTGCGCCAGGAGCACGCGAAGGCTCTAGACCAGGGCGCGCAGGCTCTATACCGGGAAACAAACGGAGACTACACCAGACAGCGAGGGGTATTGCGAAAACGCCGAGTACCCAGGATTCATTGTCACCGCTTAACAATATCCACCAGAGCGCACTAAACAGGAGCGTCCGGCTGACAACATCGCCTGCCATAGCAGACAGCGCTCCGGCAGGGCCGGCGGCGGGCGACTTTACCGCTGTCATGACACAACTCCTGCTGGGATGAAATAGGGTTTTGGGCGTGGAGCGTCGCCAACAACAATTTTGAGCAATGAAGTCTCAAATAACGGACTCATTACGTATTATGGCAGAGTCCTTGACCATGTAAAGACGATTACGTTTCGAGGTCGGACACTGCTCGGGATGAGACGTTATGCAATGTTTCAAACAAACAATAATAACATTGCGACCTAATGGGTAATGCTATGACAACAAGCAGCAGTGATTCGTAATCAGGAAGATCGGAGGCCGATGTTCAACGCTTGGCCGGCACTTTGCGAGCCGCCTTGCTAGTCGGTTGAACCTTCGTCCGGGTTGGCTTGGCAACGGCCCGTTGCGCCGGCGCCGCAGTTACCATGGAAAGCAGGTTGCCGATGCGGCAGTGCGCTTCCAGCGGGTGTCGCAATGGCACGGTGATATCGATGCGGTAAGTGTTGCGGCGCCCGTCCCGAGTGCGCTCCAGGACACCCGCAAGCTCCAGGTCGGCCACGATTCGCTGCACTGCGCGCTCGGTCACCCCGACGCGGGCCGCTACCTCGCGTAGAGTCAGATCCCCGTTTGCAGCAAGACACACCAGCACGTGCGTGTGGTTACTCAGAAAGGTCCAGCTTGGGGTTTGTTCACTCATCTTCGCATCTCCTATTGACACGACTAGTATTTCACGACTTATAATACACGAAATACTTTTCGCATATAGGAGGTTCCATGTCTACAGCCATTGCACGCACTCTCTCTACTTTGCCGTCCCCTGCCCCACGCACCATCGCGGTAGCCGCCGGCGATGGCATTGGCCCCGAGATCATGGACGCTGTGCTGGCCGTGCTGGCCAGCGCCGATCCGGGCCTGAGCTTCCACTCGGTCACTGTTGGCCTGGAAGCCTATAGCAACGGTGCCCTGTCAGGCTTCGGCCCGGAGGTGATGGAAGCCATCGCCGAGCACGGCGTCATCCTAAAGGGCCCCATCACCACACCCCAGGGCAGTGGCTACAAAAGCGTCAACGTGAGCCTGCGCAAGTCGCTGGGACTTTACGCTAACCTCCGGCCCTGCGTGGCCTATCACCCCTTTGTCCCCACCAGCCATCCGGCCATGGACGTAGTGATCGTACGCGAGAACGAGGAGGACACCTATGCCGGCATCGAGCACCGCCAGAGCGACGAAGTATACCAGTGCCTGAAGCTGATCACCCGCCCTGGCTGCGAGCGAATCGCGCGCTTTGCCTTCGAGTACGCGCGCAGCCACGGACGTCGAAAAGTGACCTGCATGACCAAAGACAACATCATGAAACTCACCGATGGTTTATTCCACGGGGTTTTCGACGAGATTGCCGCCGAATACCCTGACCTCGCCAACGAACATATGATCATCGACATCGGCACTGCCAAGATGGCGGTCAATCCCGAGCGCTTCGACGTGGTGGTGGCGCCCAACCTCTACGGCGACATCCTCTCGGACGTCGCCGCCGAAGTGGCCGGCTCTATCGGTATTGCGCCCTCCTCCAACATTGGGCGCGACTGCGCCATGTTCGAGGCGGTGCACGGATCGGCCCCTGACATCGCGGGCACCGATCAGGCCAACCCTTCGGGCCTGCTGCTCTCGGCGGTGATGATGCTGGTCCATCTGGGCCGCAATGAATCTGCAACACTCATCCACAACGCCTGGCTGCGCACCATCGAGGACGGCGTGCTGACCGCCGACATGGCCGCTGCCGGCGGGCCCCCACCCGCGGGGACGCGAGCCTTCTCACAGGCCGTCATTGAGCGACTGGGCCAGCAACCGCAGAAGCTTGCAGCGATGGACTACCCGGCCACCGAGGCTGTAACGGCACAGGCCAATGCTGTGCCACCGGCGCCGCGAGTCATCGCGAAAAAGGTTCTGGTAGGCGTGGATGTGTTTGTGAACTGGGACGAGGCCAAGCGTGATCCCGAGGCACTGGGCGCGCAACTGCAAGCGCAGGCGGCGCCCGACTGGCGACTGGCGCTGATAACCAACCGCGGCGTAAAGGTGTTTCCGAACGGATTCAAACAGACACTGTGCACCGACCATTGGCGCTGCCGCTTTCTGGCATCGACTGATGGCTGCGCAACGCCCCCGGCCATCGCCGAACTACTGCTGCGGTTCGACGCCGCCGGACTCGATGCCGTGAAGACTGAAAACCTTTACACCTTCGACGGGGCGCCGGGCTACTCGCAGGCGCAGGGAGATTAGCCAGGCAAATAAGCAGGCAAAATAGGCTGGCTGCATTTTACTTGTGTTGCGTTGGTGTCACTAAGCGGGCGATGGCCGGTGCAGCGGCAGAGTTTCCGCTGCGATCAAGCGCGTCGTAGTAAGCCGCCAACCAACTACTGAATTCCGCTGCCGGTTGCGGTTTGCTAAACCAGTAACCCTGCGCGCTGTGGCAGCCACGCTCCTGCAAAAAATGCAGTTGTTCTGCGGTCTCCACGCCCTCAGCAACCAGCCGCAATGACAAATCCCTACCCAGGCCAAGTATGGTTTCCGTGAGGGTCACGGCGTGAGCGTCACCGGGAATTTTACTGACAAAAAAAGCATCGACCTTGAGTACATCAACGGGGAACTTTGCCAGATAGCTGAGGGAAGAATACCCGGTACCAAAATCATCGATTGCGATTTTCACACCTTCGGCGCGCAATTGCTGCAACGCAACCATGGCGTGCGGGGTGTCCTGCGTTAGCAGGCGCTCGGTAATTTCGATGGTCAGGTCAGTACGCTGGGCGCAAGCTTTTACATCATCAATCCAACGCGAGAGCTCGCCATTTCGATCGAAGAATATGCGCGGTGAGATATTCACGGCCAGCCCCGGAGGCTGCATGCCAGACGCATACAACGACTCCATGAAGGAGGTGGCCTGTTGCATCACAAAGCGATCTATCTCGGTGATCAACCCGGTCTCCTCCGCCAGAGGAATAAATAGGCCAGGCGATATGTACTCCCCCTCTTCCTGCCAACGCACCAGCGCCTCACACGCCACTCGCCCGGAACCATTGAGTGGAATGACCGGCTGATAGTGCACCTCAAGCCGGCGCTCAGAGACAGCCAGCGCCAGCTTATTGATCAGTCCTCGACGCTCGTCGGAGCGCTGCTGCAGCTCAGGTGTGAAGAACGAAAAGTCGTTGCGCAAGGATTTTTTCACCTCGTACATTGCCTGGTCTGCCTTGATGAGTAGCGTATCAGCGTCCGCGCCATCGTCCGGGAACATAGCCACCCCCAAGCTGGCGCTGACAAATACCTGACGCGAATGTATTTCAAAGGGCTTGTTCATCGTCGCCACAATTTTCTGCGCCACAAGGGCGGCGGCATCGGAAGACCCAATGTCCGGCAGAATGACGGCAAATTCGTCGCCACTCAGGCGCGCTACCGTATCGGACTGTCGCGTGCAGGCCAGAATGCGCTCTGCCGCCGTCACCAGCAGCACATCGCCACCGCTGTGGGCGAGGTTGTCGTTGACCGATTTGAAATCATCCAGATCGATAAATATTACCGCCAGGTGGTGATCGCGCCGCTTAGCTGCAACAATCTCCCGGTCGAGAAATGTATCAAACTGTTGGCGATTGGGAAGATCGGTCAAACTGTCACGCGTCGCTTGCCGTTCAATGGTACGGATGAATTCTTTGCGTTCAGTAATGTCCTGGATACCGCCAACCAGTTCCACGACTTTGCCATCCTGCATGACAGGATTACCCATAATCCGCAACCAGTGCGATCCGTCTTTGCGCACCAGGGACAACTCAATGTCAAATGCCTCGGCCGTCGCGAACGCGCCGCGTACGGCTTCGTGAAGTTGCCTCTGTGCTGGCAAGGACAGCATCGACATGACGTGATCGCGGGCGGCAAAGTCAAGCGGCTCTATCCCGACAATACTGGAAAACTCCTTACTGAAATGCACCAATTCAGCCTTTTCATCGAGTTTCCAGCCCGCCACTGCTGCCAGTTTGCCCGCCTCCTGTAGTAACTGTTCGTTAGCGCGAAGCTGCTGCCGATAGAAGCGCGCCTTAGCAAGCGCACGACGCCGCTGCTCCAGCCAAATCAGCCACCCTGCAGCCACTAGCAGGGCAATACCGCGAAGAAACCAGATGCCTATGGCAAGGCCTGAGAGTGGTGGATGTTTAACGGCGATCAGCCAGTTACCCGCGGCTACGGGAATCGGCAGCAGGACGGCTCCCGGCGCGGTAAACAGCTCCGGCGGACCATAAAACACATCGCCCCGACTGCCCTGGCCATCCACACCGCGCAACGCAATTTGCAGATCCTCGCGTTGCTCGCCAAGCCCGGCCGCTGCAAGCACTTTTCTTGCGTCCATAGTGACCGATACGATGCCCCAGAACCTGCTCGTACCCTCTTCCTCGCTGACATACACTGGCAGCAGACCTATCAGCGCAAGGCCACCCTGTACCAGCTCCACAGGACCCGCCAACACCGCCGCACCACCGTCGCGCGCGCGCAGCACGGCAGCGCGCTGTGACGGTATCTCGAGATAATCAATGCCCAGAGCGTCCTGATTGCCTTCTAGCGGATAGACCATACTGACGACCATGTCAGGCGCTGCGGCGATATTGATCAGGAAACCCTGTCGGCCAAAGATGGACTTGGCAAAGGCATCGAACTCCGCCTGCGTCACATCGGGATTGGACGCGATATAAGCAGCCAGCCCCTCCACTACAGCAAGATGTGACCCCAATCGCCCCATCAACCGCAGTGCAACGACATTGAGTTCGCTAGCGACATCGAGCTCTGCCCGCTGCCGCTCATTCTCTACATACGCCTGTTCAAGTGCGAGCTGCAGAGGAAATACGGAGACAAAGACCAGCAGGCAGGGCCACACGGAAAGTCGGTTGCGCACTATCAGGAATAACGCAGAAGCGACAAGCACAGCTGTAAGAACAAAATAGAGCGGCGCGTTACTTAACATGTCTCTCCCTATCCCATTTGACGGCATTCTGAATACAGACCGCTACGAAGTGCGGTTCCAGCCCGTAGCCTTTAGTCTACGTATAGGCACCAATCGACTCGAATCATAAGTGAAGAAAAGTGCAGGTTTAGTGCGACCCGGTTGGCAGGTTCGCAGCCAAACTCACTTAGACACTGCTCTGGTCGGAGCGGCATTTGTTCTATTTGCTCGCTTTACGCCTCTGTCATTGCCTTTAGCGCAAGCAAAAGCCACGCCCATTAGGTCGCTCTTAGCAATGCCCGGGCAAGCAGTCTCGAATCGCGTATTTTTGTAATACATTTGTTGACTTTTGTATTACATTTTCTATACTGACCCCAAATCGATACATTATGTGGTTATAGCAGGAATACCTCGATATATCCGAGGACACTAACCCGGACCCTCTACTGACCCGGACCCTCTAAACGGACAGTCAGACCTGAAGCAACGGGGCCAATACAAAAACGTCAGGGACATGAGGAGCAACCCAATGAAAACAGGAGAAACGCTGCAAGGTAGCGCCAACCTGGCGTTTGACGCGGTAGACGCGGTGACAAACATCGTCGAAGGCATGTACCGCAATATCGCAGCCACACCCTTACCTCTGGGCAAAGAGCCGGAAGGCCGCGCACGTGGCATTGCTGGCCTGGTCTATGAGTCAGTGCGGAGAGTCAATCGGGTAACGCGCGGCACGGTCGACTGGACACTGTCGCGCCTGGCGCCAACCCTCGACCGTACGCTGCTGCCTGGCCCGCACCGCGAAGCGGCAATCTCAGCCTTAAACGGCGTATGCGGAGACCACTTGGCGCGCAGTGGCAACACACTGGCAATTCCGATGCGACTGCGTGTGCTGTTGCCGCGCGCGGCACAGCCGGAAGCAATCTATTTTCCGAAGACTGTTACAGACACGCAATCTGCCGAGAAGCCCGTACCTTTTGAATCGCTGTTTGAAACGCAAAAACGTGCTGTGGAAATTTACCCACAACCCAAAGCACTGGAGGAGAATGACTTCGTTGCCGGCAGCCGCCTACTGATACTAATACACGGCCTGAGCATGAACGATCTCGAGTGGACCTCGCATCAACACAACCATGGTGAGGCGCTGGCAAAAGACAGTGGCTACACGCCGATCTACGCACTCTATAACTCAGGTCTTAATATCTCAACAAATGGGCGCGAGCTCTGCAGCCAACTGACAGGTTTACTAAGGACATGGCCGGTGACTGTGGACTCCATTACGTTCATCGGTTTTAGCATGGGCGGCCTCCTCACCCGCAGTGCTATGCAAATTGCCAAGGAAGATGGTCACGCCTGGCTGGACAAGGTCGACAAGGCAGCTTACATCGGGACGCCACATCATGGCGCCATCATGGAACGTGGTGGGTATTGGTTGCAGAAGAGTCTGACTTATAGCCCCTATACTGCGCCACTTTCGGCACTCGCGCGAATTCGAAGTGCCGGCATTACCGACTTGCGCCACGGCAATGTGAGCGACGATGACTGGCAGCACCACGACAAACATCATGACCATACAGACCGCCGCCGGCCCACGCCACTGGCAGACGGCATAGAGCACTATGCGATGGGTGCCACTTTATCCAAACGCTCCGGCGAGCGCATAGGAAGATTGCTGGGCGATGGCCTCGTGCACCCCTCCAGCGCAACCGGCAGACACAATCACCAGGGTTTTAATCTGCGCTTTCCTGAGGGTCATACCAGAATAGTCTACGACCTCGGACACCTGGCAATGCTGCACGACTCACGCGTGCTGGATCAACTGGTGCAGTGGCTGGGCCGTGCAGACTAGACATTTAGGTGGCGCTATAGCAAGGGACAGTATATCGGGAATATCGTGGCAAGCATCAATGCAGTGTCGACCGTAACGGCGTATTTAAATACGTCGCTTCCAACGACACGCATGGTATTGTGCTCATAAAAACAGGAGTCCCACCATGTCCATCGACTGCCGTACCCGACGTCATTGTGACAGGAAACCTCTGGACCGGGACGAAGTCATCGACTCGCTTATCCCACACGCGCTGTCTCGCAATGCCGAACTCACCGCCCGCGGCCTGCTCTACAAAAAGCTGCCGCCTCTCACATTGATGATCGACGGCCGCAGCGTCACCTTGCGCGAACGGCGCGGCGCTCTCCGCATCGAGGCAGGCGATGCCTCCGACAGCGCTGCGGTAAGCCTCGATAGCGATGCGCTGTCGGACCTCGTTCAGGACTGGGCGACGACTATGGGATTGGCAATGAGTTCGCGCGTCCAAATGACCCAGGGCAGCTTCGAGCACTGGATTGGCTGGGAACCTGTTTTCCGTGCGCTCTTCGATGGCAGACCCGTCCATGAAGCGGGCGCCATCACCGTCACTGATCGGGAAGGCAGAGACCTCGACCTCAGTCGTAGCTTCGAACTCGATGACGACCCCGATGAGATCTCACACTTTCTTGACGAGGCAGGATTTCTCCATCTGCGCAGCGTCTTTTCAGAGGACGAGATGGCCGCCGTGTCCGCGGACCTCGATGCCGCACTGGCGCGTGCGCGCCCCGACGATGGCGCGTCGTGGTGGGCAGGAGATTCGACGGGCGCGCAGCAGGCCGTGCGCGTACTGTTCTTTGATGAACAATCTGCTGCATTGTCGGCACTGCTCAAGGACGGCCGCCTGGGGTGGCTGTCCAAGGTAGCCGGTGACAATTTTTCCGGCTGCACCGAGGGATCGGGCTGGCTGGGCGCCGAGGGCCTCATCAAACCACTCGATATCAAGACCGGCCTCTCAGACCTCCCCTGGCACAAGGACTGCGGTCAGGGGCGTCACTCCTACTGCTGCAACAGTCTCACAGTCGGAATCTCTGTCACCGGCGCAAATGAGCACAGCGGTGCACTCGGAGTGGTTCCAGGCTCCCATCGCGCCAATGTGCAGAGCGCAGGCAAAGACGACAGTCTCGACTTGCCCGCGATCAAGCTAGTTACACAAATCGGAGACCTGACGGTCCATTGCAGTGATACGCTCCACCGCGCCTACCCGCCGATCGAGCGTCCGCGGAAGGTGATCTACACCGGCTTTCGGCAGGCTCTTATGGAGGGAGACATAATCGAGGAGGTGTCGGTCGAAAAACAACGAGCGGCGCGAGCACAGCTGACCAACGTACAGGAGCGTATAGCCGGCGCGGGGGTCAAGACCCAGGCAACCGAGTGTCTCAAATAATCACCGCACGCTGAAAAGCAGGTCGCGCCACTGCACGCTCCAGATAAGCGCGCAATCGGGGAGTATCATCTGTTACATAGCCTAAATAGTCCGCGATCATCATCCCGAAGACGAGCATAATATCCGCTGCGCTGAAGTTGTCACCGAGTATCCATTGCTGACTATCCAATGCCTGCTCGACCGCGCCCACAATCTCCGGCGCGATTTCCCGACCGCGCTCAACCAACGCCGGAATACGTCTGTCTTGTGGCATTGGACCGCTGTGCGCAGCGATCTCACCCATGATCACCGTCAGCGGATTCTCGCCATAATCCAGCCACTGAATAGCGAGCGCTCCCGCCTGTGTATCGCGCGGCGGCATGAGTCGGCCCCCACCGTACTTCGCATCGAGATACTGCAATATCGCGCTCGTCTCCCAGAGTACAAAACCGTCATCCTCGATAGCGGGCACCTTGCCCAGCGGATTGATCGCCAGATATTCAGGGCGCTTCATCGCGTCGCTGAACATCTCCACGGTCTGCAGTCGATACTCGAGCCCAATCTCCTCACAGAACCAGACTACGCGCGTGGAGCGCGACATGGGGGAGTGGTGAATGGTTATCATAGTTGATAGTGTTCCTGATGATATTTAGCCCTAATGTTATTAAGGCTTGTGCTGGGCTACAGTGGCAAGATGTTAACTAATCCCGAGAGAAAAGGCACTTATCCTGAATCTTCGGGCATCCCATCGGCGCAAAAGATGCGCTAAAAACCCACATAAAGCGTACCTGTACCTATAGAATGCTGCGTCTTCCCCTGGACCGTACATCATGCCTGACAACCAAAACTCAACTGGCACACCCTCCCCTCACACAGCCCGCCGATGGTTACTGCTGCTAGCCGTGTGCCTGGTGGTTGTCGCTGTACTGGGCGGACTCAAGTACGTGCAGGTCTCAAAAGCGATCGCATTCGGCAAATCCTTCCCCGAGCGTTCAGAGACCGTCACCAGCATAATTGCCACTCCGGTGGGCTGGCAGCAGCACTATCGCACCATTGGCGAAGTACACGCCACCCGATACGTCGAGCTGCGCACAGAGGTCGACGGCAAGATATCGGAGATCGGTTTTGTTGGCGGCAGCCCTGTCGTAACAGGACAGTCCCTGCTGGTACTGGACAGCACCGAAGAACGAGCTCAGTTGCAAGCGACCCGCGCCCAGTTAAAGCTTGCCCAGCTGCAGCTAGAGCGCGTCGGGGAACTGCGTGCCAAACAGCTGGCCAGTCAGAATGAGTATGACAGCGCGCAAGCGGACAAAGACATACTGGCCGCGAATGTTGCGGCGCTGTTGGCCAGAATCGAGAAAAAGTCCCTGCTTGCACCCTTTGGTGCACAAACTGGCCTGCATACATTCCAGGTCGGACAATATCTCCCTGCCAATGCGGTTATTACCGAGCTTACCGGTGGCGAGGATGAATTGTGGGTCGACTTCAATCTGCCGCAAGGAAAAAACGCGCTATCTATCGGTGATCCGCTGCAGATCTCCAGCCGCAGCTTCAGTGCGGGCCAGCTCACGGCGACCGTGATTGCCGCAGCCGCAAGCCTCAATTTGCAGTCTCGCAGCCGCCCCTACCGCGCGTTGTTAACTAACCCACCGGAGGCGATCCGGCCAGGATCAGTGGTTGATGTGGAGGTGGTCACTGGCAGCATCGAGGGCGTATTTCGACTTCCAGCAACTGCGGTCAGGCGCAACAGTTTCGGGGCGTTTGTCTACGTGCTGGAACAGGCCGAGCAGGGTGCGATAGCCGAATTTCGGGCCGTCCGTAGGCAAGTCACGGTAGGGCCCGGGGATGGTCAAGATATCGTCATTACCAGTGGGCTAGAGCCGGGCGAAAGAGTTGCCGCTATCGGGGCCTTCAAGCTGCTTGACGGCCTCTTGACTCACGTCGCCGAAAGTGAGCCGAATGCGAGTGCTGGGAGCTCCCCGAGTGAACCGGGAGAATCTGCAGCAGAGTCTGGACAATGAAAGCATTAATGGGTAACCCCAATATATTTGATGTCTTCGTAACGCGTCCATTGCTGGCTGTGGTTATCTCTTTTACGCTGGTGATCTTGGGAGTACGCGCGGCGATAAACATGCCAGTGCTTGAGTTTCCAGAGATCGAACTCTCCTCTCTGGTCATTACTACACCTTATGTCGGTGCCTCTGCAGAAACAGTACAGGGCTTTGTCACAGACCCGATTGAGCGCGCTGTCGCCTCCGTTCCCGGCATCGACTACGTGGATTCCAGCACCACAGCCGGTACGAGTGTCGTGACCGCCTGGTTGAAACTGAACGAATCCAGCACGCTGGCACTGGCTGAGCTGAATACCCGACTCAGCCAGATTCGCTTCGAACTTCCCGCGGGCGCGGAAGATCCGGCAGTCGATGTTGAACGCGCCGATGCCAGCAACGCAATATTCTATCTGGATGTACACATGGGCGGCCGCTCGCGAGCGGAAACTACCGACTACCTGACACGATACGTCGTGCCGATCATATCCTCCATTCCTGGCATTCAGAGCGTCCCTCTGCCGGGCGGGGCCGCTCCCGCCATGCGTGTGTGGTTAGACCCATTGCGCATGAACTATTTCAATGTGAGCGCGCAGGAGGTCCGCCAGGCACTCACCAGCAACAATGTTATCGCACCCATTGGCCGCATAGAAAACCAGCAGCTGCGTATCGATCTGCAAACCAGTGCCACCCTGAAAACCAAGGAAGACTTTGAGCAACTGGTTATCGCCAACGTCGATAATGCCATTGTTCGGATCAGCGATGTGGCGCGGCTGGAACTGGGCGAAGTCGAATCCAACCAGATAGCACGCCGCAGCCAACGCGACACCGTCTACCTTGCCGTTTATGGCCTGCCCGGCTCGAATGAGTTGGACATTGGCAACCGGCTTTACAAGGTTCTGGATGACATCAACGGCAACTTGCCTGACGGCATGCTGATTGAAATTGGCTACGACGGCACTCTTTACATGCGCGATGCGCTCAAAGAGATTTTTATCACGCTGGCGGAAACAGTTTTGCTGGTGGGGATTGTGGTCCTGCTGTTTATGGGTTCCGTTCGAAGTGCGCTAGTACCGCTGATTACCATTCCCATTTCACTACTGGGCGCCATGTCGGTCATGATGTTGATGGGGTTTTCATTTAATTTGCTGACAGTACTCGCCATCGTATTATCGGTGGGCCTGGTAGTCGACGATGCCATTGTGGTGGTAGAAAACGTCGCCCGATTTATGCGCGAGGGGATGAGCAGGCGCCAGGCAGCACTGGCCAGTTCGCGGCAGTTGCTCACACCTATCATCGGCATGACAGTGACTCTCGCTGCAGTGTATGTTCCCATCGGTTTTCTCTCTGGTTTAACCGGAGTATTGATCAGGGAGTTCGCCTTCACTCTGGCAGTTGCCGTTCTCATAAGTGGCCTTGTCGCCTTGACCCTGTCGCCCATTATGAGCGCCTATGTCAGCCCGCCTCGAGGCCGGGAGGGCAAGATGACGCTCTGGGTTAATGCACGTTTCGATGCACTGCGCGGGCGCTATGAATCAGCGCTGGAGAGCAGCCTGCGCTGGACACCCCAGCTTCTGGGCTTCGGCCTCTTCTTTTCCCTGTTGTCAATACCGTTCATGATGATGTCGCAGCAGGAGCTCGCGCCTATTGAAGACGACAGCTCAATCTTCGTCATCTCAGCCGCGCCTCCCGAAGCATCATTGGCCTATACCCACAAACACATGCGGGATGTCGTTAGCGTAATGAATGGACTCGATTACGCCACGGATATGTGGCAAGTCCTCAATCCCAGTGGCGCCTTTGGTGGCCAGGACTTCGTCGACCCGGGCGAGCGCGATATGACACCAATGGATATGCTGCCCTCTACATTCGGTAAACTGTCGCGAGTTCCCGGGCTGCAGGCGTTTCCCAACTTGTTCCCCTCTCTGCCCAGTGCCGGGCAATTTTCTGTGGAATTGGTCGTTACAGCCCCAGCATCCGCCGAGGACATGCTGCCCTATGCTGAGCAATTGTTGCAGGCGGCCTATGCGTCTGGTCTCTTTTTGTTTGCCGACACCAACCTGAAAATTGATTTTCCACAGGCTCATTTTGAACTTGACCGCAACCGCATCGCCGACCTCGGGATGACGGTCGAAGATGTAAGCCAGCAGTTGTCGACTTATCTTTCGGGTAACTACGTGAATCGTTTTGATCTCGACGGCAGAGCCTATCGCGTAATCCCGATGCTGGAAGACGCAGAGCGGCTGGATGTGAATTCAGTGCAGCAGATTCAGCTGCAGACCCCTTCCGGCGCTATGGTGCCCTTCTCCTCACTGGCTACTCTGGAGGAGACCGTTGGGCCCCGTGTGTTGACCAAGTTTCAACAGCGTAACTCGTTTACTATTTTCGGCGGCATGATCCCCGTGTTTACCAAGGAGCAGGGACTGAAAGCCATAGAAGATGCTGCCGCCGACATCTTGCCCGATGGCTATCTCGTCGATTACGCCGGCGAATCGCGGCAAATTCGTGAGGAGGGAAATACCTTGATGGGGGCGCTGGGCTTTGCGTTAGCGTTTGTTTTTCTGGTGCTTGTGGTGCTGTTCAACAGCCTGCGGGATCCTCTGGTAGTCTTGCTGGGCTGCGTACCGCTGGCCTTGTCCGGCGCACTGATGTTCACCTTCCTGGGTTGGACCACGGTCAATATATACTCACAAATAGGCTTTATCACATTGGTCGGCCTGGTCGCCAAGAACGGTATTTTGATCGTTGAGTTTGCCAATCGCCTGCAGCAGGAAGGACGGAGCAAGCTAGACGCTATCACGCATGGTGCGAGTGTAAGATTACGCCCTGTGCTGATGACAACGGGTGCCACGGTTGTCGGTCATTTCCCTCTGGTGCTGGTGACAGGCGCCGGTGCGGAGGCCAGAAACAGTATTGGCATCATACTCGTCGCGGGGATGCTCATTGGCACCTTGTTCACGCTGTTTATCCTGCCCAGTGTTTACCTGTTGCTCGCCTCTGAACATACGCAAGACGAGACCGACGAACTCGGGCAGACTCTGGAACAGGGCACATGAACCCTCCTCAAAACACATGCCGTGTCAGGGTCATGTCACTTGCGCTGAGCCTCAGCCAGCGCAGCGACTTGATTAACTGTATCTGCAAACTATGTAATTACAGACTACGCTATCGCACCGGCCTCTTTCAGCGCTGCGATATCATCATCTGCAAAGCCCAGTTCCGACAGAATCTCCGCGGTATGCGCACCTAGCGCCGCACTGGGAAAACCGCAACCCGATGGCGTCTTGCTGAAATTGACCGGATTGCGCGGCTCTACCATGGGGCCGGCGACGGGATGTTCGCTTTCGACAAACAGGCCGTTGACCTGCATTTGCGGATCGCCTGGCAGATCACGCAGCATGTTGGCTCTGGCGCAGGGCACGTCCGCTGCCTCCAGTTTTGCCAGGGTCTCGTCCATATCCAACTGCAGGCCCCGCTCGAATATCTGACTGGTCACGGCATCGAGCATGTCCTCGTTTGCCATGCGATCCATCACAGTCGACAGGCGCGGGTCGCTGGAATCTACGCCGAAGGCGGCACACCAGCCGTGAAAATCGCTATCGGAGACAGGCGCGGCCTGCGCGTAGCCATTTCGAAATTTGATCAACCGGGAGTTCTTGGAGATCTGTATACCGGGTGTCGCAGTTTCGGATTTGAACTGCGCCGTGCCCGCGAGGTCCAGCCACAAGAAGCTCGCCACGACGTCCACCATCGAAATCTGCACATGTTGCCCACCCGCACCGCGCTCGCGTGCGAGCAGCGCAGCGGTGATTGCCTGGCTCACCTGCATCGCCGTAAGCTTGTCGGCGAACAATTGTTGATATTGTGCGGGCTCGTCGGTCTCGGCACTTTTCTGACTCATGGCTACGCCGGCAAAAGCCTGTACGACATTGTCATATGCCGCTTTCGCGGCCATCGGCCCTTCACGACCAAACCCGGAAACCGTTACATAAATGACCTGCGGATTAATCGCTGACAGCGTGGCGTAGTCTGCTTGCAGTCGTTCGGGAACTCCGGGCCGAAAGTTGTGGATGACCACATCCGCTTCTTTCACCAGACGATGCAGTATCGCCACCCCGGCTTCAGACTTTAGATTGAGTGCGATGCTGCGTTTGCCGCGATTCACTCCCTGGTAAATGGTAGTGACGCCGTTGCAACTGGCTCCGACATAGCGCGTCAGGTCGCCGATACCCGGCGCCTCCACCTTGATGACTTCAGCGCCCTGGTCAGCCAATGCGCCCGCTGCCAGCGGCGCTGCGATCATCGTACCAATATCCAGTATTCTGATACCCCGCAATGGGCCAGCCGGCGAATGCTCGTCGTGCTCGCTCATAACGGGCTCCCTCCAGCGTTCACTCTTTGTGGCAGCCTGACAGTCGCTTTACCCGGCGTAGTCACCCCTATCTGGTCGTTATCCAAAAAGATATCCAGGTCGACCAGTGCCTTGCTGTCTTGAAGACGTTTTTCTGTCACTTTCGCATGCGCACGAACGACCGCGCCGTTGCTATTCATACCGCGCATCTGAAAACTGAGTTTTTCTACCCAACCGCTGCGCCCAGCCCAATCTGTGAGCAGACGTCCCAGCATGCCGGTGGTCCAGCCCGTGTTGTAGAAAATTCCAGACATGCCGCTCTCCTGCGCGAATGCCGTATCGTGATGCACCAGGTTCCAGTCCTGCGAACCGCTGACCTGCAGTACCATCGCAGTCGCGTCTAGCTCTACGCTGAAACCGGGCAATTCATCACCAATAGCGACATCCTCCCAATACCGTTCTGCGCCGTAATCCATAGGTTGATCCATAGGTTGATCCACAGGTTGATCCATAGTGTAATCGCTAGTGTTCATACTGTTCCTCCCTCGCTTCCTGCCGCGCCTTCACGCTCTGCATCTTTCGCTACTTGCTCAGGTGAGCGGTGCACTAGCATCGTATTGCGCCATGTGGCGACAATCGTATCGCGTTGATTCATAAACGCAGTCTCGACCACAATCCAGATTGCGTGCGGGTCGAGGCGGATAGGCTTTTTAAAGACATCGGCAACTCGCAGCTCAAGGCGCAACAGGTCGCCCACCCGTATTGGCTCCAGAAACGCCCATTGCACTTCCATATTGATCCCGCGATCCCCGGGAGTGGGCACGCCGAACGGGAACAACGGGGCGTCCGACTCAATGCCGGGCAGTTCCATGGGCGGCCAGGGTCCGCTAGCGGCAAAATAAGTTGGCAGCATTGATGGCGGTGAGATTACAGCCCCGTAAGGACCGGCTGCCGCGATTTCGGGATCAAGGAACGCGGGGTTCAAGTCGCCAACCATGTGACAATGACGGCGAATGGGATCGTACTCGACTGGATAGCGCCCGGCGGCTTCACTGATGAGTTTGCCGACCCACTCTGCCCGGACAGCCTCGATATCGTAGTCGAGAACATTAATATTGCTCATGGCCTGAACATCTCCCTAGAGTAATTACGCAGTGCGCGAGGGTACTCGAGTTTCGATGGTATGTAGCGATGACTGCCTGCCAGGTCACTACTTTTCTGCCATGGAGTTCAAAAAGATAGTGGTACAGCAAGGGATTGCGCTGCGGACGCGCAATGACCGGTAGGTATTCTTAAGGTTGCTCGGACCCAACGGTGTTGCGCTGCGGGTATATCTCGATAGTCAGCTGGTGGAGAGCTGAATTGAAACTCTCCGTCGGGTGCTCTATGCAGTAGTCTTGTAACCATACCATCAGAATTTTACTGTTTTTCCTGCCGCCGATATCGTAGGTATCAAACGCCAGCCTGTTAATGCCAGTCAGGTAACCCATTAGATACAGCGAGAAACCATAAAGCGTGCGCCAATCGTCGTCCCTTTTGGCGCTTATCACTGCCTGATTAAGTGCTACGCAGCTCTCTAGATTGTCAAAGGTTCGCACGCTGTAATGCTTGTTCGTATCGGCTCCGCGCGCCGCTCCCGTTGTCAGCAATAGCGACACGGCCAGAACGACGCCGACTACTCGAATCAAAATCGCCATCTTGATGATTTCCTAGCCGCCATGGCGATGCCTGCCCAACTGCGCCTCAAGCTTCCGCTTCATCGGCAGCACCCACTGCTCCTTTAATTGCGACGATAACAGGCCAGCGTCTTCAAGGTCGTCACAGAGCTTCATCTGGTGGGCGAGATCAAACATATCGAACTGGCGACAGATCCGCGCCTGCTCATTGAGGGTGAGAAATGAGATGCCGGGGGATTCAAAATAGGAACCGTCGGCTCGCGCACCAGGGCCGCGATTCATCCAGTGCGTAATCAGCTGATTGTGCGCCCCTGTGAATACGCCCATGTACGGAAACGTCCACCCTTCCCAACCGACTTTCATATCGCGCCCGTAGTGGGTCGCCTTGATCTCATCAATGCCATTAGCGGTGACATCCATCACGCCGGCATACTGACAGGTGTAGATACAGTCCTGCGCATAGATCTCATCTACAAAAAAAATCCAGTCGTCACTGCGAGATGCTTCATCGTGAGCCGCTATCAGCTTATCTGCCGTGGCTCGCAGGACCTCTTCCGTTAATGTTTGCACCGTGTGTCTCCAATCAATAGGTGTCTGTAAACCGGTATCGAATACCGACGCTACAGATAGGCCTGCACCAGTTCTTCAACGGTCGCGCGCACATTATCACGGCTATATCCTAACTCGCCATTATCGGGCTCATAATCAATCACAGCATTGCGACCGGCATACAGAATGATATCGGGAAACAGCGGATGTTCCTCGGTGCTCACTTCCAGTTCTGCAGGATTGCCGACTGCTGCGAAGTACATCTCCAAATAGTCCTTCCAACTCAGGTTCTCGTCACCGACCAGGTAGGCCTTGCCACCTACCCCGCGTTCCAGTGCGCCGACAATGGCCTCGGACATGGATTTGCTGGAGATGTGGTTGACCCCGCCGGCAGGCGCTACCAGCGGCATGCCCTCCAGTCGCCCGGCGGCATACTGCACCAGCACCTCCAAATGCGCCAACGCCAGTCCCGTCACATGGCCCAGAATAAACGGTGCGTTCAGGCTACACACGTTAAAAGATTCGCTGTTGAGCGCGCGCAGGCCTTCATCCGCAAGAAAACGTGAGCGCACGTAGGCGTTGTCATCGATTCTTTCAGGTACCACTTGCGGGTAGTAAGTACCAATGTAAACGGCGCGCGCAATACCCGCCTCTTTTGCTCGGCTGAAAAAACGCGGAATCGCCCGCGTATTAACCCGCTCGAAAAAGGCCGCGCCATCTTCGCCGGGCGGGAGTTGCCGTATGTCAGCACCGGCGGCGAACACCAGTTGCTCAAAGCCACGTAAGGACTCAACAGGCAGGCTGTCGTCGGCATAGTCACCAGCCAGATGCTCAAAATCGCTTAAACACGGCAGCCTCGGTGCCGAACGCGATTGCAATGTTACCGTGTGCCCGGCATCGCGTAACTGCAGCGCCGCGTGAGCACCCGTAAGGCCTGTTCCACCGACCACCAAAATATCTGCCACAATAATTTCCCTAGGGACGCATGAACTGTCCGCCGTCAACGTTGAGGATGTGCCCGGTAATCCAACTCGCTTCATCCGACAATAAAAACAATGCCGCTTCAGCCATATCAGCGGGCGTACCGAGTCGCTTGATGGGCATACTCTTGATCATTTCCTTGGCGTAGTCGCCCGCCGTCTTGGCCAGTGCACCGGTGTCTGTGGGGCCGGGCGCAATGGCATTCACGCGAATCTTACGCCAGCCCAATTCATTGGCGATGCTCTGGGTAATGCCGTTCACCGCCAGTTTGGCAACACCGTAAAACCCGGTGCTCATCCACGCCGCCGTAGAAGACTGATTGATAATCGCCCCGCCACCACCAGCGGTCATAAAATCCACCACAGCGCGCGTCATAATGACGCAACCATGAGCGTTTATGCGCATGAACTTTTCCAGATAGTCCATCTCTACATTCATGTAGCCTTCGATTCGCATGTCACCGAAGATGGCCGCATTATTGATCAGGTAATTGATCGCGCCAAATTTGTCCATGGTGGCCTGCGCGCACGCTTTGGCCGAGGCCTCGGACCCAACATCGGTTTTTACAAACAGCGCGCTGCCGCCGCGGGCATTGATCGCCTCTGCAACACGCTGTCCGCCTTCTTCATTGAGTTCCGCGATCACCACGTTCATACCGCGCTCGGCACACGCCGTGGCGTAGCCCTCGCCGATACCGCCACCAGCACCGGTGATGATAATTGTCTTGTCGCTAAAATCCATGCGCATCTCCTCGTTAGAATATTGATTTAGAAGTGGGTGTGTTGGGGCGAATTTCCAGCAGGTCTATGGCCACCCCGCGCGGTTGCGACAGAGCGTACCGCACAGCCTCGCCTACGTGACTGACGTCCATCCCTGTATCCATATGCGTACCAGCCTCCTTCCAAGCGGCAAGCGCGGACTCAAACGCAGCCTTGTCCCAACCGTCGGCAAAATTGGTCCATGCACCGCCAGGACGAATGCAGGTGACACCAATACCATCAGCCTGAAGTTCCAGCCTTAAGTCGCGCGTGAAGCGCTCTACTGCCGCCTTGGTGGAGGCGTAGATCGACAGATGGCTAATCTCGTCGTAATGCCAGGCGCTGGCCGAGGAAATATTGACAATGCGAGGATTCTCTGCGCCGCGCAATAACGGAATAGCGGCCTGAGAACAAAACACCGTACCCAGGAAATTGGTCTGCACCTGCTGCATCACCTCGTCTTCCACGAGGTGCTCAATCGCGTTGGGCGTGGCCATGCCGGCGTTGTTAATAAGACCGTCTACGCGGCCAAAATGCGTATTAATAGCTGCAAAAGCCGCGATGACCTGTGACCGCACACCGACATCTGCGGCGAAACCCATAGCGTGCTCGGCACCGATCGTTTCGACGGCCTTATCCAGCCCAGCCTGACTGCGACTGAGCAGTCCCACCCGCGCGCCGCTCGCAACCAGAGTCTTGGCAATGGCCAGCCCAAACCCCTTGGAGGCACCCGTAACGATATAGACCTTACCTGCCAGCGCCACACTCATACGCCTATCGCAATTGTTTTGGTTTCCAGATATTCCTCAAAACCCTCGCGACCCATTTCGCGTCCAATGCCACTTTGCTTGTAGCCACCGAACGGGGCGTCGGCACCGTAAAAATTACCACCGTTCACGTTGACCGTACCGCTGCGAATGCGGCGGGCAACGGACAATGCACGCGCTTCGCTGGCAGACCATACGCCGCCGGACAGGCCGAAGTCGGAATCATTGGCAATACGCACCGCTTCGTCTTCGTCGTCGTAAGCGATGACCGCGAGCACGGGCCCAAAGATCTCCTCACGGGCAATGGTCATATCATTGGTGACATCCATAAACACCGTGGGCTCAACGTAATAACCCTTCTGAAGGTGCGCCGGCACCCCACCACCCAACAACAGGCGCGCACCCTCGGCCTTGCCTTTTTCTATATAGGCGAGCACACGTTCGCGCTGACGGGCATTCACCAAAGAGCCCATGATCTGGCTGTCGGAACTAGGATCACCGTACTGAATGAAGCCAAAATAGGTCGGCAGCAACGCTTCTACTTCGGCCTGGCGGGAGCGCGGAATCAACAGCCGCGTGTGTATTGCACAGCCCTGCCCCGAATGGAAACAGACCGCGAGGCAACTGAGCAGACTGGAGCCCAGGTCAGCATCGTCGAGAATGATGTTGGCGGACTTACCACCCAACTCCAGAAACACCTTTTTCACCGTCTGCGCAGCGCGCGCCATGATGTGTTTGCCAATCGCCGTGGACCCGGTGAAAGAGACCATATCCACGCGCGCATCGCCCACCAATTGATCGCCGACCGCACTGGGATCTTGCGAGGTGATGACATTAAATACCCCTGCCGGAATATCAGTGCACTGTTGCACCACGCGGCCCAGCATCGTTGCTGACCAGGGCGTGTCTGGTGCTGCTTTCAATACCACCGTGCAGCCAGCAGCGAGTGCCGGTATGCACTTGGCAAGGTTGATCTGCAAAGGGACGTTCCACGGGGTGATACAGGCGACCACACCAATGGCTTCTTTTTCAACAAGGCGGCGACTCTTTCCACCCATCATTTCAGAGATACCCAGATCGCGGCTCCACTCATACCCCGGCAGGGACTGCAGTGTGTAATCGATAAAGCCAATGGGAAGCTCGCATTGCGGCCCCATCGCACCACAAATGCCGAGCGGCGAGCCGGTCTCTGCCGCTATCTGTTGCTTGAACTCTTCCTGCACTGCGCGCAGTCCCGCTTGCAGCTGCTGCAGGCACTTGTGGCGGAACGTATGGTTGCTCGACCAGTCGGTTTCATCAAAAGCGCGCCTGGCGGCGGCTATGGCCCTGTCCATATCCTCACAACCGGCATCAGCGACCTGCCCCATACGTTCCTCAGTTGCAGGATTAATGTTGGCATAGGTCCTGCCGGAGACGGCATCGCACAACTCGCCATCAATAAACAGTCGGGTTTCCGGATTCATTCTGGTTTGCTCCTGTTACATCGGTGGGCGTGATTCGTCCTTGGCCAAAAACACATTTTCGATACGGTCACGTATAAATTCGGCGGTGGGCATGACTACGCCCATATCTGCTGCCGTGCTAATAGCGCACTCCAGGTCCTTGCGGCCAAGACGCCCCATGACTCCGAAATACGCGTCCATCTGTTCCTCTGTCGAGGACTTCGCCACCGCGTTGCGGCCACTGGCAAACATATGCATCTGCTCGTTAACCACACCGTTCGATAAGCCAACTGCACGCAGTACTTCCGCTGAAAGTCCACACGCTTCGGCCAGCCGCGTGGCTTCCACCATCGCAACAAACTCGGTGTACTGGATAAAGTTGTTGCACAGTTTCAGCGCAATGCCTGCACCAATCGGCCCGGCATGAACAATCTTCTCGGCAGAGGTCGCAAACACCAGCGTGCCTGCCGCCAGTTGTTCCTGCGTTCCTCCGACCATGTAACACAGTGTACCGTCCACTGCCCTGTGCGCGCCCCCGGTAATAGGCGCGTCAATAAGATCGAGCCCCCGTTGCGCCGCTTCCTCAGACCATCGCAGCAGATTGGCCTGCGTGACTGTGCTGTGTATTGCGATAAGCGAACCCTTGGCGGCATGCGCGAAAACACCCGCGTCGCCATGCAGCAAATCCTGCACTTGCGTATCATCGCGAACACAAATACCGATATGTGAGCACAGACTGGCAAGTTGGGCAACGGAAGTACAACCGATTGCACCCGCGGCCACCAGTTCTTCTACAGCGGGTGCATAGACGTCGTAAACATGTGCTTTAAAAGCGTCGCAAATCAAGCGCTGAGCGGATGGCTTTCCAATATTGCCCAGCCCGATGTAGCCGACATTAATCTTAGTACGCATGTTCTCTCCCCCGTTGGCACCACCGCTTTTTAATCAAAGCTAGCTGACTGTGCTCGGTCATTATTGATTGGCAGTGTAGACACTATCGGCTATATGTCAATATGAATTGACTACTCGTCAATTTGTATTTACTATATTTTTATGAGCGCCATAATCACCCACAGGGTTGATCCCGCATTGGTTTGGAATCGATACCGCCACAATTTCTCGAGACATCTGCTCGGTGTCGCACGCTATGTGCAAACACGAATGATGCACACGCTGCAGGAGCAATGTGGCCACACCGACCTTCGCTTGGGCTTCTCCCCCTACATCACCCTACTGGGCGCGGGAGACAAACGGCTTTCTGAGCTTGCTGACATACTGGGCATTTCCCGGCAGGCCTGTAACCAAGCGGTTAAGCAGGTCGAGGCTGCGGGATACATCACACGCACTGCCGACCCGGTTGATGGACGCGCCAAACAACTTACGCTTTCGCCGCGCGGCATACAACTGAGACGCGACGGAATACACATCGTTACGCAACTGGATCAGGCGTTCGCAAGCATCGTCGGCGATACGCAAATGACCGACACCAGCAAATCGCTTGGCAAGATCTACCGCCATTTATCCCTAGGGCTTTCACTGCATACCGCTCAACCCGGCGCGCAGCCGAGCAGTACGTTGTTTGGTGCACTGCTGCCGAGACTGTCTGATTACATCCTGCAACGACTAATGGAGCTGACCCGTGCTGCAGGTCACACCGGGCTCAAACTGTCCTTTGGTCAAGTACTGACCTTGATTGGGCCTGCAGGTGGGCGCATCCAGCAAATGGCTGCTGCACACGACGTTAGCAAGCAGGCCATCAGTGCGATCGCGATGGAACTGGAAGAGTCAGGCTACCTGCAGCGGCAAGTAGACCCAATGGATGCGCGACAAGTCGTTTTGTACTTCACAGCTCGCGGACAGCAGCTAATCGCCAATTCCGTCGCCAGTGTCGACAAACTGGAGGCCGAATTCGCAATGGTAATTGGCAAGGCCGCGCTCAAGCGCATGAATGCCACATTGCATGAGCTTTACCGCGGCCTGCATCTGGAACAGGACATCTTTGAACACAAGGGCACGGTGGATATCAGTCTGCTGGCTAGACAACTACAACAACAACTGGGAAAGCGGGAGAGCCAGGAATTGGCGCGACTGCTGTTAGCCCCATCGGGGAATACGAGGTTATAGACGATGAACAACGAATGGCTTTCCTATCTCTGGCAGCACTATCACATAGTGGCTTCACTGCTCGCACTGGCGGGCATCGCAGCCATCACTATTGTTGGCAAGCGACTGGCATTCAGCGCGCCTGCCCTCGCCACTATGCGCGCACTCAACAAGGAAAAAGACAAAACTAAATGGGCGCAGGAAAAATATCCACCGATCGTGCGCGCCACGCAAAAAGTCGGACTGTACTGCAATGTCACCTTCTTCCTGCTGCTGTTGCCCTTTTGCATAACGCTGCAGGCGCAGTCGGCGTGGAAGGTCCTGCTGGATATAGTCGTTATCCTGATGTTCTATGACTTTCTGTACTATCTGTCACATCGCTTCTGGTTCCACGGACAGGGTGCGATGCGCAAAATTCACGCCATACATCATCAGGCGCGCAATCCCACCTATCTCGATGCGCACTATGTGCACCCCTTCGAGACGTTCGTCGGGCTGGCAATCTTTATGGGTTCGGTCGTATTTTTGGCGGCACTGATGGGTCCTTTCCAGATCACCACCATTATCGTGACCTACCTGATTTTTACCCAGATCAACCAAATCAACCATGTGTTCTTCGACCTACCCCGCTTCCCCTACAAGGCGGTGAACTGGATCGTAGCAAAACACCACGTACACCACGAGAATATGCACAAAGGCAATTACGCGACGCTAACACCTTTTTACGACAAAATATTTGGCACACTCGACTGAATTGACAAGTTCAACCAAGTCCACTCACTCAACTGAGCCGACCAAATCAACCAGGTCGACGGGAGACAATAATGAATGACGAAGAACGCCGCGCGCTGGGCGAAAAAACGATACAGGATGTCTATGCCGGTGATGTCGTAGTCCCACCGGAGGGCTATGCATTTACGGATATCATGCTCAAACAGCTGTTCGCTGAATTGTGGACACGAGAGACGCTATCCATGCGCGACAAGCGTATCCTGCTATTGGGCATCATCGCAGAAAAGGGTGAAGCCACCACTTTCAAAATCCAAATCAAGGCGTCACTCAAGCGCGGGGAAATCAACCCTGCCGAAGCGCGGGAATTTCTGCTGTTCATCGCGCAGTATGCGGGCTACCCGCGCGCGGCATCTATGCTAGGACCCGTGGAGCAAGCCATCGCGGAATTTGAGAAGGAATCTGCGCCGCAGGAACCCTAGCGAAAGCATGAGTCATGCAAGGCCCCGCTCAGTCCGAGAGAGTCTGCAATAAATCCTGATCCAGTGCGATTGCCAACTACTCCTGAAGTTGCGCGAGCAACGCTTGTGCATCCGATCTTTCGGGAAAGTTTGCATTCGCGGCCAGTAATTTTTCTAATGTGGCGCGCGCACCTGATTGGTCATTGCGAGCAGCGGCAATCATCGCACTGTGATATCTCAACGTCGGGTTGTCCGGTGCAGCTTTCAGCGCGCGAAGTATATTGCGCTGAGCCTGCTCATACTCCTTATTGGTGTACTCGATCACCGCAAGCGTATCCAGCACGTCGGGGGAATCCGGCGCCAGTTGCGCAGCTTTACGCGCGTACTCCAGTGCCTGGGCCGTATTTTCCTGCCTCAGTATCCATGCCTGATTGTTGAGAGCCGTGAGGTTGTTTGGCTCCGCCTGTAAAATGATCGCGTACTGTGTCGTTGACTGCGGAGCCTGCTGGTCAGACATCAGGGCGCTGGCGTATGCCACGCGTACAGGAATATCGTCGGGATATTTCTCAAGCCATGCTGCAAGACGGCGCAGCGCAGCACTCCCCTCGCCCATGGCCTCCTCGTAGCTTGCCAGAGACATCAACGCAATACCTGAGGGCGCTAGTTTGAAGGCCTTCTCCGCGATGTTTTTGGCCTGCTTCGTATCGCCGCGTTGTTGCGCAGCAGCAGCCTGTAGTAAAAGCACATCAGGATTATCTGGCGCAAGCTCTTCCAATTTTGCCATTTGCTCTTCGAACGCCGGTATAGCGTTGGTCCCGAAGAAGACTTTAGCCAGTGCGATTCTTGATGGAAGATAGTTTTCGTCCAGGGCCAGCGCGCGCTGCAATTCATCCACTGTGCGCTCAGCGTCTCCCGCCTCGGCTGCCGCCATTGCCATAAGATGACGAATCTCCGCACTTTCGGGTGCGGCTTTCAGAAGCTGCTCCAGAGAGAACTGCGCCGCAGTAGCATCCTTGGTAGACAGCTGTGAGAGCGCCATTAATTTCAGCACCGCCGGATTCTGTTGCTGCTGCGCAGTCAGGTTAGTAAACAGCGCAGCAATCTTGGCGGGTTTACCTGTCGCCAGATAGAATCTCGCGAGCAACACGCGCGGTTCCAGCGCGCTGGGGCCGGCGGCAATAGCTCTTTCAAGATGGTCCACTGACGCCTTGTCTTTTCCCTCTCGCGCATCGAGCATCGACAGTTCAACCAGTGTTTGCATCGAGTCTGGCTGCACTGCAAGTATCTTCTCGTAGTACGTGCGCGCAGCAATCGTATCGTTCTCGGCCAAGGCCAGCTGCGCAAGGTAGTAATTTGCACCGACGTCAGCACTGTCCAGCGCCAATGCGCCCTCAAATGCCTCGCGCGCCTTTTTCGGTTTACCGACCTCCTGATAGACCCGGCCCAGCAAGTTCCAGGGCGCCACTGTGTCCACGTTGCGATCTTTGTATTCTTCAGCGGCGGCAATGGCAGCGTCGACATCTTCATTCTGCAAGTAGTTCAGCACCAGAAGTATCTCGGCCAGCGGCACATCAGGGTCCATTCTAAGCGCAGTCTGGATAGGCTGCACAGCGCCATCGCCCTTCCCGCCGATCAGCATGCCAGCTCCCAACCTGACTTGCGCCTCGGCCGAATCGGGCTGCAAGGTGGCTACCCTGGCTAATAGAGCTATCGCCTCGCTCGCCTTCCCCTCCTGCAACAGCGCGCTAGCTGTGAGGTTAAGGGCATCAACATCCTCAGGATAACTGTCCAACACCGGCTGCAGTAGCGGCCTTACCGCAGCGAAATCCCCCTGCTGTTGTCGGATATACGCTAACAGCTTACGGCCCTGAACGCTGTCTGGGCTCGACTTGTGGAAGCGCTCTGCCTGATTAATGGCCAAATCCATATTGCCCTTCTGAAGGTTGGCACTGGCTAGAAAAAACAGCGACAGCGGATACTCCCCGGAAGCCGGCTCGGTCACCGAAAGTGATGTAATCGCCGCGTCATAGTCGCCCTTCTCGAAGTCCAGAAGGCCGCGGATATAATTTGAGCCGGGGTGTTTCGCGCGCCGTGACATTAGCGCCTTGGCATCGATCTCGGCCGCCTCAAAATCACCCAACTGCATTTTCAATAACGCGCGCTTGAACAACTCACTGGCGCTATTTTTTTGCATTTGTATTGCCTTGCCATAAGCGTCAATAGCGGCTTTATACTTACCCTGGCTAGCTAGGATGTCACCCTTCAGGCTCCATACCTCACCTCGCTTGGGGTCCAGAGCAATGATCTGCGCTACGATAGCCAGCGCGCCCTTGATGTCATCCTTGCTCTCAAGGAGGCGAGCTTTGGCAATAAGTACTTCGATCGATTCCGGCTTGAGCGCGAGCGCCTGGTCGATCAACTGCTCCGCTTCCCAGCTCTCTCCAGAGGCGAGCGCAGCTTGCGCCTGCAGCCCGAATAGACCGGCCTGCGAGTCCACTGATAAGGCTTTTGCGTCGAGCTTGCCTACTTCCTCAAACTCACCCTGTGCAAAGAGCGCCTGCGCGATGGCAGGAATGACATCGTCGGGCGGCCATCCCAGATCGAGGGCCTGCTGTAATTCTTTACTGGCGGATGGCATCTCACTGGTTTGCAGGTAGATCTTGCCCAACAACCACCTTGCTTGTGCAGAATTCGGATCCTGGCGCAGTGCATTCTTCAATTCAATGGCGGCCGCAGCATACTCGGACCGCGCCATCTCGTCCGTGGCCTTGGCGATGTACTGCTCAGTCGATTCACTACCACCACAGGCAGTGAGGATTAATGCAACGAGAAACACAAGGAGGGTTCGGATCATAGCGTGTACCTGTCTGATAAGACGCACCCTGGCCGACGCTATTGCTATAGCAGCCAGATTTTAGGCTCAAACATACATCAGACCGCCACAACAAGGAAGGCGATATCATGGAGAGTGTGAAACCCCTCTCAATGCCCACAAACTGGCTTTTATCCGATGGCAGACTGACTCGGCGCTGCAAACAATAAGACAAAAAAAACCGGGGGGATATACCCACCGGTTTTTTTTAGCCGCAAAAAATCAGGCCGCTTTTTCGGACGATTTCATTTCCGGATCGAACGTGATGTGCATGCGCTTGATCCCGTTAACCAGATTGGAACGAGTATAGGCGATGTCGCCTACCAGTTGAGGATGACGCAGACGAGGAATAATTTCCTCAAACATCACCCGCATTTCCAGACGCGCAAGGTGTGTACCCAGACAAAAATGCTGACCAACGCCAAAAGCGCGGTGCTGGTTGTACAGATCGGGCATACGTTCTGCGCGTCGCACATCGAACTGCATGGCGTCCTCACCAAAAATCGTCTCGTCATGGTTTACCGTGTGGTAGTGCATGATGACCTTGTCACCCTTCTTGATCTGGTGACCCCCGACCTCGGTATCTTCCATGCAGGTACGACGCATGAGTGTAAACGCAGTGTTGTAGCGCAGCATTTCCTCACAGGCGCCCGGAATTTTGTCTGGGTTGTCGACCAGATACTGCAACTGGTCCGGATTCTCCATCAGCATGCGCATACCCTGCGTGGTAACGGTGCGCGTGGATTCATTACCAGCGGCAATCAGCATCAGGAAGAACCACACGAACTCCTCGTCGCTGAGGCCGTCGTCCTTGCCGTTACCGTCAAGCAGCGCGCCGATGATATCCGTCTTCGGGCTGATTTTATGCTGCTCCATGAGCTTCATGGCATATTCGATGACCTTGAAGGACGCAGCTTCCGCCTCACTCTTGTCCGCTGCCATCTCAGGGTCCTGGTTAAACATCATTTTGTTGGTCCACTCGAAGAAATCCTTACGGTCTTCTGCCGGGATACCGCAGAGTTCCAGAATCGCCAGCAGCGGCAACTCCGCCGCCACTTCCTCAACAAATTCACATTCGCCGCGATTGGCGACCCGGTCGACAATGTTCCTGGCATGTTGCCGGAAGCTCGCCTCATAAGAATCCACTGCGCTCGGTGTAAAAGTAGCGCGCACAATTTTGCGGGATTTCATCTGCCGCGGCGGATCCTGGTTGATGGTCATATTGCGGTGGATCAGTTCCAGTTCCTCCTCCGGCATCTCCTCGGCAATGGCCGAACGCGCCTCACTCGAAAACAACTTGGGCTTCTTGGAGATAAAATCGATTTCATCGCGCCCGGTGATCAGCCAGTAAGGCACGCCCTGGTAGGAACCATCCATATAATGCACTGGGCCGGAGCGTCGAATGTCTGCCAGCGTCTCATAGGGCATGCCGTTGACGTAGGTTTCCGGGTCGATCAGGTTGGGGAAATCTGCAAAAGGACATTGGCTCATTTTTGTTGTCTCCATAGTGACAGGTTAGCCGCACAGCTAGAGGCTACTAGGCATTAGTTTGATTGTCAATTGTAATGCTGAGCAACACTTAGCGGCTATGCACTAGCTTTAAGCTTCGGGTTCGACGATAGATTGACTGCCTAAGTGCCACGTTTGGGCTTAAGGCAGTGCAATTCAATGTCTTGCGACTATTACCGCTGAGCCTTGAATCCCGCCACGCGCGCATCCCAGGTCGTTGCAGTGATACCGCGCTCGCGCAGCAGAAATTTCTGCACCTTATTAGTCGGCGTATAGGGTAGCGAGTCCACGAACTGGATGTAGCGCGGTACGAAAAAATACGGCGCATTGTCATTGATAAACTGGGCCAACTCGACGGCCTGCAATGTCTGGCCCGGCTTGAGTATCACCTCCAGCATGACCTCCTGCTCTGATTCAAGTTCTTCACTCTGCACGCCGAAGGCAGCGCAGTCTGCGATCGCCAGATTACGGCGCGCGGCCATCTCCACTTCAAATGTCGAAATATTGCGACCTTTGTAACGCACGGCATCTTTTTTTCGATCAGAGAAGAAATAAAACGCTTCGTCGTTGCAGCGCAACATGTCGCCCGTCTTGTACCACTCACCCTCAAACGCGGCTGCGGTTGCCTCGGGATTATCGAAATATCCGTTGAAAATAAAATGTGGCCACAGCGGCTTGACCCAGAGTTCTCCTGCCTCGCCCACCGGGACGTCGGCGCCATCGTCAGCCACCAATCTCACCTCAATGCCGGGCACCACACTGCCGCAACTGCCCGGCGGTTGTGTGCGTCCCGATACCGGCGCTACGAGGCGCATGGCTTCGCTTTGGCCGAGACCCTGCGGCACGAGTTCGAGGCCGAAGCGCTCACAGAAAGGTCCGGCCACAGCCGGCGGCATGGGCACCGCCATCAACTTACGCAGACTGTGCGTGGCGTCATCATCACGTGCGGGTGCGTCCCACAGAAACATATGCATGGCGCCCAGCGTGAAGCACTGCGTCGCTTTGTAATGATCGACGCGTTGCCAGAATGTCTTCACTGAAAAACTGGGGTCAATGGCGAGCGCAACGCCGGCAAACAAAGCGCGGAATATGGCGGTAACCCACACTGCAGAGTTGTACATGGGTAACACGGTGAAAATAATATCGTCTTCAACGATGCCGTACTGACATGGTTCGTTGCAGGCCAGCGCGGCATTAAACCAAACATTATGATTTTGCATCACACCTTTAGCCTTGCCGGTGGTGCCGGACGTCCACAGTACAGCGCAGGTATCACCGGTACGAAGGGCTGACATATCTGGCTCCCCGGCATCTTTAACATAGAGAGATTCGAGGCTGATAGCGCCGGCAATGGACTCATGGCCGCCGTGCATTACCAGCGTCCCCACTGACAGTGAATCGCGTACTTCCAGCAGTCGATCCGAGTGCGCTTCGTCACTGACCAGTATGGTGGCGCGGCTGCCATTGAGCGTATCGACCAACCAGGTCCCCTTATAATCGGTATTCACGGGCACCCACACTGCGCCAAGTTTATTCGCGGCCAACACCAGGAAAATCACCTCCGGGGCGCTGCTCATATAAAAAGCGAGCCGTTTGCCGGAGCCGAGCCCCAGCGCGGCCAGACCCGCTGCCAGTTCGTTGACCCGCTGGTTGACCTCGGCGAAGGTGTACACCGCGTCGCCAAACAGCACGTAGGGTTTGTCGCCCTGCTGCTGCGCCTGCAATTGAATGGCGCGCCCCAGATGGCGCTCGTTGGGCTCAGAGAGTTGCAAAATATTCATGTCTGAAACGGATTCTCCGGTGTCGATTGGTCATTGATATTATGCAGGTTGCAGCATGGTACGCTAGCTGCGAATCAGCGTTAGCGTTTCTCGCAAGCCGTCACGATCTATCAGTAACATGGCTGCGCCATAGGCCAGCGCGCCTACCACAATCAGCTGCAGCAAATATAACCACTCGCCGACAGATCCATAAGCGAAGCCCTGCATAAAGTATACGGTGGCATATATTATCACGCCCGCAGCAACGGGTCGGCACATCTGTAACAGGTATTCGACGATGCCCAGACCGACTTTGCGGCAGGTGCGAAACGCAGTGATAAAAAACACCACCGGGTACATACACAGCCACGCGTAGGCCATTCCGATTACACCCCAGCGCGCGCCGAAATAGAATGCCACGGGCATCAATAGTGCCGCGATCAGGAAATTGGAGGCGCTGAGAGCGGGACTACCCACGCCCCAGAGTAGTGGCGGGAAAATATTGCTCAACAGTCTAAACGGCATCACCAGCCCCAGCAGTTGCAGTAAGGGAGCAGCGGGCAGCCACTTCTCACCCAGAAGGCTGGCAACCAAGGGTTCTGCCGTGCTACTCATGCCGAAGAAAACAGGAAATGCCGCAATACCGAGTATGCGCGTAGCCTTCAGCAAATAACCCTTCACCGTCTCCGCACTGGCGTGCGAATGCGCGTGGGAAAACGCCGGGAATGCCACTGAATTGAGCAGGCCACTAATCTTGTGAATGGGTAAAGAGGCCAACTGACTCGCCACAGCGTAGTAGCCCAGCAAGTGGTTGCCCAGCAGTTTACCCCCGATAAATTTATCCGACTCACTGAACGTGAACCACAACCCACGGTCCATAGTCACAAACCCACCAAATGAGAAGAGCTTGCGCATACCGCGCAGTGAGAAGCTCGGCCATACCAGATTCCGGCAAATCAGGTTGAGCCCGATCATGCGCGTGGCGTTGGTGGCCAGAGCACCCCATATCAGCGCCCACACGCCGAAGCCCGTCAGCGCCAGCGCCAGTGTGGTAAGGCTTCCTATCACCAGCGTTGCAAAATCGACGATGGAGCGCTGGGCAAACTCTATGTCCCTCTCCAGCCGGGACTGCGGCAGGGTCTCAAAGATCAGCAGCAAGAACTGCAGGGACAAGACCTGCATGATAAGGGTGAGGGCCGCATCGCCGTAAAACGTCGCGATAGCCTCGGCGCTAAAAAACAGCAGCGCAAAGAAAAACACGTTGATGACAATGACGACGCCAAAAATCTGCCGCGTCATCTGCTCGTCGATATCCTTGTCCTGTACCAGAACAGCGTCCAACCCCAGCGTGTTAAGCAGCACCAGAAAAGATACCAGTACCATCGCCATCGCCATCGCCATCAAACCATAGTCGCCAGGCGAGAGCAGGCGAATGACCATGATGGTGATTCCCCAGGACACCGCCTGACCCAGAAAGCGGGCCGCGGCACTCCAGCGCAATGCCGACATGACCTTGCTGCGAATTTCCATGCTCAAACTCTCGAACTGTGGACTGATTGCAACGGTCTACTTTCACCGGCGCGACTTAAAGCAAAAAACTCGCTTAACGCTGTATCAGGCAATATTTGCATAAAGGAATAACAGCTCGATTTGGCATGCTCTGATCCCATCCCGGTCACAGGGTAACCCAGTTTATTCAGTACCACCGAGATTTCTTGCAGAAAGGTCGGGACACCCCGAGTTGCGGGCCTCGTCCACGCCTCGCCATCCGCGATCAAGTGCATGCAGCGCGCAGAATATTCCCAGACCAGAGCCTGGGGCACACGACACCATGGCGCCAGCGCTGCTGCCAGCTCCCGGCACGCCAAGCGGGATGGTATTTGCATTTGGCCAAACTTCGCAGGATGTCTTAGACTACTGTAAACCCGCGAAAGAGAACAATCACGCATGGAACTATCCGATCTGTTGAAGGACGCTCAAGAGCGAGCCAAGCAAGACCCTTACACGCTGCCGCTGGAAAAGATCAACGTCGCCAATCCGTTCCTGTTCGCGTCGGATACTCACCGCCCCTGGTTCAAACGGCTGCGCGATGAAGCCCCCGTACACCTATGCCCAGAGAGTTTTTTTGGCCCGTACTGGTCAGTGACGCGCTATGCCGATATCGTCACTGTCGACACCTCGCATGAAATATTTTCCTCCGAGCCGGCGATCACCATTGGCGATACCCAGGACACGTTCCCGTTACCCATGTTCATCGCCATGGACCGACCAAAGCACGACGAACAGCGTCGCGTGGTCAGCCCAGTGACCGGTGCAGAAAATCTGCGCTCCTTCGAGCCGATTATTCGCGAGCGCACCATCGATGTACTGGAAAATTTGCCGGTAGGCGAAACATTCGATTGGGTGGAACATGTTTCCATCGAACTGACAACGCGCATGCTGGCCACGCTGTTTGATTTTCCTTTTGATGAGCGCAGCAAACTCACACGCTGGTCTGATGTCGCCACCGCAATTCCGGGACTCGGGCTAATAGAGTCTGATCAGCAGCGCTACGATGAGTTAATGGAATGCCTGGCATATTTCACAGCACTGTGGAATGAACGCGTCAAACTGCCGGTGAAAGCTGACCTTGTGTCAATGCTGGCCCACGGCGAGGCTACGCAGAACATGCCCCCCATGGAATATCTGGGCAATCTGGTGCTGTTGATCGTCGGCGGCAACGACACCACACGCTCCACCATGACGGCCAGTGCGCTAGGGCTGCATGAAAATCCAGACCAGTTTGCCAAGCTGACCGCGAACCCGGAGCTTATCGATTCGATGGTGGCAGAAACCATTCGCTGGCAAACCCCGCTCGCGCACATGCGCCGTATCTGCAAGGTGGATACCGAACTGGGCGGCCAGATCATCAAGGCCGGCGACAAGGTCATCATGTGGTATGTGTCGGGTAACCGCGATGAGCGTTTTATGGAAAACCCCGACGCCTACATCATCGACCGTCCCGATGTGCGCCGCCACTTGGCATTCGGTTTTGGCATCCACCGCTGTATGGGCAACAAGCTGGCAGAACTGCAGCTACGTGTGCTGTGGGAGGAAATCCTCAAGCGCTTTGAGCGCGTTGAAGTGGTGGGCGATCCGGTGCGCACCGTATCGTCGTTTGTGCATGGCTTTACGGCCATGCCGGTGAAGTTGCATCGGAAGTAGGTGCGCTGCCTACATTGTTGAATGTATTAGACGGTGCGCATTTTTTTAACCGTGGTCTGTCCCCGGTTTTCCACAACATAAATGCGCACCGTTAAAGCCCTTAGAGCTGCGGGATCTCGGCCTGATCAATTGGCACTTCACAGCGTCCGATACGCGCTGCGCGATCGTGCAACGTGGCTTCTGCTTCTTCTACGCGAATCATAATCACGAAGCGCTTCTCGCGGATGCCGTCAAGGCAGTAGCGGGCCAGCTCGTCAAGGTCCTGGAACGCCAGGTCCCAGCCGGCTTTTTCTGCCGCGACTTTGAAATCCTGCACGGTGGGCACTGGCGCAGTGGGTTTCTCTCTCGCCAGCTCCTTGGGACGATTGCGATCGGTGGTCCAGATGCCGGTATCGAGCAGACCGCCGGAGGGATAGAACACCGAGGCCGCCAAGTTAGTACCCTCGCTCTGCAACTGCGCCGCAAGGCATTCGCTGATACAGGACACTGCCGCCTTGCTTGATGCGTAAACTGACTGGTACGGCAGTGGGGAGATACCACCGTCGCCGGATGAAGTATTGATCACGTGACCTTCTTCGCCCGATTCGATCATGCGGGGCACAAAGGCCTGAATACCGTGGACGACGCCCAGCACGTTAACGCCATGTACCCACTTCCAATCGTTGTCGGTGGTTTCCCACACGTTGGCTGAGGGCGCGGCGACGCCGGCGTTATTGAACAGCAGGTGGCAAACACCGTAAGTGTCGTAGACTTTGTCTGCGAAGGCGTTGACCGATTCAGCGCTGGAGACATCGGTTACCATACCCATAAGCTCGCCAGCACCAGAGAACTCAGCGAGTACGCGGTCGAGGGCTTTCTGCTCGACATCGCCAATGACGACTTTGGCACCGGCTGCCAGCAATTCCTTGACCAGTGACCGGCCAATACCACTGGCACCGCCAGTGACGACCGCTACCTTTCCTGAAAAATCCTTCATTGTGTTCGACTCCATCGCTTGAGTGGGCTGTCCTTATGCCACACTTTGAAAGGTGACTCCAGCCCACAACAGGGATTCAGAAGCCACCGGGCGCTTTCAGTCGCAAGGTGTATAAAGTAGGATAAATGACTGAACCGGCACCCCGGCTGCGCGAGACCTCTGGAGATTTCTTGATCAAACAGTTAAGCATCACAATACCGGGGCAGGGCCTCTACCCAATTACCGACCACGTCGCGCCAGTCGTCGCGCAGTCGGTGGACAGTGACGGCCTGTGCACCCTGTTTATTCGGCACACGTCTGCCAGCCTGCTGATACAGGAGAATTATGACGACAGTGCTCGCGTCGATCTGGAGAACTGGCTCAATCGGCTGGTACCTGAAGGAGACCCCCTCTTCACCCACACGCTTGAGGGCGACGACGATATGCCATCGCACATCAAGTCGGCGCTGACAGCAACCCAGCTCTGTATCCCTTTTCAACGCCGCGAACTCATGCTCGGCACCTGGCAGGGAATTTATCTGTGGGAGCATCGCCATCAGGGTGGCACGCGGCAAGTGGTGGTGCATCTGTGAACGCTGTAAATCCAGCACAGACTGATCGCTCCGCAGCAGAACTGCTGCGCCGCCTGCGCCAGTGCCTGAGCGCCGAGTGCATGATCGTAGACCCTGAATCGCAGCGCCCCTATGAATGCGATGCACTGACGATCTATCGCGACCTGCCGCTTGCGGTGGTCTTGCCCGAGACGGTGGCGCAAGTGCAGCAGGTGTTGCAGATCTGCCATCAGCTGAATGTACCGGTTGTCGCCAGAGGTGCAGGCACAGGCCTGTGTGCAGGCGCCATGCCTCATCCCGAGGGCGTGCTGCTGGCCCTGAGCAAACTTGATCGCATTCTGGATATCGACCCTCTGGCGCGCACCGCGCGCGTGCAACCGGGTGTCAGCAATTTATCGATCAGCGAAGCGGCCTCCCAATACGGGCTTTACTACGCCCCGGACCCCTCCTCCCAGATCGCCTGCTCCATCGGTGGCAACGTATCGGAAAATTCCGGCGGCGTGCACTGCCTGAAATACGGCTTGACCGTACACAACATATTGTCCATGAAGATCCTCACGGTATCGGGCGAGGAACTCACACTCGGCAGCCTCGGGCTGGACAGCCCCGCCTATGACCTCATGGCGCTGTTCACGGGCTCGGAAGGACTGCTGGGTATCGTCACAGAAGTGACGGTGCGCCTGCTGCCTGCACCCGAGATCGCCCAGATCATCATGGCGGGCTTTGACAGCATCGAGGCGGCCGGTAATGCCGTGAGCGCGATCATCGCTGCCGGCATCATCCCGGCTGGCCTTGAAATGATGGACCGGCTGGCCATACAGGCAGCCGAGGATTTCTCGCATGCGGGTTATCCACGCACTGCCGCCGCCATTTTACTCTGTGAAGTAGATGGCACTCGCGAGGAAGTCGCGCAGCATGTGGAGGCAGTGGCCGCTTTATTCACACAGCTCGGGGCCAGCTCACTCACTATATCGCGGGACGAAGCGCACCGCGCGCTGCTGTGGAAGGGTCGCAAGTCGGCCATCCCCGCGGTCGGGCGGATTGCACCGGATTACTACTGCATGGACGGCACCATTCCGCGCGGACAGTTGACGTACGTGCTGAATGAAATTTATCGCCTGTCGGAGCACTATGATTTGCGCGTAGCCAATGTGTTTCACGCGGGGGACGGCAATTTACATCCGCTTATATTATTCGATGCCAGCGACCCACAGCAGATACGAAAAGCCGAAGCCTTTGGTGGCGATATTCTGGAGTTATCTGTACACGTCGGTGGCTGCATCACCGGTGAACACGGCGTGGGGGTGGAAAAGTTGCACAAAATGGCCAGTCAATTCAGCCCAGCTGCGCTTGCGCAGTTTGAAGACATCAAACAGGCCTTCGACCCCGCCCTCAATCTCAACCCGGGCAAAGGCGTGCCGATTCTCAAACGCTGTGAGGAATACCGCGCACTACCGGCGCGACATCAGCATGAGTGAAGAAACCCCGATCAGCCATGCAGCAGACGACAGTGACGAGATCATGGCAGCACTGCAGCGCGCGCGTGATTCCCTAACACCGGTGTACATCAGCGCCGGTGGCAGCAAACGACATATGATAGGCCGCGACTGCAGCGCAGAAGAATTGAACGTGTCTGCGCACCGCGGCATTGTGGATTACCAGCCGCAAGAACTGGTGATTACCGCACGCGCCGCAACGCCACTCACCGAAATTATTGCCCTACTGGACACCAACCAGCAGATGCTGTCCTTTGAGCCACCGCTATTCAATGGTCAGGCGACACTGGGCGGCACCCTCGCCTGCAACCTTTCGGGTCCCGCCAGGCCCTGGGGCGGATCCATACGCGATATGGTGCTCGGGGTAGAGTTGATTAACGGTAAATGTGAACGCCTCAAGTTCGGTGGGCAGGTGATGAAGAATGTTGCCGGCTATGATGTTTCCCGTCTGCAGGCGGGCGCGCTGGGGACACTGGGCGTCATTAGTGAAGTCAGCCTGAAAGTGCTGCCGCGCCCCGAAAACACTCTTACATTGCGTTACGCTGTCTCGGCTGCAGACGCAATACCGCTTATGAACCGGCGAGCCGGCGAGCCCAAGCCCCTGTCGGGCGCGTTCTGGCAGGACGGTCAGTTATACCTGCGCCTCTCTGGCACCAGTAGCGCTGTAACCAGCACGGCGACGCAATGGGGCGGTGATACCGTCGAGGATGACGCCGCTCTGTGGGAGGCGCTGCGTGACATGACTCTGCCTTTCTTCGACGGTGACGCGCCGCTGTGGCGACTGTCGCTGCAGTCATCGGCGCGTCACAACCCCGAATTGGGTGGCGCGCTAATCGACTGGGCCGGCGCGCAGCGCTGGGTACGCAGTGAGCACGCGCGCGCTCCACTGGATGAGATTGCCGCTGCGGCCGGCGGCCATGTCACGCTATTTCGCGGTGGCGACCGGCGCGGCGACGTCCGCCCCCCGCTGGACGCTGTGCAACAGCGGTTACAGCAGCGATTGAAAGCGTCCTTCGACCCGAATGGCATATTCAATCCCGGTCGACTATACCCCTGGCCGCAGGAGCAGACCGCGCATGCACGTTGAGTTACATCCAAAGTTTGCCGATACCACTGCAGGACAATCGGCTAAAGCACTTACCGCGGCCTGTGTGCACTGCGGCTTATGCCTCACCACTTGCCCCACTTACCTCGACAAGCGCGATGAACGCGACAGTCCGCGTGGCCGCATCTACCTGATCAAACACCTGCTGGAAAGCGGTGAGGCCAGTGAGCAGACGCAGTTACACCTCGACCGGTGTCTCACCTGTCGCAACTGCGAGACCGCCTGCCCTTCGGGTATGCAATACGGCGAGTTACTCGATATCGGGCGCAGCCTGCTGGATCAGGCAACACCCAGACCGGCACGTATCAGAGCTGTTCGCTGGATGCTGCGTTTTGTGCTGACCCAGCCCCAACTGCTGGCAGCCTCACTGCTGCTCGCGCAAACTGTGCGGCGAATATTGCCTGCACACTTAAGGCAGAAGATTCCTCCACGCCAGCAGCCGAGTGTGCCATCACAGGAGCAGCAACACGCTCGTACGATGCTGGTGCTTGAGGGCTGCGTGCAGCAGGCTGCGACGCCCAATACCAACGCCGCCGCGCGCAATGTATTGAACAGACTCGGCATTTCCCTTTTCAGTGCACCAAAGGCTCGATGCTGCGGTGCGGTGAACTACCATTTAGGTGCTCATGCACAGGGCCTTGACGATATGCGCCGCAATATCGACGCGTGGTGGCCACATATCGAAGATGGCGTGGAAGCCATCGTCAGCAGCGCCAGCGGCTGCGGTGCGATGCTGGTGGACTACGGCCGCTTACTGGCCGCTGACCCGGCTTATGCACACAAGGCACTGCGGGTATCCGAACTGACAAGAGACATCGGCGAAATCCTGCAAAATGAGGACCTGACAAAGCTCAACGTCAATACACAGATAGGTAAGGTGGCAATTCACTCGCCCTGCACATTGCAACATGCCCTGCAGCAGCCAACACTGCTGGATAGCATCCTGCGGCAAGCGGGTTTTGATGTTGCAACGGCAAAGGAAAAGCTGTTGTGCTGTGGCTCAGCAGGCACCTACTCCATCCTGCAACCGGATATCAGCGAGCGCTTGCGGGAGAAAATGCTGCAGACACTGAGCAGCGACCAACCAGCGCTCATCGCCACCGCCAATATCGGCTGCCAGATGCATTTGCAGGCGGCGGCAGACGTGCCTGTGGTGCACTGGATTGAGCTACTGGACACCAGGGGCCTGTCGTCATAGGCACTTACTTCAGCCCAAACATTGCACGAATTGAATGTCACAGGGTTAGGACTGTGCGATCTACCGGTGACACGCTGCGTACTCACCAGCCAGTTATATAAATTTGTCTATTCAGAACCAAAGAATTGTCGACTTATGCCGCAATATTTGTTTTTATCAGGTGAGTGCCTAAAGGCACTATGCGCTGTATTGCTTGGCTTTTTGACAAGCTTGATACACGCAAAAACATCGTTAATTTAACGTGCCGCTCGGGCTATAAGCGTCGATTCCACGCAGCCTTCCGGCGGCGCCGTCTGCTACGGAGCTACACTCTATGAGAAGACAGAAGCGCGATAGGAACACCAGAGCATACGACAAAGGCTATCAGGCTGGCGTCTCAGGACGCAGTCTCGATTTCTGCCCGCATGAAGAGGAAGATCACAAACAACATTGGCTGTCGGGGTGGCGCGAGGGGCGCAGCGACCAGTGGGACGGCCTAACTGGCGTGTCGGGCGTACACAAGTTGCGCGCGGTCTGACACTCTATTGGTGACATACCCTGGCAGCGATGCCAGGGTATCAGGAACAGGCGGGCTCCAGGCCAGCGCCTGACGTCACGGGTAGATCTTTTCACCTTAGTCACTGAGCCCTTAAAGTCACCTCGCACTGGCAGTAGCGTAAGCTCGAAGACCGGCCGTAAATTGAATGCCTTAGGGCTGCAACACGATTTTTTATGTCATGTTTTAGCAGTGCGATCGTGGGCGGCGCGCATCGTACTTTGCGCCAGATCCAGAAGCTCCCTGTTCGCCACCGTCAGCATAGCAAAATCCGGCACTGGCGCCGCCTGCAACTCGGTTAGCATCTGTTGCCAGCGTTGTAACAGCGGTGTTTCCTGAGCCTCCCAGCGCTCCATACAATGTCGCAAGTTGCCATCCTCTTCGAGGTGGCCCAGTGCGCCGATCGCCAATGTACGCTGCTGCCACTCCAGATCGGCCAGATAGGTATCACGCGCCAATGCCTGCCACTCCGTGTCGACCTTGGTGGACAGAATCTGGCCAGCGAACCAATCCAGCTGCAACTGTTCACCCATGGCAAAATACAATTTGGCAACATCCATTAATGGGGCTTGTGCCTCCGAGGCTGCTTCTATGATCCCCAGGACCCTGTAGCTATAGTGGGTTCTAGCCACCGCTTCAGCCAGTTCTGCGTCGGCGCCCTGCTCTTCGTAGTGCTCACACAGACTCTCATAATGCTCCGCAGCACGCCCCCGCAGCAATGCGGGCAATTCTGCGGGCAGCTGCTGCACACCGTCTCCAAACTGTCCTATAAGCTCGCTGGGAGAGAGCTGTCGCCGGCGGTTTCGCAATAGCCACCGCGTGGCGCGTTTTACCAATCCAACCAGCGCCAGCATCATGTCCATCTGCGCGCCGACCGTCACGGTGTGATTGGTCTTCTCGATCCGATCCCATAACGCTGGGAGTTGATACATATCCATCACGGTCATGTAGACACAGGCTACATCGGCTACGGATGCCCCCGTCGCCTTCTGCTGGCGCAGTACAAAGTTGAGTCCCATTCGATTAACCATATCATTGGCAATCTCGCTTGCTACAATCTCCCGGCGCAAGCGATGTTCCTGCATATCCGCAGGGTACAACTCGATCAGGCGCAGCGGAAAGGCGTGATGCAGAGCGCCGGACAAGCACACATCACGCTGCAACTCTGCGTCAATCAGCTCCTCTTTCAGCGCCGCCTTACTGTAAGAGACAAGCACCGATAACTCAGGCCTTGTCAGCGTTTTCCCCTGTGCGCGTCGCTCCATCAGTTCATCGTCACTGGGAATAAATTCCAATGCCCGGTCCAGCCGACCCGCATCAGCAAACTCTTTAATAAATCGTCGATATTCCATTGACCTGGCGTCGGCCTGGTACTCCACAAGAGAAATGGCCTGTGCCTGGCGATAGTTGTTTGTCAGCACCAGCTCTGAAACACTGTCGGTCATTTCGACCAGCAGGGCATTACGATCCTGCGGCGTCAGTTCTCCGCGCGCAACGACAGTGTCCAGCAGGATTTTTATATTGACCTCGTGATCCGAGCAGTCGACACCGCCGGCATTGTCGATAAAATCAGTATTGCAACGGCCACCGGCGAGGCAGAATTCAACACGTCCGAGTTGCGTCAAACCTAGATTCCCTCCCTCGCCAACCACCCGGCAACGCAGGTCTGCGCCATCGACGCGCAATCCATCGTTGGCTTTATCGCCGACATCGGTGTGCGCTTCATCACTCGCCTTCACGTACGTGCCGATACCGCCGTTCCACAACAGGTCGATGCGCGACCTTAATAGGTAGGAGATCAACTCCGCGGGCGTTATCTGCGCCTCGTCGATATCGAAACGCTGCATGATCTCAAGGGACAGTTCTATCGACTTGGCCGAGCGCTCAAACACTCCACCTCCGGCTGAAATTACATCGCGCTGGTAATCTGACCAGCTGGAACGCGGCAGTGCGAACAAGCGCGCTCGCTCAGCAAAGCTGCTGGCTGCGTCCGGCTGCGGGTCAACAAAGATGTGCTGGTGATTGAACGCAGCCACCAGGCAGATATGCTTCGATAGCAACATCCCATTACCGAACACGTCGCCCGCCATATCGCCGATGCCCACCACACTGAAATCGTTACTCTGAATGTCAATGCCTATCTCGCGAAAATGCCGCTGTACACACACCCAGGCGCCGCGCGCAGTAATACCCATTTTCTTATGGTCATAGCCGGCGCTGCCGCCGGAGGCAAAAGCATCGCCCAGCCAGAACTGGTACTCAGCAGCGATGCCATTCGCGATATCAGAGAAAGAAGCAGTACCCTTATCCGCCGCGACCACCATATAGGGGTCATCATCATCCTTTGCCAGCACCTCTGGCGGCCGCGTGATGCCAGCCTCGGTGCGATTGTCAGTAATATCCAGCAGGCCGCGTATGAAAATTTTGTAACAGGCAATACCCTCTTCTTGAATCTCGCTGCGCGACATTGTTGGTTGCAGCTGCCGAGCCACAAATCCGCCCTTGGCACCCACTGGCACGATCACGGCATTTTTGACCTGCTGAGCCTTTACCAAACCCAGCACTTCGGTGCGAAAATCTTCCTGTCGGTCCGACCAGCGCAAGCCACCGCGCGCCACTTTACCGCCACGCAGATGCACACCCTCCACGCGCGGTGAATAGACGAATATCTCATACAGAGGCACGGGTTGTGGTACGCCGGGAATCTCGGATGGCTTAAGTTTGAACGAAAAGTAGGGCTTCAGAGCGCCGTTTGCATCGCGTTGGAAAAAGTTAGTACGCAGTGTCGCTTTAACAACACGCACGAACTGACGAATGATGCGATCCTGGCCGAGGTTCGATACCTGCTCCAACGCTTGCGTGATACGCTGCTCTACCGCCAGCTCACGCTCATGCCGAAAGCTGTCGCCCCCCTCAAACTGCAGATCGAAACGCGTTAGGAACAGCTCTACGATAGCCGCTGTGATATTCAAGTGGTTCGACAATGTCTCAGCCACATACTCCACACTGTAGGGAAAGTTCAGTTGTCGCAAGTAACGCGCATAGGCGCGCAGCAGCGCGATCTCGCGCCAATCAAGCTTTGTGCCAATCAGCAGCTTGTTAAAGCAATCGTTCTCCGCCTCACCACTCCAGATGCGCGCGAAGGCGTCTTCGAACTCGTCCTTCACCTCGCCCATGCCGATGTCCGGGGACAGAGAATAGATGAGGCTGAATTCCTGAATCCAGAAAAACTGCCCATCGCGGCTACGAATGGCGTAAGGACGCTCAGTGACCACTCGCAAGCCTAGATTTTCGAGTATCGGAAGCACATCTGACAACGGCAGGCTTCCACCGCGGTGATACAGACGCAGACGCAGACTGTCCTCGCCCTCTCCCTCTCCCTCGCCATAGCGATAGCGATAGAAATTCATCGCCAGTTGCTCGCCTCGCATCAGAACTTGCAAGTGCCGGATATCAGATACTGCAACCTGCGGCTCGAAATCGTCGCGATACCCGGGGGGGAAACCGGTCGCCAGATCCCGGACAAGCAGCTCGCCCTGCTCGACGCCAAACTCTTTGATCAATAGCAAACGCAGCCGGTCTGGCCACGCCAGCATTGCCTGTACGATACTTGATTCCAGTTCCGAGACGTCAAAATCGATGGGTACTGCGCTATCCACTCGCAGCACGAAATAGCAACGCACCAGAATTGACTCAGAATAGAAAGCCGTAAACTCCAGCTCCCGCGCGTTGAATGCACGATTCAGTATCGCCTCAATCTTGCCGCGTTGTTCGGTGTTGTAGTTGTCGCGCGGCACATAGACTATGCAATTAACAAATTTTGCGTGGACATCCTTTCGTACGAAGACGCGAGTTTGTCGACGCTCCTGTATACGATTGACGTCATTGACCGTGGCACACAACTCTTCAGTACCTGCCTGAAATAATTCATCGCGAGGAAAACCATCGAGCACCCGTACCAGCTCTCGGCTCTCGTGGTCTGACCAATGCAGCTTTGACAACACCACCACGCGCTCCACCTTGCGCCGCACGATGGGTATCAACTCCGGATTCATCGAGTAGACCGTGGATGTGTACAAACCGAGAAATCGGTGCTGGCCCACAAGCTGCCCTTGCGCATCAAAGTCCCGGACTTCTACATAATCCGGATAGGCCACGCGATGCACTCTGGAACGCCTGCCAGATTTGGAAAAACTCAATTGATGGTTCACCAATTGCTCGCCATCGAGACGCTTGAGGTCCGCTTCGAGGTCGCGCACGCCGCGACTGTCCATATCCCGCAGCAGCCCCATACTTTGCTCCTTGCGCACCGTGATTCCATCAGACCCAGCCGCAGGCGTTACTTCCAGATACTCATAGCCCAGTAGAATCATATGCTCATCGCTGAGCCAGGTGAGAAACTCTATCGCCTCACTGCGTCCGTTTTTCGGCACGCAATCAGTTTGTGCAACGCGATGAGCCACGTCCTGCAATCGCTCAAGCATGGGCTGAAAATCCTCAACAACGACGGCCACTTCCTGCAGTATGGCCATCAGTGTTTCCTGCAATTGCGCAATGTCTTCAACACTAACCTGCCGGTTGATCTCAAAAAATAGCAGGGCTTCCAGCGGGCCAGAGGCGCGATTTGGATGCTCTACCGGCAACACTTCGAGTAATTCCCCCGCAGCGGAGCGCTTTGTCGACAAGTTAGAGCTGACTATGGTGTGAATCGTCAGATTGCGACGGTTGAGCTCACCGCGAACGGAAGCCGTGCAAAAGGGAATGCCCCGGCACAGAACGACGAGGGTTGTATATTGACTGTCCCAGCCATGCGTGTTTCTGTCAGGATTGAAGATTTGCACCTGCGGACTATCTTCAGACCATTGTTGGATAAAACTCAACAAGCCACCGAGGCAACCGTAAAGGTCATCAATGCTGCGTCCTATTAAATCGTCGTCCTGAAATCGCCAGAAAAACGCCGAGGCCAGATTGTGCAGCGACTGTTGAGTCTCAGTATCCGCATCGGCATCGATACGCGTTGCCAGTTCTCTCAACAATGTCTCTTTGAGCTTTTCTACCGCCATACGCAGAACCCCGAAATGTTATAACTGGCAAATTATTAATGGCACAACGAATGGCACTGCCTCAAGTTGCAAGATCGGCGGTGAATTGAGTGGCATAGGGCTGGAACCCGCCGTGAACCCATACCCATAACCGGGGGCACGCCTTCTATGGCGGGCTTGAGCTACGGATGGCCGCCCCACGGATGGCCGCCCCGCAGGTGGCAGTCCCGCAGGTGGCAGTCCCATCGCTATGCCACTCAATTCACCGCCTAAGTGCCACTTTCGTGGCTTAACGCAGTATCATTCACAGCGCAACCTTCTGCGCACCAGTTTAACGCATCCGCTATGATATGCAGGCCCCTGAGGAACTTTTTACGCCCCTGCAAGTCACAGATACCGCTGTGGCAAGGCAAGCGCCGTCACTGACTGGACGCCTTGGTATCTTTGGTTACAATGCGGTCCAGTCATGGCGAATTTCGTCACCTGGCAGCGGCAACTGGCTACAACCCCTTCAATGACTTAACACGACAGGAGAATTCGTGGCGAACGCAGATATTCGAGCATTAGATAACTGGCTTAGCGCTCAGATCGTCGGTCAGGCACATTTGGTGCAGCGGCTGATTATCGCGCTGCTGGCTGATGGACACTTGTTGGTTGAGGGCGCGCCCGGACTTGCCAAAACACGAGCGATCAAAACGCTGGCGGATGGCATTGAAGGCAGTTTCCATCGTATACAGTTCACTCCGGACCTGTTGCCTGGCGACGTCACTGGGACGGAAATCTACCGACCACAGGAAGCCAGCTTTCACTTCCAGAAGGGGCCAGTGTTTCACAATCTGGTGCTGGCAGATGAGGTCAACCGGGCGCCCGCGAAGGTACAGTCAGCACTGCTCGAAGCAATGGCAGAGCGCCAGGTGAGTGTCGGCAGCGAGACTTACCCGCTACCAGAGCTGTTTCTGGTGATGGCGACACAGAACCCGATTGAACAGGAAGGCACCTATCCGCTGCCCGAAGCACAATTGGACCGCTTCCTGATGCATGTCAATGTCGGCTATCCCGACACCGCCGCCGAAACCCAGATACTGCGCCTGACACGTTCCGAAGCGAGCCGCGGCAACGACAAGCCCCCCGCGCCTTTATCTCAACACAGTGTATTCGCCGCTCGCCAGGAAATACTGGCCATGCACATGTCAGAGGCCGTAGAACAATACATGGTGCAACTGGTGATCGCGACGCGCACGCCCGCTCTGTACAGTGAGAAATTGGCGGGCTGGATTGAATATGGCGGCAGCCCACGTGCCACCATCGCAATCGACCGCTGTGCCAGAGCCCATGCCTGGCTCAAGGGGCGCGACTTTGTCAGCCCGGACGATATACAGGCGGTCGTCGCCGATGTCCTGCGCCACAGACTCATACTGAGCTTCGAGGCCGAAGCCAACGGGATAACGCCAGACCAGGTGATCGAGGAACTGCTGGCTATCGTCCCTGTAGGTTGACCCAGAGCATGCAACTGGCTGATATCAACTCTCCCGCCCGTGGCGCCTATGCGCAGCTGGACGATCTGATCGCCCTGCGCTTCCCTGCCAAACAATTGAAGCTTGGCCGCAGGACTCGGGCTCTCAGCAATCTGGCCGGCCCCATCAAATCAAACTTTCGCGGGCGTGGCATCGATTTCGAGGAAGTGCGCAGTTATCAGCCCGGCGACGACATTCGCACCATCGACTGGCGGGTGACGGCCAGAACGGGCAGTGCGCATACCAAGCTGTTTCGCGAGGAACGCGAGCGCCCGGTTCTAGTGGTGGTCGACCAGCGCAGCAGTATGTTCTTTGGCTCCAGCCACTGCTTCAAATCGGTACTGGCCGGGTATCTTGGCAGCCTGTTAGCCTGGAGCGCGCTGAATGCCGGTGATCGCGTCGGCGGACTGGTATTCAACGAGGCTGGGCACCAGGAAATTCGGCCGCGTCGCAGCCGCAAAACCGTGTTGATGCTGTTATCACAAATTATGGGCTACAACACCGCATTGCCGTTGGGTACCAGCAATGCGCAGGATAGTTTCACGCATATGTTGTCCAACCTGCGGCGCATCGCGCGACCGGGCAGTAGCTTGTTTCTGATCAGCGACTTTCGGGGCGCGTCTGCCGAGGGTGCCAGAGAACACCTGTTCCAACTGGCCAAGCATACCGAGCTAACCGCTGTGGCCTGCGCCGACCCTCTGGAAGCCGAGCTGCCCAAAGCCGGTAGCTATGCGGTTACCAACGGCAACGAGCGCAGCGAATTGCATACCGGTGACCGTCAACTGCGTCAAAACTACCGCTTACAATTGCAACAGCAGCGTGAATTGTTCACGGCTGATCTGGTGCGCCTGGGCGTACCACTGCTGCAGGCGTCGACCGACGAGGCGCCTTTCAGCCTACTGCAGAAGTACTACATGGACACACGCCGGTGAATCCCCAGGACCCTTTAGCGGCTCTGCATCCGCTGCGGCTGCCGGAACTGATCGGATGGTGGCCTCTGGCACCGGGCTGGTGGTTAATGTTGGGGCTGTTGATCGTCATCCTGGCGGCACTGATCTACCTACTGCATAGCCGGTACCAACGAAATGCCTATCGGCGTCGTGCCCTTCTCCAGTTGCAAGCATTGCAGATACAGTTGCAATCGGACGGCGACTCCCGCGTGTTTGTTACCCAGACCAATGCCCTGCTCAAAAGCGTCGCAATATACGCCTATCCCCGTGCAGACGTGGCGGCGCAACACGGTGAAGCGTGGCGCTTGCTGCTGAATCGCTCACTACCGGCATCTGAGCAATTACAGAGTAACTTCGACAACGCGATGTATCAGAAAGACTACCCGCAGATAGACGTCGCCCACCTGTATAGGGCGGCACAGCACTGGATGAAGTCCCACAAGGCTCAGCTATGATCGAATGGATCTGGCCGTGGATGTTGTTACTCGCGCCGCTGCCCTTGTTGGTGCGACGCCTGCTGCCACCGGCACGCTCACAGCAACCCGCGTTGCGTGCGCCGTTTTATGCCGAATGGCAAGAGATGAGTGAAACGCAGGTCGGTCGATCAGCGCGTGGCGGCGCGCTGCCTACCCTCGCCCTGTGGTTACTTTGGTTGCTACTGCTACTGGCGGCGGCGCGGCCGATGTGGATCGGCGAACCGATTGAGCTGCCCAACAGCGGGCGTGACCTGATGATTGCGGTCGATATTTCAGGCTCCATGCGTATCGAGGATATGCAGGTAGGCCAGTCATTGGTGCCGCGCGTGGATGCCGTCAGGCAAGTGGGCGCGCAGTTCATCAGCCAGCGCAGCGGCGACCGTCTGGGGCTTATCCTGTTCGGCACGAACGCCTACGTGCAGTCACCCCTGAGCTTTGATACCAGCACTGTCGAGCGGTTTTTATCAGAGGCACAAATTGGCTTTGCAGGCGAGGAGACGGCAATAGGCGACGCCATCGGGCTGGCGGTAAAGCGACTCAAAGAGCGGCCTGCCGAAAGCCGCGTACTGATCTTGCTGACTGACGGGCAGGATACCGCGAGCTCCGTCAAACCCATCGATGCTGCGAAGCTTGCCGCTACGCTGGGTATTCGTATTTACACCATCGGTATTGGCGCGGATTCACTGACCATGCCCGGCCTTTTTGGCTCCAGCTTCGGCAGCCGCCAGGTCAACCCGTCTGCAGAGCTGGATGAAGCCAGTCTGCAACAGATCGCTCAACTCACCGGCGGGGAGTATTTCCGCGCGCGCAATCCGCAGGAGCTGGCCAACATCTACCAACTGCTGGATCAACTGGAACCGGTGGAGCACGAAACCACACTCTATCGACCGCGACAGGCCCTGGGCTACCTGCCGCTGCTAGCTGCGCTGATGCTGAGCTTCCTAGTGGCGCTGCGCCACTGTCGTGCTGCTTTTGACGGAAACAACGCCTTGGCAGCCGTTCATCAGGAGGACCGCTGATGGAATTTCACTGGATGCGGCCAGAGTGGTTGTGGAGCCTGATACCGGCAATCATCCTGCTGGCTCTGCTGTGGCGTCAGCGCCAGCGCTCGGGCAGTTGGCAATCGGTGATCGCGCCAGAATTGCTGCGCCATCTGGTCAGCGATACCGGCGCGTCGCGCAGCAGTAATCTGCTCCCAATGATCCTTCTGGGATGGCTGCTTGCCGCCATCGCTGCCAGCGGTCCAAGCTGGCATAAAATTCCGCAGCCGGTGCACCAGAAGCAGGATGCGCTGGTAGTGGTGCTAGACCTCAGCTACTCCATGAACTCAGCGGACCTGGCACCGTCCAGGCTGGACAGGGCGCGACAAAAAATACTCGATTTGCTGCAGTATCGGCGCGAGGGACAGACCGGGCTTATCGCCTACGCGGGTGACTCTCATATCGTTACGCCCCTGACCGACGACACGCCTACCATCGCCAACCTACTGCCAGCACTGCACCCGGAAATGATGCCGATCCCGGGCAGCGAGCCCGTCAGTGCGGTAACGCAGGCACTGGAGTTACTGCGCTCTGCGGGTATCCGGCGCGGTAAAATTCTGCTTGTTACCGACGGTGTCTCAGAACGCGATCGCGAGGGTATCGAAACAGTACTCACTGGAAGTAACGCTCAGCTGGCGATTCTGGGCGTGGGCACAGCAACTGGCGCGCCCATCCCTCTGCCCGGTGGCGGTTTTATCAGGGACGATAATGGAACCATCGTCATGCCAGGGTTGGAAGAAACGGGTTTACGTGAGTTAGCGGCAGCCACGGGCGGCAGTTACCGGCGCATGGTGATAGACGAGAGTGATTTTAAGTCCCTGCTGGCGGCAAGCCCACTGGACAATGTGGAGGCGACGCTGGCACTGGATAGAACTGCGGATACCTGGGAGGACCAGGGTTACCTGTTTATTCTCGCGCTGCTGCCACTGGCACTGGCACTGTTCAGGCGCGGTTGGCTGATAGCCGCATTACCGGTAGTGTTTCTGGTGCAACCGGAACCCGCCACAGCGCAATCATGGAATGACCTGTGGCTGACCCAAGATCAACAGGGTCAGCGGGCACTGCAACAGGGCGACGCCGAGGGCGCTGCTTCACTGTTTGAAAACTCAGACTGGGCAGGCACGGCGGCCTACCAAAGCGGCGATTATGAAATGGCCACAGAGAAGTTTGAGAATCCTGCAAACTCGGACAGTCTGTACAATCGTGGCAACGCGCTGGCGCGAACCGGCAAACTCGATGATGCCATTTCAGCCTATGAGCAATCGCTGAGCCTAAAACCCGATCAACCCGATGCCAGGGAGAACCTGGAATTAGTCAAAAAGCTGAAAGAACAGCAGCAACAAGATCAGGAACAGGAACAGGAACAGGAACAGGATCAAAATCAGCAGCAAGACGAGAGCCAACAGCAGGATCAGAACCAACAGCAGAACCCGAGCCAACAGCAGGACCCGGGCCAACAGCAGGACCCGAGGCAGCAGCAGGACCCGAGCCAACAGCAGGACCCGAGCCAGCAGCAGGACCCGAGCCAGCAGCAGGACCCGAGCCAACAGCAGGACCCGAGCCAACAGCAGGACCCGAGCCAACAGCAGGACCCGAGCCAGCAGCAGGACCCGAGCCAACAGCAGGGCGAGAATGGCGAAGCCCGCGGCCAGCAGGCCCAGGGCGAACAGTCTGAGGAGGAGCCACAGGATCAAATGGCAGCCGGCATTGAATCGGGCGATGAAGAGCGCGATCAAGCCATGGAGCAGTGGCTGCGCCGGGTACCAGATGATCCCTCCGGCTTACTGCGGCAGAAATTCCGATACGAAAGCCAGCAGCGGCAACAGCAGCAACAAGGAGGCCCCCGAGATGAAGAAACCTACTGGTAGTGTGCTGACCATAATAGCGATGCTCGTTCTAGTCCTGGGCGCCAATGTCACGCTTGCATCAGTCAGTGCTAGCGTCGATCGCAACAGGATGACGCTCGGAGACACGGTGCGATTGACGATCAATGCGACCGATGGTGAAGACATTACGGAGCGAGAGTTGCAACCTCTGCAGACGGATTTTGAGATTCTGCAACGCGCAACAAGCAGTAACACCAGCATCATCAACGGACGTGTATCCCATTCCAGGCAAGTGACAATCGATCTCGCGCCGCGTCGCGAAGGCAACTTGAAAATTCCCGCGATGCAGTTTGGGCAAAGTAAGACACCAAGCCTCACCGTGGTGGTAGGGCCGCCATCAGATACACAGACAGATGGGCAGAGCGTTGTGTTTGAAGCCGAAGTAGACCATGAGGACGTCTATGTACAGGGTCAGGTAATTTTGACGCTGCGTGTGCAGCAAGCCGTAACGCTTGCAGGTCGCAGCATCTCGCCGCTGAAACTGGATGATGCCTTCGTTAAACCACTGGAACAACGCTCCTTTCAGCGTGTCATTGGAGGTCGCCCCTGGTCAGTAGACGAATTGCGTTACGCTATTTTTCCTGAGCAGAGTGGCACGCTCACCATTCCAGCCCAAATTTTTTCCGGACGCATTGAGCGCGGCCGCAGCAGCTTTTTCGATATCGGCGGTGGCGGTCAGCTGGTAAGACGCAGCACGCAGCCCATCACGATTGATGTGCTACCCAAACCCGCCATTTATCCAAAGGAAGACTGGCTGCCAGCACAGCAGCTGACGCTGCAGGAAACCTGGTCAACTCCCCCGGAGGAACTGCGCGTCGGCGAGTCCTCTACGCGCACCATTCGTATTGTGGGAGAAGGATTGCAAGGCGCCCAACTGCCGCCAATACTGTTCACTAAGACGGAGGGCCTGAAGTACTACCCGGACCAGCCCACCATTGCTGAACAAGAAATTCCCGGCGGCCTCGAAGGGATTCGTGAAGATAGTGCAGCAGTCGTCCCAACCCGCGCAGGCTCCTATGTAATCCCGCAAATTCGCATCCCATGGTGGGACACAACATCCGAGCAGTTACGATATGCTGAGCTGCCAGAGCGGGCTCTGACAGTGAAAGGAGCCGTGGCAGGGGCCGTAACGGATACCGTAACAGGAGCCGCCACCGCAGACCCGCTCGGTACTTCGAGTGACACCGGCACTGCGCCAGCACCGGCGCTTAACGCTGCAACGGATGGGGCGGCCAGCTCGGTGAACGATTTCACCGCTGCAACGGACGTGGCGGCAAGTGCAGCCGCACAGCGCGAGATAAGATTCTGGCAAATCCTCAGCGCGATCAGCGCGCTGGGTTGGTTGCTGACATTCGTTTACAGGCGGCGCAACCGTGTCCCTTCACCGCAATCCAGTAGTGAGATCGCCGCGATCGTATCGGAGAAAAAGGCCTTCAAGCAACTGCTTTTCGCCTGTTCGGAGGGAGACGCCGCCCGTGCGCGCGCAACGGTTATTGCCTGGTCAGCCGCCTTTACGCCCGGAGTTGCTGCCGTTTCGCTGGATCAGGTCGCACAAAAGTGGGGCGATGAGGAGCTGGGACAGCTGCTGGGGAAAATCGATGAGGCGCTCTACCGACCAGGAGAAAACGCCTGGAATGGAGAGGAACTCGCAGCATGCCTGCGCCGGCTGCGAAGGATGGGCGCACACAGTGACGGCGGCAGTGACGAACAGCCGCTGCAGCTATATCCTACCGCCTGATAACCCGAAACAAAAAAAAGCAGCGAAGGCGCTATGCCATCGCTGCTGTAGTTTTACCTGGCGCTGATATTAGCCAGGGATTACATTGTTAGCGCAAGGACCTTTCTGTCCCTGGCCAACTTCAAACTCCACCGACTGACCATCTGTAAGCGTAGCATAACCGCCGCCACTCTTGATTTCTGAATGGTGAACGAACAGGTCTTTGCCACCATCTTCAGGGGTGATAAATCCGTAACCTTTATCTGCATTGAACCACTTAACCGTACCTTTGCTCATATTACATACTCAAAATAATTGGTGAATTAATGTCAGTTTCCAACCTCGCATTCACCGGTACGAAGTGGAAATTCCTGCGATTAACTTACTCGGTGACTGGCGTAGCGGCGGAAGACGTATCATCCTGTGTTGCCGCTGCACTGTCATCGCTTGCATCAAATTCGCTATTCGTAGCCTTTTTAAGGCGTTTTTCTTCCTTTTTCTTCTTCTTGGCGAGCTCTTTCTGCCGCTTTTCAAAGGAGTAGTTAGGTTTAGCCATCAGAATCCTCTATCAAAAAAAGCGCTCAAGCGGTGGGCGGCGCCCATGCTGGGGTACAATCTAACACACCTGCAGCGCAATTGCTGTCTGTCGTTAGCGCTTCAAGTTCATCAAGTTCAGCCCCAATAGCGGCCTTCATTTGAGTGATTTGGTCACAATTTCATACACATCCGGCGATAATTGCGGTTCATCCGCAAGGCGCTGTAGTTCAGCGCGCATCAGCACTCCTCGATCCACGTAGTTGCGCCACTTGGTCAACGGCGTCAACAGGCGCGCAGCAATCTGCGGATTCGTGCGGTTCAATTGAACAACGATGTTGCCCAGGAAACGATAGCCACTGCCATCCAATCGATGGAAATTGATGGGGTTCTGCGAAGCAAATCCGCCGATCAATGCGCGTACTTTATTCGGGTTACGAATATCGAAATCGACATGTAATAGCAGCCCCTCTACCCGCGCCAGTGCCTGTTGATCGGGGATTGCGGCCTGCAGTTGCAACCACTGGTTGACCACCAGCGCTTCGTGGCGCCAGTCCTGGTAAAACGCCTCCAGCGTGCTGTTGCGCAGCGTGGCGTCGCCGTAAAAGGCAATTTCCTTTAGCGCCGCGAGCCTGTCCGTCATATTGCCCGCGAGACGATATTGGCTGGCAGCCAGCTCAAGATTGTCGGGGTCTGCGCTCACGAGATAGGTGAGACAGGTATTGCGCAGACTGCGCTGGGCAATTTGCTCGCCGTCTGGTGCATAGGGAGCAAGGTTATGCAGGCATTGGTAGCGTGCCAGTAGTGGCTCAGCCAGCGCCGAGCCCAGCGCGGCCCGGACTATATTGCGCGCCTGGTGGATGGTATCAACATTGGCGCCCTCACCCTGACTGGCAAGTTCAGCCAGATAGTCCTCACTGGGCAGGCGCAACATTTCTGCTACAAGTGCCATATCCAATGATTCATCCACCAGCAAATCACCACAGGCCGCGATCAGCAGTGCATCGACAATCGGTTCCGCTGTAGCCAGCAACTGCGTCTCTACTTCGCGAATCACTCTGGTTGCCAGTGCCTGGGCACTGTCCCAGCGCACAAAGCCGTCATCATCACGACGCATAAGCGCACAGAGATCGGCTTTGCTGTAATCGTAGAACAACCGTACCGGCGCCGAAAAACCGCGCAGCAACGAGGGTACAGGACGTTCCGCAACACCTTCAAAAACGTAGGTTTGCTGCGCGCTATCTACCGTCAACACCGTGTGCGTGTTGTCGCTGCACTCGGGGTCGGGAGGCGTTGCGGACAGGCGCAATGGAAGGTTTCCAGCCTCGCCCAGCAGCCCCATGGCCAGTGGTATGAAAAACGGCTGCTTCCCGGTTTGGCCGGGGCTATCCGGGCAGGATTGCTCGACATGCAAGGTGTAGCGCTGCGTGCCCACATCATACTCATCTTGAACCTTGAGTTGCGGTGTACCCGCCTGCGAGTACCAATTGCGGAACTGAACGAGATCTAAACCACTGGCATCCTCCATGGCGCAGACAAAATCCTCACAGGTGACAGCCTGGCCATCGTGCCGCTGGAAATACAGGTCGGAGCCGCTGCGAAACTGCTGCGCACCGAGCAGTGTGTGCATCATACGCACCACTTCCGCACCTTTTTCATAGACTGTCAGCGTATAAAAATTATTGATTTCCATGAAGGAGTCAGGGCGCACCGGGTGCGCCATCGGGCCGGCATCCTCAGCGAACTGAGCAGTGCGCAATACCGTTACGTCCTCAATGCGTTTGACCGTGGGCGAACCCATATCAGCAGAAAATTGTGCATCGCGAAAAACAGTGAACCCTTCCTTGAGACTGAGTTGAAACCAATCACGACAGGTCACCCGGTTGCCGCTCCAGTTGTGGAAATACTCGTGGGCAACAATGGCCTCTACGCGCTGGAAGCCAGCATCCGTGGTGATTTCATGGCTACACAGTACACAGGAGGTGTTAAATATATTCAGGCTCTTGTTTTCCATCGCGCCCATGTTGAAGTCGTCCACAGCGACAATATTGAAAATATCCAGATCGTATTCTCTACCATAGGCTTCCTCGTCCCAGCGCATCGCCTGCTGCAGCGAACGCATGGCGTGCGCGCATTTTTTGATGTCTTTCCCCTCAACATAAATACGCAGCGTGACGCACCGACCGTTCATCGTCGTAAACGTCTCTTCGATATGCGACAAACTGCCTGCGACCAGCGCGAACAGGTAGGCAGGCTTTGGAAAGGGATCGTGCCAAACAGCCCGGTGACGCCCGTCAGCGAGCGCTTCCAGGGCGACCAGATTTCCGTTACTCAACAGCACAGGGTAGCGACTGCTTTGCGCTTCCATCGTGACCGTAAATACTGACAGGACATCGGGTCGATCCAGGTAATACGTGATCTTCCGAAAGCCCTCTGCCTCGCATTGCGTGCAGAACAGGGCGCGCGACTTATAAAGCCCGGACAAGGACGTATTTTTCTGTGGCTCAATGCGCGTGCGACAGGTGAGAACACACTGCTCGGGCACGGCGTGGATTAGCAGAGATTCATCACTAAGCCGATAATCCGCGTCGTCAAGTTCAACGCCGTCTATCGCAAGCGACAGCAACTCCATTTCCTCGCCGTGCAACTCCAGCGAGTCATTCTGCGCGACAGCGCTATCACGCAACAGGTAAAGACTGGAGGTAACAATTGCACAGTCTTCGTGTAGCTCGAAGTGCAAGTCAGTGCGATTGATCACGTACGCCGGCGGCTTGTAGTCTTTGAGATAAATCGTTACCGGATTGGCATCGCGCATAGTGTTACTCAGCCGTGTGCAAGGACAGGTAATAGCCGCCGTACTTGCGTATGTTGATGACGCCGGTATCAAAAATCAGATACTGGCCCTTGATACCCAATAATGTGCCACCGATGGATGGCGTCTTATCCAGATTAAGGGATTTAACTTTAGCCGGGTACTCAAGCACAGGGTAGTTGATGAACGTGTCACTCTCTTCGGGTAGCTCGGTGATCGCTTGTATACCGTGCGCTTGGACCAGAGCGACCAACTCATCAGCACAATCTGCCATCAGTTGACAACGCACTTGCTCCAAGTCACAGGGCTCAGCATCGCCCTTGAGCATTGCCTGCCAGTTAGTTCTATCGGCAATATGCGCTTTAAACGCGGACTCCACCAGACCAGAGTGCAAGCGGCTTTCTACACGAAAAATCGGTCGCGCCTGCGTCGCGCCCTGATCCATCCAGCGTGTCGGCACCTGCGAGCCACGAGTAATACCGACCTTGATGCCCGATGTGTTGGCAAGGTATACGAAATGGTCAACCATGCAGTGCTGCTCGCCCCATTCGGGTTCGCGGCAGGTACCCGCGGCATAATGGCACTTCTCCGGACTCATGATGCAGCTATCGCACTGTGCGAGTCGCTTAAAGCAGGGGTAACAGTAGCCCTGATTAAAACTCTTGTTGGTTTTACGATTACAGTGAACGCAATGAATAATACCCTGATAATCAAGCTGCAATTGCTTGCCCAGGTATTCATTCAGCGGGATTTCATGGTCGCCAAGCACCATCGTATAGGACACTGGGTTCGATAGCGCAGTTTTCATCTTGCGGACCGCGCCGGCCGCCAACAGCTCAGCCAAGTAATTCTCCTACTCTTGCCATTTCAGGGGTGTTTCCGCCGGTGTCTCGCAGGGATCGCTGGCCGCTGGTTTCTTTTCAACATACCCGATACGGTCCTGCTCCGGTAGATGCCGCTCGCCCCAAGCGATAATAGCCTGCATGGCGTGAACACGTTGCTCTGGTGTAAGCGTTTTATTGTCCGGCCACTTACCGAGCTCTACCGCACGCAAGAGGCGCTGGTATATTTCCGGAGACATCGAGTTGATTGTTTGTTTGTAATCCATCGGGGCTGTCATGCTGTCAACGCCTGCGATTATACCTGTGTGCTCGAGCGCTTGTCGCCGCCATACGCTGAAAGACCGCCAAACAGCGCTCCCAGCACAGCGCCACAGAGCAGCCCACCAACATGAGCAGCATTGGCGATCGCGCCAAAACCCAGCACTTCCACCACACCCACCATGCAAAATACTAACCAGCCAACCATCAGCAACATAATGCCCCTGGAGGGTTGTATGCGCCAACGCGGTTGCAGTAACGGCGCCACCCATGAAAAGCCCAGCATACCGTAAACTACACCGGACATGCCGCCAAACAAGCTGCTCCCGTCGAAAGCGAACTGGCTGGCATTGGATACGACAGCAATAACAGTAAACAGCATAAACATATTGAAATGCCCCAGCACCTGTTCCACACGCCCTCCGAGATCCCACAACCAGAGGCTGTTGAAAACAATGTGCAACCAACCGAAATGCAGGAACACTGGCGTCACCAATCGCCAGTACTGCCCGTCCATGCTATCGAACAGCGGCTGACCTACAGCCGACCGGATCGGCGTGAAGGTAAAATAATTCAACCAGTTTAAAGGCGCATGTAGGTACACGAGCAAGAAACCGCAGAAACTCAGGACTATCAGAACCAGTGTTACAGGCACCTGGCGCCATTGGATGAGACCAGGAACTTTTTGTGACATCGGCTTCTTCTGTGTCAACTCAATGCTCACCTGACCAGACCGCCATGCCTTATAAAGCGCCTGCACCTGAGGTGCCTGCTCCTCTTCTGCCACCAGGACAACCTGCTGGCCGCCCTCTTCAAAAATACGGTGCATCACTCCGCGCTGGTGCAACAATGCACTGAGAGGCAGAAGATCCTCCTCAAGTGCGACGCTAAGTGCCTGATGCAAATTCTCCATCAATTGACCAGCGCGTTGCTCCAGCGCAGCTTATCTCTGCAACTGGCGTAAAAACTGTGTCCCAGGGGATGCAACAGGGTCAGGCGATGTGGATACTTGGTGATGTGCACGGAATCGCCAGGGCGTGCCTTCGTCTTGGGACGCCCGTCACACGTCACCGGAGGATGGATGCGATTTCTGGCGAGGATATCCAATCTAATCTCACAATTACCATCGACCACGATAGGCCTGCTACTCAGTGCGTGGGGAAACATCGGCACCAGAACGATCGCATCCAGTGTGGGATGCATAATAGGACCGCCGCCCGACAACGAATAGGCGGTGGAGCCCGTCGGCGTTGATACGATCAGGCCATCGGCGCGTTGCCGATAGACAAAGGTATCGTCAATATACAGTTCAAACTCAATCATCTGCGCTGAAGTGCCTGAGTTGACCACCACATCGTTAAGCGCTTCACCACGGCCGGTCACCTCGCCATCGCGACGTACTTCCGCATCGAGTAAAAAGCGGCTTTCGTGCTCAAACTGTCCATCCAATACTGCCGGGATCTCCCGAGAAATTTGCTCTGGCGTAATGTCAGTGAGAAAACCTAGCCGGCCACGGTTGATACCCAATACGGGCGTATCAAACTTCGCCAGGGTCCGCGCTGCGCTGAGCAGGCTTCCATCGCCGCCGACCACAATAACAAGATCTGCCTCTGCGCCAATCTCATCAAGAGAGGCCATGCGTGGCGCAGTATCGGGCAGAATATCGCCGAGGGAATCTTCCAGTATCACATCCAGTCCGCGGGACTCTAACAGTTCCACCAACTCCCGCAACACACGAGTCAGTCCGCGCTGCCGACTGCGACCAGCCAAACCAATTTTCCTGAAAGATGCCTGCATCTAACTGCTTCTCTACAGTGAAGGACTGGTATTATACCCACGAACCCACACAGTAGCGCAGCGATCATCAATTTTTCCTACCGCCACCAGATTGTGCGAGATCTCGCCTGGACCTGCTTCTCGCCACCGCTAGTGCACATTGCGCATCTGGTAGGTGCGAATAGCCCCGTATCGGCCTATACACCACAGTTTACGCCTGCAAGAGCGCTATGGCTGAAAGTGCAGGACGACGACCCCGCTCCGCTTCTGAAGCACTTGGCTATGCGCCCTACGCATAGGTTGGGTGTCTACTTTGAGCAGCTCTGGCATTTTTTCCTGCAACACGACCCGGCGACCGAGCTGATTGCACACAATCTGGCCGTGCGCGATGGGGGGAAAACGTTAGGAGAATTCGATTGCATCCTCTATGACAAGCAACAAAGGTGCTATATCCATCTGGAACTGGCAGTGAAATTCTTTCTGGGCGTGCCTCAGGCCGCCAGAAAATTCCCGATTGAGGGGAGTGCGCTGGACTGGCTGGGTCCAGACCAAAAGGATAGATTGGCAACCAAGCTTGACCAACTGTTGCTGCGCCAAATTCTGTTGACTGACGCCCCCGCTGCGAGGGCACTGTTGGGTGGACTCGCTATTACTGACATCACACAGCAGATCGCACTCAAAGGCTATCTGTTTCAGGCGCCGGGCTCATCCCTGCCCCTCCCTCCCGGCTACAATGCCGATTGCCCGCTCGGTTGTTGGGTGCCACTTGGCGACGAACTGGCTCGCCATTGCGCGCAATTGGCTGCGAGCACCTTCGTAATTCTCCCCAAGAGACGCTGGCTCAGTGCAGCATATAGCGAGGACAACGCAGAACAGTTAGCCCCCCCTCAACTCAATGATGCAGTAGCTGAACAACTCGGCAGCGATGGCTATCCACTACTCGTCGCCGCGCTTGATAAAAATGGCGAAGAATCCAGTCGCTTTTTCGTCACTCCCCGCAGCTGGCCGGAAAGCGCCTCATAGTCCTTCATGCGGCGTCTGTCTAATCCCCGCAGTCTAAAAGATATGCGAGGCGCTTTTGCGAAGCCCTTGTCGAACTCTGCCGTTGTCTGCCGTTGTCTGCCGAACTCTGCCGAACTCTGCCGAACTCTGTCTAAAGTAAGCAAACGCAGGACCGCTCTCTTGCAGTAGACCCGTTTTGAGCTGCCGCTGCCGTTTAGCGCAGTATAATTGTCTGCGCGGGCAATCTATACTGTGTCTGTGATGCCTTTCTTGAGAACAGAGTATGCCGGGTCAACAAGAGGCCAAATGGCCATTTCGCTGGGACCTCCTCCTGCGCTACCGATTTATCGAAACGCTGGCCCTTTGGGAGGGACGCCTCACTACTCGGCACTTGTGCGACACCTTTGGCATCGGCCGGCAGCAAGCCAGTAAAGATATTAACAATTACATCCGCGAAGTCGGTCCCGGCAACCTCGAGTACGACAAATTCCTGAAGGGCTACAAGCCAACACCTGCATTTGAGCCGCGCGTTACGCAGGGCCTGGCTGACGAGTATCTGCACCTGATGGCGCGCAATAACGAACTGATGAACGTGTTCGAGTCCCTGTCGCTGAACGTTGCCAATGTCGAAGTACTCACGCTGCCTGTGCGCGATGTAAAACCGGAGGTGTTGCGCCCCATCATGCAGGCCGCGCGCCAACAGCGGCGACTGGATGTCGACTACGTGTCACTCAACCACCCTGACCGGGAGGGCCGCATTATCGTTCCGCACACGCTGATCTACAGTGGCTTGCGCTGGCATGTAAGGGCCTGGTGCGAAAAGAACGCCGCTTACCGCGACTTTGTACTGAGTCGATTTCGCGATATCCCCGAGATAATGGACGAATCCGAACATGGTGCAGAGGGCGACACAGACTGGCACACGCGGGTTATCGTGCGCATCGTGCCGGACCCGCGCTTGCAACCCGCGCAGCGCGAAGTGATTGAGGTAGACTACGGCATGGCAAATGGCGCGCTTGAAATATCAACCCGGGCCAGACTGGTCACCTACGTATTGCAGTTGCTGCATATCGAACCGAATGAACTCGCCGAGGATCCAACCGCTCAGCAGATCATCGTCGAGAATCGAGCAGAGCTGGCACCCTGGTTGTTTGGATAAGGGTTGTTTAGAGAGGGGTTTCTGCGTCGTGGACAAGAAAAACAGGTTTGAAGTCGCTTACTCCGAGAGCAAGTTCTGGAGCAAATTAAAACGCTACGCCAAAACGGCCGGTACGGAAGTGGTTGAGGAAGCGCTGCTGCTGTTTTATGCCGCTCAAGAAGAAAAAGCGCCCGCATGGGCAAAGGGCACGATTGCCGCCGCATTGGGCTACTTTATCATTCCGCTGGACGCTATCACTGATTTGGCACCAGGCATCGGCTATGCCGACGATCTGGGCGTGCTGGTTCTGGCTATCGCTGCAGTGGCTGCCTATATCAATGATGATGTGCGCGTGAAAACTGCGGAAAAAATGCATGCCTGGTTTGGCAATGAGGCCGACGAAGACCCTCCCATAAACGAGTAGGGAGCCGATGTTTCAGGCGCGGCGCAACCAGACCAACGGTATTTTGCGTTGCGCTTTCTCCAGGTACTCACCCTGGTGCTTGTTCAACTGCACGATGGTCCGCCATAATTCGTCGCGGTCTTCTTCCACCACATCCTCTGCTGTCGCGCGAAAATGCTCCCTGCCCAGTTGCACGTTTACATCCGCATTTGCCTGCATATTGAGGTACCACACCGGATGCGTCTCCTTGCCGCTGTTCGAGGCGGACACGACGATAGAATCGCGGTAGGGGTAACAGGCAATCGGCGCGCAACGCGCCTGGCCTGTCTTGCGCCCGATAGTCTCCACTAGCGCCACATCGATCTGGCCCATGCGGGCTCCGAGGCGACCACCACTGGCACGGTAAATAAATTGGTGCACCTTGCCAAAAAGCTTCCAGCTCATGATGGGTCACAGAGCCTCATCACTGGCGCCAGCCTGTCACAGACCGCACTCAAGATTGTAATTTCTTTAACAGGTCGATCGGAATCGGAAAGACCAGTGTCGAGCTCTTATCGCCCGCGATCTCGACCAGTGTCTGCAGATAGCGCAACTGTATAGCCTGATCCTGGGAGGACAACACCTTGGCGGCTTCGGCCAACTTTTCAGCCGCTTCTGCCTCACCCATCGCATGAATGACCTTGGCGCGACGCTCGCGCTCTGCCTCAGCCTGCTTGGCAAGTGCCCGCACCATGGTCTCGTTAAGATCCACATGCTTGATTTCTACGTTTGCGACCTTGATACCCCACGCCTCCGTCTGCTTATCGAGAATGCTCTGTATGTCGGTGTTCAGTCGCTCGCGCTCCGCTAGCATGTCGTCCAGCTCATGTTGCCCCAGCACCGAACGCAGGGTTGTCTGGGACAGCTGACTGGTAGCCTCCAGGTAATTTTCGACCTGGATAATCGCGCGCTCCGGATCGACCACGCGAAAGTAAATAACTGCATTGACCTGCACAGACACGTTGTCACGTGAGATCACATCCTGAGTCGGGACATCCATCACGATGGTACGCAAATCGACCTTCACCATTTGCTGAATCACGGGGATAAGAATGATCAGTCCGGGGCCCTTGATTTTGTAGAAACGTCCCAGCGTAAAAATAACGCCGCGCTCGTATTCACGCAGAACGCGGAACATGACGAACAACAGTGCAAGCACCAGAAACAGAACGATACCTATAATAGAAAAATCAAACACTGTGTTTACCTCTCTTTGCGTTTGCTGACGTGCAGCGTTAGGCCGTCGATGGCGTCGACAGTCACTGTATCATGCGGCGCCAGCGATTCCGCGCAGGCCACCGTCCACAATTCGCCGTCCAGGCTGACACGCGCAATGTCACCGGGCTCAGATTCAACGACAGCAGTCAACCCTACCAGGCGCTCAATGCCAGTCACTAAAGGTCGGTTACGCGCGCGCACCATCATCCCCAGCGCCATGATTAACACGCCACCGCTGAATGCTGCGACACCGAGTATCACAGGCAACGCAATCTGGTAGGCTGGGATATCTGTGTCCATCAGCAGCACCGAGCCGACAATAAAGGCGAGCAGGCCACCGAACCCCAATACGCCAAAACTGGGACTGAGGGCCTCAGCCGTCATCAGGCCGATGCCCAGCAAAATCAGCCCCAATCCCGCGTAACTGATGGGTAGAGCCTGAAAGGCGTATAGCGCAAGCAGCAGGCTGATCCCACCGGTAATGCCGGCCAAGCCGCCACCGGGATTGTAGAATTCCAGCAACAGGCCGCAGATACCTACTAACATCAGGATATACGCGATGTTGGGGTTAGTGATGATACCGAGAAATTCGCTGCGCGCATCCATAGTATGACTGTACACCCGCAGATTGGCAGTCTCCAGAATGACCTCGCCCTCACCCACCTGCACTGCGCGGCCCTCTATCTGCACCAGCAACTCGGGCACTGAGGACGCAATGATTTCGATGACGCCCTTCTTTAGCGCATCATCGGCCGATAGGCTCACGCCATCGCGCACTGCTTGCACGGCCCATTCGGTATTACGCCCGCGCAATTGTGCCAGACTCTGTATATAGGCCACCGCATCGTTGACGACCTTGCGCTCCGTGGGAGTGGCAACATCACCAGCGTTTTCCTCACCGTCTTTCTCCTGGCCCCTTCCCAACTTCGGCATTTCGGGCGCCCCAATCTGTACCGGCGTGGCCGCACCGAGATTAGTCCCCGGCGCCATGGCGGCAAGATGCGATGCATACAACAGGTAGGTGCCCGCGCTCGCTGCTCGCGCGCCCCCCGGTGCGACATAGGCCACAACGGGGATCGAGGACGCGAGAATCGACTTGATCATATCGCGCATGGCAGTATCCAATCCACCGGGGGTGTCTATGCGCAAAATAACCACGTCTGCCCCTGCACTTTCGGCCTGTTCGAGTCCACGCACGAAGTGATCTGCCATAGACGGGCCGATAGCACCATTCACATCGATCAGCCAGGCATCGGCACGGGCAGCGGTGTTGAGTGCCAGCAACACCAGCAGCGGCAACAACTTTTTCATAAGTGTCTCAAGCATATAATCCTTACTTTACAAGGAGTATAGAACAGCGTGCAAGTTCCGTGCTGAACCTCGGCGCTAAAACAGTGCGTGGCCTAAATAGAGTACGCTTGCCTATGTGACGCGGACTACATTAGTCTGTGGCGGCCTTTTACGATAAATAGATAATCCGGATACGGAGCATCATCATGAACGATAAGGATCAGCCAACAGACGAATTCGCAGCGCTTGACGCCACCGCACAAGCTGCGCTCGTGCGCAGCGGCGATGTGTCGCCCCTGGAGTTAGTGGATGCCGCTATTGCTCGCATCGAGAGTGGCAATGAAGCACTCAACGCCGTGATCTACGAACGCTTCGACCGGGCGCGTGAGGAAGCCCGAGGCACCCTGCCCGACGGTCCGTTTCGCGGTGTTCCTTTTCTGTTGAAGGATCTGGATGGCTTTTCTGCCGGCGATCCCTTTCATGGCGGCAACAAGGCATTGGCAGAAGCCGGTTTTATAGCGCCAACAGACAGCTATCTCACGGGTAAATTTCGTGCAGCCGGGCTGGTGATTCTGGGGCGCACCAACACCCCTGAATTTGGGCTAATGCCCACCACAGAGCCGCTGACAAGGGGGCCTACAAAAAATCCCTGGAGCCTTGGCCACTCCCCCGGAGGGTCCAGTGGCGGCTCTGCGGCAGCCGTTGCAGCGGGTTTTGTGCCTATGGCACATGCCGGCGATGGCGGCGGTTCGATTCGCATCCCGGCCGCGTTCTGCGGCCTCGTGGGACTCAAGCCTACGCGCGGTCGCCACTCGCTGGGACCCGAAGCAGGTGATTCCTGGGGCGGTCTGGTCGCACGCATGGCACTGACTCGCACCGTGCGCGACTGCGCGACGGTTTTACAAGCCATTCAGGGCGAAATGCCCGGCGACCCCTACACAGCACCACCACCCTTGCGTCCCTATCCGGAGGAACTATTATCGCCCGGACGGCGCTTGCGGATCGGCATGACCACGGTAGCCAGCGACCCGGCCAGCGTCACCGCGCCAGAATGCGCCCTTGCAGTGGAGAAGGCAGCGCGCCAACTGGAACTTTTGGGCCATTCTGTGGAAGAGGCGCGACCCAATGTCTGGAAAACACCTGAATTTTTCGAGGCGACACTGGCACACTTTTTGGTTGCATACGGGGTCTGGACCGCCGCCGAACTCGATCGAGTTGCGGCGATAATTGGTCGGCCATTGACCGAGGCCGATGTGGAACCGGGCACCTGGATGATCGCGGAACCGGGAAGATCCGCAACAGGGCTTGCCTATCTCGCGGCTATAGAGTTTTTTCAAAACGGTTCGCGGGAGATGGCCAAGTTCTGGGCCGACGACGGCTTCGATCTGTTGCTCACGCCTACGGTACCTGAGCCACCGCCGCCATTGGGCCAGTTCCATGACGATAACAACCCGTTCGCCGGTCTGATGCGTTCATCACAAATCATACCGTTTGTTGCGCCGTTCAATCTCACCGGACAACCTGCTATTTCGTTGCCACTGCATATCAGTGATGACGGCCTGCCGATTGGCGTGCAACTGGTCGCCGCGTCGTATCGCGAGGACCTGTTGCTGCAGGTTGCGGCAGAACTGGAGACTGCAATGCCGTGGCCGACTGCGCCGGTTGTGCCGCGCAGCATTCCGTGATGGAACAGGCCGCAGAAACACTGGGGTCAGAGTAAAAACTGCCTCGCAGTTTCGTAGCTATAGTCAGAATCCACGCTTACTTGCCCTCTATTGTCCACGGAAGAATCCTGTGGCCAGATCGAGAAAATATTGCCTCGTGTGCATTCCTAAGCAAGCGTTTTTACTCTGACCCCGATGATCACGATGATCACCGACCATGATTACCTGAGTGTAAACACAGTAGCACCCGCCACCACCAACCACAGCAGTTCTTCAAGATAACTGCCCATAATCACGAGCCCGGCCGTCACCGCAAGTATTGCGATTAGCCTGTCGGCCCAGGGATTGGTGTGGCCGTGCAATTTGCGTGGTTCTGCAGCGCCCGGTTGCACGGTACCTCGCTGTCTATCCTGCAAAAGTCGGCGGATTATTTGCATTTCGATACGTGTTGCCACTGCCATGATGTCGCTCCCATAAACGTTGGCTGTCGCTACGACAGCGCTTTTGCTAGTCAGGAGGTCATCATCAACGCCATGGGTTCAACACACCATCTGTCCCGTTTTCAACACGATTGAAAACACGACACGCCGAGGCCGCAGGATTATTCGGGGTAAAGCCCTATCTGGCTGACTTGAGCGGGGTGACTTGAACGGGTTAACTTGAGCGGGTTGACTTGAGTGGGGCGGCTTGAGAGGCACTAACCAGAGTTGGCTGCGACAAAGGTATCGCAGGCCGCGAAATCGCCGGAATCAAAGCCTGTCCTAAACCATCTGACGCGTTGCGCGGAGGTGCCGTGCGTAAAGCTGTCCGGCACTACCTGCCCCCCGGCATCGCGTTGCAGTCGGTCATCGCCTATTGCTGTCGCCGCCTGCAAGGCTTCCTCAAGATCGCCGGGATCCAGTAACTGACGCTCGGTGTTAGCCGCGTGCCCCCACAATCCGGCAAAGCAATCTGCCTGCAGTTCCTGGCGCACAGACAACGCGTTAACGCGCGCCGCGCTCGCGCCGCGGCCTGCAGCCCGCACCTTTTCGCTGATACCTAACAGCGTCTGCACATGGTGCCCAACTTCATGGGCTATGACATAGGCCTGAGCGAAGTCACCAGGCGCGCCCTAGCGCACGTTGAGATCACGAAAGAAGGATAGATCGATGTACAACTGTTGATCGCCAGGACAATAAAACGGCCCCACGGCAGCGTTGGCGCTGCCGCAGGCGGAGCTCACACTGCCGGTGAATAATACCAGCGTCGGCTCGCGGTACTGCAGGCCCATTTTTTGAAACTCACCGTGCCAGGTATCTTCCGTATCGGCCAGCACGACAGACACGAATTCGGCGCTGCGTTGATCGGCCTCACCCAATGGCGCAGAGTTCTGACCGGACGCGACGCCGCCACCGGCCAGCAACGAGAGCACATCGATGCCCATCACCTGACCACCCACGACAACCACGATGCCGGTGACGAGAATGATGCGCCCGACCTTGGTACGGATAAGCGCCGGCAACAATCGCAAGACTACCGGGGCAACGCTCGCCGCACGATAGGAAGGACCGAGCCCGCGTCGGTCCTCAATGTTGTCGCTTCGCCTGCCACCTTTCCAGCGCATGCTATAGTCCTGCCGATAGGTTGCTGTGTCTTGATTATACTGCGCACTTTTATTTACTGCAGTCTCTACAACAGGATAGAACAATAAATGACCGATGGCATTCTTATAGGCGGCTCTGCGGCGGGCCAGATATTCCTCAATCCACGCTACGCCAATCGCCATGGCTTGATTGCAGGTGCTACAGGCACCGGGAAGACCGTTACCCTGCAATGCCTTGCAGAGGGCTTCTCCGATCTTGGCGTGCCGGTGTTTATGGCAGATGTCAAAGGCGATATCTCAGGCATCAGCCAACCCGGCAAGCCCCATCCCAAAGTCGATGAACGCGCGCAGGCGATAAGCATGAATGGCTACAGCCCGCGCGGCTACCCTGTCGCTTTCTGGGACGTGTTCGCCAGTAAGGGCACACCCGTTCGCTCGACCATTTCAGAGATGGGACCGCAACTGATCTCACGATTACTTGATCTTAACGAAACACAGGAAAGCATCATCACGCTGGTGTTCGAGTTTGCCGACAACGAAGGCATGCTGCTGGTGGATCTGAAAGACCTGCGCACCACTCTGGAATATTTAGGCAATAACAGCAAAGAGCTGGGCACAGGGTTTGGAGTATCTAAAGCTTCGGTAAATGCCATCCTGCGCCGACTACTGATGCTGGAGCGCCAGGGTGGTGACCAGTTTTTTGGCGAACCGGCGCTGCAGCTTCAGGATTTTATGCGCACTGGGCTCGATGGGCGCGGAGTGATCAATATCCTGGCTGCCGACAAGCTCATCATGAACACACGCGTGTACTCCACCTTCCTGCTATGGCTGCTGTCCGAGTTATTCGAGAATCTGCCTGAGCTGGGCGATCCGGAACAGCCCGTGCTGGTTTTTTTCTTCGACGAGGCGCATCTATTGTTTCGCGACGCCCCGAAAGCGCTGCTGGAAAAAATCGAACAGGTGGTGCGACTGATCAGATCAAAAGGTGTTGGTCTCTATTTCATTTCCCAAAGTCCCAGTGACATACCCGACAGCGTCCTGGGCCAGCTAGGTAACCGTGTACAACACGCCTTGCGTGCCTACACGCCAAAAGAGCAGAAGGCCGTCAAGGTGGCTGCGCAGTCGTTCCGCACCAACCCCGATCTGGACACGGTTACCGCCATTACCGAGCTGGGCGTTGGAGAGGCGCTAGTGTCTATGCTGCAAGACAAGGGTATTCCCGCGCCGGTACAACGCGTGTTGATTCGTCCTCCTTACTCGCGCATGGGTGAAGCGACGCCGGCAGAGCGACAGGCACTATTGGACAAGGACCTCAATATGCAGCGCTACGGCGAACCAATTGATCCACGTTCGGCGCATGAAGTCCTGCTCGAACGCACTGCCGCGCGACAGAAGGACGCGCAGGAAACTGATTTGGCCGAGCGCGCTGCAAAGGCCGAAAGCAAACCAAAATCCCGCTCCAACAGTCGCGAGAGCGCTGGAGAAGCATTCCTTAAAAGTGTGGCGCGCGCCGCCGGCAGCAGCCTGGGGCGAAAATTGTTTCGCGGGATTCTCGGGTCGCTACTCAAATAGGTCGGGTCGTTATCACAATCGGGCCGCGCGAATGCGTCGCCATAAGGTGACCAGCCCCAATACTATTGCCCCGGCAATCATGCCGATGAGCATGCCGCCCAGTGTGGGTGTCACTGTCGCCAGCGCCGGACCTACCGCAGCCACGCTAGCTACCATTGACGCCAGCGTGCTGATGCCGTCATTAAGGACCTGAATACCATGCACCAGAATGCCGCCGCCCACCATAAACATCGCAATAGTGCCGACTATGGCGAGGAATTTCATCAGCCACGGTGCAACACTCATCAGTTGTGAACCTAGCCAGCGAAGGCATTTTGACCATGCACCCCGCCCCTTGCGACGCATAAGATAAAGGCCTGCATCGTCCAGTTTTACGATTCCCGCCACCAGGCCGTAAACAAACACCGTCATCGTAAATGCAATTAACGACAGTACCAACAGCTGACTGATGAAATTCATCTCCGCAACGATACCCAGTGTCAGCACAATGATTTCCGCCGAAAGAATAAAATCGGTGCGCACCGCTCCCTTGATTTTCTGCTTCTCGTAGGCGACAAGATCAATAGCGGTATCGCGCGCACTGGCCACCACTTCATCAGGGTGAGCAGAGTCCTGCGCTCGGGATTGCAAAAATTTGTGCGCGACTTTCTCGAAGCCCTCATAGCACAGAAACAGGCCGCCCAGTATCAGCACAGGCGTGATCAACCAGGGAGCAAAAAATGCAATTAACAGAGCGGCCGGTACGAGAATACATTTATTGAGCAGGGAGCCTTTTGCGACAGCCCAGACCACCGGCAGCTCGCGGTCAGCGCGCATGCCGGTGGTCTGCTCGGCATTTATCGCTAAATCGTCACCCAATACGCCGGCGGATTTCTTCGCCGCTATTTTCGTCATCAACGCCACGTCATCAAGCACTGTCGCGATATCATCGAGCAGGACCAGTAGGCTGCTGCCGGCCATTAAGACATCACTCCAAAAAAAACAGGGCTATTGGGGGACGAATACTGCAGTGGATACAGTGTAAACATGAGATAGGCGGTAACGCAGCACCTGCGTTACCGCGTCAATACAGCGGCTAACCGAAGTGACAAAAGCAAATTTTGTTGCCGTCAAGATCGCGGAAATACGCGCCATAAAATCCGTCCATACGCTGACCGGGGGCACCCTCGTCTGTCGCACCATGCTCCAGTGCTTTGGCATAAAGTGTGTCCACCAATTCTTTAGAGCCAGGCGCAATGGACACCATAATGCCATTGCCCGGCGCAGGTGCCTCCTCGTTGTAGGGTGTACACACTGCGAGCATGGCACCGCCAGCAGAAGTGCCTAGCGCGGCGAGTCGGCCGGTGTCCATAATGACAGAGGCGCCCATATCTGAGAGAACTGACAGATAAAATGCCTTCGCCTTCTCAATGTCAGCGGTACCAATAGTGGTGTAAGCGATCATGCGTTTTCTCCTTGGATAGTAAATTGCCGAGAACAGGCTCTGCGAGCCACGCAGAGGCGACCCGCAGCGCAGTGTACACGCCCCGCCGGCGCACGCAACTGAGGTTCAGTCCGCCTGCTTGCGCCGACGACGGGTTGGCTGGTTCATCCGCGACTGCGGATAGCGCGGCAACTTGCCGGTCGATAAGTAGCGGTGAATGCTCTCCTGCGAGCGGATGCGAGTCGCCTTTTTCTTGCTGGGCACCATATGGTTGGATTGGCTCTTGTCGAGCACGCGGGCCCGGACGTTATCGTGCCATTGCTGATCCAGTGTGTCCTGAATGATACGCTGCGCATCTTCGTCCAGGATGGGGCAAAGGACCTCCACGCGGTAATCGAGGTTGCGCGTCATCAAGTCTGCGGAACCGATCACATAACGCGGCTTGCCACGGTTGTAAAAGACATACGCACGCGTGTGCTCCAGATAGCGGTCCACGATGCTGATCGCCTCAATATTCTCTGAAATCTCCTTTACACTCGGCAGCAGCGAACACATACCACGAACAATCAGTCGGATTTCTACACCGGCCTGACTGGCTTCATACAATTTCAACACCAGATCCTTGTCGACAAGATTATTGCACTTGAGCGTCATTGAGGCGCGATACCCCAAGCGCGCGCTCGCAATCTCGCCCTCAATCAAGTCAAGCAGGCCACTGCGGGCCGAATGAGGCGAAACCATGAGCAGGCGATAATTGGGTCTCAGATAGTTGTATTGCAGAAACTCAAATACATTAAAAACGTCCTTACCGATGTTCTGATCGTATGTCATCAGGCTGAAGTCGGTGTACAGCCGTGCGGTTTTCTCATTGAAGTTGCCGGTACCAATATGACTAAAATAACGCGAGGTATTCCCTTCTCTGCGCTCGATCAACAGTAACTTGCTGTGCACTTTGAGGCCCGGCAGGCCAAAGATGACCTCGATGCCATTTTCCGTAAGCCGCTGCGCCCAATTGATATTGGCCTGCTCATCAAAGCGCGCAGCCAATTCCACAACGGCCAGTACTTTTTTCCCATTCTGTACGGCATTGACGAGAGCATCGATAACTCTGGAATCGCGTGCAACACGATACAGGCAAATCTTTATCCTGGTCACCTGTGGATCCAGCGCAGCAGTCTTGAGCAGATCAATGACGTAGTCGTAAGGGTGATACGGGTAGTAAAGAAAAATATCTTTCTCGCGAATGCTGTCGAAAATATTCAGCTGCTCGTCCAACCGTTTGATCCTTATCGGCGGCAGCGGCTTAAACTCAAGGTAACGCGGACCGACATTGGGAAAGTCCATGAAGTCCTTGGAGTTATGATAGCGCCCACCGGCGATCAAGCTGTCGTATTTACCAAAGCCAAAGCGATGACACAGATGGTCCAGCAGACGCTGCGGCATCTTGCCGTCATAGACCATGCGCACCGTATCCGCCTTACGACGCTGCTTCAGGCTGAGCGCCATCTTGTCTATCAGGCTTTGCGTGATGCCGGTATCAATCGCCAGTTCCGCATCGCGAGAAAATTTGAAGCAATAAGCATCAGCGGAATCGATAGAAAATACTCCGCGAAACATTTGCGGCAGGCAAATGCGCATAATGTTGTCCAGTACAATGAACACGGTGCCTCCGCCCCGACCCTTGCGGCGAGGGATCTCAACAAACCGCGCCAGCCTGTCAGTGGGAACACCCACCACTGCTGAATAGCGGTTGTCCCCCGACTGGATATCCACCGCCAGATAAATAGACTCGTCAGTGAGCGCAGGAATGTCCTGACCATCCTGCAACAGTATTGGCTCCAATTCCGGCAGCACGGTAGTAGTGAAGTAGGATTGCACGAATACGAGCTGCCGTTCATCCAACTGCTGCTCACTAATCAGGTAAATACGTTGCGCTGCTAGCCCGCGTACAACCTCGCGATAGATGCGCTGGAATTCTTTCTGCAGCTCCACCACACGCTTCTGAATAGCCAACAGCAAATCCTTCGATTGCTGCTTGTTGTCGCCGGACGACACCGAGATCAAACGCCGCACCTCTGCCACTCTCACACGAAAGAATTCATCGGAGTTATTGGAGAAAATACCGAGGTAGCGCAGTCGTTCGATAACGGGAACTGTCTCATCTGCAGCTTCCTGCAGGACACGCGCATTGAACGAGAGCCAACTGAGCTCGCGCGGTATGAAAAGATCCTGATCCAGAAGATCCGCGAGGCGTGTTTTTATCGGATTGGCCATATCAGCTCCCCAAAAGACCCGGAATGATTAATGTCGGGACCAGGTGGCCATGGTCCGACGTGTATTCTGTGTTCATTATCTAGCCTGAGGGCATAACACTCTAGCCTACGCTTCTGTTATGACAGCGAAATGACGCGAATCATTACGAGCCCGCGAGTTACCTCGCAGAACTTAAAGCCAAAGGGCTCCGATAAGAAGGGCACTTACTTTTGCTGCCAGACCGGCGCCAGACACACTCTACTCGCTGTGGCGCCTATGTGCCTCCATTCACCTAATGTGAGGGTCATTCCAGTCAGAGCCAGATAGCGCTTGCTTAAGCCCCCCATAGAGAGCCTGGCCCTGTTTATGGGTATGGGTTCACGGCGGGCCCCTGCCCGGTAACATTGAATTTGGCGCCGACGTTCAAGCTACCCGCCTCGGAAGGCGACCAACATAAGCTGCGGCTCGTATCATAATAAACTACATTAATATCACACGTTACTACATTGATAATAATAAAAACCCGCATTTCACGAAATGAAAGCGGGCCAAATAGCCGGTTGTTTCGGGGCAGAAACATCGGCCAGGGGACGTGTCAGCACGTGCAGGGAATGCAACGTGCTGTATTAAACACTAGACGGTATTGGGCAGATAACAAGGTAAAAACAAAAAAATGTGTAACGTCATCGCCAGCACATCGGTGCGCAGGCGCAGCAGTCCAGACCAGACGGCGCAAACTACCGCGCTCAGAGCTGGGAAAACTCCTTGTTCAGTTGATACTGCCGCGAGGTGACATAGGATTCCATGTTCTCGACACGCCGCAGAGCGGCATCCAGGCGCTCGCTCGCGCGCTTAAGGCGCACTGAGCTGCTGTCGCTGTAACGAAATACCTTGCGCGGACGGTAGTCGTGGTGACGTTCGTCATACTCCATGTCCACTTCCACTGCATCGTAATTCAATTCCTCGGACGCATCGCCACTGGCATCTGTTCTGGCCGGACGCGGTGCCATGAGCAGCCAGGCGCCCAGATACACCCACAGTGCGAGAGTTCCGGTGAACAAGAACGCGCCCACGCACATCAAGCGCACCACCCAGGGTGCAATATCCCAGTGATCCGCAAGCCCTGCAGCGACCCCGCCAAGCTTACCCTCTCGGGTATTGCGGTACAGGTTTAGCCCCCAACCAGCGCGTCGCCGAGCCCGGAATTGTCGCTGGCCGCTGCGGAAACTGTGCGGGCTGTGTCGATCGCGGTCGTATTGTCTGTCTGTCATAAATTACTCCTTTCCTTCATCGCGGTCCTGACGATTCACTTGCTGTCGCCATTGCGGATGGTCTTCATCCAGTATGGATTCCAGCGCGCCGATACGATCAGTCAGTGTGTCTACCATCTCCAGCATATGGTCGATGGACTTACGGTCCTCCTGACCCAGACTGCGCGAAGATCGATTCACACTGCGATAGTGCATGGTGATCCATATAGGCGCCACGATCACCATGAACAAAATGGTGGGTACGAACATGAACTTCCAGAATTCCATTAACTCTCTTCCTCGATATGCTGTGGCTCACTGGGATTGGCACCAGTATAACCGGTGTTTTCAGCAGCAGACCCCGCCAAGCACTTAGGCGGGCTTCTTCTCCCCCATCCCTGCTTTGAGGCGCTCCAGTTCATCGCTGATACGCTCATCATCCTGCAGCGCGGTGATTTGCGCGGCGAGATCGGGAGGCACTTCCCTGCCCAGGTCCATCGACTCCAACTGGCTTTCCAGCGTATCCATGCGACGCTCGAAACGGTCAAACCGGTGAAAGGCATCATCGAGCGCCTCGCGGTGCATTTGCCGTTTTACTTTAATGCGCGACTCCACCGTCTTGCTGCGCATGGTGAGCGCTTTTTGCTTCGCCCTGGCATCGTCCAGTTTCTGCTGTAACTGGCCTACTTCGCTGTTGAGCTGTGCAATATGCTCATCGGTAGCAACCAGCTCCGCCTCTACCATGGCGACTTCCTCCTCTATCGCGCGTTTTTCCTGCAAGGCAGCACGCGCCAGGTCCTCGCGATCCTTGCTGATTGCCAATCGAGCCTTTTCTTCCCAACTGGCTGCCTCATCGCGCACCTGCTCAAGACGCCGCGCTGCTTCTTTGCGGTCAGCAAGCACTCGGGCAGAAGAACTGCGCACTTCAACCAGTGTGTCTTCCATCTCCTGAATGATCAGTCGCACCATTTTCTCGGGCTCTTCAGCCTGATCCAGCATCGAATTGATGTTGGAGTTAATGATGTCGGTCATGCGTGAAAATATACCCATTTTCGTTCTCCCTTTGCCGGTTCAATCCGCATCGACCTGCGCGCCGCGCGACTGTGCTCATCTCTATGCTCGCGACCCAATACTCTCAATAACTGACAGGCCACATACTCCATAAGTGCTACAGGATACGTGCCAGTTTTGACAAGTCATTGATTGTATTAGCATTAAAAGAAACGACGGGCTTATCGGCACTCGTCATTGAGATTTACTAGGCTTTATAAACCATACTATTGGTTATTTTAACGCCTTAATGCGGTATATTTGACCTTATGCGACTTAATGAATCTATTATTGGCAACTCTCCTGCACTGGCCAAAGCGCTGCAACATCTCTCTCACTTGGCTCAAATTAATCGCCCCATCCTGGTATTGGGAGAACGAGGCACAGGCAAGGAATTGGCCGCACAACGCCTGCACTTCCTGTCGGCACGCTGGCAATCACCACTGGTCAAAGTCAACTGCGCAGCGCTGGCCGACAATCTGCTGGAATCAGAGTTATTTGGTCACGAGGCGGGCTCATTCACCGGGGCGACGCGCGCGCATCGCGGACGATTCGAACGCGCCGATGGCGGGACTCTCTTCCTCGACGAGTTGGGCACCATGTCCATGCGCTTGCAGGAGAAACTGCTGCGTCTGGTCGAATACGGCGAGTTTGAGCGACTGGGCGGACAGGAGACTCTGCAGGTGGACGTCCGTATTATCGGCGCAACCAACACTGACCTGCGCCAGCAGGTCGCGAACAATCATTTTCGCGCAGACCTGCTCGATCGTCTTAGTTTCGACATCGTACACCTTCCAGCACTGCGCCATCGACAGGACGATATCGCGGAGCTGGCGCAACATTTTGCCATGCAACTGTGCGCAGAGTTGGGCTGGGAGTTGTTTGCAGGCTTTACCGATGAGGCCATGGACGCGCTGCAGCGTTACAGCTGGCCCGGTAATGTAAGGGAGCTTAAAAATGCCGTAGAGCGCTCCCTCTTTCGCTGGGACAACCCACAAAGCCCCGTCGCTGCCGTTATCATTGATCCGTTTCTTTCGCCGTTCGAAGAATTACAGCCAACGGAGCCCGATGCAGCGGACAAAGGCATAGTTTCCATGGAACCGAAGGCGCCGGACTTTCAGGCACACATTCAGCACGTGGAAGTAGCACTTCTGCGCAGAGCGCTGGCAAGTAATGGCTACAATCAGCGGCGCGCCGCTGCTGAGCTCGGACTGAGTTACGATCAAATGCGCGGCCTGGTGCGCAAATACACATTGTCAGAACCGGCAGTCTAATGGGCCCGGAATAATACTACTACAACGAGAGCGGTCTCCAATTCCCACGATAACGAAGACCCTGCATCTATAGCGGAAAAGTGAACTTCAATGCTTCTTCAGTATACTCCCACAGCCGATCTGCGGCGGCGTCGTCACGCGCCCAGGGCTTGGGTTTACGCGGTTTACAATCAACAAAGTATTCTCCGCTAATGTGTGCCACCTCCTCACTGGAGCATAGGTAGATAGAGGTTTTTGCGCCGCGCTCCGGTGTGCGGAAAAAAGGCTTTAACAAACGTGGCAGCAACTTACTCAGAAACCCGTCATTTTGACTACCCAGAGACGTAGCAACGGCGCCCGGGTGCAGGCTATTGACCGTGATATCCCTGCCCTGCAGCTGCTGGGCAAGTCGCCGCGTAAACAGGATGTTAGCCAACTTGGAGCGCCCATACTCGCGGAATGTCTTGTAACTGCTGGTCGCCTGCATGTCTTCAAAGCCCATGCCCTTAACAAAATTATGCGCATCAGAGGCTACGTTAACGATGCGCGCACCAGGGGTTTGCAGCAGTACCGGCATTGCCAAGCCAGTGAGCAGAAACGGTGCAAAATGGTTAACAGCGAGAGTCTCTTCAAAGCCATCGACTGTTTCTTGCCGAGAAACATTCACCACACCCGCGTTATTCAGCAGCACATCCAGCGGCTTACCGGACGCAGCAAGCGCTTCGCCCGCTTGTCGCACACTATCCAAGCTGGCCATGTCCAGAATAATAATATCGGGTTGCAGCCCTCCGGCCATGACAATCTCGTGCTGCAATGCCGCAGCCTTTTCACGACTGCGACACAACAGAGTCAGCTGGGCGCCGCGCCGCGCCAATTCGAGGCTTGCTGTGCGGCCTATTCCCGCCGTCGGCCCGGTAATCGCGATGTGCTTGCCCTTCAT
>Ga0209390_10000416_pt1 | contig 83376 bp, 84 predicted proteins | sample BON01_FD_187212 | JGI IMG/M metagenome (GOLD analysis project Ga0209390, IMG submission 187212) | Freshwater microbial communities from Lake Bonney liftoff mats and glacier meltwater in Antarctica - BON-01 (SPAdes) (version 2) | ecosystem: Environmental > Aquatic > Freshwater > Ice > Glacier... | reverse complement strand
ATATTATCGGTGTCAGTATTTGAGAAAACTGAGCTTCCAAGCGCCTTTCAAGGCGGTGGACTCACGACTGATTTATCTGACTCCGCTAACCAATTGAATTTATTCGATAATTGACCGGACACTACTGATATAAGATATAGAAAAAAATGATCGGTTAGCACGTACAACCTAGTTTTTAATCTAGTTTTTTAGGGCAGAAAACATGTCAAGAATGAGACTTGCGAGCACTGTCTGCAAGCAAAAGAGGTTAACACTACTATTGATCGATTGCGATACTATGTTAAAGCTTTAAAATGGTGACTCTTCGCATTTTAAATGCGGCCATCAAATTAAAACACTGACCTGTTCTGAACTTGAAACCCAAACTACTCATTGCCACAACTGTACCCGAGACTCTAGCGACTATTTTGCAGGGTCAACCTAAAAAATTGTCTGAGCATTTTGATACTGCGGTTGTTTCAAGTGCGGGTGGGCATCGGCTTGATGTTGAGGCGTCAGAGCGCTTTACGGTTAATATGCATCGCGGTATTAGCCCGCTGGCTGATTTAAAGTCAATTATTTCAATGATGCGGGTGATTCGTTTATTTAAGCCTGACATCATTCACTCTTACACCCCTAAAGCTGGGTTGGTGTGTATGGTGGCTGGTTTTTTATGCGGCGTTCGTACTCGAGTGCATACCTTTACGGGGTTGATCTTTCCCACAACCCTTAATCGTTTTAAACGCTTTGTTTTAAAGCAGGTTGATGCGTTGATTTGTGGCTGTGCAACGACTGTGGTGGCTGAAGGGGTGGGTATTAGAAACGACTTAGTTCGTTTTAACGTTACGCGCAAACCGGTTCAAATTATTGGTCATGGCAACATAGCTGGGTTAGATTCAGCTTATTTTGACCCTAACCTGACGGTCGTTCAAGAAGCGGCTGACGCGCTCAGTGCAGCATTGAATCTACCAACTAACGCCTTTGTCTATTTATATATTGGCAGGCTGAATCGCGATAAGGGGTTAAAAGAGCTGGCTGAAGCTTTTGTTGGGCTTGATCAGCGGACTGTCTTGTGGCTAGTCGGCAGCCTAGACCAAACCGCCCCACCCGATGCAGCAACGCTTCAGTTACTGAACAACCACCCACGCATTGAACACATGGGGTTTTTACAGGATGTGCGTGGGGTATTGGCGCGTTGTGACGTGCTGGTATTGCCTAGTTATCGCGAAGGTTTTCCTAACGTGTTGTTACAAGCGGGTGCGATGCAAAAGCCAGTTTTGGCCACAGATGTAAACGGTAGCAATGAAATTGTGCTGCCTGGTGAAACCGGTTGGTTGGTTCCTGCTAAAGATGCTGCGACGCTAAAACAATCCATGACGCATGCCATGCAAACCTCGAGCCACGAACGGTTAGCAATGGGCGTTATGGCCCGCAAGCGTATTCAAAGTTTATACGAACGAGCAGCGTACATTTTAGTTTTGGTCCGTTTCTATCAATCGCTGATTAACCCCACTAAGCTCAAGCTATGAAGCGTTTATTTGATATTGTGGTTTCATTCACATTATTGTGGCTGCTAGCTTTACCACTCGTTGTTTTAGCCATACTGGTTAGGCTTAAACTTGGGTCGCCTGTTTTGTTTACCCAAACACGCCCGGGGTTAGCAGGCAAGCCTTTTAAGATGTATAAGTTTCGTAGCATGACCGATGCACGTGATGGTGATGGCAAACTGCTAGACGATGCCCAGCGCTTAACGCCATTTGGTAAATTACTGCGCAGCACCAGCCTTGATGAACTGCCTGAGTTGTGGAATGTATTATGGGGTGAAATGAGCTTAGTGGGCCCACGGCCGCTGTTAATGCAATACTTGCCCTTATATACCCCACACCAAGCTCGCCGTCACGCGGTTCGACCCGGGGTTACGGGTTGGGCACAAGTGAACGGTCGCAACGCCATCAGCTGGGAACAGAAATTTAACTTTGATGTTTGGTATGTTGAGCAATACCAACAGCAAGGTGTTGTAGCTCACATTTGGCTTGATATTAAAATTTTATGGCTCACCCTACAAAAGGTTTTTAAACGAGAGAGCATTAGTGCCAGCCAAGAAGCCACCATGCCGCCTTTTACCGGTTTAAACTCAACTAGTGCTTCAATGACTCATGTGGTTGACACAAATAGCAAACCGCATGCAATAAACGAACCCAACTCATCTGACGCACCCGACCAACCCAATACAACAAATTCATTGCACCTCTAACCATGCTCAACACCCCCTTCGCCCCTTGGCCCAGCTTCAGCACTGAAGAGATTGACGCTGTGCAAGCTGTCTTAGGCTCAAACAAGGTGAATTACTGGACAGGGCAAGAGTGTCGCCTTTTTGAAAAAGAGTTTGCGCAATGGGTGGGTGTACCCCATGCCATTGCGTTAGCCAATGGCACTTTGGCGCTTGATTTGGCGCTTAAAGCACTAGACATTGGCCCAGGTGATGAGGTGGTGGTAACCCCCCGCACCTTTATTGCTAGCGTTTCAAGCGTAGTGAACGCAGGCGCGACCCCGGTGTTTGCTGAGGTTGAGCTTGATAGCGGCAATCTTTCAGCACGCACCATTGCGCAAGTCATTAGCCCTAAAACCAAAGCCATTGTTTGCGTGCACTTAGCAGGCTGGCCATGTGACTTAGATCCCATCATGGCTTTAGCCCAACAGCACAACCTGTATGTGATTGAAGACTGTGCCCAAGCACATGGTGCGCAATATAAAGGCCGCAGTGTCGGCAGCATTGGCCATATTGGCGCGTGGAGCTTTTGTCAAGACAAAATCATGACCACAGGTGGTGAGGGTGGCATGGTAACCACTCATGATGAAGCCCTATGGCGCAAAATGTGGGCCCATAAAGATCATGGCAAAAGCTATGCCGCTGTGTACGAGCGAAACCACGCCCCAGGCTTTAGATGGTTACACGACAGCTTTGGCACCAACGGGCGTATGCTTGAAATGCAAGCCGCCATTGGCCGTGTTCAACTTAAAAGAATGCCCAGTTGGCTGGCCCAACGTAACCAAAATGCTCAAATGCTCACAGACGCTTTCTTACCCTTCACGGGTGATCAAGGCCCTTTGCGTTTACCGCAGCTTGGGTGCCCATTGGGTTGCGTTCACGCCTTTTATAAGTTTTATGTCTACATCAAACCCGAGTTTTTAAATGAAGGTTGGTCTCGTGACCGCATCATTGAAGCCGTGAACCAAGCGGGTGTACCCTGCTTTTCAGGCAGTTGTAGCGAGGTTTACTTAGAAAAAGCCTTTGACGGCACGGGTTGGCGGCCTAAAACTCGACTGCCAAACGCTCAAGCTTTGGGTGAAACAGCTATGATGTTTATGGTGCACCCCACTTTAACGCGTGACCAAATACAACAAACAGTGCAAACATTTGCAAATTTGATAACAATTTCTTGCAAGACAATGAAATACTTAGTAAATTAAAAGGTTTAAAAAAGGGCCAACCCTTTCGTTCTTATGCAACCTTTTGAAATACCTTACAGAGAATTATTCGTGGGCGGCCTGTCTAGCTTTGCCATGTGCATCACGATACTGATGACGCAGCGCTGGCACAGCAATTTCTCTGCTGACAGCGTTGCTGGGGTTCAAAAAGTTCACGCCCACCCTGTACCTCGAATTGGCGGTATAGCCATCATGATCGGTTTAGTCATGGCGACACTTTCTTCCCCCGATACCGAGATTTTTCATCTATTAGTAATGATGTTGCTGGCCTCTTTACCTGCTTTTCTTTCGGGTACGGTTGAAGACTTAAGCAATCGCGTCGGGCCCAAAACAAGGCTTTGGGCGGCCATGGCTAGCGGGGTATTGGGGTGGTGGTTAACTGGTTATGCCTTAACTCGGGTCGATATTTGGGGGGTTGATTGGCTGCTGCAATGGTTACCCCTTGCTGTTATTTTCACGGCCTTTGCAGTGGCGGGTGTGGCCAATGCGATCAATATGATTGATGGTTTAAATGGTTTGGCGGGTGGGGTGACGATGCTTGCGATGGCCGCCTTATCAATCATTGCGTATCAAGCGGGCGACGTTACTTTAGCCAAAATATGCTTTGTAGTGGGGGTAACCGTATTGGGGTTTTTGGTGTTTAACTTTCCCTTTGGTAAGTTGTTTTTAGGTGACGGTGGGGCTTATTTATTAGGGTTTATGGGGGCTTGGTTGGCGGTCATGTTACCCATGCGCAACCCAAGTATTTCAGTTTGGGCGCCCTTGCTGGTGTTTAGTTATCCCATTCTTGAGGTGTTGTTTAGTATTTTGAGGCGCCGCTTAAGGGCTCACCACTCATTTCACCCCGATCGTTTACATTTACACAGCATCATTTACGCCCGCCGGTTTAAGTCTTTTACAAAAGGCTGGCCTAAACCTCAGCAAAACAGTTTTGCGTCTTTACTCCCTTTATGTTTTATGGCAATGGGTAGCGTACTGGCTGTGCTATTTGCGCATTCAACGCAACTCTTAATGGCCTGTTTTGTGTTGATGGCCGCAGTGTACGCCTTGGCCTACACCTACATTATTCGGTTTGGGCAATTGGGCCGACACTTAGGTCGCCACTTACCTCGCACAAATTAGCATCACTTATACTAAGCGCTTAATTGACTAGCGTAATTTGTTGCGGTGTCAGTCTTATACACGCCCTATACAACGCCCACCATGCTTAAAAATATTGCAAACTTAGCCTTAGATTTACCGCGTTCGTTTAAACGCGTGTTGGTCATTGGGGTTGATATTTCACTTTGTTTGTTAACTGTCTGGTTTGCCTATTTTTTACGGCTTGATTATTTTGTACCCTTAAGTGGTCGGGCCTTTTGGGTTGGGTTGGCATCGGTTGCGATTGCTTTACCCATTTTTATTTCATTTGGTTTGTATCGTGCCATATTTCGTTACGTCGGCATGGCGGCATTTGTCACGATTGTTAAAGCGGTTGCCATGTATGGTTTGATTTTTGCTAGCATTATTACAGCGGTCAGTTTTAATGACGTACCCCGTACAGTTGGCTTGATGCAACCTTTGCTTTTGCTTATTGGGGTGTCAGCCTCACGTTTGTTAGCGCGCTTTTGGTTGGGTGGTTTGTATTTAAGCCGTAGTAAGTTAGCTTTAAGGTCGGGTGTTTTAATTTACGGCGTGGGCAGTGCCGGGCGTCAATTGGCTGCGGCTTTGGTTAATAGCCCTGAAATGCAAGTAATGGGGTTTTTAGACGACAATGCCAAGTTGCACGGTCGAGTGCTAAACGGTAAGCGCATTTACAACACGAGCAAGATCAATACACTGGCCCAACGCTTAAATGTATCAATCGTTTTACTGGCGTTACCCTCGGTTAACCGACACCGTCGCAATCAAATTATTGAGGGTTTGATTCAAGCCAAGCTTTCTGTACGCACTTTACCCAGTGTGGTTGACTTGGCCCAAGGTAAAGTGACTGCGGCAGACATTCGTGAACTTGATATTGATGATTTATTAGGCCGCGAGCCGGTGGCACCTGATCTTAAATTGTTGTCGCTCAACATCACGGGTAAAACGGTATTGGTAACGGGTGCGGGCGGCTCAATTGGTAGCGAGTTATGCCGCCAAATTGTGCAGCATAAACCGCACGCTTTGTTACTGGTTGAGCTCAACGAGTTGGCGCTGTATTCCATACACCATGAGCTTGAGAGCAAGCTTAAAGTTGATGGTTTAAGTCAAATCAAACTGTTGCCTCTTTTGGCATCAGTATGCGACGCCCCCCGCATACGTCACATTTTAGAAACGCTGCAACCCCATACCATCTACCATGCTGCAGCCTACAAGCATGTTCCGATGGTTGAACACAACCCGATTGAAGGGGTGGTGAACAATGTTTGGGGCACGCGCACCTTGGCCCTTGCGGCGCTCGATTGTGGCGTGCCTGACATGGTGTTAATTAGCACCGACAAAGCTGTTCGCCCCACCAATGTAATGGGGGCGAGTAAGCGCTTGGCTGAAATGGTTTTACAAGGCTTGGCCGGTGTACCGAGCAAAACCCGTTTTACAATGGTACGGTTTGGTAACGTGTTGGGCTCTTCAGGCTCAGTGGTGCCTCGTTTTAAACAGCAAGTGCGCAGTGGGGGGCCAGTAACCATTACGCATTCAGACATCACCCGCTACTTTATGACCATACCTGAAGCCGCTCAATTGGTGATTCAAGCTGGTGCCATGTCAAGTCGCGATTTAAGTACGAATGGTCGTGTGTTTGTTTTAGATATGGGCGAACCCGTCAAAATCATTGACCTGGCCCGCCGCACCATTGAACTGTCTGGCCTAACTGTGCGTAATGATCAAAACCCAGATGGCGATATTGAAGTGATCGTGACAGGTCTGCGCCCCGGTGAGAAACTTTACGAAGAACTGCTCATTGGTGACAACCCCCAAACCACCGACCACCCACGCATTATGCAGGCCAACGAGGCCCACTTACCTTGGTCAGAGCTTGAGGCCGAACTCGCCAAACTTGAAAACGACATCAAACAAAATGATGTAGAAGCCGTTCGGGCGCAGCTTGAACATTTAGTAGTGGGTTACCGCCCTAACAGCCCGATTGTCGATTGGTTGTATCTGCAAAAGCAAATCACTTCACACTAGAAGCATCTTGCCCGAACAAAATTTTCTTTGATTCTTCATTAACTGTGGGTTGATTCTGATTCACCGTCAAGCCAATCTCGTAAGCCTTAACCGTTGCTGGGCGCGCATGAATGCGGACGAACCATTTTGCTAAAGCAGGAAATTTAGCTAGCTCTTGTTGCTGACGCTCGTGTGGCACAACCCAGGGGTAGCAAGCCATGTCAGCAATGGTGTATTGATCACCACAGATAAAGTCACGGCCGTCAGACAGGTGTTTGTTTAGAACGCCATATAAACGGCTGGTTTCTTTGACATAACGCTCGATGGCGTAGGGCAGTTTCTCGGGGGCATATTGCACAAAGTGGTGGTTTTGACCAGCCATGGGGCCTAGGCCACCCATCTGCCAAAACAGCCATTGCAGGCATTCATTTCGGCCACGTAAATCTTGCGGTATGAAGGTTTGAGTTTTGTCAGCCAAATACAACAAAATAGCGCCCGACTCAAATATAGAAATCGGCTCACCACCATCGGCAGGGTTGACGTCAACAATAGCTGGCATGCGGTTGTTGGGAGATATCTTTAAAAAGCTGGGTTCGAACTGTTCGCCTTGGCTGATGTTAATCGGCTTAAGTAGGTAGTCAAGGTTAGACTCTTCTAGAAATAAAGTAATTTTGTGGCCGTTTGGGGTTGTCCAGTAATACAAGTCAATCATGTTTTTTCCTTATGAAGTTATTGCTAGCAAGTATTTGTTTAAAGGCTCTACAAATTGATAGAAAGTATTTTGTTGTGCCGTTGTTTTAACCTTAACCTTAACCTTAACCTTAACCTTAAACCTAACTGACGGAAATAACCTTGAATTATTTAAATGGGCCGGGGAGCTTATTGGGGTGTGATGTTGTGACGATTATGTACTCTACCCAAAACATGACCTAGCAGCTGTTTTGTGCTTGTCGGCCAATGACTGATCATCATTACCAGTGAAATAATATGCCTTGTCTCGGGCAACTTCCTTAAATACGGGAATATCCCTTGCAATGATGGGCAAACTGTGACGTGCGGCCTCGACAAGGGGCAGAGCTTTGCACATCAGCGAGATTCTTGTTGATTTTTAATGGCCGCTTTGAGCTCTGCGAAGATTTCACGGGCTCTTGGTGTAAGTTGTGACAGCTCTACTGACAGAGTTGGTGTCTTAGCACTGCTAGGGAAACCTCGCGTAATGGGGCCATGGCCTAAAATTCGGTCATAAACCGTTCGTATTGAATGATACATACCCAAACGATGGGCCAGAACAATAGTCTTGCTTCTTAGGCTGGGTCGAGCCTTAATAAAAATGATGCATCGTCGAATAAAGGGGCGAGCAATTTTTTTGAAGAGGGCCTTTATTCGCGATGAAAGGCCATACCCTCGCAAGAGACGAGCTTGCAGCACACCCCAGCGCAACGGCGCAGTATCGCGCAAACGTGATTTAACCCGCTCGCGAGAGCCACGAAATTTCTCTTTAAGCGCCCTATAAAAATCATTACTCATAAGCTACCTTCAAATTAGGTCGCAACCATGCCAAGCCAAGCCAACAAAATATTTCTTAGCAAGAATGTTTTTCTTATGAAGTTATTGCTAGCAAGTATTTGTTTGCAAATGGTTACATCGTGTATTGTCGTGTATTGTCGTGTATTTTAACCTTAACCTTACCTAAAGGAATCTCGTTTATGTCGCCCAGCGAAATCACCGTAATCGGTGGCTTGCTTATTGGTTTTATTTACGGTGCGGCGGCACAAGTGACAGGTTTTTGTTTAAACCGTGCGTTGCGTGAACGTTTTAAAGCGAAGAGTCACTTAGGCTTAAATAGCTTAGGCAACTATTCAAACACAGACCCACACACTTCACAACGTAGCGATAAGTTAAGGTCTTTTATCTTAGCCTTAGCCATTGCTATGGCCGGCACGCAGTGGGCCCACAACAGTGGCACGATTAATTTGTCACAGTCTATTTATTTCATTCCCCAGTTTTCTTGGTTTTTAATACCGGCCGGTGGCTTATTGTTTGGTTGGGGCATGATTTTGGCGCGTGGCTGTGGGGCACGTTGTTTGGTTCTGCTGGGGCAAGGCAACATGCGCTCGCTGGTGGTGACATTGTGTTTGGGTATTTCAGCCTTTATGGCCTTAACGGGCTTAATTGGCCCCCTGCGTAGCGCGATAGCTACCGCCACGACGGTGTCATTACCCTGGGTGGGTGTTCAGCATCGATGGGGGGGGCCGTTCATTGTTTTAGCGTTGTTGTTTTATGTCTTTAAAGGCCGTGGCTTTTTAAAGCAAAGCCGTGATCTGTGGGGCGGCATCATCATCGGGTTGCTGATTGTGGCGGGTTGGTTGGTGACAGGTTGGCTTGGGTTCGATGAATTTGAAACCAACGCACCTGGTGCAGTGGGGTCATTAACTTTTGTTGCCCCCATTGGTATGACGATTCAATACGCCATGATTGCAACCGGCTTAAGTTTAAGTTTTGGGGTAACCGTTGTGATGGGTGTAGTACTTGGTTCATTTGTCTCTGCCCGCGTGACCCGCACCCATAAGTTTGAAGGGTTTCGTAGCCCTGAAGAAATACGCCGCTACATCGCTGGCGGGGTTTGCATGGGTATCGGTGGTGCGTTAGCAATGGGCTGTTCTATTGGTCAAGGTTTAACCGGGCTATCAACGCTGTCTTATGTGTCGATGCTGGCGGTATCGGGTATTGTTGTAGGTGCGCGGTGGGCTTTGCATCGCGGGTATTGAACACATGTTGAAGTGGCGTTGAACACATTGGGGCCTTATGGTGAAAGCGTTGCAATTGCGTTGGTATGAATTTCAATCGCTGGTATCTAGAAGATTAGCGTTTATATTTAACTCGCCTCAAGGTCATCAAAACAACCACAGCAACAGAAGCATGATTGGCCTATCTGTTTTGCTGTCAGTCATGTTACTTGGCGGCTGTAGCTCAGTACAACTGGCCTACCGTACGTCACCCGCGCTGATTCAATACCAACTTGATAGTTACCTTGATTTAACTGACACGCAAGAAGCAACCCTTAAAGAGCAGTTGCAAAAGTTTAAAGCCTGGCATCAACAAAACGCGTTGCCTTATTACGCTCAAACGTTAAAAGCTTGGCGAGTTGAGCTGGCAACGGGTAAACAATTTACGGTTCCCGATATTTTGCAAAAGCAGGCCCTTTTAGAAGACGCCCTATTGGCGATGGGTGCGCAGGCTGCGGTGCGCTTGGCACCCATACTGGTTTCGCTGACGCCGCAACAACGTCAACGTTTAAGCAAAGAGTTTGCAGACAACAACGCCGACTATCAACAAAAACAGGCCAAAGTTGCCCTGGCCCCCAAAGGTCAAGAGAAAAGGCTAGAAGAAATCGTTGACCACTATGAAGATTGGCTAGGCGATTTGACCGCACAGCAAAAGCAATTGATTAAAACTTGGCTTGATGGTCGTGGCCTCATGGTTGCTTTATGGGCTCAAGAGCGCATGGCGCGCCAAGAAGCTTTACTTAACTTAATTCAAGAGGTGCAAGACCACGGCTCAGCCGAGCGCGCAGCGGGAGCTTTACAAGCGTACTTTATAAGTTTGAGCAATTACCGAATTGCTGATATTCAGAAGCTCAGTGAAGAACGACGTCAACAGTTGGCGCAATTGACCGCTTCAATCTTGAACTCGCTCACCCCTTCACAGCGGCGCATGCTTGATGCCAAATTGACTGATTATGCGAATGATTTTATAGAGTTGGTGGGGCCTAATACGGCAATCGCAAAGCAGTAAATTTGCTTACTTCTCGGCTGCTTAATTACAAGCATGTTGATGAGTAAACTTGAATACCTACTTGCTGCAAGCTAATCGCCCTTATTTTTTCGCTGATTCGGCTTCCGATAACGGTTGTAACCCCACAAGTATTGCGTCGGTGCCAAGCGAATAGCGCGTTCAATGTTTTGATTCATCAGCGTTAAGGCGGCGACGGGGTCTTCGGGCCAGGGGGTCGGTACTTCCCAATATTCCATCTTACAAAGCGTTTCGCCGGGCTGGCGCACCACGCACAACATGATGACAGGTGCACCCGTTAGAGTCTGCAGGCGGTGCACCAAGCGCATGGTGTAAGCGTCTTGGCCAAAAAAGGGTACCCACTCGCCCTCACCCATAACAGGCACTTGGTCGGGCAGCAAGCCCACTGTTTGACCGCGTAGCAAGGTTTTAACTAAAGCCCGCACGCCTGAGGCGTCAGCTGGCACCACTTTCAGTTGATCTAAAGTGCGTAACGATTTAATAAAATCGCGCAACCAGACCACGCGGGGTGGCTTAAATAATACGGTTGAGGGGTGGCGGGCACTGAACAATGAGCCCAACAACTCGTAACTGCCCAAGTGCGGCGAAATCAGTATCAACCCTTTACCTTTTTCTAACAGATGGTCGGCGAGCGTCCATTCAATGGGTTTGGTATGGGCGGCTATACGCTCTGATGACCAGTCGCGCCACCAGTAGGGCATTTCTAGAAACATTTGGCACACGTGCTGCATAGATTCGCGTGCCCACTGTTGGCGCTGGGCATCGTCAAGCTCTGGAAAGGCAATGGCTAGATTTTGTAAAGCACGGCGTTTGTAACTGCCAGGCAGCACCCATAATAACCAGCCCGCCCCCACTCCTAAGGTGCGTAAAAATGACAAGGGAAACACGCCTAAGCAGGTAAATACCGCATTGGCAAACCAGGTGCCCCAGCGCATCGATTTGGAGGGTGAAGGTGTCATGTTGTGAATACGAATAAGTTAACTGCGGGTTAACGCTTAAACGTAGATTTTAACGCTAACCATTTACAAACAAAAAAAGAACTTGTTGCGTTCTCTGATTTACAATTCACGCGACTGTTACAACAAATAACAATTGACAACTCAGGTTGAGAAATAACTCTCAACTCAATGGAACCCAAGAGGAACCGTTATGCTTGAATTTATGGCTTCTGTAATGCGCGCCATCAACACGCTGAACCGTGAAATGGGCCGTGTTTTTTCATGGTTGGCGTTGGCAATTGTGGTGGTCTGTTTTTCAGTGGTGGTTGAACGTTACTTGTTTAACAACACACGCTTATGGGCCCAAGACTTGTATGTCTGGCTTAATGGTTTTATGTTCACTGCCGTGGCTGGCTTTGCGCTGTTGCGCGACGACCATGTGCGGGTTGATATCTTTTACCGCCCAGGCACCATTCGCCATAAAGCGATTTGCGACGCCATTGGAGTGTTGCTATTTTTATTCCCCTTTATGTTTGTGGTCATTTACTACGGCTTGCCGTTTGTACAACGATCTTGGCGCATTTTAGAGAACTCCGCCAACATCGGTGGTATGCCAGGCTTGTATGTTCTCAAGACATTCATTGTGGTGTTTGGTGTGTTGATGATCTTGCAAGGTATCGCCATGCTGATTCGTTCTGTATTGGTTCTGAAAAACCGTGACGACCTCATACCTGCAGACTACCGCTATTTGACGCAAGCTCAAGCTACAGGCAAAGAATAATTATGGACCTCATACTTGTCGGTGAAATTCTCGCGGCCCTGATGTTCTTTGGGGTCATTGGTATGTTGATGCTGGGCTTCCCGGTGGCGTTTACGTTGTCGGGTACGTCACTCATTTTTGCTTTGGTTGGGCACCAGTTAGGGGTGTTTGATTTTAGTAATTTTGCTTCATTGGCGGGTCGCTATATTGGTTTTATGACCAACGAGGTCTTGGTGGCTGTGCCACTATTTATTTTTATGGGTGTCATGCTTGAACGCTCGGGCATTGCTCAACAGTTGTTGCTCACCATGGGTAAGATGTTTGGCAACTTGCGGGGGGGGTTGGGTATATCGGTGGTGTTAGTGGGTGCGCTGTTGGCGGCCTCAACTGGTGTGGTCGGTGCCACCGTTGTGACCATGGGTTTAATTTCTTTGCCGGCCATGTTGCGAGCCGGTTACGACCCCAAACTAGCGAGTGGTGTGATCTGTGCATCGGGCACCCTGGGGCAGATTATTCCCCCCTCAACTGTATTGATTTTTATGGCCGATATGTTGGCCGGTATTAACTCACAAGTGCAAATGGCCAAGGGCAATTTTGCGCCCAACCCGGTTTCGGTCGGTGATTTGTTTGCGGGGGCGTTTTTACCGGGCTTGATGTTGGTGGGCTTTTATTTGCTATTTATGGTTTACAAAGCCATTTTTGACCCCAAGTCATGCCCTGCCACGCCGTTTGAAAAAGTTGACGGTAATAGCTTGTTGAAAGAAGTGTTCACGGCGTTGATACCCCCATTGTTGTTAATTATTACCGTATTGGGTTCAATTATTGGCGGCATTGCTACCCCCACCGAGGCCGCCTCAGTAGGCGCTGTCGGTGCCATAGTGTTAGCGGCATTTCGCTGGCGCTTGTCTTATAAAGTCATGCGTGAAGCAATGGTGTCTACCGCCACCATTACGGCCATGATTTTTATTATTCTGTTTGGCGCGTCGGTGTTTTCAATTGTGTTTCGTCAAATGGGTGGCGACAACTTAGTGCACGAGTTTTTATCGGGCCTGCCAGGCGGCGCCATTGGCGCCATGATTGTGGTGATGTTGATCATGTTTGTGCTGGGTTTCATTCTTGATACGTTTGAAATTATTTTTATTGTTATACCGATTACCGCACCGATTTTATTGACCCTAGGGCTTGACCCCATTTGGGTGGGTGTGATGGTGGGGGTAAACCTACAAACCAGTTTCTTAACACCTCCGTTTGGCTTTGCGCTGTTTTACTTGCGAGGTGTGGCACCCAATTCGGTATCAACAGGCATGATTTACAAAGGGGCTATACCGTTTGTGGCGCTGCAGGTGCTGGCGATTGCCACGCTGTTTATCTTTCCAGAAATTGTGACGTGGTTGCCTAAAATGATTTATTGATGGGTGGCAACATTAACTTTAAGTAGCCGCCTAAGTCATGCCACGATTCAAAACAAAAGGCTTAAGTTCGGACGGTAGGGTTTGACGTAAGCACTTGCAACATCTGCTGTTCGGTTCGATAAAACTTGATGTTGGGCGCGTAGGTGTTTAGGTTGGCGCGCTTGAGGGTGTCTTCGACGGGGCCTTTTAAGCCGCACACGCTAAAGGTGATGCTGTTTCGATCAAGCTGCATTGCCAGCTTGATTAAGGTGTCAACACCTGTGGCATCAAGGCGGTTAATTGATTGAGCAAATAAGCATACATGCTGGGTATCGGGGTGCTCGGTTAAGTATTGCGCTACGTTGGCGTCAAACGCTGCAGTGGTGGCAAAATCTAAACCGGCGTCAACCCTCAAGGCGAAGGTGTGTTCGGCTAAGGCGGGTAATTGCCATGCGTGGCGGTCGCGCAAAGTGCCGTCGGTATGCAAACCGACTTCAATGATGCGCGGGTTAAGCCGTTGGTACATAAAGTAGGCCAGCGACATCACTACGCCGGCCAATACCCCCCAGTACAGTTGCGGTGAGGCCACTAGGGTGATGAGAAATGTTGCGCCAGCGATGCTGGCTTCTATTTTAGAAATATGCCATAGGCGCACAAAGGCCTGCGGTTTGACTAAACCGATTACTGCCACCAACACAATTGAAGCCAGAACCGCTTGGGGTACATGGTGCAACACCGGCACAAATACGAGCAAAGCTACAAACACCACCAGTACGGCAAAAATGCTAGCCCAACCCGTTTTAGCGCCCGCATATAAATTCAGTGCTGACCTAGAAAACGATGAACTGGTCGGAAATGCACCGCTAAAGCCTGAAGCGATTTTGGCGAGGCCTTGGCCGATGAGGTCTTGGTTTTGATTCCAGCGCTCACCGCGGTTTTCATTATCAACTTTGGCGCTTGAGGCGGTTTCTAGAAAACTCACAAGCGTGATGATTAAAGTGGGCACAAATAATGTTTTAAGGGTTGCCAGGTCTAGCATGCTGGGTAAATAAAACTGCGGTAAATCATTCGGCAACACCCCCACTACCCGACCACCATTGGCCTCGAAACCCATTAAATATGAGATGCCAGAGGTGATCAACACCACGATCAGCACAGTCGGTAAAGTCGGGCGCCAGCGACGCACGAGCATTAATATGGCCAAACTTGCGGCACCAAATAAAGGCGCTTGCCAGAGCCAATGCGGTTGCTGTAATGCGTGGGCCCAACTTCCCTCTAAACCTAGAAAAGCGGGTAACTGCGACAAAACGATCAATATGGCCGCCGCCTGGGTAAAGGCCATCAAAACCGGGCTATTGACCAAGTTAAGCAACCACCCAAATCGTAATACCCCCAACCCCACCTGTAGCAAGCCCGACAAAATCGCCAACCAAACGGCCAGATTTATCCATTCTGCGCTTCCAGGGGTAGCCAGGCCTGTCAGCGAAGCGCTGATGAGCAAACACGACAACGCCGTGGGACCAACCCCCAGTCGAGTGGAAGCACTAAAAAGCACCGCAATTAATGCCGGCAACATTGAGGCGTAAATGCCAGTAATCAGCGGCATACCTGCCAAGGCTGCATAGGCAACCCCCTGCGGTATCACCATCAACCCCACGGTTAAACCCGCCATCGCTTCGCCTCTTAGTAGCGCTGCGGTTGGCCGCTGCCAGGCTAGGAAGGGGAAGAGTTTGTATAGGCGGCTAGGTGTGGGCATAGGGTTGGGTGCATGGGGTTTTTAGGGGTAATGCTAGCACTTGGTTGTGGTTGTGCGTATTTTTCTGGCTTGCGACCCCTGAATTTAAAACATTGCTTGATCAACTTAGCGTTGCATCAAAAGACGATAAAACAATCGTGGTGCTCGTATAAAAATTTTCTTTGTCAGCTGCCTAAGGCCCACTAATTTACTGGGTATAGTGAAATTTTGCGAACAACACATGTATTCAAGAAAGGTGAGCCCGTGCATCGTGCGCACCAAGCGTGGGTTGACCCAATAGAAAATAATCACTTGCTTAATACGGTCTAACCGAAAGGTGTAACTGCGCATTTCTGTTGGTAAATTTGGGGTCGGGCGTTGTTTATACAGCCAAGATACGCACGCTGAGTTGGTGTTTATTCGGTCTTTAATTCTGATGAGTAATGCCCTGTCTACGTTTATTGACTTGGGTAGCTCATCGGCAAGACTTTGCAAGGTTTCACGAATCAGTTCAGGCGCAACCAGCTTATTAACAAACTGCGCGAATCGGTCTTCATTAATATGCACAGCATTTTTGAATACCCCGACAAAGTCAAACACCCACCGAGCGTCATATGTCAACGTATTGGTATAGACCCCATGCGCTAACGTATGCGCCAAATGGTGCTCTACGCAGGGAATAAGAAAAGAATGCGACGAAAAGACTTGGGGTTTGGCATGCTCTCTAACCAAACTGACTAGGCTTTCACCCAGTGCCCAATCGTTAAGATACCAATGAACATCAAACTCTAGCCCCTCTGGGGAAAGCACAGTTATTGACCGAATTGAACTTTCTTTATTGACATACCCCATCTCTTTAAAAATAGCTAAAGCGTCTGCCGGACGTTTCTGCATGCCTGGCACCAAAACATCAACATCGGCCATCGGTCGAGCACCCATACTGTGCTTAAGGTACGCCAGAGCAGGCAAGCCTTTAAGACCAATTAAGGGTTCAAAACGAGCAGATTCTAACTGTTGCTGAATCTTGCTTAGACGATCAAGCATCAAGCTATTACGGCACAGGGTATGCTTGTAGATATTGACAACTTTAGCTCTAGATTCGGCGCTCAAGCCTTCAAGCGATGCTATACAGTAAAGCAATGGCAAGACCCTAAGCTGCTCACCAGATAGGGTGTCATCTACCAGCGCTTGGTCAAGCGACAATATAGAAAATTGATGATTTTCTATAGATTTATTGCTTGCAAAACACAATTCAAGCAATACTTTTTGCAGCGCTGGGTTTGAGTAACCTAACACTAGGCTCATGTCGCCTTACCCCTAGCTATGTGACGCCGAATCACGGCCATGTAAGAGTTTGAAGCCTGACCATCAAACAGGGTATGATTTTTGCCGTGAATGCGACGATAAAAAAGCAGCTGGTCAATTTTGACCCAGTGCAGCTTCAAAGCTAATGCCCGAGACAATAAATCTACAAACTCACCAGATGATATTGTTGTGTCAAATAAGCCCATACGGCTCAATGCCAACCGGTTAATAACCAAAGAACCAGACAATGCCGCCGCTTGGGGTTTGGGCAAAAAAAACGCTTGCCGTCCCGCCTCTGATAGTGATGAACAGAAAAAGTGTTCAACGTGCCCAGAAATGAGATCAGGTGCATGGGCTTTTATAGCTGCTTCAATAACTTCAATTCTATTATTGGGCCACAAGTCATCGTGGTCAATAAAATGGATGTAGTCACCTGTAGCCAAAGACAGCGCTTGGTTACGAGTTGCTGCCATACCCAGGTTTTGCGCTCGGTCAATCGTTTGAATGCGTGAATCACGCATGCTACTAATGATTGACCATGTGTCGTCGGTTGAGCCATCATTAACAATAATGACTTCATCTGCTGGGCCTAACTGAGGCAACACTGACCCAATGCACGCTTCAATGTAAAGAGATGCATTAAAAGCAGGAATGATGACGCTATGCTTCATGACCGCGACCCAAGCCTTCTGCGAATAAGCGCCAATAACGCTGGGGTGGAGTCTTGTGTTTGAGCTGAGGCATTGTTGGTGTGAATCCGGCGTTTGAGCACGGTCTCTGAAAGCATCAACGCATTTAAAGACATTTGACGTGCTCGCCCAAACCATTCGACATCGTCAGCGCCGAACTTGCAACGCTCGTCAAGTAACCCAAATTTAAAAAAATCGTGCCGCTTAATTAATAAGCATCCGAATAGATAGCCTTGCTGCGGTACCAATGCCCACTCTGGCCTAAACCAACTGGGTAAAGGCATTTGATCACTTTGCAGAAAAAATTCTTGGTGCCCCAACACAAAATCTGGTTTCTGTTCAGTCAAGGCTTGTAACTGCATGCGCCACTTGTTAGGTACCCACATATCATCTTGGTCAATAAAGCACAGATACTCGTAGCGCGCGAGATTCACCCCACGGTTTCGAGCAACCGCGACGCCCTGGTTCGTAGGCTGAACCTCGATACGAATGTGTTCGTATCGGCGAGCCAAACCCTGACAAATCGCTGCACCCTCATCGGTTGAACCGTCATCTATAACGATCACTTCCCAATCACGCGGCAAATCAGCTTGCGTCACAATGCTCTCGATAGCGTTGCTTACATAACGCGCCCCGTTATAAAGAGGCAATACTACCGAAAGAGAGGGGTTAGTCACGATACTAATTCCTGGCCCATTCGCGATAGTGCGCTAGACATACCTTGAGTTCCCCGCCCAATCGTGTGTGCATGAAAGTTAACAGCCTCGTGCAATCGCTTAGTGAGTAAGAGGGTGGTGTCGATCCAGTAAGGTATTTGTGCGATTGTGCTCATATAGCTATAAATGTAAGGGTTGCGATGCGGTGAAGGAATCGACGGCGTTGGTAAATGAGACGTCATTGGCAAGCATTCGCTCTGAAGGGTTACACCAAATATGTGCTGAACTTGCGAACACGCGACAAAACTTCCGCCCTGTTCGGCTAATTTACCCAAAAAAACCAACTTGCCTGCAAGCGGCTCACGCTGCCATGGCGTGAATCTATTGCCCTCAATATTTGCAGGGCTTGAAGGGTGCAGCTTTAACGTTCGATACACTGTCCAACACCGCACTGTAGGCTGCCGTAAATCGAGCAGCACATAATCATCACCATTGATCAATATACCCTGACTAGCGGCATAAGCTGTCAAAGATGACTTGCCAGACCCACCTGGGCCAACAACCAAGACACTGTCATTTGATTCCGCATTCATAACAAGACAGGCGGCATGTAATAACAAGCAAGACTGACTCAGTGCGTAGAGATGAATGAACTCTTTTACAGGGGAAAACCGTTCCCACGGTGGCAGTTTATCTAGATCAGCGATAAAGAACATAGCAATTTGGTTCTGTATATCGAACACTTTCAATAGACCCCTTTCGGCGTCATGAATAACGACTTGTGGGGCACTTTGCTGCTTGCGAGCATCTAAAGACTCAGCAAAAGATAAAAAGAACGGGTCAATATAAAGCCGTGCATCTTCACCACCCACGACCACAAAAACGCGCAAGCGTTGCGTTTGTGACTCAGTCAGCTCACGGGTACTGAAAAACGGTGCATCAAGTGTTAAATGCTCACAGAGAGTGTCAACGTAAAACTCAATGCAAAAAGGGCCTAGATCAATAAGGGTTTGCTTAAAGCCTTTTTTGGCAGCATAAACTGGCAACTCAACTGCTAGCGCATCAAAAATATCTACATGCATTCGTTACCCTTAAGCTTTGTTTGGCCAGCCTAAGTTTGTATCAGCTTCATGTATGGGGTCAAGGCGCAACATCTCTTCCATGTCGGTAAAAATATCTACTTGGAACGGTGACGTCTCGTTATTGAGCATGATGGATAATACGACCATTTCAGCGCTTTCTTGTGTGGCGGCCACAATGAGTTCTTCTTTAATAAGCAACGTCATATACTCCTCAAAAGCTTGTTGCTGCTCAACAGTCAAGGTATTCGCTTTGATCAATTGAGCGGGCGTCACACCCGCAACGATCATGTTCCAAGCACTGACCGAAGCACCTCGCATGTTGTAATAACGACCAGATAGTAGGTTGATCACGATTAGATCTGACTCTACTTCTTCGCATATACAGTCGGGTGCATTGATTTTATAAGATGATTCGAGCAAGATAATGTCCTATAGATAATCTTTATATTTCTTGGTTCATTTAATAAAAGTTAAACTGTGTAATTACAAATTTTGCGGAAATTTTGATAGTAGACTATTTCGTTCACGCCTTCTACGTAAAGACTTTTGTAAAACGGCGAAAATTTGCATCTCTTGCATCACTTTATTGCGAGTCATATTTGTCTCGTGCTGACGATAATAAAGACCTGTAGTCTGAAGAGGCTCAATACACAACCCAGCCTCACGAATACGAAGAAACAAGTCATGGTCTTCGCTAAACCTCAAGTGCTCATCAAAGAGGCCAACTTTTTCAAAGACTGCTGACCGAAAAGTACTGGCACCCAAGTGAACGTGATAAAGAGCTTTCACAAAATGAACAAGCGCACTGTCAACTTGATCGCTACCCGCAAATGGGTCTGCAAAGTATTGTGTCTTTCCCATTGCAACATATGCAGCTTGATTCGTATCAAGCAATGCTAGGTGGGCCTCTACACGACCATCTGGCCAGCGATCGTCATGGTCAAGAAACGTGATGTATTGCCCTTTTGCCTTTAAAAGACCTTGATTTCTTGCATTGGCGGGCCCAGAAGCGTGGCTAGACAAAATATGAATGTCAAAGTGAGCCTCAAACCCTGACACGATCGCTTGGGTCTGGTCATCAGAACCATCATCGATGACAATCAACTCATCATCAATGGAACAGTTGCGACGAACGCTCTCAAGAGCCTCGACGATATGTCGCTCACCATTTTTAACGGGCATAATGACCGACACTCGGCGAGAAGGAATTATATTATTGCGGGGCATAAATTCATTTTTGCCAGGCTTGTAGGCCTCGCCTCAATGGTCATACTCTTAGCCAAGTTTAGGGGTTTATCAAAATTTATAAATACCATTATATGATCGCCAATTAATATTTGACAACCTTATAATGGTATTTATATGAAAAATGTCTCGCCCCCACCGTTACCTGTTATGCGCATGTTAGATAAGCTCAACGACATACTCGATACGGCACGAGATGATTATTCGACTAAATCGAATCATTAAATGATATGATTATCTCATGTATTCATATCACCCGTGAATTTGGCAGCTTGCCGACTGGCCTGAGTTCAAGTTCGATTGCTCGCAAGTTGATGCGCACCTTGCGCGGGCAAGGCAATCCCAAGGCATGCTGCTTGGCAAGGCCTCGGCCATTGGTCTGGATGGACTGCAAAACACCGTCGTCGATGCACTGACGCAGGAGGCGGTCACCACCTCTACGATTGAAGGTGAAACGATCAATCCGCAAAGCGTTCGGTCATCCATTGCCAAGCGACTCGGGCTGGATCTTCACGGTGCCCCGGCTGTCGACAAAAAGATTGAAGGACTCGTGGATGTGCTGCAGGATGCGTCCACGGCGCTCAATGAGCCGCTGACTCTGGAGCGAATGTGCGCCTGGCACGGCGCCCTCTTCCCGACCGGCTATTCCGGCATGCACAAGATTGATGTGGGCACCCTGCGCAGCTCGACGATGAAAATCATCAGCGGCCCGGTCGGCAAAGACAAAATCTATTTTGAAGCGCCGCCAGCGGAAGTATTGGCCGTATTCGTCCAGAGGTTCGCGGATTGGTTCAACGCGAGCCACCCAAAAACAGGTTCATCCCCAGTGGACGGCATCGTGCGGGCAAGCATCTCTCACTTGTGGTTTGAAACGCTGCATCCCTTTGATGATGGCAATGGTCGTATTGGGCAGGCCATCCTGCAACTGGCGCTCGGTCAGAACATGGGAGCACCGGGGCGCATCGTTACCCTGTCACACCAGATTGAACGTAATCGCACCGACTACTATCAGCAACTACCCGGCGATTGAGGGCTGGGGCGAGCGGCAATGATCAATTAAAGACACTGAATCGTCCCGAGTTTCAATGCGGCTAGTTGGTTAAAGTGTTTGGTATTCGAACGGGCTCGCAGTGTTAAGGGCATGTGAGTTACTCTGGGGAAGCCATCTGCAACCCCGAGGCGTTAACCAACCTCGTTCATTGAAAGACTTTGCGATGTGGCTGTCATTCCAACCTTCGCCTCTCAGCGGACTCTCTGCCGTGACTCTGCGGTAGGGGCCCTAACAAGACTATTCCACCGTGACACTCTTAGCTAAGTTCCGCGGTTTATCAACGTCAGTGCCCCTAGCGCAAGCGGTGTGATACGCCAGTAGCTGCAGGGGAATGGTGTGCAAGATGGGCGAAAGCATGCCGCTGTTGTCGGGCATGCGTATCACGTGCATACCTTCTGCGGCCGCAATGTGGGTGTCGGCATCAGCAAAGACATATAACTCACCACCACGAGCACGAACTTCTTGCATATTTGATTTGAGTTTTTCTAACAAGGCGTCATGCGGGGCAACGATGACCACGGGCATGTGCTCGGTTACGAGTGCCAGCGGGCCGTGTTTAAGCTCGCCTGCCGGGTAGGCCTCGGCGTGTATGTAGCTTATTTCTTTAAGCTTTAAAGCGCCCTCTAAGGCAATGGGGTAATGCATGCCACGACCTAAAAACAAAGCATTTTCTCGTTTAGCAAAATACTGCGACCAGGCAATGATTTGAGGCTCTAAGGCCAACACGGCTGATATAGCCACCGGCAAATGCCGCATGCTTTCAATATGGCTCTGCGCTTGCTGTGGCGTCAGACGCCCTTTAACTTGAGCCAACGTTAACGCCAACATAAACAAAGCGGTCAACTGAGTGGTAAACGCTTTGGTTGAGGCCACACCAATTTCAACACCCGCATGAGTAATAAATTTAAGCTTGCATTCTCTAACCATGGCGCTGGTTGAGACATTACAAATCGTTAAGGTTTGGCTCATACCCAACGATTTAGCGTGCTTAAGTGCAGCCAAGGTATCGGCCGTTTCACCTGATTGTGAAATGGTGACTACTAAGGTGCGTGGGTTAGGCACGCTGTCGCGGTAGCGATACTCGCTGGCGACTTCAACCTCAACCGGTATTCGGGCGATAGATTCCACCCAATATTTGGCTGTTAAACCCGCGTAATAGCTGGTGCCGCAGGCCAATACCAATACTTGGTCAATGTCTTTAAAAACTTGCTCGGCGCCTTCACCAAACAACGTAGGGCTGATGGTTTTAATATCATCAAGGGTATCAGCGACCGCACGGGGTTGTTCAAAAATCTCTTTTTGCATGTAATGGCGGTATGGCCCCAGCTCGGCTGCACCGGTGTGAACGTGTACCGTTTGTATGGCGCGATCAACTGCATGGCCTAAGGCATCAACCACGGCAATATGGTTGATTTGCAAGTCGGCTACATCGCCGTCTTCCAAGTACATAATTTGATCAGTCGTGCCCGCTAACGCTAAGGCGTCTGAAGCGAGAAAATTCTCTTGTTCGCCGCGCCCGATCACTAATGGTGAACCTTGCCGCGCTGCCACCAAACGATGCGGCTCGTCACGACAAAATACCGCAATGGCGTAAGCACCTTTGAGCTGCCGCGAAGCTTTTTGAACGGCTTCAAACAAATCACCTTGATAAAGATGATTGATTAAGTGCGCAATCACTTCGGTATCGGTTTGGCTCTCAAACACGTAACCGGCTTGGGTCAGCATTTCGTGCAGGGCTTCGTGGTTTTCTATGATGCCGTTGTGCACTAAGGCAATGCGGGGCTGCTTAGGGTCGATGCCAGAAAAATGGGGGTGAGCGTTATGTGTAACCGGTGCACCATGGGTGGCCCAACGGGTGTGTGCAATGCCTGTGAAACCGGTTAAGTGCTCTTTTTGCACTTGCTCGATGAGCTCGGCCACGCGGTGCGTGCTGCGGGCGCGTTTTAGGGTGGCGGGTTGTGTGCTAAGAGTTGCATTAGGTTGTGTGCCGGTTGATGTGCTTGGCGTTGCGCTAGGCTGTATGTCAACTTGGGGGTCTATAACCGCCACACCACACGAGTCGTAACCGCGGTACTCAAGACGACGCAAGCCTTCTAATAAAACCGGCACCACGTCGCGCTGCGCGACTCCACCAACTATTCCACACATTGCTTTGACCCTCAGGGTATTAAGTTAATTACTTTATTTGATGACTAGTCATGATTATTCGTCACGAATACGCAATGATAACCTTAGCAAAGTGATGAGTGACCGCTTATGCATAGGTGTCATTCGCTATATGAGCAACGTCATTCGAAACACCCGTTGAGCTTGAGCAACACTGCATGCTTTAAAATTAAACCGTTTTTTTCTTAACCGGACGTTGCCAGTTTGCGAGCGTGACTTGTTTGACACGCGACAAGGTCAAACTGTTGGGCGCAGCGTCATCTGTTAGGGTTGTACCTGCTCCGATGGTGGCGCCAGCGCCAACACGCACGGGGGCGACAAGCTGGGTATCTGAACCTATAAAAGCGTCGTCTTCGATAGTGGTGCGGTATTTGTTGGCGCCATCATAATTACACGTGATGGTGCCGGCACCAATGTTCACGCGTTGGCCTATATCGGCATCACCCACATAGGCCAGATGGTTGGCTTTACTGTCTTCACCAAAGTGTGTGTTTTTAATTTCCACAAAATTACCGACGTGACTACGGTCACCCAATACCGAACCGGGTCTGACGCGGGCGTAAGGGCCTATGCGGGCATCGGCACCGACTTGTGCGCTAGACAGATGGCTGAAGGCCTCAATACGTGAGCCAGGACCTATTAAGACGTCTTGCAAGACGCAATGGGGCCCCACCGAAACACCGTCGGCCAATTGCACGTAACCTTCAAACACACAACCCACGTCAATTGACACATCGCGCCCACAGCTTAGAGTGCCGCGCACATCAAACCGACTGGGGTCAATGAGAGTGACACCGGCTTCTAGCTGGCGACGCGCTAACTCGGCTTGCCAAAGGCGCTCTAGGGTGGCTTGCTGGGCACGACTGTTAACACCTAGGGTTTCGTAATGTGCTTGAGGTTGCACGGTTTGAATGGTGATGCCCTCTGCGACAGCCATGGCGACGATGTCGGTCAGATAGTACTCACCTTGTGCGTTTTGATTATTAAGCGCTTGTAGCCATTTTTTTAAATGAGCGGTTCGAGCTACCAGCATGCCCGTGTTGACTTCTTGTATGAGGCGTTGTGAGTCAGTGGCGTCTTTTTGTTCAACGATTGAGGTGACTTGGCCTTGTGCGTTACGCACGATGCGACCATAACCGGTCGGGTTGTTTAAGGTTTCGGTGAGTAGGGCTAAACCTTGGTTTGCAGCGGCTTGAAGTTTGCGTAAAGTGTCGGCTTGCACCAGTGGTACGTCGCCGTACAGCACCATGGTGAGACTATTGGCGACGTCACCTAGCAGTTGGTCACTGGTTTGGCGCACAGCGTGGCCAGTGCCTAATTGCTCGGTTTGCAATACGAAACGTAAGGTAGGGGTGGTTATGACTGAGCTTGCATTTGATGTGGCATTTAAACCTGCATCAGTGCCTTTGTAAGCTTGGCGAATCGTTTCGGCACCGTGACCAATCACCACCATCAGGCGGTCGGGCGTCAAGGTTTGGGCGGTGTGTAATAAGTGCGTCAACATCGGTTGACCGGCAATTTTATGCAACACCTTGGGTAAGGTTGATTGCATGCGTTTGCCCATACCTGCAGCCAAAATAACGATGTTTAACATGGTGTGATCAAGTTGACCCATCGGCCGTCAGATAGATAATCGTTTATTTTAATCGTTTGAGCTGGGCTTTGCAGGGCGAGTACTTGTGCTGCCTTTACGGTTGTTAGCAGCGGGTTGGGGTGAGGTGCGGCGGCCACTTGGTGCAATTTAGGTTCGGCTAATAACACGTGGGGCAGCAGTTGCTTTTGTGCCTGAAGGTTTGCGGGAATTGGTTGAGGCCTTAGGTTGTGCTGGGGCTTTATTAGCTGTTTGTCGTGTTGAGGTAGTTTTTTTAATGGCGGTTTTTTTTACTGGGGTTTGGGCTGAAACTTGAGATTTCACAAGTTTAGCGGCAGCCGCATTGGCAACCTGCGTGGCCTCTTGTGTAGCGGTGGCAATTTGCGAGAACTGCTTTTCAAGCATATTCCACCAGGCTTGACCGGCCGGAGGTATGGCTGTTGCGTAAGTTGAGGCCGCATCAGCGTGACCTGAGCCGCTTTCAGTGTTTGCACTCGTAACGGCCTGTGCTTTGTGGTCGGGCGCACTGCCGGCTGAACGAGCAGCGTGCGCAGCAGACTGGGCGCTGGGCTGCATGCCTAAAGCCGCTTCTAGCGGTGACTGGCCATCAATAGGTTGGGTGCTATGCGCACTACTTGGCGCGCCAGAGGTGCCGTAAGAGGTAGCGGCATTCGTCGCAGCGTTCACGGTGCCCGCAGCATTCGCTTGGTTGGCAGTCTCAGACCAAGCATTGTGCATACTTTGTGAGGCTTCGTTAGCCTGCGCCCCCATGGCGGCAAATGATTTCAGGGTTTGTATAGTAGCCAGTTGCACCTCAAGCCCTTGTATGGTGCTGGTGAGCATTGACAGGTTGAGTTTCAACCAGTTTTCAACCACTTTAAGCTCGCTAATACGCCGCTCGATTTCTTCTGGGTTAAGGGCTTGGGCAAAGTTGAGCCCTGCGCCCATGCCACTACCTGAGGCGTCGCCCGCCGACTTGGCCGACATGCCGGCCATGGCATGTCGCATCATTTCCATACTCGCAATTAAGGGGTTGGTGGCTGACTCTGCACCAGCTTGACCAAAATTTGGCATCATAAATGGGTTGAAGGCATTGTTTGTCATGTTGGGTCTCACTTAATCTTTGATAGAGATTTGGCTAAGGTTAATTGTGCCCGACTTAGGTTACAAACGACTGAACTCGGGCTAATTCATTGCCTGTTTGCGGGCAATTAACATAGAAATTGATTCATGTATTCTTCGATCATAAGAGATTATCTGCGAAAATAGTGATATGAAAATCGCGCTACCCCTATCTATACCCTTAACTGACCTTGAGTCTGCCATTAATTATTGGCGCGCTAAAAGCCCGTCTGTGGGTGAAGAGTGCCGTCTTAGTGCCGAGACTTCAGCATTGGCGACACCTTATGCTTTGATGATTTTAGGGCGCCAACCAACCGTTGCTGTTGAAAACTTATCTGACAAAGCGCAAGCCGCTTTAGCGACTTGGTACGCAGGAGTTTAGATCACCCAACCGCTTTAAAAAATACAACCCCAAGGGCAAAAGAAAGCAGCATTGTGCCCGGCAAGGTGGTGACCCATGTCATTGCGATACGGGCCAGCGTGCTGGTATTAATGGTTTGATTTGGGGTTGCTGATACAGAGCCAATGACTGATGATGACAAAACATGGGTGGTACTAACGGGCAAGCCGCCTAAATCAGCTAAGCCAATACTGATGACTGCAGATATTTGCGCCGCAGTGCCTTGCGCGGGGTTCATACGTGAACTACCAATTTTTTCACCTAAGGTGGTGACAATGCGCCGGTAGCCTACCGCTGTGCCACCCCCTAAAGCGAGCGCAGACAAAAGAATGATCCAGAAAGGAACATGTTCAACAAAATCAGCCATCAAGGTGTGGGTGTAGTTCAATTGGTTGATTTGCTCTGGCGTCATTTTTTTCAATGACTCTTTGTCATTGAGCATCTTCGATACTTCACTGTTTACGCGTAGTACCTGCTGACGCGTTTGAATGGCGGCTTGATCGCTACCACCGGTTTGATGCGCCTGGTCAGTTTTGAGATGCGATAAAAGTCCAGTGCTGGCGTTTAAAAGTGTTTGATTATTCAGTGCTGTTGCAATACCTTGTGTACTAACAACAGTTTCTTGCATGTCTTGATAGCTTTTGGGGTCAAGTCGGCCCGGGTCAAGGCCATATGCGGCAGGAAATAAACCAAACATAACAATCATCATTAAGCCAATGCTTTTTTGACCATCGTTAGAGCCGTGCATCACGCTAACCCCTGCCGCGCCAGCAATAAGCACACTGCGAATACCCCAGCCCGGTTTAGTACCCGGGGCAACCGGCTTGTACATCTCTTCATCTTTAATCGTAAAGCGAAAAAGCTTGAGCAATAAATAACCCAATACAAAACCGACAATAGGCGAAACGATCAACGCAATCATGATTTTTTCGCTCTGCGGCCAATTGATCTGTTCCGCCATTGACTCTCCATGCAAAAAAGCATCAGCCAAAGCCAACCCAATAATTGAACCGATGTAAGCATGGGTGGTTGAATTGGGAATACCCATCCACCACGTGCCAAAATTCCAAATCACAGCAGCAACAATCATGCCTGCGAACAACGCGGCTTCACCTTGGGAATTAATACCTGTCACAATACTTTCAGGCATTAAATAAACGAGACTAAAGGCGACTGCTGTACCACCAATCAACACACCCAGAAAATTAAATACTGTAGCCAGTACAACGGCATGCATAGGTGTCATGGCATTAGAATAAATAACCGTTGCAATTGCATTTGCAGCATCATGAAAACCATTAATGGCTTCTTGAAATACGATGAGGCCAAACACAATTAACAGCATAATGCCAGTAAAGGTTGAGAAATCGGTTATGACTTGGTTCATTTCGCTAAGCCCATTTTATTAACCCAACGCCAAAATGGCCCGCAATGGTTTTTGTGTTGCGCTATGACGACTGTCTGTTACGTATTGATCGACCAAGTCACTTTGTAAGCCCCCACCCATAATGATCATTGAAATATCATTTTTGTCGCAATAGGCGTCAATTGACGCGCGTGTAAACCGTTCGTTCGCTTTAATCACAACGTTACGAACTTTTATACCGTGTGCCGTGAGGTATTGCCCAGCAACATCACCGCCTGGTAATGTGAAGTCACCATCATCATGACTCATAACAGTGACTTCATCGGCCAAACGTAAAATGGGTAATGACGTCGCAAGCGCTTGGGCGTGTCGGGTGTCTGAACGCCAGACAATAAGCATATGTTTAAAGTTGCCTAAATTTTTGCCCTCAGGTAAGAGCAAAATCGGGCGGCCTGAATCTGCAATCGCATCAAGTACCGCGGCTTTGTAATAATGCACGTTTACTAACGCTGGGTGCGTCATGACAGCAAGATCTGCGGCCCAAACAACTGTAGAAAATAGTCGTGACCGATTGCTAAAGGGGTCGTGATAACGCGCTTCTACCTCAGGAAAATCAGCTTTGGCAGCTTCAAATGCTTGATGCGCTGTTTTATCAAATTCAACAATTATTTTTTCACTATGTTCTATAAAACCACGAAACGCGTTACCCGAAAACCCAGACGACATTAATAACTGCGGGTCATCAGACATGGGGCGTATCAAATACATATCAACTTTGGCTAACGTGCGTTGCGCTAATTCCATCACGACTACGCTGGTGACGTTATCGTAATCACTACCTGACAAACCCACCGCAATTTGTCTAAGCGATGTTTCCATTAAAAACTCCGATTGTTTTAGGGTGATCGCTTCATAACCCGTAGACTATAACTGCATGCAGGCACAAATCAGACAAAATGTTTAACAAACTTTTTTTGTTGTAAATAAAAATTTTCAGTATCACGTCATTTTTTTAAGCTGACCCATGAATAATAAATTCAAAATATTATGTGTATTTTTTTCTTTGGTTGCCTCAGTAGCCAACGCCGACTCTGAAAAAAAACCACAGCTAAAAATACTCATTGATCAAACGTATATGGTGCCAGGGCGTATTCTGTCGCCTATACCAAGCTTAAACAGCGCACTGGGTCGATTAGAACTGTCTGAGGTTCAATTAATCGTTGCAAATGCTACGCCCGATCAAACGAAATTTGCAGCACGCGATGCTAAGAATAAAACAGTTAGTTTTTTTGCTGACACAATTAAAGGGTTAGATTTAGACAAGTTACCTGAAACAAAAGCTTTATTTAAACAAGTGCGTTTTACTGAAGACCAACAGTTAAAAGCTTTTAAAAGCCATTTTAAGCGACCCCGTCCTTATGTAACCGATGCAACACTTTCAACCTGCATGAAGCCTGTCAAAGGCAAAGAGTTAGCAAGTTACCCAAGCGGTCACGCAACCATGGCCTTTAGCATGGCTATCGTTTTGTCAAATTTGTTACCTGAAAAAGCACCCGCCATTTTAGAACGAGCTAATATTTACGCCCATAATCGTTTGATTTGCGGCTTTCATCATCAATCAGATATTTCGGCCGGCCAAGTAATGGGCACTTTAATTGCGATTGAGCTTTTACAAAATCTTGAATTTCATAAACAATTTAAAAAGTCTGCAGCAGAATTACGCGCTGCTGGTTTAACGTCACAATAATTAAAATTAGGTCGGCAGTGCCGTTCTAACCCAACGGGTAAACGCAACGAAAGCCCATTTACTTTGCATATTGCGCAAAGGCTTCAATGGTGACTTCAGTTTGGCCGATTTCAAACGCCTCAGGGCCTTGGCCTATGACCGTTTTGATGGGTTTTGTTGATGGGTTTTGTTAAGCGTCGCGTTGATTCGCAAAGGTCTAAATTAAAACTTCCTAACCTGCCAATCTGCGACACCTGGTTCAATACACGTTAACCATTTAAGATAGGCCAAAGCCATTTCGATGCCTGAGCTTCTTGGGCCGGTATATCGTTTTAAGATAATTTCCAAAGTGCCATTTTCAAGTATGTGACTGTGTTCAAAAACGATTTCTAAATTCATTACTTTTAATTCAACAACGCTTTAATATCATGGGCAATGGCTGCAGCGCCTATTTGATGGCTAAGCAGCACACGTGGGTTACCGTTTTGATCAAGCAGATAAAACGAGGTGCTGTGGTCCATTGTGTAGTTGCCGTCCGACAAGGGTGATTTGGCGTAGAAGGCTTTGAATGATGAGGCGGTTTTTTTAAGTTGCTCGGGGCTGCCGACCAAACCTTTAAAGTCGGGGTTGAATGCCGCCATATAGTCACTCAAAACTGTAGGGTTGTCGCGCTCAGGGTCTACGGTGACCATCAACACTTGTACGTCTTTAGCTTGTGGGCCCAACAGCCGCATCGCTTCGCTGACTTCGGACAAGACGGCAGGGCAAATATCGGGGCATTGGGTAAACCCAAAAAACACCAACTGAACTTGTTTAGGAAAACTTTTGGCATCGCGCATCACAGCTGAGGTGTCGGGCATGGACCAGTTTTGACCGAGGTTGGTACCGGTTATGTCACTGCCCATAAATTTAGTTGGTGCGGGCTCGCAGGCTGATAATAAGACGACGACTAATAAAAGGAATAGACCATTAATGAGTTTTTTAAAACGGGCTTGAATTTGATGTGGGATACCAATACTGGTTTTACTTTGATTTATTAGAACTTGATTTGCCTCGCTTTGATTATTTAAATCTAGGCTTGACAATTTAAGGTCAGCAACAGTTTGCTTAAATGAATGATGCAAGGTCATACCGCAATAAACCAATGATCAATTAACAATGCCGCAAATAACAACGATAAGTAAATAATGGAATACTTGAACAGCTGCTTGGCCAATGCATCACTATAGTTTTTGTACAATTTCCACGATAACCAAACAAACCAGCCACCTAACAACCATGCGGCGGCTAAGTAAAGCCAGCCGTTCATGCGCATAACAAAGGGTAAGGTGGTTGTGGCGAGCAAGGCAATGCTATAGAGCAAAATGTGTAAACGTGTGAATTTCTGGCCGTGCGTTACGGGCAACATGGGTAGGCCTGATTTCTCGTAATCTTTATTGCGGTAGAGAGCCAGTGCCCAAAAGTGGGGGGGCGTCCAGACAAAAATAATTAATACTAATAACCATGCTTCGGCAGGCACACTGTCGGCCACGGCAGCCCAACCTAGGGCGGGTGGCATGGCGCCCGACAGGCCACCAATAACAATATTTTGTGGGGTGCGGGGCTTGAGAACCATGGTGTAGATGACGGCATAACCCACGAAGGTGGCAAAGGTCAGCCACATGGTGAGTGCGTTAACCCAGTAATACAGCACAAACATACCCGCCCCACCCAGTAAGCTTGACATCGCAAAGACGTGATGTGAAGCAATGGCGCCTTGTGCGGTGGCACGTTGTGCGGTGCGTGTCATACGAGCGTCAATTTGCTGCTCAATTAAGCAGTTCATCGCAAAAGCGGCAGCGGCCAACAGCCAAATACCAATTGTGGCGGCTACCACGGTTGAAAGCTCAGGTAAACCTGGGGTAGCTAAAAACATGCCGATAACTGCACAAAACACAGCCAACTGCGTCACGCGCGGTTTAGTTAGCACCCAATATTGGTGCCATAATCTTTCTGCAGGGGCAAGGGCTGTTGTCATATGTTCATTTTAAGCGTACTTAGCCTGACGTGTTGGCTGATTAACGTCGTCACCTAACGCGCTAGCAACGCGAGAGGGTCGTGCGGGCTGAATACCCGCCGTTCGAACCATCAGGGTCACCGTTGCAATCACCAACCCTGCGGCACCGGCGTTATGCAACACTGCAATCAGTAATGGCCATTGAAAGAATATGGTTGTGAGACCTGTGAAGAATTGTGCTGCCAACAAAGCCCAGACTAAGTTTGATGGGCCGCGTAAAGCGGGGTCTTTACGTAAGCGCCACGCCAAAGCACCCATGTAAACCACTAATACAAACGCAAAGTTGCGGTGTACCCAGTGAATAGCGGTGAGGGCGTCTTGTGAGATTGCTTCACCATTAGACATTTCACCTAAGCCTCGTACAACAGAGAAGCCATTTTTAAAGTCCATCGGTGGCACCCAGCTGCCGTAGCAAGTCGGAAAGTCCATACAGGCCAGAGCTGCATAGTTGGTGCTCACCCAACCCCCTAAACCGATTTGCATAAACAATAAAAATACAGCGCCCGCGACCCAACCCACATAGGGTTTACTTTGGGGCTGTATGGGTAAATGAGTTTTTTCTCGGGCGGTCAGCCATGTCATAAGGGCGAGCAAGCCCATTCCCCCTAACAAATGAATGGTGACAATCAGGGGCATGAGTTTGAGTGTGACTGTCCAGGCGCCAAACGCACCTTGTATGCACACGGCAACAAAAGCTACCCAAGCTAGGGTTGGGGTACGGCCCAAGATGTCGCGCCAGCGCCATGCCATAAAGCCGATCGACATAATTAATAAACCCAGTATTGAGCCGACGTAACGATGAACCATTTCGATCCAAGCTTTGGGTATGGTGACAGGGCCATCGGGTAAAACTTGCACAGCAGCACGTATTTCGGCTAGGGCGCCGATTGGGGTGACTTTGCCATAACAACCTGGCCAATCGGGGCAACCTAAACCTGAGTCGGTTAAGCGTACAAAGGCACCAAAAATAATTAAATCAAGTGTAATAAACCATGTCAAAAAAACAATTTTGCGATAACGCGCAATGCGCTTTTCTTCAATTGTTTGAGCCAGAGTGACTGAAGTAGGCACGGTATCAACCTATTCTAGAAGAGTGTAGTAATTTGCCAATATCTTTACGCAACTCAAGGGGGTCTGTTTCGCGGGGGTATTGCAGTATAAGGTTGCCTAAAGGGTCAATCATCCACATGCTTTCGGTCAAGCCTGCCGCGGTTTCAAGTTGACCCAGTGGTACCGGTAAATAGCGCGCTAAGGTGGCCGGGTCGGCTCGCACAATTACGGTACCCACATAGGCATCGAGTACATTTTGTGGAATAGGTTTGTCATCGGTCACAAACCAAACGCGACGTATACGGTCAACGTTTTTACCGTTCATGGCATGGGTGTTGCGTAAGATAAAGAGCTTTTTCGCGCAAGCATCGTCACAGCCACCACTGTCAGCAGTGACCAGCAACCATTGGCCTTTGAGGCTTTTTAAGTCAAACGGCTGGCCGTCGAGCGAGGTCAGTGGCAATTCTTGAGCAGAAGGCATGGCCCGTTGTGGCTCAATCAGTTGGCCATAATTGGTATTGCCCTCGGGGCGCCAATCGGGGTTGAAGTAAACCAGTAATGCGGCAACCACTGGCGATAGACTTAACAATAAAACCATAATTAATGGTTTCATGCTGCGCTTTTTAGGCGGCTGCGCTGGTGTTGCTGATTTAGTGGTTTGCGTCACTGATTGTGTCATGGCTACGAGTCGATTATATGTCGGTTATATGTCATTAACGTTTACGAGCCGTTAATTTCGTTCTATTGATGTTAAGGGTTTGGTGTATTGATTTCAAGTTACACAAAAATAATGCGTTCCGTTTTTACTGATAAACGTTATATTTTGGCACGCTTTAGGGCTCCCCACCCTAATACGCATGCTGCGACAATGGCGATCGCAGCGAATGCAAACCATTGCATGGCATACCCCATATTTTTATCTGCGTCGACTGATGGCCCTGCCCATTGACGCGTTAAACCATCTGGGGCTGCTGAGGTTTGTTTCAACACAATGGGCAATAATTTTAAGCCTGTGACTTGGGCCAAGTCATCAAGCTCGAGGTTTTGTGCAGTGGGCAACTGTCGTATGTCTGTATCGATGTTTTGCGACGTTTTTGTAAAGGCTGAGGCAGGGGCCATTTGTAGGGGTGGGCCAGCCTTAAGTTCGTATAGACGAGGTACGTGTTGTGTCATCTCGCCTACAACCTGCTCTGCCCCAGTGGGCGTGTTGATTAATAACTTAGGCCCGACCTGGTAGGTCGTTGTGCCCGAAGGCATCGGCGCAATCAAACGGGGTAACCAGCCCCTCAACACCAAAACAGCGCTGCCGTCTGTATTGATTAGGGGGGTGGCCAACCAATAGCCAGGGCGGCCGTCTAGGTTACGGTTATCAAGTAATACGCTATATTGTGGCGCCCAAGTGCCTTGCACTTTAGCTGAGCGCCAGTCAGTTAAGTCAGTTTTAGGGGTGGCAATATTGAGTTGAATGGGGCTTTGAGCCCGCCCGGCTTCTATTGACTGGGAAATGCCCCGACGCTCGTCTGCCCGACTCAGCTGCCAACGCCCTAATGATACAAACGCCAAGCCCATGGCAATTAACAACACAACACCCACAACCCGTTTTTTGCGTGATGGTGGCTTCGATTCTGATCGATCTACTGCTATTTTTGTCATAGGTGCGTTATGATTTAACGTAATTCAAGAGGGTCATCATGCGTATTGCCGTTGTCATCATTTTTTTGACTATTTTAGGTAGCTTGGGTTCAGCGCTTTTTTACTTAATGCGCGACAAAGGGTCGAGCAACCGAACAGTGAATGCTTTGACGGTTCGTATTAGTTTGTCAGTGGTACTTTTTTTATGCCTGTTGGTAGCCAATCATTTTGGCTTAATCAGTTCAACCGGTTTTAAGCCTTAAATCACCCGGCTTCACTCGCTAGTGTTTACCCACGACAGTTGGCAGACAACAGTTTTCGCACGCCAAATCACGCACTAAACTTCACAACATTTATTTATTACACTCGAAATAACAAGAGCCGGTTGCCCGGCTCTTGTTATTTGGCAACTGGTTAAATTAGAACCAGTAAACAAACAAATATAAACCAAGCCAAACCACGTCAACAAAGTGCCAGTACCATGCCGCACCTTCAAAACCAAAATGATTGTCGGCGGTGAAGTGCCCCTTCATGACACGAATTAAAATAACAGACAACATGACAGCACCCAAAATCACGTGAAACCCGTGAAAGCCTGTCAACATGTAAAACAGCGAACCGAATGCACCAGAATCAAATCGTAGATTCAAATCGGTGTAAGCGTGATGGTATTCGTAAGCTTGGCACGCTACAAAGGCAAAGCCAAGAATAACGGTAGTAAACAACCAAAAAATTGTTTTATTACGATGATTTTCGCGTAAAGCATGATGGGCGATGGTTAGGGTAACGCCTGAGCTCAACAATAATGCGGTGTTAACCGTGGGCAACCAAAAGGGGCCCATAATTTCAAATTTATCAATGATGCCGGCTGGCCCCATGTTGGGCCATACTGCACTGAATTCAGGCCAAAGCAGCATTTTGTGATCAAGATCGCCCAACCAAGGGGTGGTGACCGTGCGTATGTACCAAAGCGAGCCAAAGAAGGCAGCAAAGAACATGATTTCAGAAAAAATGAACCAGCTCATGCTCCAACGGTAAGACGAGTCAACACGCGTACTATTTAAACCAATTTGTGATTCATTAATAGCGTCAGAAAACCAGTAATATAAGATCACAAATAAGCTCAACAAACCCGCAAACACAGCCCATTTACCCACCGTGTAATCGTTTACCCATGCGGTTGCGCCTAGCATCACGACCAGCAGTGAAACGCTGGCACGAACAGGGTGAGCTGAACCAGCCGGCACGTAGTAATAAGGTGCCTCTTTAGTGGTGGAGTGGCTTGCAGCACTCATGTAGTTCTCCTAGTACTGATATTGATTTTAAAAGTTAACAACTAAGCAACTGCCATGCTAACTATCAACTTGGCTAAAAACACTAAGGTTGTGACAAAGACAACACCGAATATAAGGCCGGTCAGCACAACATAGACTGGGTTGAGCTTACCAATATCTTCAAGTAAACCGGCTTTACGGCGCACCCCAAACATTGCCCATAAGACTGCTTTAAGGGTTTGAAATAAGTTTAATTTACGTTCACTGGCCTGCGATTCGGTCATCAACAACTCAAAACATTAATACGGTTTATGGCGTGTAATAAATTAACTCAACTTGGCGGTATATCACCCAAGCCATCACCGCAACAACAAACACTAAAAGTATAAGGCCAGTACGTTTGTTCTTGCGGCGTTGTTCAGGTGTCATATCAATATAAAATTGTTTCAGTAAGATCTATATTTTGCTTTCGCTTAAGCGTGCGACAAAACAGGTGGTGTTTCAAAAGTATGGAATGGTGCGGGTGAAGGCACTGTCCACTCAAGGCCTTCTGCGCCTTCCCATGGTTTGGCAGGTGCTAAAGCACCTTTGCCTGAATACGCTTTAACCAAGACCCATACAAAGATTAACTGTGAGAAGCCAAAAAAGTAGGCGCCCACGGTTGCAACCATATGGAAGTCGGTAAATTGAGCTGCGTAATCAGCGTAACGGCGTGGCATACCTGCTAAACCCAAGAAGTGCATAGGAAAAAAAGTAATGTTGAACGAAATCATGCTTGTCCAGAAGTGCCACTTACCTAAAGTTTCGTCATACATACGGCCTGTCCACTTTGGTAACCAGTAGTAGGCGCCTGCAAACAAGGCAAATAACGAGCCAGCCACCAAGACGTAATGGAAATGAGCCACAACGTAGTAGGTGTCATGCACTTGAATGTCGATCGGTGCCATTGACAATATTAAACCGGTGAAACCACCGATAGTGAACACAAAGATGAAACCAATTGCCCACAACATCGGGGTTTCAAAAGTCATTGAACCTTTCCACATCGTGGCTACCCAGTTAAAGACTTTTACGCCCGTGGGAATTGAAATCAGCATGGTGGCATACATAAAGTACAGCTGCGCAGTCACTGGCATACCCGTGGTGAACATGTGGTGCGCCCAGACGATGAAAGACAAAATCGCAATTGAGGCGGTGGCGTACACCATTGAGGCGTAACCAAACAAAGGCTTACGCGCAAAGGCGGGCACAATAGCCGAGACAATGCCAAATGCCGGCAGAATCATAATGTAAACCTCTGGGTGACCGAAAAACCAGAAAATGTGTTGGTACAACACGGGGTCACCACCAGCCGCAGCGTTAAAGAAACCAGTACCAAAGTGACGGTCTGTCAACACCATGGTCATGGCAGCAGCTAACACAGGCATCACAGCGATAAGCAAAAACGCGGTGATGAGCCATGTCCAGCAAAATAAAGGCATTTTCATTAATGTCATGCCGGGTGCGCGCATGTTCAAAATCGTGACGACGATGTTGATAGAACCCATGATTGATGAGGCACCCATGATGTGAACTGCGAAAATGGCGAGATCCATGCCGGGGCCCATTTGCATGGTGAGCGGTGCGTACAATGTCCAGCCAGCAGCGGTCGCGCCACCTGGCACAAAGAACGACATGGTAAGCATCACTGCGGCAACGGGCAAGAGCCAGAAGCTGAAGTTATTCATACGCGCAAAGGCCATGTCTGATGCGCCGATTTGTAGCGGCACCATCCAGTTAGCGAAACCCACGAAGGCTGGCATGATGGCGCCAAACACCATAATCAAACCGTGCATGGTGGTGAACTGGTTAAACAGCTCTGGGCGGAAAAACTGAATGCCTGGTATGAACAGTTCTGTACGCAACAAGAGCGCAAGAATGCCACCTTCGAACAGCATAATGAGAGCGAAGAGCAGGTACATCGTACCGATGTCTTTATGGTTGGTTGCAAACAACCAGCGACGCCAACCATAAGGTATGCCGTGATGATGATCGTCGTGGCTACCGTGATGATCTTGGGCTTTTTCTTGACCCTTATCCGGAATTTGTTCTACGGTTACGCTGCTCATTTTTGACTCCTAACCTTCTAAAATGGGTGTGCCCTGTTTTAGAGAGCATCTTTCGGTTGCTTAGCTAAGTTTAAGTTAATTTGGTATTCGTAAAACGCCAATGCTTAAGTGACAGTTATTGTGAATTAGCGTGCCGCTTGAATGTCTGCAGGCATCACAACGGGGTCTTGGCCATTACCACCATTACCCCACGACTGACGGGAATAGGTAATAAGAGAGGCAATATCGGTATTGCTTAATTGGGCAAATGACTGCATGGAGGTGCCTTGCTTACCTTTAAGCAAAATCGCCACCTGCTCTGATTTTGGCCCCATCACTAATTTGCTACCATCAAGCGCAGGAAATGCACCTGCGATGCCTGCACCATTGGCTTGGTGGCACGATACGCACATTGAGCCGTAAAGCTTGGTCCCTTTCGTGACAAGTTCTGCAGATGTCCACTGTTTATTTGGGTCTTCAGACGCTTTGGCTAGCTTTTGCTGCTGACCATCAACCCAAGCTGTATATTCAGCTGCAGGCAATACTTTTACGACGATCGGCATAAAAGCGTGTTCTTTACCGCACAATTCTGAGCATTGACCCCGGTAAGTACCAGGTACTTCAGCGCGAAACCACGTATCACGCAAGAAACCTGGAATAGCATCTTGCTTGACCCCAAGCATTTGCACAGACCAAGAATGAATGACGTCACCCGCAGTAACTTGTAGGCGAATTTTTTTACCAACGGGTACCACCAGTGGGTTGTCAACTTCCATCAAATAAAACTCGCCTTTGGGTTCGCGGTTTTCAATTTGAGCCAAGGGGGTAGACAAGCTTGAGAGGAAGCTTACGCCTTTGGCGGGCCCATCAACGTATTCATAGCCCCACTTCCATTGGTAACCGGTCACCTTAACCGTCATGTCAGCACCTGAAGTGTCTTTCATGGCGACAACGGTACGAGTAGCGGGTAAAGCCATGCCAATAACAATTAGAAAAGGGATCACTGTCCAGGCAATTTCAATGCCAACGTGCTCATGAAAAGTAGCCGGCTTATGGCCTTTTGACTTACGGTGCGCCCAAATTGAGTAAAACATCACACCAAACACGGCCAAAAAAATGACCAAACAGATAATCAGCATAAGCCAATGCAACCAGGCTATATCTTGCGCAATTTGTGTAACACCGACCGGCAGGTTTAGTTGATTAACACCCGGGCCGCCAGGCATATCTTTGACTTGGGCAAAAGCCGTACCGCTCGCGAGTAGCGTACAGGCCAAAACACCCTTTTTCAACTTCATCATGCTTACCTCAAACTTAGTGATTCGGGTTCAATTTCTTTGTGATACAGGAAGCTGACACCCGACAATAGGCTGTATTCGTGATCGAATTTTTAAGACTTCCGCGAGATTATAACCAAGGTTTATGATTCCGTATTGTGTATACCTATACTCTACAATAGGTGACTCATCTAGTCGGGAATTATGCAGATGTCACTCACCCTTTCCGCGTCAGCTCAAAAGTCAGTCAACGCTTTGCTTGACCAATACCTTTTAGAGACAAAACGCCCCCCTCAAAGGGGTTCAAAGCCGCTTTATATTGGTGGACTGGCCTGTGGTTGGGTGCACCCTGCGGCAGCTTTGGCCCTAGCGGGGCTTGAGAGCATTCAGGTCAAGGCTGAATCAATCGAGGTGTTGGAACCAAACGAGCTTGCATCGTTAAGCACGTTATTGGCTGGGGTTGCGTTGCGCTTAAAAGAGGCTGGCTGCTGTGTAGCCTGGCGTAACGAGTTACTTGATGTGTGGGCGGGCGAGGCATCAATTGCAGCTATCGAGCGCGGTGTGGTGCGCCCCCTGGGCCTCACAACACGAGCCGTTCATTTGCAAGCACGTAATGCAGCGGGCGCTTTGTGGGTCGCGCGACGCGCCTTAAACAAAGCCACTGACCCCGGCATGTGGGACACTTTAGTCGGTGGCTTGGTCGGTTATGGTGAACCCGACGACTTAGCACTGGTCCGCGAAACAGAAGAAGAAGCGGGCTTGTCACCCGAGCAAATTAAATATCGCACACCGATTCGGCAAATTACAGTCATGCAACGCCAGTTGCCCGAAGGCTACCAAATTGAGCGGGTGTTAACCAGCGAATGTGTATTGGCAGATGACAGCGTACCCGTAAATCAAGACGGCGAAGTGATGCACATTCAATGCATTGAACCAACTGAGGTGGTTGACATGTTGCTTGCCAAAGCTTTCACGACTGAAGCTACGATTGTGATTGCTGAAGATTTGGTGCGCCGGGGGTAATACAACTATTGGGCTCATCGGCCATTTTAAATGGCACTCGCGACCACTACAAAAATCTTAGTACTGACAAAAGCAGGTGCTATGTCTGCTGCGGTTGATCGCGCCAAACCCTTAAGGCTTTGACGCGTTCGGCGACAACCTTGTCAACAACGTCTCTTAATTTTTGATCGCGCGACAACAGCAATTTAAAGTCTTTCGTGGTGAGTTCGAGTAACTTGGTGTAGCCCAACGAACGCACTTCAAATTTTATGGTTTCGTCAGTTAATAAGGCTAACTCGCCAAAGAATTCGCCTGAGCCCAGCTCAATATGGGTGCCGTCAGGCAGTAAGACCGAGACCGCACCTGACGCCACAAAATACATTGAGGCTCTTGATTTTTCTGCACCTAAAATTAATTCGTGGGGAATGGCTAATCGCGGCCGTAATAGCTTAGTGATCAACACTTCTGATTCGGCTGACATGTCGCTAAGCAACGGCACGCGAGCAATCAATTGCGCGGCTGTCATTTCAACGTCAAGCGAAGGCTCGCGCTCTAAGAAGCGCCAGCGGCGTTCAAGTTGTGTCACCAAGTCATCATAAACCTCGCCACCAATTAGTGACTCGTCAAGCATGCTGCGATAGCGACGACGCTCAAGTGACCGCGCGGTTTGACCGAGGTACTTTTCTTCTAACCAATCAGCATATGTGGGGTATTGCAAACGCAAGGCTTGTAGGTTTTCTTCTACTAAACCTGCACGCCATTTTGTAAGGCTTAACAAAGATTGTGCTGCTTCGTCACCGATCATGGCTCTGATTTGCTCGTCTGCAAAGGTACTCAGCTTTCGCACCACCCAACTCATCACCACCAGTCGAGCAAAGCGGTTCGTCAGGGTTTGTGCTAAAGCTTTATGTATGCCAATGCGATTGTGTAGACGTATGGTTAACCGAAAAGCTCTGGGGTATTGGAGGCTGTCGTGAACGGCTTTTTTAAAACCTTCAACGCCATTTATTTTGATGGCGTCTTCCATGCGTTCAGCATGCGACAACAAGTATTCAGCAACTTTGGGGTCGAGATTGTTTTCTTTGAGAATATTGAAATAGGCTTCAAACTCGCGGCGAGCCAACATGGTTAAGCCAATGTTGACGCGTTCGGTTTCGGTGAACTGATCAATATGTGTGTCTTGCGAGCTATTGATGCTGGCTTCAAAAACTTGATTAATACGCGTACGGGCCGTTTTACTAATTTGCTCATTTAAGGCTATGCGTTCGGTTTCTTTTTGTAGTGTGTTAGTGGCCACAGCCATCGCTTGATTACGTAATAAGCGTTCGGTAGGGGTGAGTTTGTCGAGTTTGAGCAACTTAATTAAAGGCCGCAACGTCACACCGTTGATTAATAGTGTAGCCAATACATAACCCGTTACACCGAGCGCGACAAACTCTCGAACAGCTGGTGATACGAGATCATGTTCGGTAACAGACAAGGCCAAAGCTAATGACAGCGCGCCCCGTAAACCGCCCCACCAAATCACTGTTTTGTAACTGCTATTAATGCGTGTGCCCACGGCCCAAGTTAATACCGGCAAAATACCAAACACCACGAGTGCACGAGAAAATAGTGTAGCTACAAAGAGAATACCCACCACAGCTAAGCTTTGCAAAGTGAAATGGCTAAACAGTTTAGGTATCAACATGGTGGCAAACAAAAAGATTAAAGAGTTTGCCCAAAAACCAAACTGCTGCCACGATTGTGAAAGTGATGCAAAGGTGGTTGCGCTAATACGCGTACGGCCCACCGAACCAATGACTAAGCCTGCTGTGACCGTTGAGACCACACCCGATACACCAAAGTAATGTTCAGGCACGATGTAGGCTAAATAAGCAAATGCCAAAGTTAGTGAAATCTCAGCAGTGGGCCAACCGCGCAAAGCACGAAACATTGAACAAGCTAGACGCCCTATTAAATAACCCGCGAGTGCACCACCTAAAAATAATCTGGCAAAGTCTTGAATGACCGTGCCGTATTCCCACTGCCTTTCGTTCGTAAGTATGCCGATTAAAATGGCAAATAAGGCAATTGCAGCGGCATCATTGAGTAAGCTTTCACCTTCAATTATGGTGACCAAGCGTTTAGGCGCACCCACTTCTTTAAAGATACTGACCACCGCACCGGGGTCGGTCGTTGCGATTATTGAACCTAACAATAAACAGGCAATGAGGCTTTGTTCTGTGAAAGTAAAGAGCCCCGCCCCGACCAGCGCTGTACTGGCAATAACGGCCACCACAGCCATCAATAAAATGGGGGCAATATCGTCAAGCATGCGCCTGACGTTCATATTGAGCGCGGTTTCAAATAACAGGACCGGCAAAAACACCACCAAGAACACTTCTGACGAAATCTCAATACCTTGAAGTGATATGAGTAGTTGTTTAACGAGGGGGGGCGCCCAACCATGAAATTTGAAAAGAAAGCCCAGTAATAAACCGCAAATGGCCAGTATTAGCGTGTAAGGCAAGCGCACCATACCTGCTAGCGGCGGCATAAAGCACACCAGCATGAGCAGGCCGGCCAAACCAAATACGATCATTTCAATTGTCATGATCGGTATGGTAACGCTAGTTGATGACCGGGCTTTTAAGCAACCACTAAATTTGTACGCATTTTTTTAAGGGCTGCGACTTCGATTTGGCGAATACGCTCGGCCGAAACCCCAAACTCTTGCGCTAGGTCAGCCAATGTTGAGTTTTCATCTTCGGCCAACCAACGTGCTTGCACAATACGACGTGAACGAGGGTCTAGTTGCGCAATAGCTTTTAACAAGCCTTCTGACTCAAGCGTTGCTTGGTCTTGGCGTGCAATCACTGCAACGGGGTCGTCATGACCTTCGTCTGATAAATAAGTAATCGGTGCAAAAGCTTCGCTGTCGTCACCGGGTGCATCGATGGGCATTTCTCGGCCTGACAGCCGCACTTCCATTTCACGAACGTCTGATTCGCGCACATTAAGTTTTTTTGCGATGTCTTCAACCCGCTGGGTGTTAAGGGTTTCACCATCGCCACGCAGGCTGCGTAAATTGAAAAATAGTTTACGTTGCGCTTTGGTGGTAGCCACTTTCACCATGCGCCAGTTGCGAACGACGAATTCGTGAATTTCAGCTTTGATCCAGTGCACAGCAAAGGTCATAAGACGTACGCCACGCTCAGGGTCGTAGCGTTTAACAGCCTTCATGAGACCGACATTTCCTTCTTGTATCAGATCAGCATGTGGCAGGCCGTAGCCTAAGTATTGACGAGCAACAGACACCACTAAGCGCAAATGCGACAATATCAATTCGCGGGCGGCTTCGATGTCACCATCTTGCTGCAAACGACGGGCCAAGTCTCTCTCTTGCTCAGCTGTGAGCATAGGCAGACGGTTAACCGTGCTGATGTAAGCTTGAATAGAACCCAATGAGCCCGGGTTGGCAATGGCTGCCGCTAAGGTTTGGGGTGCTATTACAAGTGTCTGAGTTGTTGTCATAGGCTGTTTGTTTTTTTCTTTATCTGATTAAGTGACGTTGTGGGTTAAGTTTGAAATGTCGTTGGTAAATGTGGTTTATTAATGTAAGTGTGTTTAACTTTTTTTACGACTTAAATTTTAGCACTCTCATATGGTGAGTGCTAATGAGACGCCAAATTTTAAGGTTTAGTTCCCCATTTTGATGATTTTTTTATGCGCCTTGCCCGCCTATTTGCCCCACAAACACCAACCCTAGCTGGGGTACGATTCCCTGCACACGTGACGTCTATTCCCTATGCTGATGTATTTGGCTGGTTGGGTATGTATGCCAACGAGCAAAGCCTAGCCGTGCACGGCTGGTGTGTCACCCCGCAAGGTTTACATATTCTTTGTACACCGCACTCTATTTTGCAACTTAGCTACGTGATGCAAGCTGTAGGTCGCCATTTGGCGGCTGTTGTTGATATGGGTGCGATTTTTGTTGGGCGGTACAAAACCGCTTTAATTGAACCCAAAACGTGGGTTTTACCCACTTTGGTTTGGATCGAGCAAGCCCCCGTGCGGTTAAATTTGGTGCAACAAGCCGAAGACTGGCGTTGGTCTTCGGCGCAACAGCATGTCGGAGTGGCGGGCCGCTTAACCCCTTGGTTGGTTGACCACCCTGACTACTGGGCTTGTGGAAATACACCTTTTGCTCGCCAAGCCCGCTACAAAGCGATTTTGGCAGAGGGCATCAACAGTCAGGCCCTAAACCGTATTGAGACCACCCTGCATGGCCAATGGGCCTTGGGCAGTGTGGCTTTTTTACAAAATATGAATCAAGTGGCTTCAAGGCGCGCAACACCTGCTAAAAGAGGACGGCCTAAAAAAGAGGGTTGATTGATGCTTAAAAACTAGACCTTACTTAGATCGCGTCTACTTTGCGTTTTGTGACCGCATCGGGATAGCCTACCAATCACGACATGGTTTTACATCAGAAGGTCGTGTTAAACAGTCTCTAAACAGACTGATATGTCCCCATTTAAATATCGCCCCTTGACCTTATTTTATTATTAGGGACGCACCCCCACAAAAATGGCTTTATTCCTAGCTCAGACTCGGTTAATCTAACCCTCCTTTTGCATTTTGCACGATCGGAGTCTACAAATGGCCACCCTCCCCTTAAGTTTTGTGAGTAAGCCCGCGGGCATGCCAAAAGATCAAGGTCTTTACTCAAGTGTGCACGAACATGATGCCTGCGGTGTGGGCTTTGTGGCGCACATTCAGGGTAAGGCTGCTCACACAATTGTGTCGCAGGGTTTAAAGATTCTTGAAAACCTTGACCACCGGGGTGCTGTCGGTGCCGACAAGCTGATGGGCGATGGCGCCGGTATTTTGATACAAATACCCGACGCTTTGTATCGCGAAGAAATGGCCAAGCAAGGGGTTGAGTTACCCGCCCCAGGTGAATATGGCGTATGCATGGTGTTTTTGCCTAAGGAAATCGCGTCGCGCTTAGCGTGCGAGCAAACGCTTGAGCGCGCTGTTAAGGCTGAAGGTCAAATTGTGTTGGGCTGGCGCGATGTGCCAGTTGACCGCGAAATGCCCATGTCTGAAACGGTGCGCGCCTGCGAACCGGTGATTCGCCAGTTGTTTGTGGGGCGAGGTGCTGATGTGATGATACCCGACGCTCTTGAGCGTAAGCTGTACGTGATTCGTAAAACAGCAAGCCACGCCATTCACGCCATGAAATTAGCGCACGGTACTGAGTATTTTGTGCCCTCGGCGTCAGTTCGTACCGTCGTTTACAAAGGGTTATTGTTGGCCATTCAAGTGGGGCAGTATTACCTTGACTTGGCTGATGCCCGTACTGAGTCAGCCTTAGCGTTGGTGCATCAACGTTTCTCAACCAATACGTTCCCCGCGTGGCCTTTGGCTCACCCTTATCGCATGATTGCGCACAATGGCGAAATTAATACGGTAAAGGGCAACTTTAACTGGTTGCGTGCTCGTGAAGGCATGATGAAATCAGCTGTACTGGGTGACGATTTAGCTAAGCTTTACCCGATCGTTTACTCTGGCCAATCAGACACGGCAACATTCGATAACTGTCTTGAGTTGTTGGTGATGTCGGGCTATTCGTTGGCACACGCCATGATGCTGATGATTCCTGAGGCATGGGAACAGCACACTCAAATGGATCCCTCACGCCGTGCGTTCTATGAATATCACGCCGCTATGATGGAACCTTGGGATGGCCCCGCTGCCGTAGCTTTTACTGATGGCAAACAAATTGGTGCCACACTTGATCGCAACGGTTTACGCCCTGCACGTTATTTGATTACTGATGACGATTTGGTCATTATGGCTTCTGAAGCGGGTACGTTACCGATTCCTGAAAATCGTATCGTAAAAAAATGGCGCTTACAGCCAGGCAAAATGTTTTTGATCGACCTGCAACAAGGTCGCATCATTGAAGATGATGAAATTAAATCGCAACTCTCTAACGGCCGCCCTTACCGTCAATGGATCGACCGTTTACGCGTCAAACTAGAGTCATTACCCACGCCTGAAGCATCGGCCCTTGAAGAAACTCGCTCAAAGGTGCCTTTACTCGATCAACAGCAAGCTTTTGGCTGGACGCAAGAAGATTTTAAGTTTGTGCTTGAACCCATGTTGGCAAATGGTGAAGAAGCCACCGGTTCGATGGGTAACGACTCACCGTTGGCCGTTTTGTCAAGCCGGTCTAAGCCTTTTTATAACTATTTTCGTCAGCTGTTTGCACAGGTCACTAACCCCCCCATCGACCCTATACGCGAACAAATGGTAATGTCTTTGGTGTCATTTATTGGCCCCAAGCCTAATTTGCTTGATATCAATAACGTTAACCCACCGTTGCGCCTTGAAGTTGCACAACCTGTTTTAGATCAAGACGCAATGGCGCAACTGCGTTCAGTGGCACATTACACAGGGCAAAAGTTTCGCAGCTACGAAGTTGACATTACCTACCCAAGTGCTTGGGGTGCGGAAGGTATTGAAGCGCGCTTAGCAGAATTATGTGCCGGTGCAGCTGATGCGGTTCACAGTGGTTTTAATGTGTTGATTTTGTCAGATCGGCATGTGGGTCCAGATCAAGTGGCTATTCCTGCATTGTTAGCCACGTCTGCCATTCACCAACACTTAATTCGCGCTGGCATTCGCACCAAAACGGGCTTAGTGGTTGAAACCGGATCGGCACGTGAAGTACATCACTTTGCGTTGCTAGGTGGGTTTGGTGCTGAAGCCATTCACCCCTACTTAGTATTTGAGTCAATTAGAACTTCAGCTGAAGATGCTGAGCACGCGGCAAAAGCAATTAAAAACTACATCAAAGCGATTGGCAAAGGCTTAAACAAAGTCATGTCAAAAATGGGTATTTCAACTTTCATGTCGTACTGTGGTGCCCAAATTTTTGAAGCAATCGGTTTGCAGTCTGTTTTTGTAACAAAATACTTTGCGGGTACATCCAGTAACATCGAAGGCATTGGTATTTTTGAAGTGGCTGAAGAAGCCTTGCGTACGCACCGTGCCGCCTTCAGTGATGACCCGGTTTTAAAGCATGCTCTTGATGCAGGCGGGGAATACGCTTTTCGTATTCGAGGTGAAGAGCATATGTGGACGCCTGACTCAATTGCCAAACTGCAACACGCAACACGAGGCAACAACTACAGCACTTACAAAGAGTACGCACAACTCATTAACGATCAAAGTCGTCGTCAAATGACCTTGCGTGGCTTGTTTGAGTTCAAGGTAGATCCCGCCCAGGCGATTTCAATCGATGACGTCGAGCCCGCGAAAGAAATTGTGAAGCGCTTTGTTACTGGCGCAATGTCGCTGGGTTCAATTTCTACTGAAGCACATGCCGTGTTAGCCGTTGCCATGAACAGAATCGGTGGCAAATCAAACACGGGTGAGGGCGGTGAAGACGAGTTACGTTATCGCAAAGAAATTCAAACCGGTAGCAGTGGTATTAGCGACCAAGATACTTTGGCGTCTATTTTGGGTGCTGACCGTGTTGTGGCAGACATACCCCTTAAAGCAGGTGATTCATTGCGCTCACGCATTAAACAGGTGGCGTCGGGTCGCTTTGGTGTTAGTGCTGAATACCTAACAAGTGCCGATCAAATTCAAATCAAAATGGCGCAAGGCGCCAAGCCCGGTGAAGGCGGCCAATTACCTGGCCATAAGGTGTCAGAGTACATCGCTAAGTTACGGTATTCAGTACCCGGCGTAGGTTTGATTTCACCACCCCCACACCATGACATTTACTCGATTGAAGACTTGGCGCAATTGATTCACGATCTTAAAAATGTGAACGAGCGCGCCTCGATCTCGGTCAAATTGGTGTCTGAGGTTGGTGTCGGTACGGTGGCTACAGGCGTTGCAAAAGCCAAGGCTGACCATGTGACCATCTCAGGTCACGATGGTGGCACCGGTGCCTCACCTATTTCTTCTATTAAACATGCCGGTACACCGTGGGAATTAGGCCTCGCTGAAACGCAGCAAACCTTGGTATTAAACAATCTACGTAGCCGAATTCGTGTACAGGCTGACGGTCAAATGAAAACCGGTCGTGACGTGGTGGTAGGTGGGCTATTGGGTGCTGACGAGTTTGGTTTTGCAACCGCGCCCTTGGTGGTTGAAGGCTGCATCATGATGCGCAAATGCCACCTAAATACCTGTCCAGTGGGTGTCGCCACACAAGACCCTGTGTTGCGTAAAAAGTTTCAAGGCAAGCCAGAATATGTTGTGAACTACTTCTTTTTTGTAGCAGAAGAAGTGCGTGAAATCATGGCACAGTTAGGCATTAAACATTTTGACGATTTGATCGGTCGCACTGACTTGCTAGATACGCGAAATAGTAGCGATCATTGGAAATCACGCGGCTTGAATTTTGACAAAGTTTTTTATAACCCGGCAATTGCGGGCGACCGCTACCAAACCGAAGTGCAAGACCATGGTCTTGAGGCAGCCCTTGATCATCAACTGATTGAACGCAGCAAACAAGCAATTGAACGCGGCGAAAAAGTGTCGTTCATTATGCCTATTCGCAACCGTAATCGTAGCGTGGGCGCCATGCTGTCGGGTCAAGTGGCGCGGCGTTATGGCCAAGAAGGCTTGCCTGAAGACACAGTTCATATTCAGCTTAACGGTGTAGCGGGTCAAAGCTTTGGCGCATTTCTAGCACATGGTATTACGCTTGATTTAGTTGGCGAAGGTAACGACTATGTCGGTAAGGGCTTGGCAGGTGGCCGCATTATTGTGCGTTCGCCAAATGATTTCCGCGGGTTTGGACCAGAGCATATTATTGTCGGTAACACGGTGCTCTACGGTGCAACGGGCGGCCAAGCATACTTTAACGGTGTTGCGGGTGAGCGGTTTGCGGTGCGCAACTCTGGTGCTGCCACAGTGGTTGAAGGTAATGGCGACCACGGTTGCGAATATATGACCGGCGGCACAGTCGTGGTACTTGGCAACACAGGTCGTAATTTTGCGGCCGGTATGTCTGGAGGCGTAGCGTATGTATTTGACCCTGAAGGCCGGTTTGCTGAAAACTGTAACCGCAGCATGGTTGACATTGAACCCGTGCTCAGCAGCGCCAATCAAAAAAACACACAAGGTATTGAAATTTGGCACAGCATTTCGCGCGAGGCATCACGCGAAACCGACGATGCCATTTTAAAGACGTTGATTGAGAATCACTTTAAATTTACAGGTAGCTATAGGGCACGTGACATTCTGGGCAACTGGTCTTCAGCACGCGGACATTTTATGAAAGTCATGCCAGTTGATTACCGTCGCGCTCTGGCTGAACTGTGGCAAACCGCCCAAGTGTCGTCTAAAGCGGCTTAAATTTTTATGATTTCATATCAACATGATTACTTCGATGCATTCAAACTGTCACGCATCGTTTATTTATAAAAGGGCTCTTCATCATGGGTAAAGTTACCGGTTTTCTTGAACTTGAGCGTTTACAAGAAGCAGCTGAAGCCCCGATCACTCGGGTTAAACATTGGCGTGAATTTATTGTTCACCTCACCGAAGACGAGGCCAGCAAACAAGGCGCACGCTGTATGGATTGCGGTATACCCTTCTGTATTACGGGTTGCCCAGTTAACAATATTATTCCTGACTGGAATGATTTGGTTTTTAAGAAAAACTGGCGCGAAGCGCTTGAAGTATTGCATTCGACCAATAACTTTCCTGAGTTCACAGGCCGTATTTGCCCAGCACCATGCGAGGCAGCCTGCACCTTGAACATCAGCGATGCACCGGTGGGTATCAAATCAATTGAGCATGCCATTATTGATCGCGGCTGGGAAGAAGGTTGGGTTACGCCTGAAACGGCTGCCGTAAAAACTGGCAAGAACGTTGCGGTGGTAGGTTCAGGCCCTGCAGGTATGGCCGCTGCGCAACAGTTGGCGCGCGCGGGTCACGACGTCACACTATTTGAAAAACAAGATCGTATCGGTGGTTTGCTACGTTACGGTATACCTGACTTTAAACTTGAAAAGCATTTGATCGACAACCGTGTTGCACAAATGCAAGCTGAGGGTATCACGTTCTGCCCAAACACCTACATTGGTTCACCACAAGACCCTGCTGCCAACGGCTTGCAAGTTAAAACACCTGAAGATTTAAACGCAGAGTTTGACGCTATTGTTTTGTCAGGCGGGTCTGAAAGCCCACGCGATTTGCCAGTTGAAGGTCGTGACTTAAATGGCGTGATGTACGCGATGGACTTCCTGCGCCCACAAAATAAAGTCGTGGCGGGTGACGAGGTACAAAATCAAGTGATCGCCAAAGATATGCATGTTGTGGTGATTGGTGGGGGCGACACTGGCTCTGATTGTGTCGGCACTAGTAACCGCCATGGCGCTGTGTCAGTAACGCAAATTGAGTTGATGCCTAAGCCACCCGAACATGAAAACAAAGCCATGTCTTGGCCTTACTGGCCTGCTAAGCTACGTACTTCGTCTTCACACGAAGAGGGTGCAGATCGCGACTGGGCTATTACCACCAAGCGTATTGAGGGTGAAAATGGTCAAGTCAAAAAACTGGTTGGGGCTCGAGTTGAGTGGGTCAAAGACGAAACCACTGGGCAAATGAAAATGGTTGAAATGGCCGGCTCAGAGTTTGAGATCAAAGCTGACTTGATTTTGTTAGCAATGGGTTTTGTGGCGCCGATTAACCATGTGCTCAAGGCATTTGGGGTCGAGGCTGACAACCGTGGCAACATCAAAGCCAATACCGACGACTATCAAACCAATATGCCTAAAGTCTTTGCCGCGGGTGATATGCGTCGCGGCCAGTCTTTGGTGGTTTGGGCCATTCGTGAAGGCCGTCAATGCGCCCGTTCGGTTGATGAGTTTTTGATGGGTGTCACCTCATTGCCGCGTTGAATCGTGAAGGGCGTGTAAACATGACACGCCCAAATCGAATGACAGGTAATCGCTGGTATTAGTTAATACTGGTTGATAATCATTAATACCTTAAGACTTAAACGACATTGCCTTTTGGTTACGCGGTCAGTCTACAATATCCTAATATGATTGATCTATCACCCGCCCCCTCACCTTCACATACGGGCGCACAGTTCGCGCTCACATTTGACAACGTTACGCTCGGTTACGGTGACTTCACCGTGCTGAGTGGTATTTCATTGAGCGTGCGTGCAGGTGAAGTGGTCGCTATTATGGGTGGGTCGGGCTCAGGCAAAACCACATTATTACGTGCTGCCACTGGCCAACTCGCCCCGATGATAGGGCAGGTTAAGGTGTTTGATACAGTGATTGACGTGAGCAATCGCCTCAAGCTTGAAGCCTTGCGCCAACGTATGGGTGTGCTGTTTCAGCACGGGGCGTTGTTTACCGATTTAAATGTCTTTGAAAACGTCGCCTTCCCCCTTCGTGAACACACACACTTTAGTGAAGCTGAGTTGCTTAAGCAGGTGCTCGAAACGCTTAATTCGGTAGGTTTAAAAGCGGCCGCCCATTTGAAACTGTCTGAGATTTCAGGCGGTATGGCACGCCGTGTGGCGCTTGCCCGCGCGGTGGTGCGAGGCCCCGAGCTTATTTTATACGACGAACCCTTTGCTGGGCTTGACCCTATTTCTTTAGGTGTCACCGCCCGGTTAATTCGCCAATTGTCTGATCGTTTAGGCTGCGCCTCAGTACTCATTACGCACGATATTGCTGAATCTTTTGCCATTGCTGATGCCGTATACCTTGTTGGCCAGGGCGCACTCAAAGCTCAGGGTAACCCTGATTCATTAAGCCATTCAACTGACCCCTACGTGCGGCAGTTTCTTGATGGCGCACCCGATGGCCCAGTAGCCTTTGACTACCCCACTACGCCAGCTTATGAACGCTGGCTTGACCGCCAAGGTAGTCGCTCATGAACGGGCTCAAACTGATCGGTCAATTAGGTGCCTGGGTTCGTCACACCACCCAAACCCTAGGGCAATTTACGCTCTTTTTTGGGCAGATTTTGCTACGCACCAACGCGCTCTGGAAACGCGCCCAACTGGTCATCACGCAAGTTCACTTTATTGGTAATTATTCGCTCATCATTATTGTGATTTCAGGTTTGTTTGTAGGCTTTGTGCTGGGTTTGCAGGGCTATTACACGCTCAATCGCTACGGTTCTGAAGAAGCCCTAGGGCTTTTAGTTGCCCTTTCGTTAACGCGTGAGTTGGGGCCTGTGGTGACCGCGCTGCTGTTTGCTGGCCGAGCTGGTACCTCGCTCACGGCTGAAATTGGCCTTATGAAGGCGGGCGAACAGCTTGCCGCCATGGAAGTCATGGCGGTTGACCCCATTCGCCGCGTTATTGCCCCTCGGTTTTGGGGGGGGGTGATTGCAATGCCGGTACTAGCTGCCATATTCTCTATGGTGGGCGTGCTGGGCGGTTGGGTTGTGGGCGTTTTACTGATTGGTATTGATTCGGGTGCTTTTTGGTCTCAAATGCAAGCTGGGGTTGACGTGTTTGACGATATTTTGAATGGCGTCATTAAAAGTGTGGCATTTGGTTTCGTGGTGACCTCCATTGCGTTATTTGAGGGCTGGAAGTGTCGCCCCACCCCTGAAGGGGTCGCACGCGCCACTACCCGTACCGTTGTGGCGGGGTCTTTAGCGGTATTAGGCCTCGATTTCGTGTTAACTGCTTTAATGTTTAGTCAATAACAGGGGCTAGCGTGTCGACTGATAAAAAAGATGTTTGGGTCGGGCTTTTTGTTTTACTGGGTATTGTCGCCTTGGTGTTTCTTGCACTCCGCGCTGGCAATATGAGTAGCTTCTCGTTCGGGTCTACCTACGCAGTAAGCGGAAAATTTGAAAATATTGGCGGCTTGAAGGTTCGAGCACCCATTAAAAGCGCGGGTGTGGTGGTTGGCCGCGTGGGTAGCATTCGTTTTGATGACAAAACCTACCAAGCGATTGTGACGTTTAATATTGAGAGTCAATTTGCTTTCCCCAAAGACACGTCAGCCAAAATATTAACTTCAGGTTTGCTGGGCGAGCAATACATTGGGCTCGATGCCGGCGGCGATGAGAATATGCTCGTAACCGGCGATACAATCAGCATGACCCAAAGCGCCATCGTGCTTGAAAACCTTATCAGCAAATTTTTGTATAACAAGGCTGACGAGCAAGGCGCTGCTTCTAAACCCCCTACCACGGCTCAGTAAATGCTTTTTAATGTCACACGACTTTTTTATAAAATTTTGGCACTAGCAGCCTGTATGTTGACCGTTGGTTGCGCTGCAACGCAAGGGCTACCTAACCCCACCGACCCCTGGGAAGGCTCAAACCGTACCATCTACGAATTTAACGATGGGCTTGACCGGGTGGTATTACGCCCTGTTTCAAAGGCTTATGCTTTCATCACGCCACAACCCGTTCGCACCTGCATACGCAATATATTTCTTAATTTAGGCGAAATTTGGTCGGGTATTAACAGCGTTTTACAACAACGTCAGTTTGACGCCATTAATACCATGGGGCGTTTTTTACTTAATACAACAATGGGCTTGGGTGGTTGCCTTGATTTAGCCAGTGCCAACGGCCAACCTCGCATACCTAACGATTTTGGTGTGACGTTGGGGGTATGGGGCTTTAGCTCTGGCCCTTACGTGGTCTTGCCCGTTGTGGGCTCGAGTTCGGTTCGTGACACGTTAGGCGATGTCGGTAACTTCGTCGGCAACCAGCTCAACACCATTGGTTACATACCTAACGTAGGGTTACGTAACTCGATTTGGGGCCTGGAATTTATAGCCCGACGCGAAGCATTATTACATGTATCTGAAATGGTTGATCGCACCGCGCTTGACCCTTACAGCTTTATACGCGATGCTTACTTACAACAGCGTCAAGCTAAAATATTGGGGCCTGAAGCGGCGGCTGACGCACTACCCAACTACGAAAATTATGAAGACGTTGCCGCAGATGACAAAGCATTAAAACTGGTACCACAAAAGTAATTTTTCTTGATTTAACCACCCGCTTAGGCGGGTATCGCACACACGAGTAAAGGTCTGAACATGCCAGCATTCTCACATATAGTCGCTCAGTTTGATCGCACGGTCTCGCACTTAGCTCAAGCCTCACTGGCTTTAACACAAGCCCGCCGGCCAAAGCCATTGCTACTACAACGTTCTTTGGGTCGCTTGATGATGGCAAAGTTTTTATTATTGTTGGGCATCGCCTTGGTAACGATGCAAAGTTATGCGCAAACCAAGCCCGACGCCAACACAGCACCTGACACCTTTGTTCAAGCTGTTGCTGACCAAGTTTTGGTCATGCTGCAAAACGACCCTGAAGTGCGAAAACAAAATATTAGCCGCATCAACGAAATAGTTGATATGTACATTTTGCCTTACGTTGATTTTGAGAAAACTACACGTTTATCGGCTGGTAAATATTGGCGTCAGGCAACGCCCGAACAGCGCGTACAACTCACAAAAGCGTTTCGTCAGACGCTGGCACGCACCTACAGCGGCGCTTTATCACGTATTGATAGCGGTACAAAAATGGATATTCTACCCCTACGCACCGAACCCGATGCCAAAGATGTGGTGGTACGTTCACGCGTGATACAAAACCAAAATAGCCAAGCCATTGGTATTGATTACCGCCTAGAAAAAACACCAACTGGCTGGAAAATATACGACCTGAATGTTGAAAACATTTGGTTAATACAAAATTATAGAAATCAGTTTTCGCAACAAATTAATACCAATGGTATTGATGGTTTAATTGCTGCGCTCAATGAACGCAATAGCAACTAGGCTTTATTTAGTTCTATAGCTGTTTAGCTGTTTAGCTCTCAGCTCAATTAGTTTTTTTGTTAGTCCCTATATGAAAACCCCTGCAATACGCTTTGAACATATCAGTAAAACTTATTCCCCTAGCAAAAAAACATGGCGTGATCATTTGTTTGGCTCATCAAAGCCCGGCTTTCAAGCCCTGTCTAATGTGTCGCTAGATATTGAGCAAGGTGAATTTTTTGGTTTGCTAGGCCCCAATGGGGCAGGCAAGACTTCTTTGATTTCAATTTTGGCAGGCTTGTGTCGTGCCACAGAAGGTCGGGCTTACGTCTATGGTCATAATGTGTTGACTGATTACCGTTTAGCACGCCGTACGTTAGGGGTGGTGCCACAAGAATTAGTCTACGACCCGTTTTTTACAGTTCGTGAAACCTTGCGCATTCAATCTGGCTACTTTGGCTTAAACCATAACGACAACTGGATCGATGAAATTCTCAGTAACCTTGGCTTAACCGACAAAGCCAACACCAACATGCGATCGTTATCTGGCGGCATGAAGCGTCGGGTATTGGTCGCCCAAGCGTTGGTTCATCGCCCCCCCGTTATTGTGCTTGACGAGCCCACCGCTGGCGTTGATGTTGATTTACGTCGTAGTTTATGGGAATTTATTGCACGCTTAAATAAAGCTGGGCACACCATTTTATTAACTACTCATTATCTTGAAGAAGCTGAAGCCTTGTGTGGCCGCATTGCAATGCTCAAAGCGGGTCAAATTATTGCACTTGATACGACCCAAGCGCTATTGGCGCGCGTGGGTGGTGCTGGGCTTGAAGAGGCATTTGTTCACATTATGAAAGACACACCCCACACTGCACAGGGTGCCCCAGCATGAGCACATCAACTAGTGATAGACCAGTTGTTCCCCTTGTTAACGAAAAAGGCTTAGGCTCAGGGTTTGGCCCACTGTTCTACAAAGAACTGCTACGCTTTTGGAAAGTCAGTTTTCAGACTATTGCTGCCCCCGCTTTAACGGCTGCGTTATATTTGGTTGTGTTTGCACAAGTCTTACAAAACCGTGTTCAAGTATTTGGTGAAATACCCTACACCGCTTTTTTAATTCCCGGTCTGATGATGATGAGTATGCTGCAAAACGCTTTTGCAAACCCATCTTCTTCGCTGATTCAAAGTCGCGTCACGGGTAATTTGGTCTTTGTCTTACTCACGCCCATTTCGCATCGCGAGTTTTTTGCGGCGTATGTGTTGGCTGGCGTCGTTCGCGGCATGGTGGTAGGCTTGGCGGTATGGTTGATTTCACTTTTCTTTTTGTCGCTCACCATTGAACATATTGGTTGGGTTTTGATTTTTGCCGTTTTAGCAACTGGCATCATGGGTGTGCTGGGCTTAATAGCCGGGCTTTGGTCTGAAAAATTTGACCAATTGGCAGCCTTTCAAAACTTTTTAATTATGCCAGCTACCTTTTTATCTGGTGTGTTTTATTCCATACACAGTCTGCCGCAGTTCTGGCAAACGGTGTCACATTGGAACCCTATTTTTTATACGATTGACGGGTTTCGTTATGGTTTTTTTGGTTTGTCTGACACCTCGCCCTGGAAGAGCCTGATTGTGGTTTCGTTTGTTTTTATCGTGTTAACTTGGTTCGCGTTGCGGTTGTTGGCTTCGGGTTATAAATTACGAACTTAAGTTATGAATGATGTACTGAAATTATAAATTACGTACGTCATTTAATAGCGACTATATAAAGACTCAATCATTACCGCATACTTTTGCGAATACCTTTACAAATACCCATCATTGAACAGACAGTAAGTGTGACTTCAAGCAACACCAGCGTTACAAACTTAATATGATGTTACTCATCTCATTCTAAAAATTTTTTAAGACTTTTAATTATGCTACCTACCCCTGAAAATATTCGTCAATATATTAGTGAAGGCTTAGACTGCCAACACGTTAATGTGACCGGTGATGGTGCACATTTTGAGGCGACCATTGTCAGTGATGCTTTTGGGGGCCTTCGCCCTATTGCGCGTCATCAATTGGTTTACAAAGTTTTGGGCGATCGCATGAAAGATGAGATACATGCTCTCTCAATGCGCACGCTCACACCGAATGAGTACGAGGCTTCTAAATAATGGACACGCTTCGCATCACGGGTGGCGCCGCTTTGCATGGCGAGGTTCGTATTTCAGGCGCAAAAAATTCAGCCCTACCGATCTTGTGTGCTAGCTTATTAACGGCTGAGCCCGTCACGTTGCACAACATTCCCGCCTTAAACGATATAGGCACCACCATTCGTTTACTGAGTCAGTTGGGTGTAAAAACCCAGAGCGATAGTGAGCACAGCTTAACGCTCAGTGCCGATGCAATTGACTCGCTTGAAGCCCCCTACGAACTGGTCAAAACCATGCGGGCGTCTATATTGGTTCTAGGGCCTTTATTGGCGCGTTTTGGTCAAGCGCGTGTCAGCTTGCCTGGCGGCTGCGCGATTGGTCAACGCCCAGTTGATCAACACATTATGGGCTTACAAGCCCTGGGCGCTGAAATACATATTGAGCATGGTTACGTAGTGGCCAAGGCGGCACGCTTAAAAGGTGCAGTGATTCGTACCGACATGGTAACGGTTACTGGCACTGAAAACCTCATGATGGCTGCCACTTTGGCAGAAGGCACCACCGTTTTAGAAAATGCCGCACGCGAACCTGAAGTGGTTGATTTAGCTGAGATGCTCATCACAATGGGCGCTCGCATTTCTGGCCATGGCACTGACCGCATTGTGATCGAAGGTGTTAAAAGCCTGCGCGGTACAGAATATCAAGTGGTGCCAGACCGTATTGAAGCTGGCAGCTTTTTGTGTGCTGTCGCTGCTACCGGTGGTGACATTACCTTAACCCATACCAAGCCATCGACCATGGGCGCTATTTTGGCTAAGCTTGAGCAAGCGGGTTTACACATGACCGTGTCAGACAGCACAATACGCGCTGTCATGCAAAAACCACCACTAGCCATCGATATTCGCACCGTTGAATACCCAGGCTTCCCCACCGACATGCAGGCGCAGTTTATGGCCCTGAATACGTTAGCTGAGGGCACCGCAGTCATGGTCGAAACGATTTTTGAAAACCGCTTCATGCATGTTCAAGAATTAATTCGCTTGGGTGCAGATATTGATATTGATGGCCACACTGCGGTCGTGCGTGGCGTACCACAACTGTCGGGTGCAACCGTGATGGCCACAGACTTGCGTGCGTCAGCCAGTTTAGTGATTGCAGGTTTAGCGGCTGAAGGCGTCACCACGGTTGAACGTATTTATCACCTTGACCGCGGTTACGAAAAAATGGAACACAAACTACGCTTGTTAGGCGCTCAAATTGAGCGCATTTCGTTTAAAGGGGTTCAGTGATGACCGCTCAACCGTCGCAACCTGAGTCGATTACATCAGCATCTGTATCAACTTCAACTTCATTATTAGGCTCAGTACCGGATTCTTCCTTAAATCGACCTTTAACACTGGCATTATCTAAGGGTCGTATTTTTGATGAAACCTTGCCCATGCTGCAGGCCGCTGGCATTGAGGTCAGTGAAGACCCTGAAACCTCGCGCAAACTGATTTTAACCACCAGTAACCCCAACGTGCGCATCATTATTGTGCGCGCTTCTGATGTACCCACCTACGTTGAATATGGCGCCGCCGATTTTGGTATTGCAGGTAAAGACGTGTTGATTGAGCACGCAGCATCGCACCCAGGTGCCTTGTATCAACCGATTGATCTAAATATTGCGCGCTGCAAACTCAGTGTTGCCGTTAAAAAGGGTTTTGACTACGCGGCTGCGATTAAACAAGGTGCACGCCTAAGGGTTGCAACCAAATATGTACATGCGGCACGTGAACACTTTGCTGAGAAAGGCGTGTATGTTGATTTGATCAAGCTCTATGGCTCAATGGAATTAGCACCCTTAATTGGTTTAGCTGACGCCATTGTTGACTTGGTTTCAACCGGCAATACCCTACGCGCCAATGACTTGGTGGCCGTTGAAGACATTATGCCCATATCATCAAGGTTAATCATTAATCGCGCCGCCCTCAAAACCCGTCATGCCGAGCTACAACCACTCATTGACGCGTTTGATCGGGCAAGCAAAAGCAATGCTAAATGATGTCTTCCCGGCATGAATAGCGGCAATATCTGTGACACTTAAATTTAGCAATCAGCAGTTAGGTAATGAGTTCAGTTTTAGCAATTTTAAAGCTATATTTAAACCATTATTTCAATAAATCTAAGGAAGTTAAAGGTCTGCAGCATGGTAAAGATTTCACGACTCAATTCTCAAGACGCTGATTTTTCATCACGTTTATCAGCACTGTTAAAGTTCGATGCCGAGCAAGACGAGGCTATCGACCAAGTTGTTGCACGCATTTTAAAACTCGTGCAACACGAGGGTGATGCCGCTGTTTTAGCGTTAACAGCTCAGTTTGACCATGTGACTGCGCAGTCAATGGCTGATCTAGAAATTTCGCTTGAAACCTGCCATCACGCTTTAAATGGCTTGCCCAACGCTCAGCGTCAAGCGCTCGAGGCGGCTGCAGAACGGGTTAAAGCTTATCACCTGAAGCAGGTTCAAATCAGCTGGTCTTACACCGAAGCAGATGGCACCGAACTAGGCCAACAGATTACGCCGCTTGATCGAGTTGGCATCTATGTGCCGGGTGGCAAGGCCGCTTACCCGTCTTCAGTTCTCATGAATGCTATACCGGCTAAAGTCGCTGGGGTTAAAGAAATCATCATGGTGACGCCCACCCCTGGCGGCGAACACAACCCACTGGTGTTGGCAGCCGCCGCGGTGGCGGGCGTTAACCGGGTGTTTACGATTGGTGGCGCTCAAGCGGTTGGGGCGTTAGCTTACGGTACCAAAACCATTGCCCCCGTCGACAAAATCGTTGGGCCCGGTAACGCCTATGTGGCGGCCGCTAAGCGTCGAGTGTTTGGTACTGTGGGCATCGACATGATTGCTGGCCCAAGTGAAATACTGATTATTTGCGATGGTCAAACCCCACCCGACTGGGTCGCGATGGATCTTTTCTCTCAAGCTGAACACGACGAGCTAGCACAAGCCATTTTGTTATGCCCTGACGCGGCTTATATTGAAGCGGTGCAGGCTTCAATTGACCGTTTAATTAACACCATGCCCCGGGCTAACATTATTCGCACCAGCCTACAAAACCGCGGCGCGCTGATCCAGGTTAAAGACCTTGACGAAGCCTGTCATATTTCAAACACAATTGCACCCGAGCACCTTGAGGTTTCAACCGTAAACCCTGAAGCCTGGTTATCCAAGTTGCGCCATGCTGGCGCCATCTTTATGGGTCGCCACAGCTCTGAGGCGTTAGGCGACTACTGTGCCGGCCCCAACCATGTCTTACCAACCTCAAGAACGGCCCGTTTTTCGTCACCGTTAGGGGTGTACGACTTCCAGAAACGCTCAAGCATTATTTATGTTTCAAAAGAGGGTGCTCAAACGTTAGGGCGTATTGCTAACACCTTGGCGCAAGGCGAGGGTCTGACCGCCCACGCCACCAGTGCGCGCTATCGGTTGACATCCTCCACGCACTGAACGCAGGGGCTTGCGGCACATCTCGGTCAATTAGCCCCTAAATTCAAAATTTAAGTGAATGTCGCTTTACAATAGTGTTTCAATTTTTCTTTTATGGCCTGAGTTATGCGTACCGCCGATGTCACCCGCAACACAAACGAAACGCGCATTCGTGTCGCCCTGAACCTTGATGGTACGGGCAAACAATCGCTTGATACAGGCGTGCCCTTCCTTGACCATATGCTCGATCAAATCGCGCGTCATGGCATGATCGATCTCGACATTAAAGCCGAGGGTGATTTGCATATCGATGCGCACCACACAGTTGAAGACGTTGGTATCACTCTGGGTCAAGCCGTGTCTCAAGCGGTGGGTTCGCGTACCGGTATTCGTCGTTACGGCCATGCTTATGTGCCGCTCGACGAGGCCCTGTCACGCGTTGTAATTGATTTTTCTGGGCGCCCAGGGCTGGTGTTTAATGTGCCTTTCACCCGCGCTCGCGTGGGCGATTTTGATGTTGACTTAAGCATCGAGTTTTTTCAAGGCTTTGTAAATCATGCTTTAGTCACCGCCCATATCGATAATTTACGGGGTGTCAATGCACACCACCAATGCGAAACCGTCTTTAAAGCTTTTGGCCGCGCATTGCGTATGGCTCTTGAACTCGACCCGCGTGGGGTTGGCATTATGCCATCCACCAAAGGCATGCTTTAACTCACTGGCAAATAGGTTTAAAAATGAGCACCATCGCCATTGTCGAATACGGCATGGGCAATTATCACTCGGTAGAGCGTGCATTGCGTCATGCGGCACCCGAGGCAACCATTCAATTAACCGGTTCACCGGCCGTTATTCGGGCGGCTGACCGCGTTGTATTGCCCGGCCAAGGTGCCATGGCAGACTGCATGCGTACGCTTGAAGCGGCCGGTTTACGTGACACTGTTCTGCATATTGCCGCAACCAAGCCTTTGCTCGGCATTTGCGTAGGTGAGCAAATATTATTTGAGCGCAGCGAAGAGGGAAACACCCCCAGCTTGGGTATCTTTAGGGGTGCCGTTAAACGTTTTAGTGGACCGGCATTTGAAACCGCAAAAAGTGGTCCTAACGCCTTAAAGATACCCCATATGGGTTGGAATGCAGTACGTCAAACCAAGCCACACCCCCTGTGGCAAGGTATTCCTGATTTATCACCGTTTTATTTTGTGCACAGTTTCTACGTTGAACCCTCAGACTCAGCGTTAACAGTCGGCACGGCAGATTATGGCTTGCCCTTTACGTGCGCTGTGGCTCGCGACAATATCTTTGCGGTTCAGTTTCACCCAGAAAAAAGTGCCGATCATGGTTTGCGTTTTTACCGTAATTTTGTAGACTGGAAGCCTTAGCGTTTTTTTATCGACTTTTTGAATTTGATTTAGGTGTTTTTATCATGCTTCTTATTCCAGCAATTGATCTTAAAGATGGTAAATGTGTGCGCTTGCGTCAAGGTGATCTTGATGACGCTACGATTTTTTCTGACGACCCAGTTGAGGTGGCTGTGCGCTGGGCCAGCCTTGGCGCAGAGCGTTTACATCTGGTTGATTTAAACGGTGCGGTAGCAGGCAAGCCACTAAACGAAAGCGTTATCAAGGCTATTTTAGCTGAAGTCGGTGATGATTTACCGGTTCAAATCGGTGGTGGTATTCGCGATTTAGACACCATTGAACGTTACCTTGATGCCGGTATTTCATACGTCATTATTGGTACAGCTGCCGTAAAAAGCCCAGGTTTTTTACAAGATGCATGTGTTGCTTTTCCAGGAAACATCATTGTCGGGCTAGATGCGCGTGACGGTAAAGTTGCCACCGATGGGTGGAGCAAACTCACCAAGCACGATGTCACTGATTTAGCTAAAAAGTTTGAAGACTATGGTTGCGAAGCCATTATTTATACTGACATTGGTCGCGATGGCATGCTTACAGGCGTGAACATTGCGGCCACCGTTGCGTTGGCACAACATGTACGCATACCCATAATTGCCTCAGGTGGTATCACCAATATGACTGATATTGATGCCCTGCTAGCGGTTGAAAATCAAGGTGTTGAGGGTGCTATTTTGGGGCGCAGCATTTACGAAGGTACGCTTGACTTTAAAGCAGCGCTTGATCGTGTGAGCAAGCTGTCGTGACAACACAAACTGCTACATCAGTGGCATGCAACGGTCTCACACGGCGCATTATTCCATGCCTTGATGTTGCGGCTGGCCGTGTCGTGAAGGGCGTAAACTTTGTGGCATTGACCGATGCAGGTGACCCGGTTGAAATTGCTGAGCGATACAACGAACAAGGCGCTGACGAAATTACTTTTTTAGACATCACCGCAACCAGCGATGATCGCGATCTAATTTTGCCTATGATTGAACGGGTGGCGTCTGAGGTATTTATTCCCCTAACGGTCGGCGGCGGGGTACGGCAAGTCAGCGATATTCAACGCTTACTCAATGCCGGCGCTGACAAGGTGTCAATTAATAGTGCAGCGGTTGCGCGTCCAGAATTGATAGCTGAGGCAGCAAGCTATCACGGCTCACAATGTATTGTGGTAGCCATTGATGCGCGTCGTGTTGTTGGCACACCTGATGACAACCCCCGTTGGGAAGTGTTTACGCACGGTGGTCGGCGCGGTACAGGTATTGATGTTTTAGCCTGGGCGCAAAAAATGGTCGAATACGGTGCGGGAGAATTGTTGCTCACCAGTATGGACCGAGATGGTACACGCTCTGGTTTTGATTTAAATTTAACGCGCCTTGTCGCAGACGCGGTGACGGTACCGGTGATTGCTTCAGGTGGCGTCGGGTCACTGAAAGATTTAGCTGATGGGGTGACTCTAGGTGGTGCCAGTGCTGTATTGGCGGCCAGTATTTTTCATTTTGGGCAATACACCATCGGGCAAGCTAAAGATTTTATGGCCTCACAAGGCATTCCGGTGCGACGCCATGTCTAATTCAAATAGGCTAGATTCAACTATGACTCATGCCGATAATACGAATACTAACGCAACGAGCACGCCATTAAACACCGGCTGGCTAGATACCGTAACATTTGATGCACAGGGCTTAGTGCCAGCTATTGCACAAGACTTTGTAACAGGTGCGGCACTGATGGTTGCCTGGATGAATCGCGAAGCCTTGTCTTTAACCGTAGCAACAGGCCACGCAGTATATTGGTCGCGCTCACGCCAAAAACTTTGGCACAAAGGTGAAGAATCAGGCCATACGCAATTAATCAAAGAGATTCGCCTCGACTGTGACGCTGACGTCATACTTCTTAAGGTTGAGCAACTAGGGGGCATTGCCTGCCATACCGGGCGTGCAAACTGTTTTTTTCAGGTGCTCAACACGCAAGGCGATGCGCCAAGATGGCAAACCGCTGAGCCTGTGTTAAAAGACCCCAGTACTTTTTATAAAAAGTAATGGGCTACCATGGCTCAGTATCAACGTGAAAAATTTACCTAATAATCTACTAATATGACCAATACGCCTAACAATTTGCCTGTTGAAAATGTTTTAAACCGCGTGGCCAGCACAATTGAGTCGCGTTTGGTTAAGCATGGTGGTGACCCTAGCACGTCATACGTTGCCAAGCTTTCTAGTAAAGGCCCCGACGCTGCATTAAAGAAAATTGGTGAAGAAGCCACCGAGCTAGTAATGGCGGTTAAAGATGGGGAAGCCGATCGCATTGTGGCTGAAACGGCAGACTTATGGTTTCATTGTTTAGTGGTTTTGGCAGAACACGGTTTACATCCAGAACAGGTCTTAGCTGAGTTGGCACGACGCGAAGGCTTATCGGGTTTAGATGAAAAGGCGAGCCGTAACTCATAAATAATTCCGTACTTGTTAATATATAAATGTTGTTGATTAGGTGCGAGTTATGACAAACTGCTTATTTTGCAAGATCGCTTCAGGTGAAATTCCTGCAAAAATCGCTTACCAAGATGACGATTTTATTGTGTTTCATGATATCAACCCGTCGGCGCCGGTACATTTATTAATGGTTCCACGTAAGCATGTCACATCCATGCAGACGGTTACTGATGCAGATGCGGGCTGGTTGGGTAGAATGATGGTTCTTATTCCTAAAATTGCATTTGATAGTGGGTGCAACCCAGGGGCGGCAGGTGGGTTTAGAGTGTTGGTAAACTCAGGCAAAGAGGGTGGTCAAGAAGTAGGCCATTTACACGTACATATTATGGGTGGTGCACGGCCCTGGTCGGGTCGCGCAGCCATCAACGTCTAACGGAGAAGACATTATGGGTAGCTTTAGCATTTGGCATTGGTTAGTTGTTTTGGTGATTGTTGCGTTGGTCTTTGGTACCAAAAAAATTCGTAATATGGGTTCAGACTTGGGTGGTGCAGTCAAAGGTTTTAAAGACGGCATGAAAGAAGCCTCACTAGACAAAGCCGCCGATCCAGTGGGTGCAAGCACCACACAACGTGTTTCAGCCGAAGACACGATTGATGTGCAGGCCAAAGAAAAAGCCAACACAACACAACAATAATCAACTTTTCCCACATATGTGGGTCTAGCATTTTTCTTTTAGGCCAGAGTCTATCGTGTTCGACATTAGCTTTACTGAGTTACTCATTATTGGCGTGATTGCGCTCGTTGTGATCGGTCCCGAGCGGTTGCCTAAAGTAGCCCGTACGGTCGGTCACCTATTGGGTCGAGCGCAACGTTATGTCAGTGACGTCAAAGGTGATATTCAACGCGAGGTCGAGCTTGATGAGCTCAAAAAAATGAAGGCAGAAATGGAAGACGCGGCACGCGATGTCACAAATTCTATGCAAGAAACTGAAAAAAGTATTCGAGGTAACCTTGATCTGAAAGAGGAAGATGGTTTTGCTGAAAATACTTACCAATCGATCACAGCAAATACAACAACTACCTCAACCGAGGCTGTGACCGATGCATCTACTGCACCAGAGGTCTCCACACCCAGTAATATTTCGCCACAAGACCTTGCTCTAGAACCCTCTTTAGTGCCCACTAAAGGGCTACATGCTGAGCCCAGTGCTGAGCCCGCTCCAGCACCCAATCCAGCAGCTACTAAACCTCGGGCTGCTAGAGCCGCCAGAACGGTTAAGGCCAAAGTAGCGGTTGAATCCAACCCTGCCGAGCCGTCAAGCTCCACGCAAGAGAAACTGCTGTGACTGAAAAATTAAATACTGATGGTACGACTGAGCAAGCGCCTGAAACTAATGTGATTGAAGAGATTAAAGAAAGTTTTATGTCACATTTGGTCGAGTTGCGCGACCGTCTTTTGCGCACAGTCCTTGTGTTGGCAGTCGTTTTTATCGGTCTGTTTTTATACCCTGGGCCTTCGGTTATTTATGACTTCTTGGCGCAACCCATGTTGGCTTCCCTGCCTGAAGGCACACGCATGATCGCCACCGGGGTGATCACCCCTTTCATGGTGCCCGTTAAAGTCACCATGTTGGCGGCATTTCTAATTTCTTTGCCTTTTGTGTTGTACCAAGCATGGGCTTTTGTCGCTCCCGGGTTGTATCGTAGTGAGCAGCGCTTGGCTTTACCGCTTATTGTGTCAAGTTCATTGCTATTTTTAGCAGGCATGGCATTTTGTTATTTCGTAGTTTTCCAAACTGTTTTTGCTTTCATCGCATCTTTTGCGCCACAATCTATCACGCCCGCACCTGACATTGAAGCGTACTTAAACTTTGTCATGAGTATGTTTATTGCATTTGGCATCACATTTGAAGTACCCATTGCCGTGATCTTGCTGGTTCGTCTCGGTATCGTAACTGTTGAAAAGTTAAAAGAAATTCGTGGTTATGTGGTTGTGGGTGCATTCGTTATTGCCGCCGTTATTACCCCACCTGATGTTGTGAGTCAATTTATGTTGGCCGTACCGCTTTGGGTACTATATGAAGTCGGCATACTGTTAGCGCGTGGCATTAAACCTCGCCGCGATGATGAAGATGCAGACCCTAAATCTGACGCTTAATTCAGACTCATATTTCGTGTGCTTAGTTCAGCCCCCTAATATTGCTTTTGAGCATACTCACAAAGATTTGAGCTGAGTTTGACATGGGGCGGGTTGCGCTGGTTAAGCACACCACTTGTCGCCTAAACGTTGGGGCGTCTAGGGTGTGTACCGTTAAGTTTTGATCGCGATTCACATAACGCACCACGCTTTCGGGCATCAGCGCAGCATAGGTACCCCCTGCGACCACACAGCCTAACGCAATCATGGCGTCAATTTCTATAGCGGGCACTAAGCTTATGCCTATACCGTGAGCCCACTGATCAATTAATCGGCGTAGGCCTTGCCCCTGCGTTGGCAATGCCAAGTTAAGCGTCGTCAGGATTTCGATTGAAACTTTGGTGGGTAGCTTGTAATGATTCGCCCCCACAACCAACAGCATGGGTTCATCAAGCAACACGTCAACCTCTAGCCCAACTGAACGTTTTGGTATATTGGTGATCACAGCATCAAGTAAACCTGCTGCTGTTGATTGCGCCAAACTTTCTGTTAGCCCTTCGTGAATGGCTAAAGTGGCCATCGGGTATTGACGCTGAAAATTAAGCACTGTTGTGACTAACGCATTTTGAGCCACACTTTTAATCATACCTACCCGAACGTGCCCCGTTAATGACCCTGATTGCTGGGTTAAATGCTCTTTAGCTTTAAAAAAATTAGCCAATACGGGTAAGAAAAGTTTATACATTTGATCACCCACAGGTGTGGGTGTGACGCCGCGCGCATTGCGTATAAAGAGTTGCTGACCCCAGTTTTCTTCTAACTTGGTCATTTGCATACTAAGGGCTGGCTGCACAATATTTAGCCTACGGGCAGCTCGCGTAACCGAGCGCTCTTCGTAAAGTGCGACAAAATACTGAATTTGCCTGAATTCCATCACTATTTACCGTTAATTTATATATATCATTTTTAATGATTAGAATTATAAGGAAATATTAATAGACACACTAGCACAAAATTTTTAGCATTGTTCGTAAATAAGGACAAAAATTGCAATTTTGTTTGGAAGTTCTTATGCTTTGCAAAGTAAAAAATTGCTTTGTTTTTGATACATAAAAAATTTCGACGGGGAATTAGATGATCAATCAACGACTTAAGACAGCCCGCATTCGTGCAGGGCTATCACAAGAAAAACTTGGTAAGTTAGCCGGTATTGACCCCACTTCTGCTAGCGCTCGCATGAACCAATACGAGCGTGGCAAACACGCCCCAGACTACCGTTTGATGTGCAAGGTAGCTGAAATTCTTGATATGCCCGTGAGCTGGTTTTATACCGAAGACGAAGATCAAGCCCGTTTGCAAGAACTATTTCACCGCTTAGATCAAATGCCACGTGAGCACTTATTGCTCAAGTTTGAAAGTTTAGCTAAACAAACTGCCAATTCCAAAAACCCAACCGCAGACGCCAAAATCTTTGCCAATATTGAGTAAAGATTTAACTATTGATCGGCATAGGGGCGGCAGTGAGCCGCGCCACACTAGCTCGTGATTTGCCCCGAACGCCCCAAGACGACTGTAAACAGTCCTCTCCGTGCACCATTGCTTGAGCTGGATTGCTCAAAGTCGGTGCCGCGCCATGAGTCTAGGTTTATCAATGCCTGATCTATCATTGTTCTATAGCTGACCTGACGATCAACGATTGTTTTTCAGTAAATCGCGTATTTCAGTTAGTAAAGCAACATCGGCAGGGGTTGGTGATGGAGGCGCTGCAGGCTCTTCAGCTTGTGCTCTATCGCGCGCAACGTTAACCAACTTGACCATCCAAAAAATGACGAAGGCCAGCAATACAAAATTGATCAAAATTGTTACAAAGTTGCCCCATGCAAAAACAGTTGCTCCGGCTTTTGTTAGGTCAGCATAGGTCTCGGGCCCCATGTAAGAGCTTGGGCGGGTTAGTACGATAAACTTATTGGTAAAGTCGGCTGCGCCACCCACTAAAAAGTTTACAAACGGCATCGCTATATCTTTGACGAGTGAGTCAACAATCTTACCGAAAGCAGCACCAATTATGACGCCTACTGCTAAGTCAACCACACTGCCGCGAACGGCAAACTCTCTAAATTCTTTAATAAAACCCTTGGTTTTTGTCATGTTAATCCTCAGCTATAAGAATAAATGTTGTGACAGCGTTATAATGTATGGCTATTCAAACTGCAAGTGCGATACAAATCGTAAGCTGCTTTTGAATTAAATGTTGCCCTATTTAGGCACCCCGAAGGAATCAAAGATGAGCCAGGAAACGACCATCCACCCCAATGACGAAGGGGCAACACCCCTTACATTACCGCCAGATCCATCACGTCGCTTTTGGATCGGCGCCACCTGTGCCGTTGGCGGCGTAGCAGGTGCCGGGGTTGCCCTACCATTTGTCAGTACTTTTGCACCGTCTGAAAAAGCCCGTGCAGCGGGTGCCCCAGTTGAGTTTGACACCAGCACCCTAGCGTCTGGCGAATTACGCACAATTGAGTGGCGTGGCAAACCCGTTTGGGTTATGCGCCGCACGAAAGAGCAGTTGGCAGCATTGCCTACGCTCAATAGCGAGTTGGCTGACCCTAATTCAGAACGTCCAGGGTATACCCCGCCATACGCTAAAAATGATTGGCGTTCACGCAAACCTGAGATTTTTGTTGGCGTAGCTATTTGTACCCATCTCGGTTGTTCACCTACCCCAAAACTTGAAACGGGTGCACAACCTAGCCTTCCTAGTAATTGGCAAGGTGGTAGCCTATGCCCATGTCATGGTTCAACGTTTGACCTGGCTGGTCGGGTGTTTAAAAACAAACCTGCGCCCGATAACCTTGAAGTTCCGCCTTATCAATATTTAAGCGAAACCAAAATTATTATCGGCGTTGATGAAGACAACAAAGCCTAATCGTGTGACGCAAACACTTTAAGTTTGCTTAACAACTGAAAGACTCAAAGGAATTGTTTTATGGCTGGCGAAAAAACTGGTGAGACTACGGGGTTAGTTGGTTGGATAGACCAACGCTTTCCTTTTACGTCGACAATTAAGGGGCATTTGTCTGAGTACTATGCTCCGAAAAACTTTAACTTCTGGTACTTCTTTGGCTCGTTAGCCATGTTTGTATTGGTCTTGCAAATTGTGACGGGCATTTTTCTTGTCATGCATTACAAGCCCGATGCAGCCTATGCCTTCCAGTCAGTTGAATACATCATGCGTGAGGTGCCCGGCGGTTGGTTTATTCGGTATATGCACTCGACAGGGGCCTCTATGTTCTTCGTGGTGGTTTACCTGCACATGGTGCGCGCGCTAATTTATGGTTCTTATCGTAAACCCCGTGAACTCATCTGGATTTTCGGTGTTGGCATTTTCCTTTGCTTAATGGCCGAGGCTTTCTTTGGGTATCTCTTGCCTTGGGGCCAAATGTCTTACTGGGGTGCGCAAGTAATTGTTAACTTGTTCTCAGCCATTCCCTTCATTGGCCCTGACCTCGCTATCTGGATTCGTGGTGACTACGTTGTATCAGACGCCACCTTAAATCGCTTCTTCGCATTCCACGTTATTGCCATTCCGTTAGTTTTATTAGGTCTGGTGGCAGCACATATTGTGGCCTTGCATGAAGTCGGCTCAAATAACCCAGACGGTATAGACATTAAAGCAAAGAAAGATAAATACGGCCGTCCACTTGATGGCATTCCTTTCCATCCTTATTACACCGTGCACGATATTATGGGTTTGGCAGGGTTTGCAATTATCTTCATGGCGATTGTGTTTTTTGCACCTGAAATGGGTGGTTACTTTTTGGAATACAACAATTTTATTCCGGCTGACCCCCTTAAAACACCGTTACATATTGCTCCCGTTTGGTATTTCACGCCTTTTTATTCAATGCTGCGTGCCACCACTAGCGACTTTACTTGGGTGCTTGCCGCTTCAGCTGTCATCGGCGCAGGGTTAACTTTCCTGCGTTGCAAAGGGCTGGCTAAGCTGGCTTGGCCAATCGCATTATTGGTTATAGCCGTTTTATTGCGTGTAATTGATGCAAAATTCTGGGGTGTTGTGGCAATGGGTGGTGCAGTTGTTCTGCTATTCTTTGTTCCTTGGCTTGATCACAGTCCTGTGCGCTCCATTCGCTATCGACCCGGTTGGCACAAAGGGCTATACGCTATTTTCTTTATTACCTTTGTCGTTCTTGGCTACTTGGGCACCCAAGCTCCATCAGATGCATTCAACCTGATGTCGCAAATTGGTACCATGATCTACTTGGCTTTCTTTTTGTTGATGCCAATCTGGACAGTGAAAGGCACATACAAGCCAGTACCTGACCGTGTTGTTTTTCACGCCCACTGAGCCCATAACTGACGGAACCCAATAATGATGATGAAAAAGCTCCTCAGCGTAATCGCCCTCACGGTGGCTTGTGTAACAGCACAAGCCGCGGGTGGTGAATTTCCACTCGAAAAAGCGCCTAATCGTTTAACAAACCAAGCGGCATTGCAAAATGGCGCCAAAATGTTTGTAAACTATTGCCTAAACTGCCATGCCGCCACATCAATGCGCTACAACAAATTGCGCGATATTGGTTTGACCAACACACAAATTAAAGATAATTTACTTTTTACGGGTGAAAAAGTTGGCGATTTAATGAAGGTCGCCATGACTTCAGCTGATGCTAAAGCATGGTTTGGTGCACCACCACCTGATTTGTCAGTGATTGCACGGGCAAAGTCTATCAATGCAGGTCCCGCAGGTGGCGATTATATCTACACCTACCTACGTACGTTTTATCGCGATGCAACCAAACCAACTGGGTGGAATAACCTGGCATTCCCTAACCCAGCCATGCCACACGTGTTATGGGAACGTCAAGGTTTACGTGAGTACACCTCTGTGGTGGTTCACGAAGTCGAAAAAAACGGTAAAAAATCATGGGAGCGTGTCACCAGCGTGTATGGCCCCCAAGGCTACTGGACAGCGACAACTGAACCCATCGTTGATTACACGGGTCATGCAACAAGCGGTCACGGCTTTAAAGCACTTGACCCAGCACGTGCAATGGCTTACGACAGTGAAATTGCCGATTTAGCTGCTTTTATGACCTGGATGTCTGAACCCGCTCAACTCTTTCGTAAACAAATCGGCGTATGGGTACTCATGTTTTTAGGCATCTTTTTTATAGTAGCTTGGCGCTTAAACGCAAGTTACTGGAAACACGTTAAGTAACGATATGCTTGTAGCCAGCGCTTGTTATTGACAGGCGCTGGCTTTTTGTTTTATGTTTGCACCACTTTTAATTAGGAAGGAACGCCTATCATGATGGTTCTTCACTCAGGCACGACCTGCCCATTTTCTCACCGCTGCCGCTTCGTTTTGTTCGAAAAAGGTATGGACTACGAAATTAACGATTTAGACTTGTACAACAAGCCTGATGAAATTAACGTCATGAACCCTTACGGCCAAGTGCCTATTTTGGTTGAGCGCGACTTAATTTTGTACGAATCAAACATCATCAACGAATACATCGACGAGCGTTTTCCGCACCCACAATTAATGCCAGCTGACCCTGTCATGCGCGCGCGTACACGTTTATTTTTATTCAACTTTGAAAAAGAGATATTTGTACACGTCGCAGTTCTTGAAGACCGTAGCTTGCGTGCTGATACTAAAAAGCTTGATCAAGCCCGTGCGGCCATTCGTGACCGCCTGTCTCAATTGGCTCCCTTATTGATTAAAAATAAATACATGTTGGGCGAAGATTTCTCGATGCTTGATATTGCTATGGCCCCTTTACTTTGGCGCTTAGATCACTACGGTATTGAGTTACCTAAAACGGCTGCGCCTTTACAAAAATATGCTGAACGTGTTTTTTCGCGCCCGGCTTATATTGAGGCGTTGACCCCCTCAGAAAAAGTGATGCGTCGCTAAATGTCTGAGTCATCGACCAAGCCGTACTTTATTCGGGCGCTACACGAGTGGTGCTCTGATAATGGCTACACCCCCCACGTTGTGGTGCAGGTCGATGACAACACACGCGTCCCACGCGCGTTTATTAGTGATGGTCAAATCACTTTAAATTTAGGTTTGTTGGCCACGAACAAACTTGATTTGGGTAACGACTATATTTCGTTTCAAGCGCGCTTTAGTGGTAAAACCGAAGATGTTTGGGTACCCATTTCAGCTATCAGCGCTATCTTTGCACGTGAAACCGGCGCAGGTATGGGGTTTGAGGTTGGTGATGGCAGCGCTGGCGAAGCTTTTGTTGGCGAAACTGATAATGCAACTGATGACACAACAGACCATTCGCCACACGACAAAGTTGACAAAAGTGTAATAAAAGTACTTCCCTCTGAGGGGGGTAATGTTAAATCGGCAACGCCTCAGCTAAACGTATCCCCAACAGGCACTGATAAATTGCCTGATGTCGAGTCGCGCACACGCAAGCGTCTACACCTTTCTATTGTGAAATAAATAATTTCAAAATCTTTTACAATAGCAGGCTTATTGTTAAACCACACCTGCCGGTGTAGCTCAGTTGGTAGAGCAGCTCACTTGTAATGAGAAGGTCGAGGGTTCGATTCCTTTCACCGGCACCAGTATTCAAAGACCTGACTTGCTCAGGTCTTTTTATTTTTGGGCGATCAACGGTTCGCCCGCGCCGCTTTTCGAGACGGATGACGATCGTCTTTCATTCGTAATCCGTTTGCCTCGACATCCGTTTGCTTCGACATCCGTTGGCGCTTGGCATGTCGGGGGCAGACGTTGTAGCGCGTTCAGGGGTTAACCGAAATGCAATATATCAAGCGGAACGATTTTTGATGACAGATTCGTTCGAACGCTTTATAAACGGCTTGTTTGTGATGTCTGGTCATGGGTGTTGGCGCCGAACCAATCAAAGTTTTACTCCCAACTGATGAAGCAACTTCCAATTTAAGTGGTGATTTGTCTTAAAAAACAGATATACACTTCGGGGTCTAATTGAAGTAGATCAAGCCTGCTGTCAAATCACACAAATATGTAGAACCGAACGATGAGTGAGCGCAAATAAATCGTTTTGATCGTGTTGATCTGATCACTTACTCTACTAACGAAATGCTACAATCTTTCCATAAAGCCCATGGCAGTAAGCAATCATAATATCCTTGATTTGCTGAGCCCTTGGGCCTTTTTTTGTTGACTAAACATGCCCACAGCAATACTAATAGACGGTGCCTTTTTCATTAAACGCTTTCGTACAATTGAACCCCACAATTCTTTAGATGCAAAGCGAGCAACCGAGTTTTTATTCAGATGTGCACTTGCTCACCTCATTGAGGGCAAAAGAGAAAAAATAAAACATGAACTTTACCGAATATTTTTTTATGACTGCCCGCCTTTAGATAAGAAATTACACAATCCTATTTCAAAGAAATCTATTGATTTTTCTAAATCTAAAGAAGCTATTTTCAGAAATGAATTTCATGAGCTATTGAAGTCAAAACGTAAAACGGCTTTAAGGCTAGGTCACTTAACAAACGAAACACCTTGGACAATTAAACAAGACAAAATTGAATTATTACTCAAAGGTAAGATTCAGTTCGATGAGTTGTCTGAAACAGATGTCATGCCAAACGTCAGGCAGAAAGGGGTTGATCTTAGGGTAGCAGTTGACATTTCATCTCTAGCAATGAAACATCAAGTAAAGCAAATTGTTTTGATTGCAGGCGACGCCGACTTTATACCGGCAGCAAAAATGGCTCGTAGAGAAGGAATAGATTTTATTGTTGATCCAATGTGGGGAAGAATATTACCTAGCCTCCACGAACATATAGATGGCTTAAGATCAACATGTCCCAAGCCTAAAACAAACTGTTGATTACTCCCCACTCTGTCACACTTGTCCGCTCATTTAATTTCTTTTTTAAAACTAAATGGGCGGTTGGAGTGAAACAGAAATGCCAACCTACAGCACTGAATTCATAGGCCCGCGCTACTTTTCAAGACGGATGACGATTGTCTTTCATTCGTAATCCGTTTGCCTCGACATCCGTTGGCGCTTGTCCCGCCAGGCAATTCCCCGCAAGTTACCCTGCAAGTCTTGGGCAGCGTTGGTTGGCGGCGCAAACGGACAACACTTAATCACGGTAGGTCATCGTTTGCTTGCGCCTCTCGGTTACTTAGGGGATGTCATGTGACCAATTTGTTCAGCCCATTGGTTACCGACAGTTTAAACTTTCGGTTTTATCCAAGCTCAATTTTTATATCTATAGATTGGCAATATAAGGCGATATGTATATCTATAAATTGACTAAATGCATGGGGGACACTTGGTCTATGCCATTGTGCCAAAAGAAAGTAAATATCTTTGATCAAAGGTAAATTCAGCTAAATATCTAAAAGCAAGCGCTACATCGACAAAAAGAACCATGATCGAAGCCTGGCCGCGATCATGAGGGCCCTGAGATAGGGCTATGAATATCACATCCGAATCACTCATCAGTAATACAGACTAAATATTACTAACTTAGTATTACTGATGAGTGGAATAATGCTAAAAATTGATAGCTCAACACTGTTGAGCGTTACTCATATAGGATTAATATGCCTACTGCCAATATGCTACGTGCCTCCTACACCTTCAATGCCAGCACATTGATGAGTTTTAACGCCCTTTTTCCACAAGGTGAGCGTAGTCGGGTGATGGAAAGATTAATGCAGCAATCGCTCGCTGAGCGCGAAGCTGGGTTGGAAAGCATTGCAGCAGCGTTTATGGCCGATCCTGCGAATGCCGAGTGCATAGCCGACGAAACCCTTTGGGACACCACGGTTGGTGACGGCTTAAAAAAGGTTAAATAGCCACAATGGAATATAGTCGCAGGCAAATTTATCGGGTCAACTTGGAACTAACCCGAGGCAGTGAACAGCAAGGCACAGCTAGACCTTGTGTGGTCTTGTCCATTACGCCTTTCAATAAGCAATTTCGTACTGTTGGCATGGTGCCCCTGTCTTCGACTGCACGGGCTTATGAACCTGTTTCTATACGGGTGCCATCGGCAAGCGATACGTCCGTTGCCCTGTGCTACCAATTACGCACGATAGACAAGACGCGTATTGGGCAGCTTATGGGTGAGTTGTCGCCTAAAGACATGGCGGCCGTTGAGGAAGGTGTGCGGCAAGTCTACGGTTTGTAGCGTATCGCTTATAAATCATACATGAATAGGCTGCGCAGTTTTGTTGCGTTACTTGGGCAATAACATCGTTAAGCCAAAGTAGCCCCCAAACCCTTTTGCGCTAGTCGAGTTCGATGCGATCATATAAGTTGGGCCAATTTGAAACTGAAAGTGTTGCCCGAACATTTTGATTGTTTTACCACCACTTAAGGTAAGCTGGTTAGTGGTATTACTTGCCGCGTAGCTGTAGTTTAATTGACTCGATAACGTGTATGTCCAAGCATTATCAGTTGTATACGAAATTGAAGGCGTTACATTAATTAACGACGCTGAGCCACCAGACAAGTTATTACCAATTCCCCACGATTGATACATCACACCACCAATTACCCAATTGTCTGGCATAAAAAAGGCGGCGGCAGATACCCCCACACCTGTTTGCATTGATCCATTATTTGAATTGGTAGCAGGCAGCTGCAGGTAAGGCCCTATTCCACCGTACCAAGATTTAGCATAGGCTGGCGAAAAAAACGTGGCCAGCTGTAAGGGTTGATTTTGATTTGTAATTTGCTGATCATGCAAAAATTGTAAGCTTGAGTAGTTTTGACCAAAATAAAATAGCAATGTCGAGTGCATAATAAAAAGGGCTACATACTGAGGAAAATTTTATTTACGCTTCCCAGTAGCAAGCCCGATCTTCAGCTGCTATTCATTTCAAATCAGAGCGCATCGATGTACCCGCCCATCCGTCCGTTTCATCTGTTCCTTTTGATGAAAGATATTAAGGCTTTGGTTGGCTAAGTAGCGTGATGAATAAATTCAAACGTCCTTTACAGCAAACGTTGATGTAAAGTTGCAGACGTATTTTTGCTTTCTCTAAACAGAACTCAACCAGTTAATGATTCCAGAATTTCCCTTTTAGCACCTGCTGACATCACCGTCCAGTTTGGTCTGGGATATGCAATCGTGAAAACACCGATCACTTTCAGTGAAATACCCATAAGGGCGACCATGATAATTGCCATAATATTTATAAATTAAATTTATCTAAACAAATTATCGGAAACTTTTAGGTCGATGTAAAGGTTGCCAAATTCGTCGATCACGCGTTTAAATTCAGCATTGGCTAAGACGTGCGAGTTTATGGTCAATGGGCGTGTTAATTCCTTGCTTACAAATTTCCACCCTTTTGGTGGATTCAAATATTCACCTAAGTTTTTTAAATCTACGCCATGTTTCCCAAATGCAACCTTGTGATTAAAGCCAGTCATGATGAACATTTCCCTATTGTCCGACACCAACAAATAAACTTGAACACCGCTGAACCAAATAAAGTTCACATCGCCAAAGGTGCGAATGGGGTTATAAGCTACCTGACCTTGGTACCAACGCAAGGCTTCTTTGGGACGCTTAATGGCATCTAGTAAATTGAATTCACTGCGTGACACAGCAGTGAATCGAAGGTCGCCGAGTGAAATATAGGGGTTAAAAACTTGGGAAGAGTTAATGCTCATAGTGTAGTAGTAAGGACCGGTCACAAGCACGTGATCGTACTCTTCGATGGTTGCCATCTGCGCGCGAGCCGAGGCGGAGGTGAGTGTTGACACGCTCTCAAACGAGCAGTTACCCACTTTAAAAGTTGAGTAATTAACCGTTTTGACCCAACCAAGCCCTCGGTTAACCGCGATAACGTCGCAATACTTGTTATCATCAATGTATGTCTGGTTTTGGGCAATGGTGGGCTGTCCGCCCGCCCCAATTTGGTCGCTCGCCTGAGCACTCTGGCTTGGCTGGGCCCCTGCCATCGCACCACCGAGGACACACAGCGCTAACGTGATGAGTAACCGAATCATGATTGTCTCCAGCACAAGTGGCGTATTGTCAACTTCAGATGAGTGATGTATGATCGAAGATGTTTAGTTTTTTGAGCGACTCCACCATGCCAACGCAAGGACTGCTGCCGGCACTTACGCCGCTGAACATCGCGATTTATATAGGCCTGAGCTTGGTTCTCGGCCTTTGGGGTCGCAACGCCCGATTGCGCTTTTGGGGCATTTTTATGGTCTCGTTGTACCTCACGCCGTTGATTGTGTTTGTGGCGCTGCTGTTTTTGACTCCACCACGTCGTAACTAGCGTTTTGGAGATTAAATGAGTGACGCGCCGAGCTCGGAATGCTCGGCATAATTCAGGGGTAGACGCCTGATTAACACCCTCGCTAGGTGGCATCAATTCAACGACATTTCTTTTAGAAAAAAATACATGCCTCATTGCTGACCCCCCGTCGATTGCCCAGGGGTCGCTGATGTGCTTGGCGCCACGGTAGCCTTGTTCATGCTTGGCTTAGTCGTCGAAGTGGCTGGCTCGAGCGGCGAACTCTGCGCACTAGAAGGCTCAAGCGGACCTGACTCGAGGGACTGAGGGGGCAGGGATTTGCTTGAACCATCAAGAGCGCTTTTTGAGAGCGGATTCGAATTGTTATCCAGAGCATTGCCCAATAACAGCGGTAGACCCGTGGGACCTGAACCGAATATCAACGTCTTGCTGTTGCTCGACTGGGCTAACTGTTCAGTCGCCTGAATGCCACGGTAAATCAGGTAGTCCTGCGTCATATTTTCATTGACGAGAATCTGAAAGTCACGTACGCCAGTGGCTTCAATTTTCTTACGGAGGGCTTCTTGTGTGGCCGCCTGGATTTTGAATTTGTAAGCTTCTGCAATCTCAGCTTGAACCACCTTGTCTTGGATGGCGGTCTGTACAATTTGAGGGAACGTCACCTCTAGCAGCTGCACAGAACTCACACGAACCAATCTAACATTGGTCAAACCAGGCGGGCTAAGCTTATCAATTAAGACGTTATCAGCAGTGATGGCGATTTCATTGGCCACGGATGCCGCGTCTTCGGTGTATGCCATCTTTGAACTGAACTTGGCAACCTGTTGACGGGAAACCGACACCACTTGTGGAATAATTAAAGTGCTCAAGTAATCGGGCCCAACAAACTTATGCAGCATGGGAACCGTTAGAGGGTTCAGTTCGTATTGAAAACCCACTTTAACCTTAGTAAGCAATAAGTCAGCTGTTAGTAACTCTAGTGACAACTCCTTTAGCTGCACGCGGACCGAGTACAAGGTCAGTTCATTCCAAGGCAAAATCAAGAAAAACCCTTCTCGGTACAGGCGAGCCAAGTCAACGCCACCACTCAAGGGGCGATAGATTACGCCCACACTACCAGCCGGTACCTTGACAAACACCTTTGGCCACAACACTATCAAACTACTAATCACTAAAGTGAATACAAATAGTAAGGTGAGCATATGGTGCTCAGCCCATCGCGTAAGTCGAAAAAAGTATTTTTGTAAAAATTTTCGACTAAAAATGCGCAACATCATCTCTCCCTCGCCATGAGTTGACCTTCAGCAAGGTAGAGCACGTGGTCAGCGCAATCATAGTATTGGTCATCATGCGTGATTGCAATAACAGTGTGTCCCCTATCTCGAAGCGTTGGAATAATTTCCTCGTAGAACTGTCGACGGAAAATCGGGTCTTGATCTGCGGCCCACTCATCCAGAATAATGATTTGTCTCTTCTCGAGCAAAGCCACGAGCAGTGCCAACCGTTTGCGTTGCCCTGTTGAAAAATTTAACCGAGAAAACGCTCCATTCTTCACAGCTACTTTATTTTGCATCTCAAACATCTCAAGCAAGGCATCGATTTCCTCTGCAGTAGCGTCTTGAATACCGTAGAGCTTACGAAACAAGTAGAAGTCTGTAAACACTACCGAGAAAACATCACGGTAATTGCTATTGGCGGGTAACGTCACTTGCTTGCCGTTGACACTGATTGTGCCAGAGTCTGGTTGGCAAAGACCGGTGAGCAACCGAATGAACGTTGTTTTACCTGAACCGTTCTGACCCCTAATGAAATAAACTTGTCCAGCGTTGAACTCGTAGCTAATGGGCCCGAGCTTAAAGGGTATGAGCCCATTAGGTTGTCCTTTTTTGACTGGGTAATTGTAGACAACTTCTTTGAGCTCAATAGAGCGGACTCGGTCAAGCACTTGATTCGATGTTTGGGATAGCTGATCATTGACAATCAGTAGCTGCTGCTCGAGCGTGTGCAGTGCTCGGGCTGCGGCATTGGCTTGGGTTAAGTTTGGGATGCTTTGGATGATGCCCGATAAGGACGCGGCTAAGAATAAGGCTGTCGTTGAGGCTTGCGTGACGCTACTTGAAAAATCGGTCGATAGTACAGGAACCACGAAGATCATCATACCGACAACCAAATAAAGCAATATTTGCAAGTAGTTGAAGAAGTTCGCAATGAAAATTAACATCCCTGCTTTTAATTTACCGGTTTCGCGCCCTTGGGTAACCATGTCTTGAGTTAAGTCAAATGCACGCCTTGAGTTCATCTTGACTTCTTTGTAGCCATTCAAAAAATCAGCGAACAAATCATTTAGCACACTTTCCCGCTGCCAAACATACTCTAGGTCGTTGGTGACGCTGCGCAACGCTCGATTACCCGCAAAGAACACCACGAGGCTTGAAATTAAGACTATAAAAAACGCGGTCATAGAGATCGTCGCCATGTACAGCGTCAAGAAAAAGAGGGTGGCAATCGATTGGCATGCCGCCATGAGAATTGCCACAGACTGAGACACGGTCTGAGAGTCTCGAGCCAATATCTGCAGAATTTCAACCCGACCAACTTCATCCACCTTGGTCAGTTCAGAGCGAAACACTTCGGCCATGATGCGCATCTTGAACTTGTGAATCAAGCTCTGAGTGCTACTAATATTCTCAGTATTAGCTTTTTTAGTAATCAGTAGATAGGCCGCTAAAAGCAAAGCAAACAGAAAGAACTGCAACACGACGCTTTTACCATCGCTGACCTCCGCGGCTGAAAAATTAATCAGCGCGATCAAACCCATATTGATCATGCCAACAAAAAAGGCTAGACCAACAACCCGCTTGATCTCTTGCGGACTTTCGCGAGCGATAAACTGATAGAGATCAGAGTTGAATTTCAGTTGCATGGCGTCTATCAATCAGTTGCCGTTTTACGCGATTTGAACACAACTCTTGAGCGTTCGAGTTGTTCACGAAAGTAGCCCCTCATCGCTCCTGCCTTGAAGTCCTTTAGCGTACCCTCCTGTTCGAAATGCTTTACAAATACGTAGCCAAGACTGTATGTCGTGGCAAATGCCAAGGTAGGCTGAAGCACTTGCTCAGCAAATGGGATCGTCTTTAAAAACACATGAGTCAGCGCATCGGTCACTGATGTCGTGATCGCGCCACCAACCAAACTTACAATAATCCCCATCACAGCCTGCTTTTCAAATTTCACACCATAAAACTTACACAGTTCGTGCACCATCTTTAACTGCACGCCAGAGATCGCCAGGGTATCAAGCAGCGGCACGGGCACGACACCTGCTGCGACTGACCACTGAGACCAACTCTTTACGATTGCCATAGCCTTGGGATTGTAGCTGTTGATCACCGCGGAAACCTCCACTGCCCGTTGTGCACTAAATGGCTCCTGCGAGCGACACTCTCGCTCAAACAATTCCTCAGCCGTATTCGGTTCGACGCTTTGACCCGCTGTCTCAGCGCTCAAGGCATCATCAGGCTGCTTAGTCGACTCAGGGTCGATAGACTTTGACTGATTAACGTCATCCAAGGGATTCTCACCAATGGTCTTGCGTGTTTTTTTGGCGGCCATATTTAATTCGTTGTCCTATGAAGTCGCGACAGTATTTCGCCAGAAAGGGCTCGGTAGTCTTGTGCAGCACCTGAAGCGCCACTGTACGCAAAAATACTCTGGTGAAACGATGGCGCCTCAGCGATCCGAATATTTTCGCGAATGTAAGTCTCGCACAACTGATCTGCGAACCGATCCCGCAACGCCTGCAAAATCTCTCTCGCATGTCGCGTACGTGTGTCAACCCGGCAGGGCACAAAACCGAGTATTTTAAGATTTGGATTTAAGAGGTTTGTTACGTCAGCCACCGTATTTAATAGCTGCGCTACCCCCGACAGACTCATGACGTGCGTGGTCACCGGAACCAACAACCATCGAGCGGCAGTCAGCGCGTTTAGCGTCATTAAACCTAAAGTCGGTGGCGTGTCAATCAAGATGACGTCGAACTGATCGGGCTGCAAAGCGGCACAAGCCCGTTTAAGCCGCGTCTCGACCGCGAGCTCACCCGCAAGCGCCTTTTCCAAATGTGCCAAGCGCCTCGAACCCACGAGTAGATCAACACCATTGAGGCCCGTGGCAGTCACAAGCGGGGAGATAGCCGCTTGATCATGTAATACCTCCCACGCTCCCACTCGCGATGAGTCGCTCAAACCGAACCAAGCCGTGGTGTTGGCCTGTGGATCAATATCAACAACCAAGACCCGCTGTCCGCGCTCGGCCAAACCTGCGGCTAAATTAACCGTGGTCGTGGTTTTGGCGCACCCACCCTTCTGATTGGCGATTACAACAATATCCATGGCCTCACCACGTGACATGACACACAATCAACCCGGCAATCCTGTTGGACTAAATCTTTACCCCAACTAAAGTCAAGGGTTGGTCATGACCACATTTTTATTCCGCAGTCTTCTCAGATGCTTTAGCGAATTCAGCCTTTAGTTCATCTTGGATGTTCTCCGTTTTGAAAGTCGAAACAGTTCCGCCATGCTCAAAATGTCTAACGAACACCTTACCGATACCATAGGTTGCTGCCGCGCCAAACGCTGCCAATGAAGCTGCACCGATGAGGGAACCAAAGCCAGGCACGAATTTGGCCGAAGCCCCAACCGTGGCGGTGGCTAAATTGACAGGCAGTAACGTACCTAATAGCACCGACACCAAGCCGCGCACCGTTTGTTTACTTACCCGCTCTCCGTAAATTTCAGCAAGGTTAATAATCATGTTGCCCTGAACCGCAGCCAGCGCGGCCAAATCTAAATAAGGTACGGGCACAATACCGGCTGCAGCACTCCATTTTGTGGCTGAAGAAATGGCAGCTCCAGCTAAATCTAGGCGGTTGCCTTTGGGATCGTTTATGACGACGGTCTCTGCATCAAAAGTAGTGGTAGACATTTCATTTCCCTCAAATGTGGTTTTATATTATTAATATATCAGATAATAAGAATGGACTGTCAAATTTCAAAATTAAACCGCAACTGCTGCACCTCTATGCAAAGCCAGCACCTCTTGGTAAACCAAATTAACCTAAAATTGTACTAACTAAATAAACAATAAATAAACATACAGAAAATAACTGTTATTTCAATGGGGTTCCTGCAATACCTAACTGATCAAGTCGCCCGGCGAGGCAAGTATTAACCCCAGTATATTGTTCATAGCAATCAGTCAGGAAATAATATTTAAACAAATTAAACCCGACAAAGCTTGCAGTTTCTTGCAAACCCTTTTCTAGCACTCAAAGCCGAGCTCAGTCCAAGCGCTTTTGGGGGTAAGGTCAACCGCGCCAGGACTATATCAAGCGCGTGTTGTCGCTGTTTAAATGCCCTCACCTTAGCCGCCCCGACAAAGTTGGGGGTGAAGCTGCTTGAGTATGCCCTTGGGCAACGCCTTCCTTGCGATATCGCTCAGCGATGCTGTCATCGCCCCTATTTGCATTACACTTGTTGACGTTAAATACCAAAAGCTTGCAAGCTTTTGCAAGCTTTGTTTCTTCTTTACATAGTATAGTGGACCCAATGTTTGAGACAGTAGTTTAAGCTGTAGCCTAAGTTAAAAGGGTTACACAAAATGAGCTTAGTTAAGAAGCGCCAGATTCACAGTTCTGAGTTTAAGGCCAAAGTTGGGCTTGAAGCCATTCGT